>LXOW01020418.1_pt1 | contig 40438 bp, 33 predicted proteins | sample 1368591 | NCBI WGS metagenome assembly LXOW01 (sample SAMN04884650, study PRJNA319009) | bovine gut metagenome | isolation source: Cow rumen | host: Bos taurus | place: Italy: Legnaro (PD) | collected 2014-07-09
GGTATGCGCCGCATCGAAGCTGTCACCGCCGCTGCCGCCGAACATTATGCCGATGAACAGCAGGAACTGCTAGCCGCCCTCAACGACATGTTCAAGGGTACCAAGGACCTGGGTGCCTCCGTCGCCAAGCTGCAAGAAGAGAACGCCACCCTGAAAGCTGCCGTGGAGCAGCTGCAGAAAGAGAAAGCCGCCGGAGTGGCCAAGGGCTTCGCCGACAGATTGAAAGTCACCCCTACCCTCATAGAGCGTGTTGATTTCGATGTCAATACGGTCAAGGATGCCATGATGGCTCTCCGCAACGACAACCCCGACATGGCACTCGTTCTGGGCAGCGTCACCGCGGGCAAGCCCGCCCTGCTTATCGTGTTGGGACAAAACCGTGTAGATGCCGGCATGAATGCCGGACAGATGGTGCGAACCCTCGGCAAAGAAATCCAGGGTGGTGGCGGCGGACAGCCTCACTTCGCCACCGCGGGCGGTAAGAACCCTGATGGAATCAACATAGCCCTCAGCGTTGCCAAAGAACTACTGGCTTAACGCCATAAACATTAAACAGTAAACGTTAAACCTTAAACATTATACATTATGGATTTACAGACCATCACCACCTTGATGCTTTCCAAGGATTACAAAGAAAGAATGAAAGGCGAGTATTATCACTTGCTGAACCGCAAGGAAAACCTTGAAGCTGTGCTGAAATTATGGGACAGCGGCAAACTCACCTTTACCCCCGACTGCCCCCGCAGCATCTACGACCTGCAGTTGCGCGCCATGAACGACTACAAAGCCGTGCTGGAGGCTCGTGCCAAGATCGAAAAGATTACACTCTAAAAAGTAGTAAACAAAAAAAGCCGCTCATACGAGCGGCTTTTTTTGTTTTGCCAAATGGATTAGTCCATAATGGTGTTCCAGTTGTGCTTGTCTTCGGCCTCGCCGAGCTGGATGGCGCGGAGGGCGTTGTAGAGCTTGGTGCTGTAGGGACCGGGCTCCTTGCCAAAGACATAGCTCTTGCCGGTCTCGGGGTCGTCGAGACGCTCGATGGGGCTGATGACGGCGGCGGTACCGCAGGCACCGGCCTCCTGGAAGGAGGCAAGTTCCTCGACGTCGATGGGACGACGCTCAACCTTCATGCCCATATCCTCGGCGAGCTGCATGAGGCTCTTGTTGGTGATGGAGGGCAGGATGGAGGTGCTCTTCGGGGTGATATAGGCACCGTCCTTGATGCCGAAGAAGTTGGCAGCACCTGCCTCGTCGACATATTTCTTCTCTTTGGCATCCAGGTAGAACTCGCAGGCGTACTGGCCACCGTGGCAAGCCTCGACGTGAGCCTTCAGGGAAGCGGCATAGTTACCACCGACTTTGTAGATACCGGTGCCGAGAGGAGCGGAACGGTCGTACTTGCGGGTGATGACATAGGGGTTGGCTTTGAAACCGCCCTTGAAGTAGGGTCCCACGGGGGTCACGAAGATGACGAACAGGTACTCGTCGGCGGGTTTCACACCCACGGTGATGCCGGTACCGATGAGCAGGGGACGCAGGTAGAGGCTGGCGCCAGTGCCATAGGGAGGAATGAAGCGCTCGTTGAGCTTGATGACCTTCTTGCACATCTCGACGAACTTCTCGGTGGGCAGCTCGGGCATCATGATGCCGCGGCAGGTGCTCTGCAGACGCTCGGCGTTGGCTTCGGGGCGGAAGATGCGAATCTTACCGTCTTTGCAGCGGTAGGCTTTCAGACCCTCGAAGGCTTCCTGGCCGTAGTGGAGGCTAGAGGCAGCCATGTGCATTTCGATGTGTTCGGAGCTGGAGGTCTCGATTTCACCCCACTGGCCGTTACGGAAGTAGCAGCGCACGTTGTAGTCGGTTTTGACGTAACCGAAGGGGAGGTTTTGCCAATCTATATTCATGTTGTTCAGTTTTTTAGGTTGTTTTATCTTTTTTTTTCAATCCGACAAAGATATGAATAAAATATGGATAAATTAAAAAAAATTTTACCATGTCGGAAAAAAGTAGTAATTTTGCCGCCGATTTCAACGGGACACACCATTGAAACGGCCCCTTAGCTCAGTTGGTTAGAGCAGCTGACTCATAATCAGCGGGTCCTTGGTTCGAACCCGAGAGGGGCCACAAAAAAAGTTATGGGAAGAATAATGGCCATAGACTACGGGAAGAAACGCACGGGGTTGGCAGTGACCGACCCCGTTCGTATTATTGCCACGGCCTTGACGACGGTGGAGACCCCTGCCCTGCTCCAATACATCAAAGACTACTGCGCCCGCGAGGAGGTGGACCTGTTTGTGGTGGGCGAGGCCAAACGAATGGACAACAGCCCCTCGGAGTCGATGCAGTATATCGAGCCCTTCGTCAAGCAGCTGGCAGAAACCTTCCCCGACAAGGAGATGGCCCGCATCGACGAGCGCTTCACCTCGAAGATGGCCTTCCAGACCATGATAGACAGCGGCCTGAAGAAGAAAGACCGCCGCAACAAAGGCATGATCGACCAAGTGGCAGCCACCATCATGCTGCAAGACTATATGAGAATTAAGAAATAAGAATTAAGAATTGAAAATATGATTTTGCCGATTATAGGATATGGACATCCGACGCTGCGCAAGATTGCGCAACCCATCAACAAGGACTACCCCAACCTGAAAGAGCTGGTGGCCAACATGTACGAGACGATGTATGCCGCCGACGGCGTGGGCCTGGCAGCCCCCCAGGTAGACCTCCCCATCCGGCTGGTGGTCATAGGCTTCCGCCCCTACGACGAGAAGACCGAGACCTACGGCGACCCCACCGAGGAGCATACCCTTATCAACCCCGAGATACTCTCCTTCGGCGACAAGAAGGACTGGTTCAACGAAGGCTGCCTCTCGGTGCCCGACATCCACGAGGATGTGCTGCGCCCCACCACCCTCCGGCTGCGCTGGTATGACGAGGACTGGCTACAGCACGAGGAGGATATCGACGGCCTCTTCGCCCGCGTCACCCAGCACGAGGTGGACCATCTCGACGGCAAGGTGTTCACCGACCGCCTGAGCAGTCTGCGCCGCACCATGCTCAAACGCCGCCTGGGCGACATAGCCGCCGGCAAGGTGCAGACCCGCTACAAGATGAAGCGAGTGAAATAAAAGGATATATATTAATTATTGATACATTAGTTATAGATAAATATGAAGAAGATTGCCATTCTAACGCTCGGCGCACTGCTGGCAGTGGCTTGCGGAAACAAAAAGGATGTGCTCGGCCACGACGAGCTCATCGACTCTATCAGCGCTATGGAACAAAACCTGGCCACCTACTCGGTGACGGCCGACACCGCCAAGGCTCACGCGATACTGGCCATGTACAACCAGTTTGTGGAGAACTACCCCGACGACAGCCTCGCCCCGATATATATGCTGAACGCCGCCGAAATCAACATCAACCTCAGCGACTACGAGCAAGGCATCAGCCTCCTCGACAGCATCATCACCCTCTATCCGGGATTCGAGGATGTGGCCATGTGTCAGTTCCTGAAAGGACAGGCCTATGAGCAGAACCAGCAGTACGACCTGGCCCGTGAAGCCTACACGGAGTTCGTCACCAAGTATCCCGACCACCTCCTCGCCGCCGACACGCGCAAGATGATACCCCTCGTCGGCCTCACCCCCGAGGAGCAACTGGAAGCCATTCTGGGAATGAAGAACTAAGTACAAGGAATGAAGGTCAGCAGTTTCCGTATCAGGGCCAGCTATCCCAACTTCTTCATGGTGAACCTCTACGCCCATGAAGGACGCGAGATATTCAACCACGACAGCGAGGACCCCGAGAACCGTCTGGAAGGCAACAAGCCCGGCACCGTCATCTACCGCCTCGAAGGCGACGACAAGGAGACCCTCCGCGAGTTCCCGCCCCGCTGGTACGACATGTACCGACTGCTCAAACTGCGCGACGAAGAGCAGCGGCAGTTTCTGGAGCTGCTGCTGGGAGAGCGCGCCAACGAGCTCACCGCCAGCGAGAAGGAACAACTGGAAGAGATACGCAACGTCTTCCATCGCCAATGCCGCGAGTTTGTAGAGCAGAACAAGCTGATTGACAACGAAGAGCTCATCACCACCCTGACCGAGGAGGCAGAGTTCACCGACGAGAACATCAGCTACAAAGGGCACATGCTGCTCGACTTGACACGCAACTGCTACCCTGTTCCCGACTTCTGCATCCTCACCGCCAAGTCGTTCAACCACCCCGAGCACCTGTCAGAGACCCTCGAGGCCGCCATCCACGACCTGGAAATCATGACCAACTGCCGCCTCGGCGACAGCCGTACCCCTCTGGTGTTCGCCATCCGCTGCGCCATGCCGCAGTATATCCCCGGCCTGATGCCCACCCTGCTCAACATCGGCGTGACACAGACGGCCTATCGAGCCCTGAAGGCCAGCTTCGACCCGTCGATGGCCAACCGCGTCTACCTCAGCACCCTCCACACCCTCGGTGAGATGCTGGGCATCGAACACCGCTACCAAACGACCGACACCATGCTCTCGGTGGAAGACCAACACCAGCGCATCAAAACCCTGGAGGCCGGCATTGTTGCAGCCGACGACGACGGCCAGCGCCTCATCACCGACGCCCACTACCAGGCCCTGCGCCTGACACAGCATGTGCGTCAGTTCTATATCGACAACTCAGACCTCATCCTCACCTTCATGCAGGGCAAACAGGCTTTCCCCAGCCTCATCCTGCAACGCATGGTGTGGACCATCGGCAACAACGAGAGCTACCCCGGCGTGCTCTACAGCCGCCACTCGCGCACCGGCGAAGGAAAACAGATTGAGAGCTACCGCAATATCTTCGGCGAGGAAATTATGACCGGCGACGTCACCACCGAGGACCTCGCCTACAGCAACCGTAACGAAATCAGACAGCTCTTCCCTGCCGTCTACCACTTTGACCCCCTGCTCAAAAAGCTGGAATACCGCTACAAGACCCCTGTCACCATCGAGTTTGCCGTGGAGACACGCCCACACAAGCTGAGCCTCTTCTCGGTACTGCAACTCAACGCCTCGGAGATGACCGGACGCGCCGCACTCATCTCCGCCATCGACATGGTCAACGAGGGACTCATCTCCGACATCTATGTCATGGACCTCATCAAGCCCTACCACCTGCGGCAGATCATCTCCTCCTCTATCGACGACCGGTCGGTGGCCACCCTACAGTTCTTCGGCCACGGACTCTCGGTACTGCCACGCACCGCCATCTCGGCACGCCTCTGCTTCTCGGTGGCCAAAGCCAAGGAGTGGAAAAGCAAAGGCGATAACGTGTGCCTCTGCCAGGAGCACTTCGTCCCCGAAGACACCATCACCCTCAACGAGGTGGAAGCCATCCTCTCCATGATGCCCGCCGCCATCCATGTCGTCACCGCCTGTCGCGGCTATGGCATTCCCGCCTTCATGGACCTCCATTCCTACGGCATCAACATCGTCAAACAGGACGACGGCACCCCCTCTATCGTCAACGGCGACGGCGTCGTGATCCGCGAGGGCGACATGGTGACCGTCAGCTCCAAACGCCAGAACATCTATAAGGGACAAGCCGTGTTCAAGCCCGCCCGCTTCACCAAATACTACGAGGGCGCCAAAGTAGAGCTCAGCGACGATGAAAAGCTCTTCTTCGACCGCATGAAACAGGCCTACAGCCAGTACCAGAGCATCGTCACCTCGCAGGAAGCCGCCTATATCACCGACATCAACAAGCTGGCACGGCTCATCCGCTGCAACCTGCAGAACAAGCCCAAGATAGCCACCGAGATAGTCAACAGCTGGTACGAGTGCCGCCCCGAGGAATATGTGAGCCAGGTGCTCCAGAGCCGCATGGGCGACCACAACGACCAAAGCCGCCTCTTCAACATGCTGGAACGCAGCCATAAGACCGACTTCTTCCAGCGCGCCTACAACCAATGCCGCAAGCGCAACATTTCGGGCTTGACCGCCGGCAGCTTCATGCTGGGACGCTTCGTGGCCCGACCCCTCTCGCGCAAACTGTGGGACAGCCTCAGCAACGCCGTGGTGGCATTCCTCATGAACGAATACGTGCTATACGAGAAATACCAGCAGGTATTGCAAGAGGTAGGCGAGATAAAGCTGGCCCGGGCCCATTCGCGCATCGAGACCGACGGCATCGACAACATGGTGGTGAAAAACTTCGACCTCAACAATTTCGTCCCCCTGCTCTACTCCAACCACGACTGGAAACAGGTGTCCGATGAGCTAGAAAAGATGGAGCACCAGGACAACACCCACCTCTTCATCGAGATGCTCAGTCGTCCCGTGGAAGAGATCTTCGACATGAGCACCCCCTGGAAAGCCGCCATTGTGCAAGACATCCTGAAACAGGCAGAAGACTAACCCTCCATTTATTTTACAGCTATTCTCCTGCCGTAGGTCCATTCAATGAACTCCACGCGACCTGCGTGGGCATTGACAGCCACCCCGACAAAATTGCGCCCAAAATTGTAGTAGGCGCCCACCCTCTCATAATACAGGATGGTCACATGTGGCGACACCAGGATGTTGGGTCCCATGCCCACCTTGAGGCTCACAGGCCCCCAGAAGAGTTCCGTCATCGCCATGGCGCTGACGTATAGGGGCAAACGGTACGGGCTCTCCTCTTGTTCCAGAAGCTTGGAATCGCTGGTATTATACCACAGGTCGACTGCACCGCCGAAGGCAACGACCGGCGAGGCATAATGCTGGTAGTAGAGACAAAGGTCGTAACAGAAAAAATAGCCGTCAAAGTCTTGAAAGCGAGACATCACCATGCCAGGTGAAAAAGCGATACCGAACTCCGTCGGTGGAACGCTTGGGGCTGCCACACTAGTTGGAAACTCGCGGGGAACTCTTTGTCCGAATGTATAGCCAAGGTCCAACTGGAAATAGTTCAGTCCCATATTGGGCCACATAAGCATACCGTTGCTGGTGTGTAACACACGTGCCGAGAGGTAAAGCTGATCGACGGGATGATAGGTAATACCTATGTCAATCAAACAGTTGATAAGAGAGCCAATGAAGATATTGTTGGTATCGCCAGTAATGCTACGCGGTCTGGTATAGGCCGAGAGGCCAAGACCCACGCTCCAGTCCCATCGGTTGTAACGAAAAAGCGGCTGGCGAAGCATTCCAACAAGACCGAAGCGGTCACCAGCCAACGAATTGGGAATATGTGCATAAGAGGCCCTGAGACCAAAGGAAGGATAACTACGGCGCGCACGCCAAAAGGAAGTGTCGATGCCTCGGTTCCACCATGTTATATCCATACCGAACGTGGATGAGGCATTGTCACGGTAGGCCGAGTTGTTGGGCATCATGTAGCCTCCGTTAATCGATAAGTCACAACTGTGTAATGTTTCTTGGGAATGGAGAAATAAAAAAGGAGAAAGGACAAATACGCCAACGACAAATAGTCTGCGCAGCCAATAGTTCCTTCCTATCTTCGTTTTACCCACCTCTACTCTCTCATTTTCAAATACTCATTCTCAGAGAGAATCTTCACGCCCAGTTTCTCAGCCTTCTTCAATTTCTCAGGCCCCATCTTCTCGCCAGCCAGAAGGTATGTGGTCTTGCCGCTGATAGAGCCAGAAACCTTGCCTCCATGATTCTCAATATCAGCCTTAATCTCTTCGCGCGAGAAGTGCTCGAACACCCCGCTCACAACGAAGGTCATACCCTCCAACCGGCCACAGGCCACCGACCATTGGCCACTCATTTGCAATCCTGCTGTGCGCAGCCTTTCCACAATGGAGCGATGCAAAGGTTTGGCAAACCACTCATAGACAGCCTTCGCCGTCACTTCACCCACATCCTCAACCTGCGCCAACTCCTCTTCGGTGGCAGCCATCAGTGCATCGATATTCTTAAAATAGCGTGCCAACTTCTTGGCACCCACCTCACCTACATACCTGATGCCCAAGGCAAAAAGTACACGCTCGAAGGGTACTTGCTTAGAGGTCTCAATGGCGGAGAGCAAATTGTCAGCACTCTTATCCTGTATGCTGGCTTGCTGTTCGGTACCAAGACCGATGAGTTGCTCACGCTTCAAGTCGTAAATATCAGCCACATCGCGTACCAAGCCAGCCTTATAGAACAGTTCCAACCGCTCAGGTCCAAGACTCTCTATATCCATAGCCTTACGCCCCACAAAGTGCTCCAAGCGCCCAATGATCTGCGGATGACAGCCATCACTATTCGGACAATAGTAACCCACCTCACCTTCGGTGCGTACCAGTTCCGCACCACACTCCGGGCAACGCACAATATACTGCACCGGCATTGCTCCCTCCTGACGCTGTTCCATATCCACTCCGACAACCTTTGGAATTATCTCACCGCCCTTTTCTATAAAGAGGTGATCTCCAATATGGATATCCATCTTAACGATGAAGTCTGCGTTTACAAGCGTGGCACGCTTCACCGTGGTGCCTCCCAACCACACAGGCTTAAGATTGGCCACAGGGGTGATAACTCCTGTACGTCCCACTTGATAGCTGATACTTTCCAAAGGAGTACTCACACGCTCGGCCTTGAACTTGTAAGCGATGGCCCATCGGGGCGATTTAGCCGTCAATCCGAGGCTCTCCCACAGAGGCGTCTGGTTGACCTTGATAACAATACCGTCAATGCCAAAAGGCAAATTCCATCGGGCTTTATCCCAATGGTCGATAAAAGCCTTTATCTCGTTAATATCCTTACACTCTTGTATATATGGTTGCACCTTGAAGCCCATCTGGCGAGCCCACTCAAGACGACCTGAATGGGTATTGGGTAACGACATACCCTCTGGAGCCATCATGAAGTACATGCAGAACAAAAGTTTTCGTTTGGCACACTCGGCCGAGTTCTGCAACTTAAGCGACCCTGATGCAGCATTTCGGGGATTGGCGAAAGGCTCTAGTCCCTCTTCCTCACGCTGGGTATTCATGGCATTGAAAGCCTCAAAGGGGTAGACCACCTCGCCACGTGCCTCAAAATCGTCAGGATAGTTGCCGCGCAACTGTAAAGGGATGGTAGGGATGGTCTTAGCGTTGACAGTGATATCGTCGCCCACAGAACCATTGCCACGCGTCACAGCCTGTACCAACCGTCCATGACGATAGGTAAGGCCGATGGCCACACCATCGTATTTTAGCTCACATGTATAGCTGAATTCTTTGTCGTAGAGTAGTTTACGTGTGCGCGCCTCAAAATCCTCAATCTCCTCGATCGAATAGGTGTTTCCCAGTGACAACATGGGAAAACGATGTTGCACCTGACGGAAATTTTTGTTCACTTCTCCTCCCACTCGCTTGGTGGGCGACAATGGCGAGGCCAACTCTGGATATTGGTGCTCAAGGTCTTGCAGTTCGCGCATCAGCCTGTCGAACTCTTCGTCGCTCACCAGCGAGCGGTCGTTCATATAGTATTCATAGTTCAGCCGGTCAAGTTTCGCGGCCAACTCCTCCATATGATTGCGCACGGGTTCTATGTCTATTGAGCTGAACAGGTCCATTCTCCGATGTAATTTAGTGATACAGGGCCGATAAGCTTTACGTTTTCATAGGCGGAAGCTGTGAATTCAAACTCGACCTTGAAATCGCCACCACGAGTAACAAGACTATGATTTCCGGTTACTATGGCACATGCAGTAACCCCTGTACCACAAGCCCAAGTCTCATCCTCAACGCCACGTTCATAGGTACGCACAAAAAGTCGTCCGTCTGGCATGTCCTCTATGAAGTCTACATTGGTACCCTCAGGAAAAACATCAGCCCTGTTCCTAAGCGCACGCCCCTCTTTGAGCACATCAAAATGCCCCAAATCATTGACACGCTGAACATAATGAGGCGAGCCCGTATCAAGGAACCATCCATCCATACAGCGTTGCACCTCCTTGCCATTCACTCTCCTCATACCCAACTTAACAATACCCAGCCGTTGTTTGCTGTCCCATACAACAACCTCTGCATCGTGTAGCCCGTCAAAACCTCTGAAATGCAGTTTATTGCCAAGCCCAAGCAAATAAGCAAACACAGCAATACAGCGACCACCATTGCCACACATAGAACCCAGGCGACCGTCGCTATTATAGTATTTCATCTCGAAATCAAATCCTTCACCCCCAACCTCCAGTGTCATCAAACCATCAGCACCCACGCCAAGCCGCCGATGGCATATCTTTGCCACTTCTTTTTCTGTGACGAGAAAACACCCATCGCGATTGTCTATCACAACGAAATCATTTCCTGCACCGTCAAACTTATAAAATCTCATATTCAATAGTCAATGTTTGGAAACAGCTTGCGTAACTCTACCAAATTGGGGTTAGCTGCCAACATAGCTTTATATTTGTCCTCAGGCGAATAAATCACCTCTGTCTTCTCAATATAGCGCGGGTTCACCTTGCAGTCGAGCATTTTCATTCCTGTCTTGTCGCGCAAGAACTCCATCACCTCAATCTTGTGTGGCTTAAATTCATCGCTGAATGAGACGGTTTGTGCATCAACTTCAATCAGCCCTGTCTGCTCACCAAGACAAGGCATACCAGCTTTCATAATATCAACTATACCAAGTTTTTCAGCAGCCTCATCCCAGTACTGCTTCAAATCTTCTTCATTAAGTGACTTCACTTCGACAGCAATGCTGGGAGGAGTTGTCTGTATGGTAGCGGTAGACTTGATGGAGAAAGAGCCTGGCAAAAAAGGGTGCGGAGAAGGGGGGTGTGATAGGGATGGCGATATTGTTTTTGACAGCACAACAACCATAGGTTTTGCCTCGGGCTTTAACACAGTAGCCTCCACTTCCCCGGCAGGAACCGAAGAGGCGGGTTTAGAAGCCGTGCCTGCCTCGAGGCGTCTAGCAATCTATGTATTGGGGAGCGTGGCAGTAGCCAGCTTCATGAGGCAAACCTCCACAAAAAGGTTTTTATTATTGGCCTCGCGAAAACGGAATTCATAATCCGAGGCGGTGTTTAACCACCCCAAAAGCAAAGGAAGACCACTCTGTAGCGCTTGCTGACCATAGCGCTGACGCAGAGCATCGCCACCATCAATCAATTTCAGGGTCTGCTGGTCAAGAGCAACCATCAAGTTACGAAGGTGTTCGCAAAGGCCAGTAAGAAAGTGCTGCCCACCAAAGCCCTTGTTAATAACCTCTTGATAGAGCAGTAGCGAACCACTGAGGTCGCCCTGTCGGAAACAATCCACAAGCCTAAAGTAATAGTCTGAATCAAGTACGTTAAGATTCTCTAAAACAGCTTGATATATCAAGTCACCCTGGGTAAAGTTAACCAGCTGATCGAAGATAGAAAGCGCGTCACGAAGGCCACCTTCGGCCTTGGTAGCAATCACCTCAAGAGCCCCTTCATCATACCTCACACCCTCACTATCGGCCACAAACTTTAAGTGACGCACAATATCAGCATTATCTATTCGTTTAAAATCAAATACTTGACATCTACTTAAAATTGTAGGTATTATCTTATGTTTCTCTGTTGTAGCAAGGATAAACTTGGCATAGGCTGGAGGTTCTTCCAGGGTTTTAAGGAAGGCGTTGAAGGCCGCCTGACTAAGCATGTGAACCTCATCGATGATATAGACCTTATACTTGCCCATCTGCGGGGGAATATAGACCTGACGTACCAGTTCTCGCATATTGTCCACAGAATTATTTGAAGCAGCATCGAGTTCAAAGATACTCATTGAGGACCCTTCATTGAACGAACGGCAACTCTCGCACTCGTTACAAGCCTCTCCGTCGGCGGTGCGATGCTCGCAATTTATTGTCTTAGCGAGAATTCGGGCGCATGTGGTTTTGCCCACTCCTCGCGGACCGCAGAAAAGAAATGCCTGAGGCAACTGACCTGTGGCAATAGCATTTTTAAGGGTACGAGTAATGTGTTCCTGTCCAACCACGGTGGCAAAAGTGGAGGGTCGGTACTTTCTTGCAGATACTACAAAATTATCCATCTCGTTGTTTTTCCGTTAGTAATGTTCTAACACACATCTCAATCCATCTGCAAATTTACATAAAAAACATGAATTATCTGTTTCATCCCGAAAAAAAAACTCTTTCCAATCAGTAGTTCTATGCAACGACAGTACACAAGAGCTACTGGAAGTTTTTTACTCCACCTGAAGTAAAAATCCTTTAAGGTATTCACCCTCGGGATGATGGATGGAAACGGGGTGATCCATGGCGTGTGGCAACTGACGCACAATGCGGACCCGTCGGTGGGCATTCATGGCTGAAGTGAACACCATGGTCTGGAAATCCTCCTTACTGACTGCTTGGGAGCAGCTGAAAGTCATCAGAAGTCCACCCGCTGGCAACACCTCCATGGCAGACTGATTTATAGAACGATAGCCCTTCAATCCCTGTTGTAGTGATCGGTGGTTTTTGGCAAAGGCCGGCGGATCAAGTATAATAAATGTAAACGGTGTGCGTTGTAAATCAATATATTTCAAGACATCAGCGACAGTACCCTTATGAGGAGCATTGGAGCCAAAATTAAGGGCAACATTGCGGTTGCATAAGTCGATTGCTTTGCGGCTGATATCGACAGTCTCCACAAACTCAGCACCTCCACGAAGTGCGGCGAGAGAAAAGCCGCCAGTGTAGCCGAAGCAGTTGAGGAGTCGGTGTCCCTGGGCAAACTGCTGAACAAGGGCACGGTTCTCACGTTGATCTATAAAAAAACCCGTCTTTTGTCCTTCGAAAAAGTTGATGAGAAGACGATTTCCGTTTTCAACAATTCCCCATTCCTGTAACTCTGGACCATAGAGATAGCCGTCAACAGATGTCGATGACAGGGTAGAGGAACTTTTGTCAAAGACTGATTTTATACCATAGCTACCGAGCAAATCCAAAAAGAGACTCGTCAACATAGGAAACAGTCTATGCATACCAACAGAATGGGCTTGCATCACAAGCGCCTCATTGTACCAATCACACACTAGGCCAGGCAGATAATCGCCCTCGGCATGGACCAATCTAAACACATTGGTTTCTTTGCAATTGAAGAAACCAAGATGGGCACGGTAGGCAATAGCTGACTGGAGGCGGGCACGAAAAAAAGCCTCGTCAACCTCAGGGGTGTCGAAGCTGAGCACCTTACAAATGATGCTTTCATTCTGATAGTGTCCCGTGGCCAGCCACTGACCATGGGCGTCGATGATATCAACAAGATCACCCTCCTGGGGGGAGCCATTGATACGCTTTACAGCCCCCGAGAATATCCACGGGTGACGACGCAATATAGCTTTTTCTTTGCCAGGGGCTATGATGAGCTGCGGTCGCGTCATTGTTTCATTTGGTGTATGGTGGCGATAGGGTCGGAGCTCTTGAAGACAGCATTGCCAGCCACAAGGATATCAGCGCCAGCCGCATAGAGCAAGGGGGCGTTCTGCAAATTGACACCACCGTCAACCTCAATTAGGCACTGCGGATTCTTGCGGTCGCAGAGTTCGCGCAGTTGATCTACCTTGAGATAGGTGTTCTCGATAAACTTCTGCCCGCCGAAACCTGGGTTAACACTCATAAGCAGCACCAGGTCGCACTCCTGTATGATATCCTCTAACAGACTCACCGGGGATGAGGGATTGAGCACTACCCCACCCTTCTTCCCTGTATCGTGGATGGCATGTAGCACACGGTCGTGGTGATGGCAAGCCTCGTAATGAACGGTGAGGATATCGGCTCCAGCCTCGCAGAAGTCTTGCACATAACGTCCCGGATCCACTATCATCAAGTGCACATCAAGAGGTTTCTTCGCATGTTTCTTGATGTGTTTCACTATAGGTTGGCCGAAAGAAATATTGGGCACGAAGAGTCCGTCCATCACATCAACATGAAGCCAGTCACACTCGCTGGTATTAAGCATCTCAATATCGCGCTTGAGATCGCCGAAATCGGCACTTAACAACGATGGGGATATCAATTTCATATCTTCAGTTTTTCAAAATTCTTGCCATAGACACCCTGTGCTTTGCTGACAGAGATGAAGGCATTTTCGTCAATACGGTGGATTATTTGCATAACGTGGGGTTTGTCGGTGCGGTGAACCATCATAAGAAGCACCTTCTGCCCCTGCCGGGTGTAGCAACCCTCGGCCTCGAGCAGCGTGGCGCCACGGCCCACCTCACGGGTCACAGCGTCGCCAATCTCTCTGTTTTGGGGCGAAAAGACCATTATCTGGTATGACTGTTTGTTGCCGTCAAGGACAAGGTCAAGGACATAGGTCATAGTGACCATGACAATATAACCAAAGATGACATTTTCAAGTTTGTAAGAGACGAAATAGGAACTGCCAATGATGAAGATGTCGAGATAGAGAATCACTTTACCTGGCGAGACATTGTGGTATTTATTGACAATAAGTGCGATGATGTCGGTACCACCACTATTGCCCCCCATAGCGAATGTAAGTCCGATGCCTCCTCCGCAGAGGGCACCACCAATGATGGCGCACATGAAGTCGCCAAACTGGGAGACATCAAAAAGGTTCTCCACATGGAGTACCTGCTGCCAAAGGATAAAAGAGAGAGAGCTCATGACAATCCCGTAAATGGTGTTGGCTCCAAATTTTGACCCCAACACTTTGAAACCCACGGCCAAAAGAGCACCATTTATGATAAAATTAAGCACACCGATGGGCAGGGGAATACCTAACGCAATGTTAAGCACAGAGGAGATACCGCTCACTCCCCCACCAACAATTTTTGCTGGCAGCATAAAGGCTGACCACGCAAAGGTGTAAACCAAAATACCCACTGTAATAAGCAGGTAGGCAAAGATTTCGTGTCTAAGTTTTTTTTTCATATTTTCTTTTTACTGTAATCTCTCTCTCCGAAAATGGAAGTGCCGAGGCGGATAAGAGTGGAACCCTCGTCAACGGCAATGCGCCAGTCATGGCTCATGCCCATGGAGACCTCGCAGAACTCGGGGTGGTCGGCAAAAGAGCCTTCCTTCAAACGGTCGAACAGCTGGCGGATACGGCGGAAGTCGGCTCGGACGCGAGTCTGGTCAGGGGTATTGGTAGCCATCCCCATAACGCCGCAAACACGGACATAATGAAAATCGAGAGTTGAGAACTGAGCATTGAGAAGTTCCTCAGGCACAAAGCCAAACTTGGTTTCTTCCTGGGCGACATGCACCTGAAGAAGTACATCGACAATGCGGCCCACTTTGGCGGCGGCACACTCCACCTCCCCGAGGTGTTCAATACTGTCCACCCCATGTATCAGTCCAACAAAGGGGATATAGTATTTGAGCTGCTTCCCCTGAAGGTGACCTATGAAGTGCCATTGGATATCGTCGGGCAGCACGGCGGCCTTGTCGCGCAACTCGGTGGCGTAATTCTCCCCGAAAAGACGTTGACCTGCAGTGTATGCCTCCAAGATATCCTCCTCAGGCTTCAGTTTGGAGACCGCCACAAGTCGCACCCCCGAAGGTAGTTCTGCACGTATCTTTTCTAAATTCTCTGTTATCATGTTTGATATTAACGAAACTTTGAGCGAATTATTGCGTTAGAATATCAATATTGCATTCTACGGGTGCCATCGGCGATGACCTCCTGTACGATGCGGGCAGTCATCTGCTTGAGCTCCTCTATAAACTGGCGAGAGTCATACTTATGAGTTTCAATGTCGCGTAGCTTCTTCTCCCACTGACCTGTAAGCTCGGCGCTCTTCAGCAGTTCCTCCTGTATCACCCCTATCAGGGCTATGCCTGTGGGCGTAGGCTCCAGACTCTTGCGGACCTTCGAGATATACTGCCGCTTGTATAGTGTCTCGATAATGGCGGCACGCGTCGACGGACGGCCGATGCCGTTGGCCTTCAGCGCGTCGCGCAGCTCCTCGTTCTCCACCGTCTTGCCAGCGGTTTCCATGGCGCGCAGCAGCGTGGCTTCGGTGTAAGGCTTTGGTGGCGTGGTCTGCTTCTCGGTGAGGCTCGGCTCGTGGGAGCCATGCTCACCTTTGTCGAACTTGGGCAGCACCTGCTCTTCCTCGTCGCCCTTCTTGCCCTCTTCGTCGGGTGTGGTGCCGCGTCCGCCGAAGACCGTGCGCCAGCCATCCTCCAGTATCTGCTTGCCGGTGGCCTTGAATTCCACCTCCTTCACTTCGCCCATGACAGTAGTTGTCGAGAACTTGCAGTCGGGATAGAACACGGCGATGAAGCGGCGTGCCACAAGGTCGTATACACGCTTCTCGTCCATTGTAAGGCTAACGGTCTGCGGGTCGGTACCCGTAGGAATAATGGCATGGTGGTCGGTCACCTTCGAACTGTCGAACACCTTCTTGCTCTTCTTCAGCTTCTTGCCCATCAGCGGCTGTATGAGGGGCGCGTAAGGAGTGATACCCTGTAAGATACGCGGACACTTGGCATAGACGTCGTCTGAAAGATAAGTGGTGTCGACACGCGGATAGGTAGTGAGCTTCTTCTCGTAGAGACTCTGAATGTGCTTCAGCGTGTCGTCGGCCGAGAAGGAGTGTTTCTTGTTGCATTCCACCTGCAGGGAGGTGAGGTCGAAGAGACGCGGTGGTGCCTCGGTGCCAGCCTTCTGCTGTATGTCGGTAACCTCGAAGTCGGACTGCTTGATGGCCTCGAGGGCAGCCTGTCCCTCTTCGGGCTTCTTTATCTTGCCTTTCGTCGAGGAGAAGACCACGTTTCGGTAGACAGTTGAGAGAATCCAGTATTTCTCAGGTTTAAAGTCTTTTATCTCGAAGTGGCGCTTCACAATCATGGCCAGCGTGGGAGTCTGCACACGGCCTATCGACAGCACCTGTCCTTTGGCGGTGGCGAAGCGTATGGTGTAGAGGCGTGTGGCGTTCATGCCGAGGAGCCAGTCGCCGATGGCGCGACAGAGGCCGGCCTCGTAGAGGCTCTGGTATTCGTCCTGCGGCTTGAGGTTGGCGAAAGCCTCGCGGATGGCCTCTTCGGTAAGGCTCGAAACCCACAGGCGCTGCACCGGACATTTGGCACCAGCTTTCTGCATTACCCAGCGTTGGATTAGCTCACCTTCCTGTCCGGCATCGCCGCAGTTGATAATGCCGTCGGCGGCCTGCATAAGCTTCTCTATCACCGCGAACTGCTTCTTGTAGCCGTCGTTGTCTATCAGCTTTATGCCAAAGCGCGACGGTATCATGGGAAGGGCCGAGACACTCCAGCGACGCCACTGGTCGCAGTAGTCCTGCGGCTCCTTGAGGGTGCAGAGATGGCCGTAGGTCCAGGTCACCTGATAACCGTTGCCCTCAATATAGCCGTCGTGCGAGGTGGTAGCCCCCAGCACCTTGGCGATCTCGCGCGCCACACTCGGTTTCTCAGCAATACAAACTATCATATCTTTTATTAACGGCGAATTAGACGAATTATGCGAATTATTTTCACCCCATTTAATTATCAGCGAATTACTCTAATTCCTACGCGATAATTAGAGTAATTCGCCATAAATTGACCTGCGTAGCTTAGTATAATTCGCATAATTCGCCGTTTTATTAAATATTATCCGCCGTTTTGATGAGTTGAAGGGCAGCCCATTGTTCGCGCGACTTCTTGCTTTTCAGGGTCATGCCGAGGGTGTTGGCTTTGGCTATGAGCACACCTTCGTCGGCCTGATAGAAACCACTGAGCAGCAGCGTGCCGCCAGGATTCAAAGCTGCGGCGTATTTGTCCATATCGGCCAGCAGGATGTTGCGGTTGATATTGGCTATGATTATGTCAAAAGTGCCTTGTATGGAGTTCGCGTCGCCCAGCTTGAGGTTAATATTTACACCGTTCGAGGCGGCGTTCTCGAGGGCGTTGTTGTAGGCCCATTCGTCAACGTCGATGCCCTCCACGTTTGTGGCGCCGCGCTTCTTGGCGAGTATGGCCAGCACGGCGGTACCGCAGCCCATGTCGAGCACGCGCTTGCCCACCATATCCAGCTCGGCTACATAGCTGAGCATCATGTAGGTCGTGGGGTGATGCGCGGTACCGAAGCTCATCTTAGGCTCAATGATAAGCTCATAGCTCACATCGTCGCGGTGGGGATGGAAAGGTGCTCGCACCCACACACTACCGCCATTATATTCGACAAGCACCGCCTGGTGACCTTTCTCCCACTCTGAATTCCAGTCTTTGTCTTCCATTTCCTCGGCCTTATACTTTAGCGGCACGGGGAAGGCCTGCACGGTGGCGGCGAGCCACTGCGGGTCGTATTGCGGTGCCTGCACGTAGGCCTGCAGGCCGTCCTTGGTCTCCACGAAGCTCTCGTAGGGGCCTTCGTTGCCAAGAGTATCTATCAGCAAGTCGCGGAACAGCTCCGTCGACTCCATCGTAAATGTCACCTCGATGTATTTCATAGGTATGGATATTCTACTTTCGTTAGGAATAACCCGCAGGCAGGCATGCTCACGCCGGCGGCGCAGCGGTCTTTCTTCTCTATTATCTCGCGCAGTCCTTCTATCGTCAGCTTGCCGCGACCCACGTCGAGCAGCGTGCCCGTAACACTCCGCACCATATTGCGCAGGAAGCGGTTGCTGCGGATGGTGAACACCCAGCCGCCCTCCTCTTCCGTCCACTCCGCCTGCGTCAGGTGGCAGATGTTCGTCTTCACCTGCGTGTGCAGTTTGGCGAAGCTGGTGAAGTCGTCGTACTCCATCAGCACCTTTGCTGCCTCGTTCATCTTGTCGATGTCGGGCTTGAAGTATATGCGGCAGTACTGCCCCTGACGGAAAGGTAGTCGACGGTCGCTCACATGGTACTGGTATGTCCTCGCCATCGCGTCATAACGCGCATGAGCGTTGTCCGCCACCGGGAAGATATCGTAGATAGCGATATCCGGCGGCAAGAGATTGTTCAGCTTGAACACCAACTCCTCATTCCTCATTCCACATTCCTCATTGACGACATAGTGCGCATAGAAATCGCTGGCGTGCACGCCAGTATCGGTGCGTCCACAGCCGACGACGGCAATAGGCTGACGCAGGAGCGTCGACAGTGCCGTCTCTAGCGTCTGCTGCACCGTCGGCAGTCCCGGCTGCGTCTGCCACCCGTTGTAATTCGCACCGTTATAGGCCAGATGTATAAAATAGCGTCCCATAAAACAGGATGCAAAGATACGAAAAATATACGACATGGCGAAATGCCAAAACAATATTGCTTGTTTTGCATTGTACTATAGCATATTGGCCTTTATTGGTTTTGCTCCCCTTTTGCTTCCCTGCTGCTCCCCTTTTTCGTACATCCTTGTTACATACGCCTTAAACACAACGCGAATCCGTTGTGCCTATAACCGGATTAATAACAACATAGACAAAGACAATCTAGGCTTTTTCCGAAAGGACGGTTAATTCTATTGCCATGTTTTATGCTTTTAACAATTCATTATTCACAAACCGCCAGGCTTCCTGCTCGGTCATCGGATGATAGTCCATCCTGACATGGGGAAGTTTAGTGAGCTATTCAAGAACTCAATTTACTTCGACTATTATCTGTGGAGAATGTTTAACCGCAAACCACCCTACGATGATTTAAACAATAAGATAGACGCATATTTCAAGCGACTTACTGGGGATGATACTGTAGGGTTTTCACTAAGTAGTACGTCAATGCTCTACTTTAATCCGGGAAGCAAAATGTTTATTAATAGCTATTGCTCATTTCAGTAATAAAAAAGGCAGTATCAGATAATTGGTACTGCCTTGTTATTTGATTGCATTTAGTTGTGTTTTATCTCGGACGGCGTAATATCAGGATGTTTTTTTGACGTTACGAGGGAAAAGTTTGGTCGGATTCTGCATACTTATTCCAGAATGCCACAGCTTTGTTTTTCTCTCCACAAGCCTGATAGATGCGCACGACGTTATCCACTAATGTATTGTAAAAGTTGACCTACCCCAACACAAATCTTGTTTTGCCCACCTCACGGCATCGCTCATCCCCCCAGATTCTGGTGACGGATACTTAATCGAGTGCTTACAGATAACCTCACTCAACATAATCATATTCTATTGTTTCATCAATGCCTTCTTCTGCCTTATTCCGGGTTTCATATTGTAGTGAGGTGATTACATCATTATTAGCCATAATATTGTTACACAGTCGGTCGAACTCTGTTTTGCCAATTGTTGTCACAACGACAAAAAATCGGTTGTTATCATAGCTCAATATGATTCCATTCTTTTTGTCAGCAATGAAACCGCATACACCTTGTTCAAATGTCTTTTCATCGGTGACGGTCAATACACTCTTTATTTTCTCAAGACAAGTCGAGGTGATTGCCGCACCCTTACCAATAGCATTCCCGTGCAAGGAGAAAGAGGCTGTGGCGTATGCCAGTTTTGCTCCCCACTGAAAAGATTTGCTACTGTTGTAATAGTAATAGTCGTAGTAAGTCTCATAGATGGGTTCTGAAAAATGGAAAGTGATGCCAGAGAACTGTATTTCCCCATCAAAATGCCACTCATCATCACTGCCAAAGTAACTCAAAGAAGTTCTGTCTTCGATGTCGGATGAAGAAAAATGCTTGTTTTCAGCCACCTGTTTCAGCGTGGTTTTCTCATTAAGGGAATTAATTAACACATTGCCGAGGGATTCACCAGCTCCAAATAACTGAGAGACAAATGCATTGGCATCATAATAAGTCGACTTCACACAGTCGTAATAGCCATTTGTTGTTCGAATATTATCGAATTGTGGATTAACAACATATTTTCCTTTCTTGTCAATAAGACCCCATTTCTCATTCGACCTTACTGCAGCCAGTCCATTCTTGAAACCGCATGCATAGTCGAACTGAGGATTGATGACATATTTACCGCTTTTGTCAATATAGCCGAACAACTTGCCACTCTCAACAGCAGCCAGCCCATCGCGGAATTCATCGGCATCATCGAATTGCGGATTAATGACATATGTGCCGTTCTTGTCAATATACCCATACATTTTGCCATTATAGAATGCGGCTATGCCTTCGCTGAAAACGTCCACCGTTTCAAACTGCGGATTAATGGTATACTCTCCCTTTTTGTTGATAAAACCATACATCTTTCCATTGCTCACAGCTGCTAGGCCGTCATGGAAACTGCTTGCATTATTGAACTGGCAGTTGATAACGAGATCGCCCTTCGTGTCGATGAAACCGAAATAATACTCATTGCCCACAATCATCTTCACTTCTGCCAGTCCATCGTGAAAATCACCGGCATACTCAAACCTTGCAGGAATGGCCAGTTCTCCTTGAGTGTTTACAAAACCATATCTTTCATCTTCTGTTATATAACGTGCCAGACCGTTGCAGAACGGGAAGACGGTGCATTGTTGTTTTAAAACAAACACAACCTCACCCTTGTTATTGATACAGGTCGGGTAACTGTTGTCTGTAACAACAAAAGCCATCCCTTCGCTAAAGGAGGTTCCGTCAATATATTGAGGACGAATAATATACCGGCTCTTTTTGTCTATATAGCCAATCAAGCCGTTGCTTGAAACACGAGATAGTCCATCTTGGAAACAGTCGGCATTGTCAAATTGTGGATTAATCACAAAAGAGCCTTTAAGGTTGATGAAGCCCCATTTGTCACCAGATTGCACTGGAATGATTTTCTCATCGGCATTCTTGTTGCATGATGATAGAATTGTTGTCGCCAAAAATAGGCAGACAATCTTTGCGATGTGTTTGATGTTCATAATATTAATTTTGATTTTTTAACTGAAATAAAATAGGTAGTTTATATTCTGTTCTGACAGGTTTTCCATCTATCTTGACCGGATTCCAGCGAGGCATTGAGCGGATTAGTCTCTCTGCCTCCTCGTTGCATCCTCCCCCGATATTGTTCTTCGAATGGACATTGGAAATGGACCCGTCTTTTTCTACAGTGAATATTACCAGGACACTGCCTGAGATATTAGCGTCTATAGCCAGTTGAGGATATTGCAAATTATCTTCAAGATATTGTCTTAATGCTTCCTCGCCGCCTGGAAAACCTGCTTCTTCACAATACTTGAACAGACCTAATGGTCGACAAGAATAGAACCGACCCAACCAGATTGCGTCTTGTTCAATAGTGTCAATGTGAAAACTTGGATACGTTTCGTCAACAAAAGGAGGCCAATTGTCAGAAAGACTCGCATAATCTCCATGATAACTGGAATACAATTTGTCAAAATCAATGGTATTTGGAAAGACATAGTTGTGACTACCCATTTTTACTGGAAAATAGTTTGGGCTGTATTCATCTTTATAGCGTTTATCGGTAGAAAGATGGTATCTTTTTATTTTATTCTGGTCACAAATGCCTCCCTTTACCTTGCGGATTTCCTTAATGTCTGAAACGGTGTCAGTATATTCAAACACACCAGAATATGATAATCCAAATTTATCATAGTATTTTGTTTCCCCGTGTTGGTAGTCGTATACCATCTTGACCTCTTGTTGTGGAAAGTAATAACTCCATAGGCCCGTCTGATGCTGTTTGGAGTCAAATCTTCCCTCCACCAAGACATTATTATATCTGTCTGTTTTCGAAAAGAGTCCTACGGGTTTCAGCACGCCACTGCTCCACAAAGAATCTAGCAATTGAGCCAACTCGATTGTTGAGTTGCCCTGAAAATGAAAAACGAAGTTCGGATGCAAGTATTGTATGCTTGTTTTGTCTGTTGCTGTCGAGACAGTTACTGTGATTGTGTCGCTTTGAAGATTGTTCATCGAGATTATAGCTTGTTTGTTGCGGTAGTCGACGATTGTTTTTACTATTCCATTGTTGAAATACAGTTTGAAGATATTGTTGCCGTATATGTCGTTCAGTAAAGTCTGTCCATTCTGCGCATTTGAATGATACTTTGTTTCGAATGCGATATTACCCAATGAGTTGGTATATTTGTATAGACCGTTTCTTTTCCCCTCAAATACCATCATTTCCACACATTCTTTAGAATCTTTCTTTTGCCAGGTCCATTTGCCGTCCCTGTCTCCTTGCTTGTAGTGCCCTTTGATAATCAGCCCATAATCATCGCTGTAGGAATATTCTCCATTTCGGACTCCGTCAGTGTAGTGGCACTCTTCTGTCCTGTCGGACAGAATGGTCTGACACATCCCTTCCAATTTACCATTCGAATAATAGGCTTTTTGGCAGAGTTCTCCTGTGATTGGGTTATACAGTTCAGAAACACCATCAATTTTGTTGTTCTTTATATTGCATTTCCAATACATGCTAAGTTTATTCGTGTCTGTTTTTGTAGGGAAAAAATCCCCTGATGTTTTTTTGCCCACGTAAATTCTTTTGTGAATAGATGTATCCACATAGCATCTGAACCACCCGTTAATATGTCCATCTTTCATATCCATAAAACTGATATTACATTTGGGTAATACAGAAAAATAAACATCAGTCTTCTCATCTATCGTTGCGTCAGCCGCAAAAACCGACTGTGGCAGGATAGTGCCATCGTCAGTTGTTACCCATAGATATCGCTTATTCAGACAGATGGTGTCTTTGCCAATCATCATTGCCTGTCCATTCATTGTAAGATATTGAACAAGCTGAAGATTTCCGTCAACAAGCTTGTATTTTCTATAGTTTGAAGAATCGCCTGCAATAAGGGTTATTTCTTTGGTCTCTACTTTTTCTGGGTTGTCGGAACAATAATCAACCTGAATCCATTCCGTTAGGTTTTGATCATCGTCGTATCCTTTTTTGTCAATCAGCAGTCCGTCACCTTCATATACTTTGTCTTCTCTCAGAATGTCGTTTTCATATTTAGATTCCTTCCAAATATTCCCGCTCAGAGTATAAAATTTGAAAATGCCATTCATTTGACCGTTTTTATATGTGCCTGATACAGAAACGTGTTTCCCGTCAGAATGGTATTCTTTATATTCCCCGTTAATGTTGCCATTTTCCCAAAAATATTCCTTCTCAAGAATGTCATCATCGTTATAGAGCTTGACAATACCGATTACCTTTCCGTTTTTTAGCGTGTATTCTCCATAGCCGCCATCTTTTCGAGCCTCTCTTTTTTTGCCGTTCAGATTATCGAACGCTCCATTCTTCCGTAAGCATTCAATGGTGTAACCATCATAATCATGTTTGATAAAAAGGAGTTTATTCTTGGTTTGGTAACCAAAATTTATGTCATCGCCATATTCTGAGAAATCGAAAGGTCGGAATCCGGCTTTTGAGATTGTTTGTTCAAAAGTGCGGATGAATTTGTCTGTCGAGAAAGAGAATACAATCCTTTGGACTCCATCCGCGTCGCACTGTATGTACATCCAAGCCATGGCTCTATTCTCGCTGTAATAATTTGGTTCGAGAGCCATGGTGGTGGTAGTCAATCTATCATTTCTTGAGGTCTTCATATACATCCAACCTCGGTTTTCGAGCATAGTTTGTACCTCAATGGATTTTTTTTTCGAGCAAAGGCTCGACATATCACTAGCTGTTATGCTATGTTGTGACATTGAAGTGCTTTGACTTCCATTTGACAAAGCCCCACCTATTGACTGTCCCCACATTTCTATTGTTGCAGCCAATAAACAACATACAACTATTATTCTTTTCATTTCATTCATCTATTTACAACCTGTTTTAATAGTATTTTTATTTTATCTTACCAAGCCTTCCCTACCACTAATGAAAATGTGCCACCTGTCTGATTGCCTGTACCATCAACAATTGTAACGCTGATAGGTATCGTTGTTCCATTTGGTGCATTGTCAGCGATATGTACTAAAAAGCCACTGGTTGAACTAGGATATGTGGGAGGATGATGACTGTAAGCTCCATTCCCAGACAGATTTGCCGTCCCAGACTCACAAACAACAAATGAACTTGTACTACTAATTGAAAAAGTGGCAGATAACGGATAACTACCATTGAAAATATAGTTGATGCCTATACGAAGATTTTCACCAGGTGTTATTAGGTAATCGTTAATACTTTCAAAATTGATGCTATATGAATCAAATTCAAAGGCATTTGCACTTGTTTCCTGTGATGTGGTGAAATATTTTGTAGTGCCGTATGAAGTCCCTTGATTATTGGTGGCGTACGCTCGGAAATAGTATTTCGTATTTGATGACAATCCTGTAATAAGGCTGGAGAACGTCCCCGTTCCAGTACCTTCATTTGTTGTGCTATTTGCTATTGTTGGGTTATTTGTTGTTTTGCTGTAACAAATACCCTTTGAAGTAACAAAAGTACCACCGTCAGAAGTAACACTTCCGTGACAAATAGCAGATGAAACCGTTATATTAGTTGCGTCGTTAGTTGTCACAACAGGACAAGTAATTGTTCCTGTATTGTCATGCTCTGATTCTTGGTTTCCGTCCAGAGGATTGTCACGCTCAAGTTTTTCACATGAAAGAGCAAAAAGCAAGAGGAGAGCAGAAAGAAAACTATACTTAATATATTTCATAATCAAAAATTTAATGTATAACCGATTCCGAATCCATTATTTTGCGGGAAATATGATACAAATGCTCGACCATTACTATACTTGTCCGTGTTTTTTTTACCTTGAAGGTAAACATCAACCACATCATAAATCCACCATATTGCAGCAATGCCCCAAAACAGATATGACATTACTTGGTAATCTTGTGCATTCTTAAAATGTTCATCCATATTGTCTTGGCTTGTTGCTTGGTGATATTTATCATACTCACTCTGAGAATATAAATGGAAACCAACGCCAGCAGCAATAGTACCATACACGCCCAATGTGGTTCCTATACCGGTTTTTTCACCGTAGGTTACTTTGTGTTGTCCAAGTCCTGGAACAACAACCGATAGCAATGCGTTAGTTGCTCCTCCAGTATTCCTATATGACAGCATCTTTTGAAAACTATTATACATACCATCAATACATACCGTTGTATACCCAATAGTATATCTGCCTGGTTTATTCATTTGTGACCTTATTCCAGTACGTAAGGGCTCAGTGGTCTTTATTTCCTTATAGTTTCTTTTTGCTGTATGTGTTGTTGTCTTGACAGATTCTACAGGTATTTGAAAAATGGCTTCTGTGGCAAGGATTAGTCCAAATGTTTTATGGACAGGAAGTGATGGTACATTCCGTTCAAGATATGATTTTAACGAGTAATCGTTTGGTGATACCGAAATCTCTTTTGTTTCATTTCCTCTAAGAGAATGATGATAAAAAACAGTTATCGTACATGGCTGAATGTCGTTTTTCTTGGCGTATTCTAATACTAAATCTGACAATTCTTTCTTCGTATTTTGGTAATTTGTTGCGTTAACTAATCGGTAGTTGTATACTGTGTCTTTTCTCTCATTGTCCAAACTCTCAACCTGGTCAACTAGAGCAAGTTTTTTTGTTATCTCTTGTGTTTTGGTCGTTGTAAGTTCCAGTGCATCGTTATAATTCCTACGGGCAGTTGCATATTGGTGATTATCTAGTGCAATGTCGCCATACTTGCTGAAATTACTGCTTTTACACTCGTTTATTTCTGAAAGGTAGTCTTTCTCTCTATTGGGATAAATATCTATTGCAGCATTATATTTTGTTATGGCTGACGTATAGTCTCCAGCATCTCTTTTTTCTCTAGCACTACAGATTAAAGACGTAAAATTGTTTTGTTTTTTTCTTTCTATTGCTAACGCCTGATCCTGTCTGCATTTTTCTATTTCTTCATTATATTCGCTTGATTTTTCTGGCCAAAAAGCCAGAGCCTCTTGGTACTTCTTTAATGCTTCTTCATACTCACCATTGTTAGCGTATTCTCTTGCTCGATTTATTAAGGCATTAAACTCATTGGTTTTCTGTTGTTCTGCTCGTTTTTTCTCTTTTTGCTTGATTTTATTTATTGCCTGTCGTACTTTTGTGGTGGAGCAGAATCGGATTGACACCACACTTCCACCATCTGTATCAGAAAAGGCAAGCATGAATAGAGACAGTAGCGATGAATTGGATCTTGCATCACAATATTGCAAAATGGCACCATAATTCTCGTCTTTGTAATACGCATAATACCTTGAATAATCTCTGTAAGAATACATTAAGCCAGAACCATTTTCCTCAATATGATCAGGCTTGCCGTATGTCTCCTCCAAATATGTCTTAATTGCATTATATTCAGATAAGGCATTGTCCGAACTATATGAGTATTGATACCCCCACTCAACTTCTCGAACATAACCATTTTCTATGATAAGATACAATACGTGTTTTTCCAACCAGGTATCACGGTATTCAATAATCTTTACGCCATTTTCAGTTTTTGAAGACCTCATTGAAATATCGTTATGCCTTGAAATGATAGATTTGGCATTTGCTTCCGACGTTCCAATTGGAATATCAAACGGAACCATCCTCCTCAGTTCCGACTGACAGAACGAGGTTGCAGCAATTGTCATTGTTAAAAGGAAAAGAATTACTCTCTTCATCTTTTATTGTTTTCTCGCCGTTCTATCTCCCGGATTGGCGGTTGTTAACTCAATAAAAAAGCATGGAGACAATGTTGCTAGTTTCAACTCTTGAGGTTTTGCCCGACCTATCAGCTTGAAACCTACGAACTTTATCCCATGCTTTGAAATATGCTAACGCCTTGTGGCGAAAACATACCAAATAAGCAAAGGCATCAGTATCGAAGTCAGCTGATATGATTGAAATTGGGCAAATTTCAAGAGTGACCTTTTACAAATGCTTTTTGCATCGTTTAGACAACTCGCGTCTAAATCAGGTGCAAATATACACATTTTATTTGATACTGAGCCTTTGTGGGATAAAATTCTTTATAAAAACAAACAAATGAGCTCATTGCAAAGGAACATACATGGGTAAGCATTCTTGTAATCATGTGTTTCTGATGGGAATATGAACTTTTTTCGTCATATCCGACAGGGTACACCGCCGAAAGATCGTCAAACCACCATAGAAGGCACATAGAAGTCATGGGCAACAAACCAAAGAGACAAAAACTGGAGAAAAAAAAGCGACAGAATCTTGTGATTCTATCGCTTTGGTACCGCATATCAGAGTCGAACTGATGATCTTCTGCGTGAGAGGCAGATGTCCTGGACCACTAGACGAATGCGGCANNTATCACTACATCAAAAAAGCCCGCCAAATGACGGGCTTTTTTCGTTTTTAGCCATCTGTTACTTCTTCAGCCACTGGTCGAACCAGTCGATGAAGTTGCGGTGCCAGAGGAGGCTGTTCTGGGGCTTGAGCACCCAGTGGGTCTCGTCGGGGAAATAGAGGTAGCGGCTGGGGATGTGGCGCATCTGGGCGGCGTTGTAGGCGGCCATGCCCTCGCTAGCCACAATGCGGAAGTCGAACTCGCTGTGGATAACGCAGATGGGGGTGTTCCACTTGTCGACGAAGAGGTGCGGCGAGTTGGCATAGCTCTTCTTGATTTGCGGGTTGTTCCAATCCCAGTAGGGGCCGCCGAGGTCCCAGTTGTCGAACCACAGCTCCTCGGTCTCGAGGTACTGCTGCTCGAAGTTGAACATGCCGTTGTGAGCCAGAAAGACCTTGAAACGGCGTCCCTCATTGTAGCCCTTCACGTCGTAGTTGTGGCCGGCAAGCCAATAGATACTGTAGCCGCCGAAGCTGGCGCCACAGGCGCCTATGCGCTCACGGTCAATCTGTTTGAAGTTGTTGGCGAAGTAGTCGGTGGCGCTCATGTAGTCCTGCATGCAGAGTCCGCCGTAGTCGCCACTGATCTCCTCGAGCCACTCCATGCCGAAGCCCGGGCATCCACGACGGTTGGGGGCGATGACAAAGTAGCCGGCGCCACTCATCACTTCGAAGTTCCAGCGGGTGCTCCAGAACTGGCTGACGATATTCTGCGGGCCGCCCTCGCAGAAGAGCAGCGCAGGATAGGTCTTGGTCGAATCGTAGTCGTAGGGATAGATAAGCCATGTGAGCATTTCCTTGCCGTCGACGGTCTTAATCCAATAGGGTTCCACCTTGCCCATGCGCACCTGAGAGAGGACATCGTCGTTGAAGGTAGAGAGCTTCTTACCTTCGGACTTTTCGTCGGATAGTTTATAGGCATAGAGGGTGGCGGGATATTGGATGGAGACCTGGGTGGCGACAATCTCGTCATAGTTCATCTGGAAGCCATTGATATCGTGGGCGCCCTGAGAGACCTGACGGATGGCCTTGGTCTCACGGTTGAAGGCAAAGATTTCCAACGTACCGCGGTACATCACCACAGCGGCAAGCTCCTTGTCGTTCTTGCTCCAGCTAATGCCGCTGACGCCATAGTCAAAGCCCTCGGTGAGGTCAACCTTGACACCGCTCTCGAGGTCCATCACCATCAGGCGCAGCTTGTCGCTCTCGTAGCCGTCGCGTTCCATGCTCTCCCAGGCAATCATCTTGCCGTCGTGGCTGAACACGGGGTTCTGGTCGTAGCCCATGATGCCCTCGCTGATATTGTGGGTCTCCTTGGTGTTGATGTCGTAGATGAAGATGTCGCTGTTGGTGGAGTGGGCATAGGCATAGCCCGTCTTTTTACGGCAGGTGTAGGCGATGAGTTTGCTGTCGGGGCTGTAGTTGTACTGCTCGGTGCCACCCCAGGGACGCATGGGGCTCTCATAAGGCTCGCCGTCGAGAATGTCGACAGCCTTGTCCATGTCGGCCTTGCCGTTGGTCAGGGTGACATAGTAGATGTGGGGGATCTCGTCCACCCAGCAATCCCAGTGACGGTACATCAGGTCTTCGTTGATGCGGCCCGTGGTTTTGTCGAGTCCGGCGAAGAGTTTCTCTATGTGCGCGGGACGTTCGACGGGAATGGTGGAGATGTAGACGAGCGATTTGCCGTCGGGAGCCACCTTAAAGCCCTCGAAGCCGCGCTCACATTCGGCCACGACACTCTCTTTCATGCTCTTGAGATCCATGGAGAGGATCTGATTGCCACGGCAGAACATGATATTGTCATCGTCAAACCATGCGGGGTTGAACTCGCTGGCGGCCGTGGTGGTGAGGCGCTGGCCGTCACCGCCTTCAATGGGCATCAGGTAAAGTTCGGCGTTGTTTTTGTTCTGCTCCATATCGGTGTAGCGCACGGTATAGAGCACCCGGCTTCCGTCAGGGCTGATGGCGTACTCGCTCATCACACCGAGGCTCCACATCACTTCGGGAGTGAAGCGGCCGTCATTCACCGTCACTTGCGGCTTTTCCACGACCTTCCCGTCGTCTTTGTTAGACTGACAGGCTGCCAACATCATCGATGCGGCAGCCAAAGATAATAAGGCTTTTTTCATTGTTTATCGATCTGTGTATGATTAATTGACTATTCTTCTGTCTCTTCTGCCGGTTCTTTTTCGGACTCTTTTGCAGAATCCTCTTTTTTGCCAGATTCCTCTTCTGGATCAACCAGCGGCTTCGAGGGGGCAATATAATTGATAATCTTGGACTTCTTGAACGACATGGGGGTGCGCACGTCGACACCGTAGAAGTTGAATCCCTCGGGACCCGGCTCGACGACGTCGATAGTCTTGGTGTTGATTGGCAATGCCTCGAACACAAGAGTGTAGACCAGCATGTCGTAGCCGCCACGGTTATGGGCAAAGTCGGTATACTCGGGATAGATGGAGATACCCTCGGCTTTGACAAACTTCACCCGCTCGCTGGTGGCGCAATCCTGCAAAAACACATCCCCGTTGATGGCAAGCCCCTTGTCGTAGAGGGGGCGGTGGTTGGGGGTGCGGTCGCAGTAGGAGAAGTAGATTTTGGTCTGGTTCTCTTCCACGTCGATGCGCTCAATGCTTATCACCTCGGCCAGCGGCGAGCGACGCTTCACCTGCGGGAACTCGATCGAGCGGGGCACTATCGGCTTTATCAGGCGGATATGTTTCTCGTCGTTCCAGTCAATCTCCTCGGGAGGGGCCTGCACCTTCTCGTGCTGGAAGTCTGACTTCACCGAGCTGCACTTCATCTTCGAGTCGAAGAGGAACCGTATCATGCCCGTGGGGGTGCCGGTCTCCTTGGTGTTGCGGTTGCGCATGACATACTGCTTGTACAGCCACTCGGCGCTGGTGCCGATGAGCGATGCCGAGTTGTATACGGCGTTGGTGGCGCCGTGCTCGTCGAGCGACGACGAGTTGGGCCGGCCGAAATCCGCTACAACCTCGTAGTACGATTTGCCTTTGTAGATCGACTCTAGGTCGGCATCGGCCGACACATAACGGTTGCCCAGACAACCGGCAAGGAGGAGTGTCGGCAACGCGGCCAACACTCCCCTGAAGATAGTTTTATTCATCTTGTTTCTGTAATTGTCCCATGTGGAATACACCCTTAATCACTTCGCCTTCAGCGTTGGTATAGGTGCCGCGACCCTCATACTGGTCGTTGAGCCAGCCTCCCTGATAGGAAGTGCCGTTCTTGGTGGTGAGCTTGCCCTGGCCGGTCATGTGACCCTGCACAAAGGAGCCTTCGTAACGGTCGCCGTTGGCCCAGGTCTTCACACCCTCGCCCTGCGGGGCGCCGTTAAGGAAGTTGCCCTCATAGCGGGTGCCGTCGGGCCACTGCAGATAGCCCTTGCCGGTACCCATATCGGTCCAGTCACCCTCCATCACGTTGCCGTTGGCAAAGCGGAAAGTACCATGACCCTTGATTTCTCCGTTCTTCCAGGAGCCGTCGTAGACCAAGCCGTTGGCATAGGTGTATGTGCCGTGGCCGTCGATGATGCCCTTGTTCCAGTCGCCGTCATAGCGGTCGCCGTTGGCAAACACCATCAGGCCTTTACCGTGACGCTTGCCTTTGGAGTCGCGCATGCCGCTGTAGTACGAACCGTCGTCGTAGTGGGTGGTTTCACGCACCTGTGCATATGCCTGGCCGCCGAATAACATGGCCACGGCCATGAACATCAAACTTTTTGCTGTCTTTTTCATAGTGATAGTTCTTTTATGTTTTTACTGTATTTTTTTTTCAAATAGCTATTTCCAAATTGTCGTAGGCTGGAGCCACCCCTTCGGGCAGTTCGGCTTCCACCTCGGCGTGCGTGCCGAATTCGTGGCTGATATGGGTCAGGAAAGCCCTCTTTGGCGCTACCTTGCCAATCACCTCCAAGGCCTCGGGCAGCGAGAAGTGCGAGAAATGCTTCTCGCGGCGAAGCGCGTTGATGACCAGCACCTTCACACCTTTCATCTTGTCCAGCTCGTCGGGGGCAATATAGTTGGCGTCGGTGACATAGGCCATCTCCCCCACCCTGTAGCCCAGCACAGGGAGGTCCTTGTGCATGGCACGGATGGGCACAACGGTCTCGCCCGCCGCCTCGAAGGGTGCGTCGCCCACCACGTGGAGGTCTACCTCGGGAAGTCCCGGATACTGGTGATAGGCAAAAATATAATCATAGGCCTCCAGCAGCGCTGCCTTGGCCTCTTGGTTCAGGTAGACATCCATCTTCTTGTGCTGCACATAGTTGAATGCCCTCACGTCGTCCAACCCCGCCACATGGTCGCGGTGTGCATGGGTGACAAGGATGGCGTCAATCGACTTCACATCGTGGCGCAGCATCTGCTGCCGGAAATCGGGGCCGATGTCGAACAGGATACGCTTCCCGGCGTATGTCTCCAGCATCGCCGAGGTGCGTAGTCGACTATCGCGTCCGTCTGCCGACCGGCAGACCCTGCAACCGCAGGCTATCACCGGAACGCCCTGCGAAGTACCCGTGCCCAAGAACGTCAACTTCATTCTAACGCATTAACACATTAACGCATTAACACATTCATTCCTTGTGCGTCAGTTTGAATCCAACACCGTGAACGTTGACAATCTCCACCGTCGGGTCGGCTTTGAGGTACTTGCGCAGCTTGGTGATGTAGACATCCATCGAGCGGGCCGCGAAATAGCTGTCGTCCTTCCAAATCTTCTGGAGGGTGGTGTTGCGGTCTACCAAATGGTTGAAATTCACCGCGAAGATGCGCAGCAAGTCACACTCCTTGGCCGTCAGACGCTGCACCTCCTTGCCGATGGTGAGGGTCTGGTGGATGTAGTCGAAGGTGAAGTTGCCAATCTTGAAGACGTTCTTGTCGGGACGGTCCTCGTTGAACGAGCGGCGCATGGTGGCGTTGAGACGTGCCAGCAGCTCTTCCATGCTGAAAGGCTTGGTGATGTAGTCGTCGGCACCCACCTCGAAGCCCTTGAGCTTGTCCTCTTCCAGATTCTTGGCAGTCAGGAAGATGATAGGCACCTTCTTGTCCACCTTGCGAATCTCCTTGGCCACGGCAAAACCGTCTTTCACCGGCATCATCACATCGAGGATACAGGCATCGACGTCTTCGGCATCGAAGGATTTGAGGGCCTCGTCGCCGTCTTTGGTCCAAACCACGGTATAGCCCTTCTGCGTGAGGTATGCCTTGAGGATGGTTCCCAGGTTGGGGTCATCTTCGGCTACCAGAAGTTTAATTCCAAGATTCATACTATTAGAGGTTTAAACTTTTTATACACTATTTAGTACTTTGATAACTATAAAAATTGCATTTTATTGTGTATTTAAGTTAATTTTTTTATGTTAATTTTCTCTCCCCCCTCTCCCACCCCTTCCAAAAACGCCCCAAAAGCGCCCTCTCCGGTAGCTATCCGCTAGGGTATTTCTCCCATCGTTCTCCCATTGTTCTCCCATCGTTCTCCCATTTTAGATGGGAGAACGATGGGAGAACAATGGGAGAACGATGGGAGAAATGAGCCAGCGGATACCTATTGTTCGGGCAGTGGGGTGTACATCACCGCCGAATAGGCATGGCGCAGCGCCTCAACGTTGAGGTAGCCGCTCTGGTGTGCGATGCGCTCAAGCGACACGGGTTCGTCGGCAGTGGCTGACGACAGGAGGCCCGCGGCATACTCGACCCGCAGGGAGTCAATATAGTCCGAGAAGTGACATCCCTGGAGACGATAGAGGGCATCGACGACCTGGTCGGGCGAGACCCGGAATCGTTTGGCAAGCACAAAGACCGAGATGTCGGGGTCGCGGTAGGCGCCCTCCTCGATATACTGCGATAGATGCCGTCCAAGGGCGTCGAGGTTGTGGCGTATGGGAAGACTGGCGCGGTCGAGGTCGCTCTTGAGTTTCTCGGCACTGTATTTGATACGATAGCTCAATCTTCCCATCAAGAACATGAGCAAGCCCTGGACTACACAAAACACCTCCACCGCCCACAGCGGACGCGGACGGTTGAAGGGGAAGAGTGTATAGCTGAGAATGACGGCAATGCTGTTGACCGCAATGAAAACATAGATGAGCATGGCGTGGCGACGGTTGATACCTTCGTGGGAATAGAACTCGCCAACCTGATTAAGGAAGCGGCGGATACTGACGACAGAATAGACGGCTACGAACACCACCTCGCCGACAAGCACGACCCAATAGAGATAGAAGTGGACGGAGACGATAAGGTTGTAGCGCCAGCTGCCGGGGTAGAACTGCCATGCCATGGCATCCTGTCCGCGCTGAATCCACAGACGGTACATGTCGGCACCTCCGATAGCCACCGAGACGGCCATGAGAATACCGATGATGAGCGACGGGAGGATAAGCAAACGGGCCATGCGAGAGACACCCTGGGTACGTGTCAGGGCGGTGATTGACATCTGCGCCATCGGTGGCGCCGCCAGGGAGAGGAGCATGAAGAGGATGACCAGCAGGTACTCGCCGCTGAGGAAGTCGTTGAAGAACGTGCTGTAGATGATGATGCTAATACCGATGAGGAGCAAGGAGGTCATCATGAGCCACTGACCGCCAAGGACATTGCGCTTGAAGAGTAGCGTGGCCAATGGCCAATAGAGGGCCGACAGTCCGAGGAGGAAGTAGGAAAGTGCAATGGGTGTCATTGGGCAACCTCCTTTCGTACCAGGTCAGCAAGATATCGGGCGTCATAGTCCATGCGATAGCAGAAGCGACCGGAGAAATGCTGTAGCACCGCAAGAAGAACGGAGACAAGGATCAGCCAGTACTTATAGTAGAACGGGCGATACTCTACAAAAAAGACCGCCAAGACCGCCAGAGGGGCAAAGCACCAACCGAGAATCTGAAGCGCGCGGGTGGTAATCTTGGGGGCGTTGAGATTGTCGGCATAGTAACTGTTGAAGCGCCGCTGGTAGCGCCGTACCTTGATTGAGGTTATGATAACCATGACAGTGATGAGCGCCAGGGCAAAGGCCGGGAAGAACCAGTGTTTCCAGAAGAGCATGAAGTTCCAGGCACCGTCCCCCCCTATATAAGAGGCCCCGCCCTCGCGGAGGGCATGGCACAAGAGCTCGTAGCGACGCGGCCCCAGCTCAAAAGCTCCTATCGTGAGGCCAAGGACGAATAACAACGGGAGGAAGAAGATGCGCCGCTGGAGGAGGGTGGCACCGCGAGGCTCTGTGAGCGCGCAGATGCCGATATAGTACATCGGGGCGCAGAACATCACGAGGGTCTCGAAGAGGTAGTCGTAGATGAACAACGAGCCGGCACGGCCACGGAAAAAGACGGCCAACAGCACCATCGACATCCCTTCGAGCAAGAGCGTGAGACTCAGCAATAGCTGGGCACGCGTCATCTGCTTCTTAAGCAGCACCGTGGCCAACACCCATAGGACGCTGACCAGCGCCGGCAGGAACAATATGAAACTCCATTTCATTTGTCTTATCTCCTTATATCCTCATCAATAAATTTCACAAGCTCGTCAACGGCGTCTTTCTGGTCGATGTCACGTTTCACAACCTCCTTGCCCTTATATAGTGTTATCTTGCCACGGCCGGAGCCGACGTAGCCGTAGTCGGCGTCGGCCATCTCGCCGGGACCGTTGACGATGCAGCCCATGACGCCTATCTTCACACCCACCAGGTGGGCAGTTTTGGCCTTGATTTCCTGGAGGGCTTTCTGTATATCATATTGCGTGCGTCCACAGGAGGGGCAGGCGATGTATTCGCATTGCGTGATGCGGGCACCCACGGCTTGCAGGATGTCGTAGGCGATGGGCATCTCCTTCTCGGGGTCTTCGGTGAGGGATACTCTGATGGTGTCTCCAATGCCGTCGAGCAGCAGGGCTCCGATGCCTGCGGCGCTCTTCAGGCGTCCCTGCATGCCGTCACCCGCCTCGGTGACACCCAGGTGTATCGGGTAGTCCATACCCATCTCATGCATCTTCTTGACGAAAAGGCGCGTGCTGTCTACCATCACCTTAACGTTCGAGGCCTTCATGGAAAAGACTAGGTCGTGGAAGTCCTGCTGGCGGCAGACCTCGGCAAACTCGATGGCCGACTGCGCCATGCCCTCGGGCGTGTTGCCGTAGCGGCTCATGATGCGCTCGGAGAGCGAGCCGTGGTTGGTGCCGATGCGCATGGCGGTGTGGTGCTGCTTGCAGATGTCGATGAGCGAGGCCATCCTCTCCCCTATCCGCTTCAACTCGTCCTGATACTCCTGTTCGGTGAACTCCAGCTTGCCGGTATTCCTATCTGTATAGTTACCGGGATTGACGCGCACCTTCTCCACCAGCGTGGCGGCCACCTCGGCGGCCTTGGGGTTGAAGTGTATGTCGGCCACCAGCGGCACCTCGCAGCCGCGGCGCAGCAGCTCCTCCTTGATGCGGCCGAGGTTCTCGGCGGCGCGGACGTCCGGCGCCGTGATGCGCACCAGCTCGCAGCCGGCCTCCACCATGCGGAGCGCCTGCTCCACGGTGGCGCGGGTGTCCATCGTGTCGGTATTCGTCATGCTCTGCACCCTTATCGGCGCCCCGCCGCCAAGAGTGAGGCTTCCTATCTTGATTTGTCTGCTCATATCTATTCTTTAATATCAATCAGAACGAAAAGAACTATCAGAACTTTCTTTTTGTTCTTTTAGTTCTGATTGAGATAATCAAGAGATTCTTGCAATGGTTCTCTGAAGACTCAGTATCTGCGACTTCAGCTGCTTCACTTGGTCCTGCAGGTTGGCGTTCTGGCTGCGGAGCTTGCGGTTCTCTTCGATAAGCTCGTACTGCGTCGGCTCGCGGTGCTCCTCCTTGGCGCGCTGCTCCACGCTCCGGCCGATGGTCTCGTCATTGAACACCTTGCCGACGCCCTGCTGCTCCGCCATGCGGATAAGCTCATTGGGCGCGAACGGCATGTCGAAGCCGCTCTCGTCCTCGACGAACACCTGTCCGCCCTGTATCTTCTTTACGATTCCCCCTCCAACGGAGTTGAGGAATTTCACTTTGTCGCCTATTTCAAATTGTGCCATATTCTTTACGGTTTTACTGTCATATCTTTCTGTATGGTATCGAGCGTCCACACTGGCGACTGTTCGCCACAAAGGCGCTCGTAGTCCTTTTTGTTCGATGTGCTGCATCCAACCACACTCACCTCGTTGATGTAGAAGGTGCTGTTTGTATGGTCAAGTCCACCTTTGAACTGCACCTGGAATTGCATCGTATTGCCAGCGTTGTCGACAAAACGGTAGGTGTTAATGTTGACCTTGTCGTTGGGTATCCAGTCGGAATAAGTGTTGTCCCCTTCCATGTGGGCAACCTCATGACGGCGTTCGTTCCGAGTGTCGTGATTCATACCGACATAATTGTAGCCCTCACTCTCGATACCCGCAACAACTTTATCGATGGTGCTGTTGTATACTGTTATTGAAGTTACATACATCGGCCCGACACATCCAGTCAGTGCCAACGCCATAATTGCCACTATAATCGACTTTCTCATATTATTTCATTTGCCAAGGCGGCGAAGTCAATGCCGTCGAAGTTGCCGCTGGACATCATCAGGAGGTTGGCGTCCTTCCAATCCATCGCTTTCACTTTGGCCACCATCGCGGCGCTGTCGGTGAACACTTCGACATCGCCGCCAAAGGCCTTGCGCACCTCTTCGGGGTCGAGGGGCGGCAGTTTCTTCAGCTGGAGGGCGTGCTGGCTGAAGTAGACGCAGCGCACATCGGCCTCGTCCATCGTGCCGCGGTACTGCTGCAAGAACTCCTGCGTCAGCGAACTGAAGGTGTGCAGCTCCATGCAAGCCACCAGCTTGCGGCCGGGGTACTGCTCACGCATGGCGTGGATGGTGGCGCGGAGCTTCGACGGTGCATGAGCAAAGTCCTTGTAGACGGCGCAGCTGTTGCTCTTCTTCACCAGCTCCAAACGCTTCGAGGCGCCCTCGAAGGTGCTGATGGCCTCGTCGAACTGCTCGTCGCTGACGCCCACCTGGCGGCAAGCCAACCGTGCAGCGGTGAGGTTGAGCAGGTTGTGGTGGCCGAAGATGCGCAGCTTGGTGTGACCGAGTTCGGTCACACCATCCACCACCCTATGCTCAGGGCAGACATAAGGCAGCTTCTGTATATCGGTGCGCTGGTTCTCAATGGCCACGCGGTGCACCTCCTTGTCCTCGTCGCAATACACCAACGTACCCTCCGGCTCTATCAAATCAATAAACTTGCTGAACTGGTCGCGGTAGATATCGAACGTGGGGAACACATTGATATGATCCCACTCGATGCCGGTGATAATGGCCACATTAGGCTTGTACAGGTGGAACTTCGGCCTGCGGTCGATGGGCGAGGTTAAGTATTCATCGCCCTCTATCACCATCACTTTGGCACTATTAGACAGCCTCACCATCACCTCGAAGCCCTTGAGCTGTGCCCCCACCATATAGTCGGCCTCAATGCCGCACTTGGCCAACACATGCAGTATCATGGCCGTGGTGGTGGTCTTGCCGTGCGAGCCGCCCACCACGATGCGCAGCTTGTCCTTCGACTGCTCATACAGATACTCTGGATAAGAATATATCTTCAATCCTAGTTCCTGTGCTCTAAGCAACTCCGGATTGTCGATGCGAGCGTGCATACCCAGCACAACAGCGTCGAGGTCGGGCGTGATGCGCTCGGGGTGCCAGCCAAACGCCTCCGGCAGCAGCCCATACTTCTCCAGCCGACTCTTCGCCGGGTCGAATATCTCGTCGTCACTCCCCGTGACCCTAATCCCCTTCTGGCACAGCGCAATAGCGAGATTATGCATCGCGCTGCCACCGATAGCTATAAAATGTACCTTCATCTGTTGTCTGTTTTGTTCCTTAACGCAAAACAGACTAAAATATTGTGATTTGTTTTATTGTTTCTGCAATTTGACTGTATGCTGGTGGCCGTCGGCGGTGGTCAATGTCAGCAGTAGGGGCGAATCATTATTCGCCCACACGGGATGGTGGGTGAGGTCGAGGGTGTACTGGCCGGGGCCCGTGGGGGTGAGGTGGACTTCCTCGCGACGACCCATTATGTCGGTGAGGGTGGCGGCGACGATATTATCAGTGTTGGCAATAGTCACTCTGCCGCTGGTCGGGTTGGGATAAATCACTATTCCCGGTTCCCCATTTTCAATTTCCGCGATGCCCACGCTGTCGGCCACCCATTCGAAAAGGGAAACGATGGCGGTGTCGGAGGTGACAAGGATGTCTCTGGGGTTCACTGTGACACCGTCGTTCCAGCCGAGGAACTGCCAATGGCCGCCTTCGGTGGCGGTGTCGAGCACACGGTAGCCAATCTCCACGATGCTGCTGTCGGCATAACGACCGCTGCCGTAAGTCTCGCAGGCTCCGGCAACATTGGCCGTCACCGTGACGGTGCGCCACACCGTGTCGGGCACCGGCGGCGTGGGCAAGGTGTCCTGCGCGAAGTAGGCGGTGAGGAAGGTGTCTCTATCGACAGTCAGCGTCAAGGGATTGTCGGTGCTGCCGTTGCTCCAGTGTGTGAAGTGGTAGCCAGTGTTGGCGACGGCCAGTACCACGGCTAGCGAGTCGCTGCAAGTCGGGGATTGTGTCACCTCCACGGTGCCGAATAGTGTGTCAACGCTGATGGCGTTGAGGATATAAGGAAGCGCCTCGACGATGTTAAACTGATTCCAGATAGCGGCATTTTGATAGGCTGCAGTAGCATTGCAAGGAACATGAAGGTTGGCTGTGGACGGTACCCCATAAAAGGGATTGATGCTGAGTGTCGGCGGGATGGAACCGCGCATGTAGATGTCTGAAATCTGTGAGCAGTCCATGAAAGCATAGGTAAGGATGGTGTTCACACCACTGCCCATGGTCACAGATGTCAGGCTGGTACAATTTTTGAAAGCCCAGGCTTCTATGGTGTCCACCCCATCTCCAATGATGACGGATGTTAGGTGGGTACAGTCACGAAATGCCTTTTCGCCAATAGAAGTGACATTGTTGGGAATAATGACGGAAGTTAGTCCTGTGTAGGCAAAAGAAAGTCCGTTAATAGAGTGAATGCCATTGCCGAGAGAGACAGAGGTTAGGGCAGTACATTGAATGAATGCGCTGCTGCCCAGAGTAACGACATTGTCGGGAATAGTGACGGAAGTCAGGCTGCTACAGTTGCTGAAGGCGTGAGTTCCTATGGTGATAATACTATTGCCAAGGGTGAGGTTGGTTAGCGAAGTACAGCCGTAGAAAGCGTAGTTTCCGATAGAAGTGACGCCGTTGCCGATGGTTGCAGAAATCATACTGGAACAGCTTTGGAA
>LXOW01070228.1_pt1 | contig 40359 bp, 38 predicted proteins | sample 1368591 | NCBI WGS metagenome assembly LXOW01 (sample SAMN04884650, study PRJNA319009) | bovine gut metagenome | isolation source: Cow rumen | host: Bos taurus | place: Italy: Legnaro (PD) | collected 2014-07-09
CGTCGGCAGCGTCAGATGTGTATAAGAGACAGGTATCAAAGTGTATTTCCTCACTGGGATGGAGAACTCAGGCAAGGCGCTGTTCTCTACGTTCTATGTGTCTCCCGACTGGCACAGCTCTGCAGTCGCAGAACTGTACACGCCTCCCGTCTTTGAAAACAAAAAAAAGTCTGGTGGATATTTTAGAAAAATAATTTGTATCTTTGCAGCGTAAAAGACAAAATAATATGATAGTAACCGGTCAAACTACAGCAAATCAGAAGGCTAAGGCCACTTCTACACGTGAACGTGTGATGGCTAGCACAGTCTCTGTTGATGAGTATTTCGACGAGCTCATTTCTCAGGTTCATCAGGAATGGGAAGGCAATTTGAAGGAATGAAAAAAGCAATCGTCGTTGGTGCTTCGTCGGGCATCGGTATGGAGGTGGCTCGGCTGCTGTTGAAACAGGGTTGGAAAGTGGGTGTCGCTGCCCGAAGGNNCAACACTTGATAGAAAGGGTAGGAGGCATGGAACTTTTCTTCTATGCTTCTGGCATCGGCAAGCAGAACCGAGAGTTGAAGGAGGACATCGAACTGGCTACGGTCGAAACCAATGCTGTTGGCTTTACAAGGATGATAGGTGAGGCATACCGATACTTTGCACAACAAGGCCATGGCCATATTGCTGCCATATCGTCCATCGCCGGTACCAAGGGATTGGGTCCGGCACCGTCGTATTCGGCTACAAAGGCGTTGCAGAACGTTTATCTGCAGGCACTCGAGCAACAGGCAAACGTTCGCGGCTTGAACATCTGTTTCACGGATATTCGCCCAGGATTTGTTGATACAGCACTTCTAGACGGCAATTTCAAATACCCGATGATGCTGAAACCGGAGGCAGTGGCCCGAGAGATAGTCCATGCCATCAATAGAAATCAGCATGTTCGCATCATCGATTGGAAATATCGCATCTTAACTGCCCTTTGGCGTAGAATACCAAAGTGCATCTGGAGACACTTGAAATTATAAGTGTCTTCTCACATCATCGAATACATCCGTACTTTTGCAGTATGGAAGTATTCAATATCTCTTTACCCACCAGCTGACTTCGAGAAGGTGCCGTTTGAGCAGTACCTGTATGTTGAGAACTTGTTTCAAGGGTATCTCAACACACAGCAAAGGCGTTAGACGATAACTATCGCAGGTACAATCACTGATAGAAATCAAATAACAACAGCAGTTCCGCTTGTGGCTACCATGAGCATTGAACCATTGGCTCCAACAGTTTCATAGTCAATATCGATGCCTACGATGGCATTGGCTCCAAGAGCTTGAGCTCGCTGCATCATCTCCTGCATGGAGGTGTCCTTAGCCTCGGCAAGCACTTTCTCATAGCTGCCTGCACGTCCGCCTACGATATCGCGGATTCCAGCAAAGAGGTCTTTAAACATGTTGGCACCAATAATCGTTTCACCTGTCACAATACCCTTATATTCGCGGATGGTGTGACCTTCAATCTGTGGGGTCGTTGATAGTATCATAATCGTTATCTTTTAAAAGTTTATAATAATTAGACGTTATTCTGTGGTAGAAAGTTGCAGCATCTCACAAAGTTTATCTTCTCGGATGACCGCCAACAATGCCTACTATGAAGTTCATGCAACAACCCTTGCCTTCATAGTATGAAGTTTATTCCGTGAATTCTATAATTGTGCTGACATCGTTGCCAACAGATAGGGAAATAATGTATCCTCCTTCTATTTCATAGATGGTGGGAATTAGAACGTCTCCTAACTTTGCGGCAACACGATATTCTACTCTAAGACCATGAACCATGAAGCCTTCGGGAAGTAGCTCCATGGCCATCCGGACATAATTGGCATTGTTTACGTGCTTGTTGTAGTCAATGTCAGCACGGAGTACACGGATGGGGTCAAGAACCGTTCCATCCTCTTTGGGCAGAATGATGCGACGATCCTTGTAGTTCATCTCCAACTGTGGCTCCAGCGTCATCGAGGCAATCGTGGCATCATCCACACGCTTCAACTTGCCTGCTGTTTTATCGACAAAAGCCCCCATGCTCCAGGTTCTATAGCACGGCTTACCCTCTGAATCATAAATAAACGTATTGCGGAAACCAAACATGGGCTTCATGCCATAGACAGAAGTCGTCACCGTCAGCTTCTCCTTATAATCGGGTACTCGTATTACTTCTACTTGGCGGGTTGCCAAAAGCTGAGCCATGTTTTGCTCCGTGAAATACTGCTTGACGCCAGGTTCTGAGTCAATCCACATCTCTGAGCAGTCCTGCATCATCTGGAGGGCAGAGTAAAGCTTCAGCTTTCCCTCGCTGTCGCAGGTACTGGTGGTTACTTGATAGTTTAAGCTGTACATATCTAAATGTTACTTATTGTCCTGCAAAGGTACAAATAAGCTAGCAAAATGCCTTCATTTTTATGTCTTTTTAAGATAGAAAGACTGGCTTATACTTAGGGACTAGGTATCCAAATCATTGAATTACTAGGCAAAAAAAAAGCAGACTTACTTAGTCTGCTACTTTTTTCATGTTGTGTAATCTTAGTACACCCGCAGGGGCTCGAACCCTGGACACCCTGATTAAGAGTCAGGTGCTCTACCAACTGAGCTACGGGTGCATCAATTTTGTTTCTTGGTTCAGCGCTCTTGCTGAATTGCGGGTGCAAAGGTATGGAGTTTTTTTGAATCCACCAAACTTTTTTTGAGTTTTTTTCAAAAAAAGCAGAAAAAAGGCTCATTTTCCGTTGAAATGAGCCTTTTATTTGAGATTTTAGATGAACAGAATGGTTAATCCAGCCATTACGATGCTTACCATTGACATCAGCTTAATGAGGATGTTAAGTGAAGGTCCGGAGGTGTCTTTGAAGGGATCACCTACGGTGTCACCAACAATAGTTGCCTTATGGGCAAAGGAGCCCTTACCGCCAAAATTGCCTTCTTCGACCATCTTCTTAGCATTGTCCCAAGCTCCACCAGCATTTGCCATGAAGACAGCGAGTGTAAAGCCTCCAGCAAGTCCGCCTACGAGGAGACCTAGGACACCGGCAACGCCAAGAACACAGCCTACAACAATGGGAATGGCAATGGCCAGAAGTGAGGGGAATATCATCTCGCGTTGGGCAGCACGGGTGGAAATCTCTACGCAAGAGCCATAGTCGGGCGTGCCTGTGCCTTCGAGAATACCAGGAATCTCACGGAACTGACGACGAACCTCTTCAACCATCTTTTGTGCAGCTCGGCCCACAGCTTCCATGGTGAGTCCACAAAACAGGAAAGCAGCCATAGCACCGATGAAGGCTCCTACAAGAACCTTGGGGTTCATGAGGTTCACTTGGAAGTAGTTCATGAAGTCGGGGATGGTGGCCTGAGCGGCAGAAATGGTTTCGCCTTTAACGTTTTCCATCATCACTCCGGCACGATCCATCGCAATCTTGATCTCCTCGATATAGGAAGCTAGCAGGGCGAGGGCAGTGAGGGCAGCCGAACCGATGGCAAAGCCTTTACCCGTAGCTGCAGTGGTGTTTCCAAGAGCGTCGAGGGCATCTGTACGATGACGAACCTCTTCGCCCAGTTCACTCATCTCAGCATTGCCACCAGCATTATCGGCAATGGGTCCATAAGCATCGGTGGCGAGTGTAATACCCAGCGTAGAAAGCATACCCACAGCAGCAATACCAATGCCGTAGAGTCCGTGGGCTAGGCTCTCGCTAGACATAGAGAGGTCGAAGCCGTTGGCAAACCCGAAACTGAGGATGATAGCCACGCCGATAGTAATCACAGGAATGCAGGTTGAAATCATACCCGTGCCTATACCTTTAATAATAACGGTAGCCGAACCCGTCAGACCAGCCTCCGAAATCTTCTGGGTGGGCTTGTACGAGTGAGAAGTGTAGTACTCGGTAGCTTGGCCAATGATGACACCTGCAGCCAGACCGCTGATAACGGAGAGCGACAGGCCGAGCCAGTTCTCGATGCCCAGGAAATACAAGATGGCGAAAGTGGCAATGGCTATGAGAATAGCACTAATGTTGGTACCCAAAGACAACGATTTCAGCAGGTCTTTCATGGTAGCGCCTTCCTTGGTGCGAACCAGGAAGATGCCAAACAAAGAAAGGAATACGCCTACAGCAGCTATCAGCATAGGGGCAATGACGGCACGAAGCTGGACCTCGAGACCTGCAACAGAGAAAGCAGCAGCACCCAGAGCAGCCGTACTGAGAACAGAACCGCAATATGACTCATAAAGGTCAGCACCCATACCGGCCACGTCGCCTACGTTATCGCCTACGTTATCGGCAATAGTTGCGGGGTTGCGCGGGTCGTCCTCAGGGATATCGGCCTCGACCTTACCCACGATGTCGGCACCCACGTCGGCAGCCTTCGTGTAGATACCACCGCCGACACGAGCAAACAGCGCCTGTGTCGATGCGCCCATGCCGAAGGTCAACATGGTTGTGGTAATGGTGATGAGCGAATCGTCAGTGAATCTGTTCAGCGCAATGAACCAGATGGCGATGTCGAGCAGTCCGAGACCTACGACAGTCAGCCCCATGACAGCACCCGAGCGGAAAGCAACCTTCAAACCGCTGTTCAGGCTCTGGCGAGCAGCATTAGCCGTGCGGGCAGAAGCGTAAGTAGCCGTCTTCATGCCGAAGAAACCAGCGAGACCAGAGAAGAGACCGCCCGTCAGGAAGGCAAACGGCACCCACGGATTCTGCACATTCAGACCGTAAGCCATGAATGCAAACAGGGCGCAGAGCACCACAAACACAATGCCAACGACCTTGTACTGTTGCCACAGATAAGCCATAGCACCTTTTCTCACATAGAGGGCAATCTCCTTCATGCGGGGCGTTCCCTCGTCTTCTCCCATCATCTGACGGAAAAAGAAAAAAGCCATGCCCAACGCTACGACAGAAGCAATGGGCACGAGCCAGAATACCATAGGAATGTTCATAAGTTATAGGTTTTAGTTTGAAGTATACTTCGAGAGAAGGGGAGGGACGGACTACTCGTCTGCAATAAAGTCAGACAGGCTTTCGGCGTCCTCGTCAGGATCGGATGCAATATCAAACGTGGTACGATAGTTGTTCTCGTTAATCTCGTCATCGTTGGGCTCATCGATCTCGACATCGTCCTCATCAGGACTGTTATAGTTGTCAATGGAAAGGTCTTCTTCCTCATCTTCTTCATCGCCATCCCGTAAGTCCTTAGCATCGTCGAACGTCATACGCGGCTTGATGGTTTCAGGCTTCAACTTGGCAAAAATGGCCTCTACCCAAGAACCTTTAGCTACCTCGAGCACATCGTATCCATCGGCTATTTTCTTCTCGTACATGCCGCCTTTCTTGTGCAGACGGTCTTTGGGAAGGGTAGTGGTGGAGATATCAAAGCCGCTCTCGATAATGTCCTGAATGGATTGTGACAGTGAATCCCATCCGCCTCCGAAATTGCGATCAAGCACCTCTATCAACTTGGCTGCCGTGATGTGACGTATGTTCTCATAGGTGAGATCGGTGACGCGCATGATGGGACGCTTCTTGATAGCCCACGTAATCTTCTGGTCTTCACCCAGTTTAATACTATTTACCTTATAGCCCTGTTTGGTGTATTTTTCAAGAACAGGTTTGCTGTCATCCTTGACTTCTTCTATCATGAAAGCACTCCTGATGATGTCGGCATAGTGACGCAGACTGTCTTTCAGTTCAGAATCTTTCTCTGCTGCATCCAACATACGGAAGATATCGTTTTCCTGAACGTCCCATACAGAACTCTTTGTCAGCGCTTTCAGGCTCAGCGCTTTGTTTGATGTTGTTTCTTTCGCCATAATGATTTACATAAATTATATATTTGTCTGCAAATGTACATACTTTATTTGCTATTTACAAGTTTTTTGCTGACTTTTTTTTGTGATTTAGTCAAAATGCACTACCTTTGCAAGAAATATGTCAGAACCATTAGCTGAAAGATTACGTCCTCGCTCACTGGATGACTATATCGGGCAGAAACACTTAGTGGGCGAAGGTGCCGTGTTGCGCAAGATGATTGACGCAGGACGCATTTCTTCTTTTATACTATGGGGACCTCCCGGAGTAGGAAAGACCACGCTGGCACAGATTATAGCCAACAAGTTGCAGACGCAGTTCTTTACGCTCTCGGCTGTAACCAGTGGGGTGAAGGATGTGCGTGAGGTAATAGAGCGTGCCCAAAAGGGGAGATTCTTCAACGAAGCATCACCTATTTTATTTATAGACGAGATTCATCGCTTCTCCAAGTCACAGCAAGACTCATTACTGGGGGCAGTAGAGAAGGGAATCGTCACTCTGATAGGTGCTACGACGGAGAATCCTTCGTTTGAAGTGATCCGCCCATTGCTTTCACGTTGTCAGCTATATGTGCTAAAATCGCTGGAGAAAGAGGATTTGCTGACACTGTTGCAACGGGCCATTACGAAAGATATAATCCTTAAAGAGCGAAAGATAGAGTTGAAAGAGACGTCCGCCTTGCTTCGTTATAGTGGAGGCGATGCTCGTAAGCTGCTGAATATCTTGGAATTAGTAGTCGAGTCTTCTTCCAACGATGAAACTGTAATTACTGATTCCATCGTAGAAGAATGCCTGCAACAGAATCCGCTAGCATACGACAAAGATGGTGAGATGCATTATGATATCATATCGGCCTTTATCAAGTCGATTCGCGGTTCCGATCCAGATGCAGCACTTTACTGGATGGCCCGTATGATAGAGGGTGGGGAAGACCCTCAGTTTATTGCCAGACGATTGGTAATATCGGCTGCAGAGGACATCGGACTGGCTAATCCTAATGCACTCTTGCTAGCTAATGCAGCTTTTGATGCCGTCATGAAGATTGGATGGCCAGAAGGACGCATTCCATTAGCCGAATGTGCCGTTTACTTGGCTACATCACCCAAGAGTAATTCGGCCTATATGGGCATTGGCAAAGCACTGGAAGTGGTACAGAAAACAGGCAATCAGCCTGTTCCGTTGCACTTGCGCAATGCTCCCACATCACTGATGAAAGATCTGGGGTATAGTGACGGGTATAAATATCCACATGACTTTGCAGGTCATTTCACGCCTCAGCAATATATGCCGGATGCACTACAAAAAGAACGAATTTGGCACGCGCAACACTCACCAGCAGAGCAGAAATTGTATGAACGAATGGTAAACTACTGGGGAAAAAAATATGAAGAATAAATGGAATACGATGATATAATCAGGCAAATTATAGAGTTTTTAGGAACTTTCGCCTTTGCCATATCGGGAATCCGACACGCAGCTGCCAAACACTATGACTGGTTTGGGGGGTATGTTTGTGGCATTGCTGTGGCCATTGGCGGAGGTACTATCCGAGACGTAATGCTGGGTGTGACACCGTTCTGGATGACCAATCCATTTTATATGATTTGTACAGCATTGGCTTTGCTTTTTGTCATTATGTTTGCCAAACACATGGAAGGATTGCGTAACACGTGGTTTGTGTTTGACACTTTAGGATTGGCACTGTTTACGATAGCAGGTATCCAAAAATCATTACTACTCGGACAACCTTACTGGGTGGCTATTATTATGGGGTGCATCACAGGTTCGGCAGGTGGCGTGATTCGTGATGTGTTGCTAAACAACGAACCTGTTATCTTCCATCGCGAAATCTACGCAATGGCCGCTGTACTTGGAGGTATAACTTATTGGTTTCTAGATATTATTCATACACCAATTGAAGTAACGGTTATAGCTTCATTCCTAGTTACATGCCTGATGAGATTCCTGGCAGTACGTTATCATCTGTCGTTGCCGACACTAAAAAACGAGTAGGGGAATGGTGGCTCCCCTACTGCAGAAAATGGATATTTATTCCGATGAAACTGGCTTATTTTGCCATCCTGTAAATATCACGCATAGCCTTAGCATCCAACACCTCCATAGCACCTATGGACATAGAACCTCCACGAGAGCATTTGTCAACTAAAATGTCGATTTCTTCATCAGTAATCTCACGTCCTATAAGCTCGTGGATATTGATGGGCATGCCAATCTTATGATAAAACCCCTCCATGGCACAAATACCTTTCTCTGCGGTTTCATCGGGATGTGCAAAATCGTTTTCAATACCCATCACGTTCACGGCAAACTGTACGAAACGGCTAAGATGACGGCTTTTCACATAACGAGCCCAAGAGGGCCATAAAGCGGCTAATCCGGCACCATGTGTGACGCCAAACAGGGCGCTCAGCTCGTGTTCAAGTTTATGGGTAGCGAAATCTTTCTCTAAGCCCAATTCCGTCAAATCATTATGCGACAAAGAGCTTGCCCACATAATCTGGGCACGATTACGATAGTCGTCAGGATGTTCCAAAACCACCTGAACAGCATCATTAACGGTGCGCATCAAGGCCTCACTAATAGCATCCGTGAGCGTCATATCCTCATATTTTGAGAAATAGCGCTCCATGGTATGCATCATGATATCAGTAGCACCCGCAGCAGTCTGGTAAGCAGGCAAGGTGTAAGTGCGCTCAGGGTTCATGACAGCAAACTTACAACGACAAAGGTCGCTGTTAACACCACGTTTCAGCAAGCCTTCGTCTTTTGTAATCACAGTACTGGACGACATTTCTGAACCAGCGGCAGGAATAGTCAAAACGGCACCAACAGGCAGGCACTTTTCTGGTGTTTTTCCAGACCAGAAATCCCAAACATCTCCATCGTAAGGAACACCATAGCCAATGGCCTTGGAAGAGTCGATAACGCTACCTCCGCCAACGGCCAGGATAAAATCAATCTTTTTCTGACGACAAATTTCAATTCCTTCACGAACCTTAGAAAGCAACGGATTAGGAACTACGCCGCCAAGTTCTGTAAAAGGAATGCCTGCATCATTAAGTTGTTGACGTACCACAGCCAATAAACCTGAGCGTTCGGCAGAACCGCCACCATAATGAACAAGCACATTGGTAGCACCACAGGATTTCACCAGTTGACCGATTTTTGATTCAGCCTCACGTCCAAATACAACACGCGTTGGTGCGTAGAAATTAAAATCTTTCAGCATAAACTTATAGTTTTATTGATTTTTCTGCAAATTTACGCTTTTAATTCTGAAAACGCAAAAATAGGAGTGGAAATATTCTCTTCAATTATTATATTTATCATAATGCGTATTATTTTGAAAATATAAATAATTGGATGACTCGCATTTTAATCCTATTTTTTTTGTGAATACGATTTTTTATTCGTACCTTTGCATATTATTAATAATAAGGTACACATATATAGCATTTGAAAATGAAACCAACTGCCATTTTGCTTCTGCATTGCCCTGACCAACAAGGTATTATTTCGGAAGTGACTAGATTTATTACGGATAACAAAGGAAACATTGTCTACTTGGACCAATATGTAGACAAACAAGACGGTATGTTTTTCATGCGAATTGAATGGGAACTGGAAGGTTTCCTGATTCCACGCGACAAACTTTACGACTATATTGCCACACTATATGCACAGCGCTATCAGATGAAATTTTCGCTTTATTACAGCGACAAACGCCCGAGAATGGCTATTTTCGTCTCAAAAATGAGCCACTGCCTGTATGACTTGCTGGCACGCTGGAAAGCTGGAGAATTCAACTGCGATATCCCTTGTATTGTAAGTAATCACGAGGATTTGCGCTATGTAGCGGAGCAATTTGGAATCCCTTATTATGTGTGGAACATCAAGAAAGACCACTCTAACAAACAAGAGGTGGAACAGGCAGAAATGGAGCTTTTGCACAACGAAGACATTTCGTTTATCGTGTTGGCCCGTTATATGCAGATTATCTCTGACGAGATGATTGCTGCCTTCCCGCATCATATCATTAACATCCACCACTCGTTCTTGCCTGCTTTTGTTGGTGCAAAGCCCTATCATCAGGCATGGGAACGCGGTGTGAAGATTATTGGAGCCACCAGTCACTACGTAACGGCCGAACTGGATGCTGGCCCGATTATTGAACAGGATGTGACTCGAATCAGTCACAAAGATACCCCAGAAAGTCTTGTCTTGAAAGGCAAGGATTTGGAGAAAATCGTGCTTTCCCATGCAGTTTCCAAGCATATCCAGCGAAAGATTCTGACCTATAAGAACAAAACCATCATATTTAGCTGATAGTTGAGTGTTATGAACGTAGCCATCGTAAAATATAATGCAGGAAACATCTATTCGGTAGTCAATGCACTACGCAGATTGGGTGTTGAACCACTACTGACGGACGATGCGGAGCAATTGCAGAAAGCCGACCGCGTACTATTTCCCGGTCAGGGAGAGGCTCGCGGAGCGATGGAATACCTCAAGGCCAGACGTTTGGACGAGGTGATAAAGAACCTGAAACAGCCCGTGTTTGGTGTCTGTGTGGGGCAACAGCTGCTCTGCCGTCATTCTGAGGAGGGGGATGTGGACTGTATTGGCATTTTCGACGCGGAAGTGAAGCGCTTCTCCCCTACTCGTCACGAAGACAAAGTACCCTGCATGGGATGGAACGCGTTAGATGTAAGATGTAAGAAAGCAGAAGGCAGAGGTGAGATGGAGAATGTAAAATGTAGCATTTTCGAGGATTTAGGTGATAATCCCTACGTTTATTTCGTGCATTCTTATTACGTTCCCTTGTGTGAAGATACTGCAGCAATAGCTGATTATATACAGCCTTACTCTGCTGCCTTACAGAAAGACAACTTTTATGCCTGCCAGTTCCATCCAGAGAAAAGTGGACGCGTGGGTGAACAAATCATCAAGAATTTCTTAGCATTATGATAGAACTGATTCCTGCCATAGATATTATTGAAGGCCAGTGTGTCAGGTTGACCAAAGGCGACTACGACCAGAAGACTGTTTATGGCAGTCCGCTGGAAATGGCTCAGGAGTTTGAGCGAATCGGTTTTCGCAGACTTCATATTGTTGACCTGGATGGTGCGAAGTCCAAGCATATCGTCAATGGCGAGGTACTGGATCAAATTTCCACAAAAACAAACTTGGTCGTTGACTTTGGCGGAGGCATCAAGACTGATGAGGACATCCAAATGGCTTTTGAGAAAGGAGCCTCGATGGTGACTGTCGGCTCGATAGCCGTGACTCATCCGGAACTGTTTCAGTCATGGGTTGAGAAATATGGAGCCGAGAGACTTATCCTTGGTGCAGATGTGAGAAACGGGAAAATCAGTATCAACGGATGGAAAGAAGACTCTACAGAAGACCTTCTGCCCTTCTTGAGACGCTATGTTGATGCGGGTGTGCGCAACGTACTATGCACGGAAATTTCAAAAGACGGAACCTTGCAGGGACCTGCTATAGAACTGTACCAACGGGTTATGAAGGAATATCCCATGTTGCATCTGATTGCCAGTGGCGGTGTTTCTTCCATTGAGGATATCAAAGCACTGGACGCCGCAGGAATCCCTGCTGTCGTATTCGGTAAAGCTATTTATGAAGGTAAAATTGACTTAAAGAAACTATGGGACTGGCAAAACGCATAATACCCTGTCTGGACGTGAAAGATGGTGAAACCGTAAAAGGCACCAACTTTGTAAATCTACGCTCTGCCGGAGACCCCGTAGAGTTAGGAAAGACCTATAGCGAGCAAGGTGCTGACGAGCTTTGCTTCCTTGACATCACAGCCTCTTTCGAAGGTCGCAAGACCTTTACAGAGATGGTGACTCGTGTGGCTAAAGAGATAAACATTCCATTTACCGTTGGTGGTGGTATCAACGAACTGAAGGATGTGGAGCGATTGCTTTATGCTGGTGCTGACAAGGTTAGCATTAACTCTGCAGCCATTCGTCGTCCAGAACTTATCGACGAGATTACCACCCGTTTTGGCTCGCAGGTTTGTGTTGTTGCCATTGATGCCCGTCTGGATGAAAACGGCTGGTTCTGCTATCTGAAAGGCGGACGTGAGCGCACAGAGCGTGGACTCTTTGAATGGGCCCGAGAAGCACAGGAGCGTGGCGCTGGAGAGATACTCTTTACGTCGATGAACCATGACGGAACGAAACAAGGATTTGCCAATGAGGCTCTTCGTGAATTGTCCGACACGTTGAGTATTCCCATCATTGCCAGTGGTGGAGCCGGGTGCAAAGAGCATTTTCGTGACGTTTTCGTAGAGGGTCATGCTGATGCAGCCCTTGCAGCTTCAGTTTTCCACTTTGGAGAGATCCCTGTACCTGAACTTAAACAATATTTACACAAAGAAGGAATAAACGTTAGACTATGACAATTGATTTTGAAAAAATGGGAGGTCTTGTACCAGCCATCATACAAGATGCAGTAACACAGAAGGTATTGATGCTTGGCTTTATGAACGAAGAAGCCTTCCAGAAAACGATGGAAACAAAGCATGTAACTTTTTGGAGCCGTACGCGCAATACTTTATGGACTAAGGGTGAAACATCAGGAAACTTCCTGAACATGGTCGATATCAAGACAGACTGCGACAATGATACTTTATTGATACAAGTACATCCAGACGGTCCAACCTGTCATACGGGTACAGACACCTGCTGGGGAGAAGAGAATGAAGCCAATCCCCTACTCTTCCTGATTGAATTGCAGGATTTTATCTATCGTAGAAAAAAAGAAATGCCTGAAGGGTCATATACCACTAAACTCTTTAAAGAAGGTATCAACAAAATAGCACAAAAAGTGGGAGAAGAGGCACTGGAAACAATTATTGAAGCTACCAATGGTACTAATGAACATTTGGTCTACGAGGCTTCTGACATGCTCTATCACCTTCTGGTGATGCTTACGGAGAAAGGTCTGCGTATTGAGGATGTAGCCCAGGAACTCCAGAAACGTCACGACCCCAACTGGGACAAGAAACGCCGTGAAGCTAAAGCGGCAGGAACAATGAAATAAGAATCATTAATGGATTTGACGTATGCTTATAGATTACAAGAAAGCGAATATCTACCAGAAGGATGGAATACTCGTCCTCGAAAACGTAGACTTTCATGTGGATGAAGGTGAGTTTATATATATTATAGGACGTGTAGGAGCTGGTAAAAGCACCCTGTTGAAGACACTTTATTTTGAATTAGATGTGGATGAGGCAGAGAATGCTTTTGTGTTGAATCACGACTTACGCGGACTAAAACGTAAATACATTCCAGCTTTGCGAAAACAGATGGGTATCATCTTTCAGGACTTTCAATTGCTGAGTGATCGTACGGTCCGTGCCAATCTGGAATTTGTTTTGAAAGCCACAGGATGGAAGAAAAAAGACGAAATAGAAGAGCGCATCAAGGACGTTTTGGAGGATGTGGAGATGCAAGACTATGCTGACCGCTTCCCTTATGAATTGTCTGGTGGTGAACAACAACGTATTGCCATAGCTCGTGCCATTTTGAATAAGCCAAAGATTATCATTGCAGATGAGCCAACAGGAAACCTGGATCCAGAAACTGCTGCAAATATTTTGCAACTGTTACGCCAGATAACTCAGACAGGTACAGCAGTCATTATGACCACTCATAATATTCCTTTACTTGCTCAATATCCAGGAATTGTCTATCGTTGTATTGACCATCATTTAGAAGAAATCACCAACGACTACAACAAGATTGCACTCTATCAGGAAGATGATGATACAGATGAAGTTCGTACGTTGGATTATTCCACACGTGAAGACTTCTCGATGTAATGAGTTGAAAAACAATAAAAGATAATAATATGAAAGTAATGAAGTTTGGCGGTACATCGGTAGGAACACCGAGCCGCATGAAGGATGTAACTAAGTTAGTAACCAAGTCGGGTGAGCCTGTATTTGTTGTCTTGTCAGCTATGTCTGGCACAACAAATTCACTTGTTGAAATCTCTGATTACCTCTATAAGAAGAATCCGGATGGAGCCAATGAGGTTATTAATCAGTTGGAGCGTAAGTACATGAAACACGTGGAGGAGCTCTATTCTACTGAGGAGATGAAGACTCAGACACGTGAATTCCTACAATCAGAGATGAACTATCTGCGTTCATTTACCAAAGAACTGTTCACGTCATTCGAAGAAAAGAGTATTGTAGCTCAAGGAGAGATGATGTCTACCAACATGGTTGTGAACTACATGAAAGAACAAGGTATTAAAGCAACGTTGCTGAATGCTCTCGATTTCATGCGAACAGACAAGAATGCTGAGCCTGACCCCGTATATATTAAGGAGAAACTGACTGCAATTATGGAACAAAACGAAGGTCAGCAGGTTTACATCACACAAGGTTTTATCTGCCGTAATGCCTATGGCGAGATAGACAACCTTCAGCGTGGTGGTAGCGATTACACTGCTTCACTTATCGGTGCTGCATTGAATGCTGAGGAAATACAAATATGGACAGATATTGATGGTATGCACAATAACGATCCACGTGTGGTCGACAAAACAGAGCCCGTTCACCAACTTCATTTCGAAGAGGCAGCTGAGTTGGCTTACTTCGGTGCAAAGATTCTACACCCAACATGTGTACAGCCTGCAAAATATGCAGGTATTCCCGTTAGACTGCTGAACACCATGCAACCTGACGCTGAGGGAACCACTATTTCTAACAAAACAGAATATGGGAAAATTAAGGCGGTAGCTGCTAAGGACAACATCATCGCTATCAAGATTAAGTCGTCACGCATGTTACTGGCTACGGGCTTCCTGCGCAAGGTTTTTGAAATTTTCGAATCATACCAGACACCAATAGATATGGTTTGCACCTCAGAGGTCGGTGTATCCATGTCTATTGACAACTCAGCTCACTTAGGTGAAATTGTTGATGAGTTGAAGAAATATGGAACTGTTACAGTTGATACAGGTATGTGCATCATTTGCGTAGTGGGCGATCTTGATTGGTCAAACATTGGTTTTGAAACTATGGTTATGGACGCTATGAAAAATATTCCTGTTCGCATGATTTCATATGGCGGTTCTAATTATAATATTTCATTCCTTATCAAGGAAGAGGACAAAAAGCGCGCTTTGCAATCACTGAGCGATAACCTCTTTAATAAATAATATAAATTGTCAAGCATAAAACCAACATGAAGGGAAAATTTCCAATTGAGAAACTAGGACGAATACAAACACCGTTCTATTATTATGATACGGAGTTGTTGAGAGCAACACTCCGTACCATTAACACGGAGATACAAAAACACGAGGAGTTCGTGGTTCATTACGCCATTAAAGCGAATGCCAACCCACAACTTCTTCGTATTATCCGTGAGGCAGGTCTTGGCGCAGACTGTGTCAGCGGTGGTGAGATTGAAGCAGCACTGAAAGCCGGTTTCCCTGCAGAAAAGATAGTATATGCAGGTGTTGGGAAAAGTGACTGGGAAATAAACTTGGGACTAGAGAATGACATCTTCTCATTTAATGTTGAGAGCATTCCAGAACTGGAGGTGATAAACGAATTAGCTGCAAATAAAGGAAAGATTGCTCGTATTGCCTTTCGTATCAATCCAAATGTTGGAGCCCACACACATGCAAACATTACCACAGGACTTGCAGAAAACAAGTTTGGTATTGCCATGCGTGATATGGAAAGCGTTATTGAACATGCCGCAAGTATGTCAAATGTACGCTTTGTAGGCCTACACTTCCACATTGGCTCGCAGATTCTCGATATGGGAGACTTTGAAGCTTTATGTAATCGTATTAACGAATTGCAAACACAACTAGAGAACCATCATATTCATGTAGAGAACATCAATGTGGGAGGTGGACTTGGTGTTGATTACCAACACCCCAATCGTGTGCCCATTCCTGACTTCAAAGCATACTTCGACACCTATGCTAGGAAATTGAAGTTGCGTCCAGGACAAACCCTTCATTTCGAATTAGGACGTGCAGTTGTTGCTCAATGTGGTTCACTTATCACGCGTACCTTATATATTAAAGAAGGGGCATCCAAAAAGTTCTGTATCGTTGATGCCGGTATGACAGACTTGATACGTCCTGCGCTCTATCAAGCTTATCACAAAATTGAGAATATCAGTAGTGATGAGCCTATGGAGGCTTACGACGTTGTAGGTCCTATTTGCGAGTCAAGCGATGTGTTTGCCAAACAGATAGATCTGAACTGCTCGCACAGAGGTGATTTGATAGCTATCCGCTCTGCTGGAGCCTATGGTGAAATCATGGCCTCTCAATACAACTGCCGCAAACTGCCGCAGGGGTATGCGAGCGATGAAATATAAACTAATAAAATGACATCAGAAAAACCAAAGATATCTGTCATCATAACTGTGCAGGACCAAGCTCAAGCATTGGAGAAAAATCTGCCTATATTCCTCACCCAACAAGGCGAGGTTGAATACGAGGTCATTGTGGTAAATGACTCTGCAGCCGATGATACTACCAATGTGTTGAAACGTATGAAGACAGAATACCCTCATCTTTATACCACTTTCCTACCCTTTTCCAAGGTGCCATATCCAAGCAGATTACGACTAGCCCTGACCATTGGCGCCAAAGCTACTCATGGCGAGTGGATTGTATTGGCGGATATCACACGTCCACCCATGTCTGATTCTTGGATTTATACGTTGGCTGGTAATATTGATAACCATTCGGAAGTCGTCTTAGAATATCATAACAAGACCAATATTATCCAGTTGTTCGATACATTGGATGAAGCGACACCATACATTCTGAAAGCAGAGCGTAATCCAAATCGCAGCCATAAGAGACGTTTGTTCCTCTTTCATCGCGGTATATATAGCACGATCATGGTGAAAACATCACGTGTTCATGATACCATCAAGCTGTTTGACCAGAAAATAAACGTCTTCAAGTTGGCAAGCCTATTCACACAAGTGTTTAGTCGAAATATGTTTTATTAAACGATAAAAGATGAGAATATTACACTTTTTCCCCAAAGAAGACTGCATGATCAGTGAATATGTTGCGATGCTTCATGAAAGTATGGGATTAGAGTGTAGTAACGAAATGGTCTCTGAAGCCAAGGATGCACAACAAAACCTTCGATCCTCCCATTACGACATTCTGCATATTCATGGATGTTGGAATGGTTCTCTTTATTTTATAGTTAGACAAGCCATCAAGTCCGGAACGCGCATCGTACTATCTCCCTATGGACAATTGGAACCCTGGGTGATGAAAGACAACTACTGGAACGAGAAATTGCCCAAGCAATTGCTTTATCTTAAGAAGCTGGTACAACAGTCGTATGCTGTTATTATCCAGGGGAAAATGGAGGAAGAATACATGCGGAGATTAGGGTGGAACGAGCGTATGGTCATCATAAAAAATGCCATTATCACCCATACCACTAACAAACAAGAAATGGCAAGAGAAACTTTCCGTATCTATCGAAAAGTAATGGACTCAAACCAACTGGAATTGATGGATGAGGAAATGAGAGCCACCCTGCAACAACTCATTATAACAGGGATTACGGGTAATCTTCAATGGCTAATAGAAGAACCACATACTGCTCCAGACACTTTGGAGAAATGGAGACTTCTCTTGTGTTATGCTCATCAAGAAAGAATAACAGATATCATAAAACACGGCATTCAAGTTATGAAATTTGATGCACCTGATCTGGATGTGGAAAAGATCGACTTCTACCTGCCTGCGGGTTATGAGACGCCTCATTCCATTGAGAGTGTCATTGGTATTAGCTTTGTATCTGAAAGCGAGCGTTTACTGGCAACATTCAAGCATCTTAAAAAACTAGTTCTTCGTAACAAACTCGCCATCATGCATTTAATAGAACTTGATAAAGAACTCAGGCTACATGAATGTGAAGAAGACAAGTTATATGAGAAACTGAACGAGCATCATCTGTTAAATTTTGCAGGTAGGCTGATGCAAGTGATGCAGGATTATACGGGTATTACAGAAGGGTTTATGCCTGTTCCCCCACTTGATGACCGAATAACAATGAGAATAAGACAACAAGTAGAAAACCACCTAAGAATATAAAACTATGAGTAAAACATCGATGAACCGTGACATGCATTATCTGGAATTGTTATCCACCTCATTTCCAACAATAGCATCAGCCTCGACAGAGATTATTAACCTGGAGGCTATCATGAATCTTCCTAAGGGAACAGAGCATTTCCTTGCTGATCTACATGGAGAAAGCCAAGCTTTTCAGCACGTCCTGAAAAATGCTTCCGGTAATATCCGACGCAAGGTAAGCGAACTGTTCAGAGGTGATATTCGTGAGTCTGAACGTCGTGAACTGTGTACACTAATCTATTATCCTGAAGAGAAACTGGAACTGATTAAAGCTGCAGAGGAAGATATTGATGATTGGTATCATATTACTATCCATCGGCTAGTTAGCGTATGTCGTGATGTGTCTTCAAAATACACTCGGTCAAAGGTACGTAAATCACTTCCAGAAGAATTTGCCTATATTATAGAGGAATTACTACATGAGCGAACAGACGATATTGACAAGGCTGCTTATGTCAAAGTGATTGTTGATACAATTATATCAACAGGAAGGGCCGATGATTTCATTGTGGCATTATGCAATGTGATACAACGCCTGGCCATTGATCAGTTGCACATCCTCGGCGATATCTTTGACCGTGGTCCGGGTGCCCATATTATTCTGGATACCTTACGCCAATACCATTCATGGGATATCCAATGGGGAAACCACGATATACTCTGGATGGGGGCAGCTGCTGGCAATAATGCTTGCATCTGTAATGTGTTACGCCTCTGTCTTCGCTATGCCAATTTGACAACTATAGAGGAAGCATATGGCATCAATCTCGTGCCTTTAGCTACATTTGCAATGGAATTTTATGGCGATGACCCTTGCGAGGAGTTCATGCCTAAATTGCTAAGGGGGGATAAAATGGAAGAGAAGTATCAGCGACTGACAGCCCAAATGCACAAAGCCATTTCCGTCATTCAGTTTAAGAAGGAGGCACAAATATTCCATCGTCGTCCTGAATGGCAGATGGAAGACCGTTGTATGCTGGAATACATTGACTATCAACGAGGTATTTGTACTATTGACGGAAAGGAATATGAGATGCGTTCTTGCCACTTTCCCACTGTTGACCCTGAACATCCCAACGAGCTTACTCCCGAGGAGTACCAGTTGATGGAACGCCTTCATCACTCATTCAGAGTCAGCGAGAAATTACAAAAGCATATTAAAATGTTGCTTTCTCATGGATGTATGTACACCATCTGCAATCAGAACCTGCTCTACCACGCATCATGTCCACTTAATGCAGATGGAAGTTTGAAAGAGGTAAATCTCTATAAAGAAGAGCGGTACAGTGGCAAAGACTTAATGCACAACATCGGGATGATTGTTCGTGCTGCTTTCAATAGTGATACAGAAAAGGAATTACGTCTATTTGCACGTGATTATTTCCTTTACCTTTGGTGTGGAAAAGACTCTCCCCTATTCGACAAGTCCAAGATGGCTACTTTTGAACGCTATTTCCTGAAAGACAAAGAGACCTATAAAGAGGAGAAAGGTTATTATTTCCAATTGCGTGATAATGAAGAAGTTTGCGACCGCATTCTTGATGCCTATGGTGTTAAAGGTAAAAATCGTCACATCATCAATGGCCACGTTCCCGTTCATGCATCTAAGGGCGAAAACCCCATCAAGGCTAATGGAAAGTTGATGGTTATTGACGGTGGCTTTTCAGAGGCTTATCATCAGGAAACCGGTATTGCCGGATATACGCTTGTTTACCATAGCCGTGGATTCCAACTCGTTCAGCATGAACCCTTTATGAGTGCTAGAGATGCCATTGAAAGAGGTATCGATATTAAGTCAACCACCCAATTGGTCGAACTCTCTGCCCATAGAATGTTAGTAGCTGACACTGACAAGGGAGAAGAACTTCGCTCACAAATTGAGGATTTGCGCCAATTACTGTATGCATATCGTCACGGAATTCTCACAGAAAAAAACAAGATATGACATCCCATCAAGTCCTTATAGCCCTAGGATCTAACCATCGACAGTCTGTTTTCATACAATGGGCTTCCCAGCGAATGAGCATACTTTTGGACAATCCACGATTCAGCGATACAATGTGGACAAAGGATATCAATGGCCGAGGATACATGTATATGAACCGATTGGTGGTTGGCACCACCCTACTCTCGGTCAACGAAATAGAACAGAAACTGAAATGCATGGAGGTTGAGGCTCATCGCACCAGTGATCTAGTTACTATTGACCTTGATCTAATGCAATACGATTCTAAACGATATCATCTTTGCGATTGGCCCCGTCCATATATCACAAATTTGTTAGTAAAACTACCAGTGTGACAGATATGGAGATTTGAATAAAAATTGGGCAACCACTTGGTTAGCCCATTTTTTATTTGTACCTTTGCACCCGCTAATAATAAATAAGGTATAAAAAGACATGATAACAGTCACAAATCTGGCTATTCAATTTGGAAAAAAGACGCTTTATAAAGACGTCAACATGAAGTTTACAAGTGGCAACATTTATGGTATCATTGGTGCCAATGGCGCAGGAAAATCTACATTGCTTCGTGCTATTAGTGGTGAACTTGAACCCAACAAGGGCACCATTGAGATGCAACCAGGCGAACGTCTTTCCGTTTTGGAACAGGATCACTTCAAGTATGATGAGTATTCTGTAATGGACACTGTACTGATGGGACATCAACCTCTGTGGAAGAATATGAAGGAGCGTGAGGCACTTTATGCTAAGGAAGAGATGACTGAGGAGGATGGTAACCTAGCTGCCGACTTGGAGATGGCTTTTGCAGAAATGAATGGATGGGAGGCTGAGAGTGAGGCTGCCCAGCTGTTGCAGAATCTGGGAGTGCCAGAGGAACAGCATTACAAGCAAATGTCTGAGATTTCAAATAACGAAAAAGTTCGCGTCATGTTGGCAAAGGCTCTGTTTGGACATCCAGACAACTTATTGTTGGACGAGCCAACGAACGACCTTGACCTTGATACCGTTCAATGGCTTGAGGAATATTTGTCGAATCTAGAGCAATGTGTATTGGTTGTATCTCACGACCGTCACTTCCTGGATGCCGTATCTACTCAGACCGTTGACATCGACTTCGGCAAGGTTACACTCTTCTCTGGAAACTATTCTTTCTGGTATGAATCTTCTCAGCTGGCATTGCGCCAACAGCAAAACCAGAAGATGAAGGCCGAAGAAAAAAGAAAACAGTTGGAAGAATTTATTCGCCGATTCTCTGCCAATGTGGCAAAGTCCAAGCAGACAACATCTCGTAAGAAGATGTTGGAAAAGCTGAATGTGGAGGAAATCACACCATCAACACGTAAGTATCCTGGCATTATCTTCTCGATGGAGCGTGAACCTGGAACTCAAATTCTTGAAGTAGAGGGACTGAAAGCTGTCGATACAGATGGAACCATACTGTTTGACAATGTTTCGTTCACTATTGAAAAAGGTCAGAAGACTGTTTTTCTTTCCCACAACCCCAAAGCAATGACGGCTCTGTTCGAAATCATCAATGGGAATCGTGAGGCGGATGCAGGAACCTTCAAGTGGGGGGTTACCATTACCACAGCCTACCTGCCCCTTGACAATACAGATTTCTTCAAGAGTGAGATGAACCTGGTTGACTGGCTTTCACAATATGGCACAGGCAACGAAGTGATGATGAAGTCGTTTTTGGGCCGCATGTTATTCAAGGACGAAGACATCCAGAAGAAGGTTTGCGTTCTTTCGGGTGGCGAGAAGATGCGTTGTATGATTGCTCGTATGCAGTTGAAGAATGCCAACTGTTTGATTCTGGATACCCCAACCAACCATCTCGATCTAGAATCTATTCAGGCCTTCAACAATAACCTCATATCATTTAAAGGCAATATTCTATTTGCCTCACACGACCATGAGTTTATCAATACCGTAGCCGATCGTATTATCGAACTGACGCCAAAGGGTACTATCGACAAACTCATGACCTATGATGACTACATCTACGATGAAGACATAAAAGCCAAGAAAGCTGAAATGTATGCTTAAGTTGGCACAATATTTGCTATGGGGATTAAAAAAGTCACAATTATGAAAGAAGAAAAGATAAACATGGAAGAGGAGGAGCAAACCGCTGCCTCTGAGGAAACGGAAAACGTGGAAAGTGTGGAAAGTGCTGAAACATCTGAGAATTCAGAAAAATCCGAAGTTGATCCTTTAGAGAAAGCCCAGGCCGAAATCGAAGAACTGAAAGATAAATACCTGCGTTCTGTGGCAGAGTTTGACAACTACCGCAAACGTACCTTAAAAGAAAAGGCCGAACTGATTCTTAATGGAGGAGAAAAAGCTGTTAGTGCCATACTCCCTATTATTGATGATATGGAACGTGCTATTGAAAACGGAACAAAAACCGATGATCCAACTGTACTGCGTGAGGGCATGGAGCTTATCTACAATAAGATGATGAAATCTTTGGAAGGCTTAGGTGTCAAGAAGATTGAGACTGATGGTGCTGACTTCAACACTGACATTCACGAAGCAGTAGCTATGGTGCCTGGCATGGGTGATGATAAAAAAGGTAAAGTTATAGACTGCCTGCAAGCAGGTTACCAACTGAACGATAAAGTAATTCGCCATGCAAAAGTGGCAGTAGGACAATAAGAAGAAATGGCAAAAAGAGACTACTATGAGGTGTTAGGCGTTGATAAGAACGCAACGGAAGACCAGATTAAGAAGGCTTATCGTACCATCGCCATCAAATATCACCCTGACCGTAATCCAGGCAACAAGGAGGCCGAGGAAAAATTCAAAGAGGCAGCAGAAGCTTACGACGTGTTGCACGACCCGCAAAAGCGACAGCAGTACGACCAGTTCGGATTTAGCGGACCTGGTGCTGGTGGATTTGGCGGATTCGGAGGTGCATCAATGAATATGGATGATATCTTCTCTATGTTTGGAGATATCTTCGGAGGCCGTGCAGGTTTCGGAGGCTTTGGTGGTGGTTCTCGAGGTCGTCAGCAACACCGTGGCTCCGACCTTCGTCTGAAGGTACGTCTTTCTCTAGAAGAGATTGCACATGGCGTAACCAAAAAGTTCAAGGTTCGAAAGGATGTCACGTGTTCACATTGTCATGGAACAGGCGCTGAGGCAGGTTCTACCAGCGAACAATGTCCCACTTGTCATGGAACAGGTGTCATCACTCACACCACCCAAAGTATTTTCGGTATGATGCAGACACAAGGTGTTTGTCCTACATGTAATGGCGAGGGCTCTGTCATCAAGAACAAGTGTAAACATTGTGGTGGAACAGGTGTTGAGAAAGGTGAAGAGGTTGTAGAAATAAAGATTCCTGCTGGTGTAGCTGAAGGAATGGTTGTCAACATTCCTGGTAAAGGCAACGCTGGTCAGCGTAAAGGAACAAACGGAGATATTCAGGTCTTTATCGAAGAGGAAGAAAACGATACTTTTATCCGTGATGANNGAAGATGGAGCCAGGCACACAACCTGGTAAGACATTAAGACTGAGGGGGAAGGGACTTCCTGCTGTTCAAGGCTACGGACGAGGAAATGGTGACTTGGTAGTTAATGTGAGTGTTTTCATACCAAAGACCCTTTCGCGAGAAGAGAAAACAGCTATAGAAGAATTCCGTAATAGTGATAACTTTAAAGGAGATGCAGCAACCAAACGCTCCATCTTCCAGAAATTTAAAAATTATTTCAGTTAATCCTATCGTTATCTCATTATTATGTCAACACAAAAAGTATGAATTACGCAGAAACATGCGAATATCTTTTTAACCAAATGCCCATGTTTGAACGACAGGGCTCCTCTGGCTATAAAGAAGGACTTGCTAATACAATTGCATTGGATGAACACTTCAATCATCCCCATCAATCCTATGTTACCATCCATGTTGGAGGAACCAACGGAAAAGGCAGCGTATCTCATACTATTGCATCTATTTTACAGGAAAGTGGCTATTGTGTCGGTCTTTATACATCACCTCATTTAGTTGATTTTCGTGAGCGGATCCGTGTCAACGGAGTTCCTATCAGTAAAAACTATGTTGTAGACTTTGTCGAAGAAGAAAGAAAATTTTTTGAGCCTTTACACCCTTCTTTCTTTGAAGTCACAACAGCAATGGCATTTAAGTATTTCAAAGATAAGAATGTTGATATTGCCATTATTGAGGTAGGACTGGGTGGAAGACTAGACTGTACGAACATCATTACTCCTTTAGTTTCTGTTATTACCAACATCAGCTACGATCACACCCAATTCCTTGGTAATACATTGGCAGAAATAGCAGGGGAAAAAGCAGGTATTATAAAAAGAGGAGTACCTGTTGTCATCGGTGAGAACAATGATGAGACTCGTCCGATCTTTGAAGCCAAGGCTTTCGAGATGAACGCTCCTATAGTTTTTGCTGAAGACAAACCAGAAATAGCCAGCGCAGAAACCACCTCAGAAGGTGGAATGCTCTATCACACACCCTGCTTTGGAGATATTGTAGGAGATTTGGGAGGAATCTACCAACAAAAAAATCTGAATACAGTATTCTTCGCCCTTCGCGCCATAGCCCAAAAAGGATTCCTTTGCGAATGCAAAGATGAGAAAAACAAAAGAAGATGTCTTACCGAACTATTGCATGGCATAGCTCACGTTAAAGGCAATACAGGACTGATGGGACGCTGGCAGGTTATTCAGAATGCTCCCAAGGTTGTATGCGATACAGGACATAATGTAGGAGGTTGGCAATACATTAGTGCCCAATTGAGTAGTGTGAAATGTCAGTCTATGCATATAATTTTCGGTATGGTAGATGACAAAGACATCAATGGGGTACTCAATTTACTACCAAAGAATGCCCAATACTATTTTACCAAAGCAAACAACCACAGAGCACTTAGTGAATCTGCTTTGAGCGATTTAGCTAGCAAGCATGGGCTAGTAGGGAAAACATATCCCTCTGTTTTTGAAGCATATAACGCAGCCAAAAGCTTTGCTTCCCATAGTGATTTCATTTTTATAGGAGGTAGTTCATATATAGTTGGCGATTTCCTAAAAAACTGCCTTTAGGTGTTTTTAACACTCAATAAACGTTTTTTTCCATGTTTCTTTCGTCGTTCTCGTTTTTTTTAGGTTACTTTGCAGAAAGATTTAGTAACTTAAAACAACAAGAATATGGCTAACACAATGGAAACAGAAAATTTGTGTGGTTTGAATCGTAAAGATTTTCAGGCCACTATCAAGGGTAAGAAAACTGATTTATACATCCTCAAGAACCGTAAAGGCTATGAGGTTGCAGTGTCTAATTATGGTGGTGCTATCGTGGCAATCATGGTTCCTGACAAAGACGGCAAGATTGGCAATGTCATTCAGGGTCATGCAAACATCGAGCAACTTAGCAGCGGTAAAGAACCTTACCTATCCACGTTGATAGGACGCTGGGGAAACCGCATCTGCAAGGGACAGTTCACGCTTAATGGCAAAGATTACCAATTAGCTCTTAATGACGGCCCTAACCATCTGCATGGTGGTAATGTAGGTTTCAATGCAAAGGTTTGGGATGCCCGCCAGATGGGTCCTCGCTCTTTGGCCTTGCATAGGAAGTCATCTTACGGTGAGGAAGGTTTTACAGGAGAATTGGACGTAACTGTTGAGTACACATTTACTGATGACAATGAGTTGATTATTGAGTATCTGGCAACTACCAACAAAAAGACCATTGTCAACCTGACTCATCATGCCTTCTTCAGTCTGACAGGTACAGCAGACCCCACTCCCACTATCGAGGATCAGATTTGCGAGATTAATGCTGACTTCTATCTCCCAACTGACGCAACAGCTATTCCTACGGGCGAAGTTCTTAAAGTTGAAGGCACTCCATTTGATTTCCGTACCCCTAAAGCGTTTGGACAAGACATCGATGCTGATAATGAACAGATAAAGTTTGGACATGGCTTTGACCATAACTATGTACTGAACAAACACGAGGAAGGTGAATTAAGCTTTGCTGCAAAGATTACTGATCCCAAGAGCGGACGTACTTTGGAATGCTATACTACAGAACCTGGCATGCAGCTATACACCGCAAACTTCGCAAATGGTTATAAAGGTGCTAATGGTGCTACATTCCCACGTAGAAGTGCCGTTTGCTTAGAGGCTCAACATTTCCCCGATTCTCCTAACCGTCCATATTTCCCATCGGTTATCCTGAATCCAGGTCAGCAGTATAAGCAGAAGACCATCTATCGTTTTGATGTAGTAAAATAATTATCCTCTCACCTTTTTTAGATAATGGAAGTTGATTTTGTAAGAAGCCGATTCATCAAACACTTTGATGGACAGACGGGAAGCGTTTATGCCTCACCAGGACGTATCAACCTAATTGGCGAACACACAGACTACAATGGTGGTTACGTGTTTCCAGGTGCTGTGGACAAGGGGGTAATAGCAGAGATGCGCATCAATGGTACAGAAGATACCGTTATGGCCTATGCCATAGATTTGAAGGATCGTGTAGACTTCAAACTCTCAGACCCTAATGGACCACGCACATCATGGGCTCGCTATATCTATGGTATTTCCCTTGAAATGAGGAAGTTGGGCGTTCCCGTAAAAGGCTTTAATATAGCTTTTGCCGGCGATGTACCACTCGGTGCCGGCATGTCTTCTTCCGCTGCTATGGAGAGTTGCTTTGCCTATGGTCTTAACGACCTTTTTGGCGACAACAAGGTTTCACAATGGGACATGGTTCTTGCTGGGCAGGCTACCGAGCATAATTATTGCGGTGTCAACTGCGGCATCATGGATCAGTTTGCATCCGTATTCGGTAAAGCAGGTTGCTTGATGCGTCTTGACTGCCGTAGCCGTGAGTTCGAGTATTTCCCTTTCAAGCCCGACGGTTACCGCCTTGTACTGCTTGACTCAGTTGTTAAGCACCAACTGGCAGGCTCTCCTTACAACGACCGCCGTAATTCTTGTGAAAATGTGGTTAAACACATTCAGGCCAAGCATCCTGAGTCCAAGTTCGAGACCCTTCGTGACTGCACTTGGGAACAACTGGAAGAAGTCAGGGCAGAAGTTGGTGAGGAAGACTATAAGCGTGCAAAATTTGTTCTTGGCGAGAAAGACCGTGTTTTGGCGGTTTGTGACGCCCTGAACGAAGGTGACTACGAGAAAGTTGGCGAAATGATGTACAAGACCCACGAGGGATTGTCAAAAGACTATGAGGTTTCTTGTGAAGAACTTGATTATCTAAACGATATTGCTAAAGAAAACGGAGTTACTGGTTCCCGTATCATGGGTGGTGGCTTCGGCGGATGCACAATTAACCTGGTTCGCAACGACCTTTATCGTCAGTTTATAGCAGATGCAAAGAAACGTTTCAATGAAAAATATGGTCATGAGCCTAAGGTTTATGATGTAGTTATTGGTGACGGTTCTCGCAAACTATGTTAATCCCCTACTCTATTAATAATTAAGTGGTGCTTCTTTTAAGGAGTACCACTTTTTTACATAAACGTTAAACAAAAGTTAATAATACGCCGTAAAGTGTAAAATATACACATTTCTTGAAATTTTATCAGAAATTTCTTTGTCGTTTCGAAAATATATTGTAATTTTACACCCAAAATTACGTATATAACTTAAAACTATTCTGAAAATGAAAAACTTTATGAAAGTGTTTGCTGGAATGACAGTAGCAACTGCTCTGTTTTCAGCATGTGCCTCTGGTGAGCAGAAGGTACTTACTGTTTCAGGTCTTGATCCCGTTAAGTTTGACACCACTATCAACGAGAAGCCTGTCAAACTTTACACCTTGAAAAATGCCAATGGCATGGAAGTGTGCATCACCAACTACGGTGCTCGTGTGGTTAGTCTGGTTGTTCCAGACAAAGAGGGCAATCCTACCGACGTCGTACTAGGCTTTGACAACATTGCCCAGTACACTGACACACTGAACTCTCCTTCAGACTATGGTTCCAGTGTAGGCCGCTATGCCAACCGCATCAAGGGCGGCCAGTTTACGCTAAACGACTCAACCTACCAGTTGAAACAGAACGATGGTCCCAACTGTCTGCATGGCGGTGGCACAACGGGTTGGATGAATCAGGTATATACCGCCGAGCAGATTGGCGACTCTATCCTGAAGCTGACCATTGTTGCTGAGGATGGCGAGAACGGATTCCCCGGCAAGGTGACAGCTGTTACCACTTATACTGTTACAGCAGACAACACGCTGGATATCACATGGGAGGCCGAGACCGACAAACCAACCATTATCAACCAAACGAATCATAACTACTATAATCTGAATGGAAATTTCAATGAGCCAGGCTACGATATGGTACTCTATGTCAATGCAGACAACTTCACCCCCTCCGACAAGCTTTACATCCCGACAGGTGAGATAAAGTCTGTTGAAGGAACTCCCATGGACTTCCGTACACCTCATGCCTTTGGTGACAGCATCAAGTCTGAGTTTGACCAGATTCAGAACGCACATGGCTACGACCACAACTGGTGCTTAAACACCTATAAAGACGGTAAGGGTGACGACACAGAGGTTTGCGCAAGCCTTTACTCTCCAAAAACAGGTATTTTCATGGAGATGTTTACCAATGAGCCTGGCGTACAGGTTTACAGCGGAAACTTCCAAGGCATTGGCAACGAGCCTAACATCAAGCACAAAGGTGGCGTTTATCCTCAGCATGTCAGCATTTGCCTGGAGAGTCAGAAGTATCCTGACAGTCCCAACAAGAAGGACTGGGTACAGCCTTTACTGAATCCTGGTGAGAAGTATTACAGCCATGCTGCATACAAGTTCTCTGTAAAATAAACGGTTTGCGATTTCGACAATTCAAACAAAAAATAATTATAACAATTAACACATGGACAAAATTTTAGAAGCGTTAAGCAACAATGGCTTCGCTACAGCAGACTATCTAGTCTTTGCAATCTACATCGTCATTCTAGTGGGCATGGGAATGTTCCTTTCCCGCAGTAAAAAGGGAGAAGAGAAGTCATCAGCAGACTACTTCTTGGCCGGTAACACCCTGACTTGGTGGGCTGTGGGTGCCTCACTCATTGCCGCAAACATTTCTGCCGAGCAGTTTATTGGAATGTCAGGTTCTGCCTTCAAGTCAGGTATCGCCATGGCAGCCTACGAGCTGATGGCTGCAGCCACGCTGATTGTGGTAGGTAAGTTCCTGCTGCCTCTGATGATTGAAAAGAAGGTGTTCACCATCCCTCAGTTCCTGCGTGAGCGTTACAATTGGGGCGTAGGCTTGGCATTTTCAATTTTCTGGCTGTTCCTCTATGTTTTCATTAACCTGACATCAGTGTCTTGGTTAGGAGCACTTGCCATCAAGCAGATTCTCGGTCTGCCCTCTATCATGGGATCCTTCCTGGGTATGCCTGTCGATATGACACTTATGTGGATTATCCTCATTCTCTTCCTGATAGCCGGTATCTATTCTATCTATGGTGGTCTGGCCTCTGTGGCATGGACTGACGTGATGCAGGTGACCTTCCTTGTGGGTGGCGGTTTGATTACTGCCTATGCCGCTCTTGATGTTATCGGTTCTTCACTGGGCATTGAGGGAGGTGCTGTAGGAGCATTCCAAGAGATATTCACCCATCTCGGAAGCATTCCTGGCGATCACCACTTCAACCTTGTCGTAGAGCGAAATACAGAATTATATCCTGACATCAATGGTATCATCGACGAGACAGGTGCCATAGCAGCCAACCAGCCTGGTTCCGACCCCTACTTCGATATTCCTGGTATTGTAGTTATTGTTGGTGCCCTGTGGCTTACCAACCTGGGTTACTGGGGTTTCAACCAGTACATCATCCAGAAGGGTCTGGCCGCTAAGTCGCTAGATGAAGCCAAGAAGGGTATGATTTTCGCAGCCTTCTTGAAGATTTTGATTCCATTTATTGTCTGCATACCCGGTGTATGTGCTTTCTACATCATGAACGGTGAGTACAACGGCACCCCCGTCCACGAGCTGCTGACCAACCTCACAGGCTCTATTGACCGCTCAGATGACGCCTATCCTTTCCTTATCCGTAACTTCACACCAGTTGTCATCAAGGGTCTGTCGTTCGCAGCCCTCGCCGCAGCCGTTATTTCGTCGCTGGCGTCTATGTTCAACTCTACTTCAACCATCTTCACGATGGATATTTACAAGCAGTTCCTCAACAAGACAGCCTCTGAGAAGAGACTGGTGACCGTTGGTCGTATGACCTCTGTCTGCGCCCTGATCATGGCACTTATCGCTGTTTATCCCATCATGGGTGGTGCCGACCAGGCCTTCCAGGTCATTCAGGAATACTCAGGCTTTGTTTATCCAGGCATCGTAGTCATCTTCGGACTGGGACTGCTATGGAAACGCGCCAGTGCCATTGCTGCCGTTGTGACAGCCGTAGGCACCTTCGTGTTCTCCATCCTGTTCAAGTTCATGATGCCTGACGTGCCCTTCCTGCTCCGCATGGGCTACGTATTCATCTGTCTGGTCATCATGTTCTTCGGACTGTCCTACATGTCGAAGGACACCAAGCCAGCTCCCGAGGTTCCCGAAAAGACACGCCGCGTGCTCTTCAAGTGGGCCCACTACAGTCTGGGACTCTCAACGGCAGCGCTGGTACTGGGCTTTATGAGTTTCATTTACAAAGACATGCGCGACCTCGGTTTTGAGGCCTTCCTCTTTATGGGTGTCTTCCTGTACTGTATCTATAAGTTCCTGGTCAGCAATGCCCTCGACGAAGTAGAGGATAGGAAGTCCATCGGCGTAGAGACAAAGATATTCAAGACCGATCGAATCTTTAACATAGGTGCTGCAGGTGTCATCATCATCCTGTGCATCCTCTACAAACTGCTCTGGTAAAACACTTTGAATCGTAATGACAACGTATTATAAGGAATTCCAGAAAGTCCTTCTCTCTGTCGACTGCATCATCTTCGGTTTCGAGCAAAATAAGCTGAAGGTGCTTATAGGCAAGCGTCAGATGGACCCAGGTCGTGGCGAATGGAGTCTCTATGGAGGCTTCGTTCGCAACGACGAAAGTCTGGACGAGGCTGCCAAGCGCACGCTTTATGAGTTGACGGGTATTCGCAACCTCTATATGTCTCAGGTCGGCGCTTTTGGTGAAGTCAGCCGCGACCCTGGCGAACGTGTTGTTTCCGTTGCCTACTATGCTGTTATCAATGTGGCAGACTATAGCAACAGGTTGCTGAGGGATCATGGTGTGGAATGGGTGGATATCCAAGAAATTCCTGCTATGTATTCCGACCATAACGAAATGATTCGCAAGGCGCGTAAACTTTTGCAGCAAAAAATCAAGATAGAACCCATTAGTTTTCAACTGCTTCCCAAGTTGTTTACGCTGACCCAGTTGCAGCGTCTCTACGAGGCTGTGAACGGCGAAGAGGTTGACAAGCGCAATTTCCGCAAGCGTATTAAGGACATGGACTTTATCGAGAAGACAGAGCTGATTGACAAGACCACCTCAAGGCGTGGTGCCTCTCTCTATCGCTTCAACAAGAAGATGTATGACGCAGATACAACATTCAAATTATAGTATCTATTATATTAATTAATAAGGTGTAACCTAAATTATATTTATTATGTTAGAAGAACTGAAAGAAAAAGTATTTCGTGCCAATCTTGACCTCGTGAAGCACAATCTCGTGATTTTCACTTGGGGCAATGTTTCGGCTATTGATCGTGAGAAAGGACTGGTAGTTATCAAGCCCTCAGGCGTAGAATATGACGTGATGAAAGCATCCGACATGGTAGTCGTTGACCTCGAAACGGGAAAGGTTGTTGAAGGCGACCTGAACCCCTCTTCAGACACCCCTACCCATCTTGTGCTTTATAAAGCCTTCCCCGAGTTGGGCGGCATAGTACACACCCACTCTACCTATGCCACTGCATGGGCTCAGGCCGGCAAGGACATTCCCAACATCGGAACCACCCATGCCGACTACTTCCACGACTGCATCCCCTGTACCGATGCTATGACAGCCGACCAGATGCCCGAGTACGAGCACAATACCGGCGTGGTCATCGTCAACCGTTTCATGCAGGGCAACATCAACCCTGTTCACACGCCCGCCGTGCTGGTGAAGAACCACGGTCCCTTCGCTTGGGGTAAGGATGCCGACCAGGCTGTATATCATGCCGTCGTTACCGAGCAGGTAGCCAAGATGGCTTATATCTCATTCATGGTTAATCCTAACACTACCATGAATCCGCTCTTAGTAGAAAAACATTTTAGTCGCAAACATGGTCCTAACGCATATTACGGACAAAAGAAAAAATAACAAAAGACATGAAAGCATTTGATAATTTAGAGATTTGGTGGGTGACTGGTGCACAGTTGCTCTATGGAGGCGATGCTGTCGTTTCCGTTGACGGTCACTCCAAGGAGATGGTAGAAGGACTGAACAATTCAGGCATCATCCCCATCAAGGTAGTATATAAAGGAACGGCCAACTCGTCGAAGGAGGTTGAGGACGTGATGAAGGCAGCCAACAACGACGACAAGTGTGTTGGTATCATCACCTGGATGCACACCTTCTCACCCGCCAAGATGTGGATTAAGGGTCTGCAAGCCCTGCAAAAGCCCCTACTCCATTTCCACACCCAGTATAATGCCGAGATACCCTGGGACACCATGGATATGGACTTCATGAACCTGAACCAGAGTGCTCACGGCGACATCGAGTTCGGCCATATCTGCACTCGCATGCGTGTTCCCCGCAAGGTGGTTTGCGGCTATTGGAAGGACGAAGTAGCCCAGAAGCAGATAGCCGTCTGGGCTCGCGTGGCTGCCGGCGTGGCCGATGCCCACAACGTCCGCTGTCTGATGTTCGGTATGAACATGAACAACGTAGCCGTTACCGATGGCGACCGCGTTGAGTTCGAACAGCGTCTGGGCTATCATGTTGACTACTATCCCGTCAGCTCGATGATGGAATATTGGAAGAAGGTTACCGACCAGGAAGTTGCCGATCTTGTTGAGGTTTACAAGAAGGAATACACCATCAAGATTGACGAGAGCGGCGAAGAGGTTTATTGGGAGAAGGTTCGCAATGCTGCCCGTGCAGAGATTGCCCTGCGCCGCGTCTTGAAGGATGAGGGTGCTACAGCTTTTACCACCAACTTTGACGACCTGGGCGACGCCGACATCAACCAGCCCGATTTCGTTGGTTTCGACCAGATTCCCGGCTTGGCGTCTCAGCGTCTGATGGCCGAGGGTATCGGCTTTGGTGCAGAGGGCGACTGGAAGACGGCCTGTCTCTATCGTACCCTTTGGGTTATCCAGCAAGGCATGCCTACCGGCTGTTCGTTCCTGGAGGACTACACCTTGAATTTCGCCGGCACCCAGTCGTCTTGCCTGCAGAGCCACATGCTCGAGGTTTGTCCGCTCATAGCTGTTGACAAGCCCAAGTTGGAGGTTCACTTCCTTGGCATCGGCATCCGCAAGCAGCAGACCGCCCGCCTCGTCTTCACTTCGAAGGTAGGTCATGGCATCAAGGCTACCGTTGTTGACCTTGGCAACCGCTTCCGTCTCATTTCTCAGGAGGTTGAGTGCATCGAGCCCAAGCCCATGCCCAACCTGCCCGTTGCCAGTGCCCTCTGGGTTCCACAGCCTTCGTTCGAGATTGGTGCCGGTGCCTGGATTCTGGCCGGTGGTACTCACCACTCTGCTTTCTCTTACGACATCACCGAGGAGTACTGGGAGGACTTTGCCGAGATGCTGGGCATCGAGTATGTCAAGATTAACAAGCAGACGAACACCTTCGACTTCAAGCAGACGCTGCGCAACAACGAGATGTATTTTATGTTAAATAAAGCACTACGCTAACGCTAATTGATAGTTGATAATTGAAAATTGATAATTATGACTGCAAAACAAACCATAGAAAGTGGCAAAGCCATATTGGGTATTGAGTTTGGTTCTACCCGCATCAAGGCCGTACTTATCGACCAGGACAACAAACCCATTGCACAGGGTTCACACGAGTGGGAGAACCAACTCGTTGACGGTCTGTGGACCTACTCGATAGAGGCTATCTGGTATGGTCTGCAAGACTGCTATGCCGAACTTCGCAAGGATGTTCAGAAGCAGTACGACTGCGAAATCGAGAACCTTGCCGCCATCGGTTTCTCGGCCATGATGCACGGCTATATGGCCTTTAATGAGAAGCAGGAAATCCTGGTGCCCTTCCGCACTTGGCGCAACACCAATACCGGAAAGGCTGCTGCCGAACTGAGCGAGCTGTTCAACTACAATATCCCCCTGCGCTGGAGCATCTCGCATCTCTACGAGTGCATCCTGGAGGATAACGAGCACGTAAAGGACATCAAATACCTGACCACGCTGGCCGGCTATGTTCACTGGCAGGTTACCGGCGAGTTCGTTCTGGGTGTGGGCGATGCCTCCGGTATGATTCCCGTTGACCCCGCCACCAAGACCTACGACGCCACGATGGTCGAGAAGTTCAACAAGCTCATCGCTCCGAAGGGATACTCATGGACCTTGCTCGACATTCTGCCAAAATCGCTGAATGCGGGCGAGAGCGCTGGCTTCCTCACTGACGAGGGTGCCAAGAAGCTAGACGTCTCTGGTCACCTGAAACCCGGCTGTCCCGTTTGTCCTCCCGAGGGTGACGCAGGCACAGGCATGGTAGCCACCAATGCCGTCAAGCAGCGCACTGGCAACGTCAGCGCCGGCACCTCTTCGTTCTCCATGATTGTATTGGAGAAACCGCTGAGCAAGCCCTACGAGATGATTGACATGGTTACTACCCCCGACGGCTCTCTCGTGGCTATGGTACACTGCAACAACTGCACCAGCGACATCAACGCCTGGGTCGGTCTGTTCAAGGAGTATCAGCAGCTGCTGGGCATTCCCGTTGACATGAACGAGCTCTATGGCAAGCTGTTCAACAAGGCCCTCGAGGGCGATACCGACTGCGGTGGCCTGATGGCCTACAACTACGTCAGCGGCGAGCCTGTTACTGGTCTTGCCGACGGTCGTCCCCTCTTCGTTCGTTCGGCCAACGACAAGTTCAACCTTGCCAATTTCATGCGTGCCAACCTGTATGGTGCCATCGGCGTGCTGAAGATTGGTAACGACATCCTGTTCAAGGACGAGATGATTCGTGTGGACCGCATCACCGGCCACGGCGGCTACTTCAAGACCGCCGGTGTTGGTCAGCGCATGCTGGCTGCCGCCCTCAACTCGCCCATCTCCGTCATGGAGACCGCAGGCGAAGGTGGTGCCTGGGGTATTGCCTTGCTGGCTAGCTATCTCATCAACAAGAACGGCAAGTCGCTCGCCGACTATCTCGAGGATGTTGTCTTCGCAGGCAACACGGGCGTTTCCATCGCTCCTACTTCCGAGGACGTCGCCGGATTCGAGAAGTACATCGAGAACTACAAGCAATGTCTACCCATCGAGCAGGCCGCTGTAGTTGCCAAGAAGTAACCACTTCTTCATCTCATCATAAAGCCCCGACCGTTTGGCCAGGGCTTTTTTTATTTGTAGTACCCTACTCTAATGTAATTTCTCCATAAACGACTCGTTGCGCTCGGCCATCAGCATGTCATATTCGTTCTGCATAGCTAAAAGCGGAGCGGCATCAACGTCCAATGCAGCCTCCATCATCACTGCCAACTCAGGGTTGAGCGCACGCTTGCCATTCAGCACCTCGTTTAATGCGGAATACGAGATACCCATTTCAACCAGCTTTTTCTATCTTGAACTTCATAAAGCACTGAAAGGCCTGGTAGGGAATGAGTGAACCGACCCAAAATCACAGTATCACAAATCACAGTTTTAAAAAAGGGTACCCCCTATATCGGCTTCCCCTTCTTTTATTACTTATAACTTATTGATTATTAGATATATATATAATATATATAGATATAAAAGAGGGGAATGGGATACCCTTAAAAAAAAACTGTGATACTGTGATTTGTGATAGCTTGGAATAATTAACAACTTAATTTATTTAGAATCAATGAATTACGATATTTTTAGTCGCACCGCTCCGGCGATGCCAAAGCCTGGCAAAGGCACAGAATGTATCAAATTGCTGCTCTCGCAGGCCTCGAAAGACATGCACGAACCCCTCGTTCCGATGTTTTTCCCTGTTCTTGGCGCACACATCAGCGGCGCAGAATTTCAGTATCCCGACCTCACTTGGAAGGAAATGTGTGGGCAAATGGCCCATCTCGTAGCCGATTCGGGTAACAACAAGGGGCAATTGGGCAACTTGGTGGAAGCCATTTGCCGCGATTTCCTAACCCTTGGTTATTGCCGGATAACATGCCCTTATTGCACAATAACATGCCGTTATCGTACAATAAGGCATGGTTATTTTGCGGCGGAAAAATATTCAAGAAATACTTGAAAAAAAAGTGCGGTAAACTTTAAAATGAAATGAAATGGAATGAACAGGCAGGCAATAAACGGCTTGCCTGTTCTTAATTATAAATAGGTACGCGAGGCTATCTTAGACATGGCTGGAAGTGTGTTGAATTGTTCTCGCACACATAGAAACGGTATATTTTTGTCATTTTCTCTTGATTTATGTCAATTAAATAGCAAAACGTAAGCGTTTACGTGAATTTTCTTTCAAAATGTTTGGTTTTCAATCGGAATTGCTTTAATTTTGCACACAGAAAATCAATTTCATTTGTATAATAACTCAAAAAACAAAAAAAATTATGAATGCAGCAAAAGTTGTAGAGGATCTGAAACAGAGATTTCCCAATGAGCCGGAGTACATCCAGGCCGTAAGTCAGGTACTTCCCACTATCGAGGAAGAGTACAACAAGCACCCCGAGTTTGAAAAGGCCAATCTGATTGAGCGTCTTTGCATCCCCGATCGTGTTTGCGAGTTCCGCATTACATGGACTGACGACAAGGGTAACGTACAGACCAACATGGGTTATCGTATTCAGCACAACAACGCCATTGGCCCGTACAAAGGCGGTCTCCGTTACCACAAGAGTGTAAACCTGGGTATCCTGAAGTTCCTGGCTTTCGAGCAGACCTTCAAGAACTCGCTGACTACACTGCCTATGGGTGGTGCCAAGGGTGGTTCAGACTTCTCTCCACGTGGCAAGAGCGACGCTGAGGTAATGCGTTTCTGCCAGGCATTCATGAACGAACTCTATCGCGTAATCGGTCCTGACGAGGACGTTCCCGCTGGTGACATCGGTGTAGGTGGCCGTGAGGTTGGTTACCTGTTCGGACAGTACAAGAAGCTGACTCACCAGTTCCAGGGTGTGCTGACCGGTAAGGGTATCCCCTTCGGTGGTTCGCTGATCCGTCCTGAGGCTACTGGTTACGGTTGCGTATACTTCCTGAACTCAATGCTGAAGACCCGCAACATCGACATCAAGGGTAAGAAGGTGCTGATTTCCGGTTCTGGTAACGTGGCTCAGTATGCTACTGAGAAGTGCATCCAGCTGGGTGCCATCCCCATGACGCTGTCTGACTCTGACGGTTACATCTACGACCCAGATGGTATCACTCAGGAGAAGCTCGAGTATGTTAAGGAACTGAAGAACGTTGAGCGCGGACGTATCAAGGAGTATGCCGAGGAATATCCCAACGCCAAGTATGTGGCTGGTGAGCGTCCCTGGCACGAGAAGGCCGACATCGCCCTGCCTTGCGCTACTCAGAACGAGATTAACGGCGAGCAGGCTCAGGCTCTGATTGACAACGGTGTCATCGCTGTTGCCGAGGGTGCCAACATGCCTTCGCTGCCCGAGGCCATCAAGATTTTCCAGGATGCCAAGATTCTGTATGCTCCTGGTAAGGCCAGCAACGCCGGTGGTGTGTCTGTATCGGGTCTGGAGATGTCGCAGAACTCTGAGCGTCTGAGCTGGACTGCCAAGGAGGTTGACGACTATCTGAAGCGCATCATGAACGACATTCACGAGAACTGCGTGAAGTACGGTACTCAGGCTGATGGTTACATCAACTATGTGAAGGGTGCCAACGTAGCAGGATTCATGAAAGTAGCATCAGCAATGATGAGCCAGGGTATTGTATAATACAAGGATAAAATCAACACAAACTAAACCGTTAAATGCGATTTTCTTCGGAAAGTCGCATTTTTTATTATTATTTTTATTACCTTTGCAGGCATTAATAGAAAAAACAGTAAATAGTAATTCAATATTATGCTTACACTAAAACTCATTACAGAGGAGACTGACCGCGTGATTCGCGGCCTGGAAAAGAAACATTTCAAGGGTGCCCGCGAGGCTATTGACGAAGTGCTCAGCGTTGACAAGAAACGCCGCGAAGCCCAGCAACAGTTGGACAAGAACCTGAGTGAGGCCAAGAAAATGGCCGCCCAGATTGGCGGTCTGATGAAGGAGGGCAAAAAAGACGAGGCCGAAGCCATCAAGGCACAGGTTTCCGAGATGAAGGAAACCAATAAGCAATTGGAAGAAACCATGAATCAGGCTCAGGAGGAGATGACCCGACTGTTGTGCCAGATTCCGAATATCCCCTACGACGAGGTGCCCGAGGGTGCCGCCGCCGAGGACAACCACGTGGTGAAGTCGAACCTGAAGGAATGTACCGACAAGGATACCGTGGGCAATTGGGACGTAAACCCGCAACTGGGACTGGCCAATCCGCTGCCCCACTGGGAGTTGGCCAAGAAATACAATCTCATTGACTTCGACCTGGGCGTGAAGATAACGGGTGCAGGCTTCCCTGTCTATATTGGCAAAGGTGCACAGTTGCAACGTGCGCTGATTAACTTCTTCCTGGCCGAAGCCAACAAGGCTGGCTACACGGAGATTATGCCTCCAACAGTAGTAAATGCTGCTTCTGGCTATGGCACAGGACAGTTGCCCGACAAGGAAGGTCAGATGTACCATTGCGAGGTGGACGACTTCTACCTCATCCCTACCGCCGAGGTGCCCGTAACAAACATCTATCGCGACGTGATCCTGGACGAGAAAGACCTGCCCATCAAGAACTGCGCCTATACGGAGTGTTTCCGTCGTGAGGCGGGTTCATACGGTAAGGATGTACGCGGTCTTAACCGTCTGCACGAGTTCTCGAAGATTGAAATTGTGCGCATAGACAAGCCTGAACACTCGAAGGAGAGCCACAAGGAGATGCTCGAACACGTGGAGGGTCTGCTGAAAAAGCTGGAACTGCCCTACCGCATCCTGCTGCTTTGCGGTGGTGACCAGAGCTTTACTAGCGCCATCTGCTACGACTTCGAGGTGTACTCGGAGGCACAAGGTCGCTGGCTCGAGGTTTCGTCGGTGTCTAACTTCGACACCTATCAGGCCAACCGTCTGAAGTGCCGCTATCGCAATAGCGAGACCAAGAAGACGGAACTATGTCACACGCTGAACGGTTCGGCTCTTGCATTGCCCCGTATCGTGGCTGCCATCCTGGAGAACAACCAGACCGAACAGGGCATCAAGATACCCCGCGCCTTGGTTCCCTACACGGGTTTTGAGGTCATTGACTAAAACATGAATGTGTTAGATAAATATAATTTAATCCGTTTTTTCTTTGCAAATTAAGATACTTTTTGTATTTTTGCATGCAGAAACCCAATGAAACGTAAATAAATTATTTATCCTAAAAACCAACAATATGGACAAAAACCAAAAGTATGTCATCACGATTAACCGTGAATTAGGNNCAGTCGGCAGAAAATTGGCTGAGAAACTGAATGTGGCTTACTACGACAAGCTACTGATTAACGAACTGAAAAAGAAATTCGAACTGGACACCGAACAGATTGAGAAACTGAAGAGCGGCAAAAGCGACTGGTGGCGCGAGTTCATCAATGCCGCTATGTTTATGGGCCAGGGCATGAACGAACTGTGGTACTACCAGCGCATGACTGGTGAGGACGATGGATCGTTGGTTACCAGCAGTGACATGTTCAAAGTTGAGAAGCAGATTCTTGAAAATGCTGCCGCAGAGGATTCTTGCGTCATCGCAGGACGTTCCGGCTTCAGTATTTTCGCCAACCACCCCAACCATCTGAGCATATTCATTCAGGCACCGATGGAGCATCGTATCCAGCGCATCATGGGCAAGCAGAAGCTGAGCCATGAGGAAGCCGAGAAGGTGATTAAGAAGGTAGATGAGATGCGTGAATCGTATGTGAAGAAGTTCGCGGGTACTTCCCGTTATGACACGCGCAACTACGACTTGGTCATCAACATGGAAGGCAAGACTGAAGATGAGGTTGTTGATCTGATTCTCAAGTTCATTGGATAACTATCCACATCCTCTACATCAAGAGATAATGTCAAAAAGCAAAAGAC
>LXOW01200437.1_pt1 | contig 40356 bp, 39 predicted proteins | sample 1368591 | NCBI WGS metagenome assembly LXOW01 (sample SAMN04884650, study PRJNA319009) | bovine gut metagenome | isolation source: Cow rumen | host: Bos taurus | place: Italy: Legnaro (PD) | collected 2014-07-09
GACGATGCCACCCAGATTGCCATGAATCCCGATTCGAGTAACTACCCGGGGAAACTCGATGTGCGATTGACGGAATATTGCAACGGCGACAGTATACGGCAAATCATTTTAGACACGATTACGATTGGGAATAAAGAGCCAGGTGTGTTTTATGCCCCTAAGCAAAAACTTTATTACACAGCTGAACGACTCCAAAAAAACACGAAAAACGAAAAATACCAGTATGAACTCAGCATTGTGCTTCCCGACAGGGTCTTGGTTTCTAAAACGGATATGGTAGGTTCTAATGGATTCAGGGTGAAAAGCCTTGCGGCGAATTTCTCAGAAGAGTATTTTGGTGTCAACAGGCCTTTGGAGTATTATCCAGCCATCAATGCCACTTCTTATGAAGTCAGTATGTCCTTTACTTTCAAGGAGCAACGCTATCCCGGAGGCGACTCCATTCCACGAACAATGCATTGGCGGTTGGGCAGATTCAGCAGCGACTATTTGTACTATAATTTTGTAGACAACAGTTATTATAAGGTTACATACAAACCCGAAAGGTTCTATGAACAATTGATTGATTTCCTTGGTGACGATACCGCTGTTTTCGGTCTGACGCGCTTTATTGGCGACTATCCTGTGGAAATAACAGTGGCAGCAGCAGGGGAGGAATTGACTCAGTATATGGAATGGAATTCCATCGGTAATTATGGTACGGTAAGTGGTAACGACTTCACCTTAATTGATGGAGGTGTCGGCGTGTTTTCTTCGCGAATGACAACTAAAAGTCGTGTGCGTCTGGCTGGTACGACGGTTCCTGAATTGGTGGCACATCGCAACTGGGGGTTCAAATTCTCAGGCGGTGATTAAGAGGGTCTGGTAAGCTCAGCGATAATGATTCCTGCTGCCACCGAAGCGTTAAGCGATTCCGTGATACTGTTGTTGATTCTCGGAATCGTGACTGCCTGCGTGATATGAGGTGTCACCTCATTTCTGATTCCATGCGACTCGCTTCCGATGACGATGATGCCGTCACCTTTTTGCTTCATTTCAAACAGGTCTTCGCCTTCCAGCAAAGCACCGTAGATAGTCTTTCCTTGTGCCTGCTGCTCAGATAGAAACTCGGCGAGATTAGTGTTTAATACATTGACTCTGAATAGGGAACCCATGGTGGCTTGCACAACTTTTGGATTCCAAATCTCAACACAGTCGGAACTGCATACGATGTCGCTGATACCGAACCATTCAGCCGTGCGTATGATGGTGCCCATATTGCCAGGGTTGGAGATGCCGTCTAATGCAAGGATATAATGCGGGCTGTTCGTGAGAGAACGCTTTTTAGGTATTTTCACTACAGCAAGTATTCCAGGAGGTGTGTCTTGTCCACTCATCTGGGCCATCTGTATCTCGCTGACGATTTCGGCTTGGGAAAACTCGGGATAGCTTGAGATAAAAGCCTCTGTTGCGTAGAGCCCGACAATCTCGAAATCAGATTTAAGCAGTTCTTTTGTCATTTTTCGTCCTTCCACGACAAAGAGTCCGAGTTCTTTGCGGAACTTCTGCTGACACAGTGAGGCAATTTGTTTTATTGTGTTCTTTGTGAGCATTTTTTGGGTATTGAAGAAGTTTGTGCTACTCGCAAAATCGCGTCAAAGATACAAAAAAGGCTGCCTCTATGAAGAGGCAGCCCAAAAGTATGAAAAAGTTTATGCTTATTCAGCGAAAACGGAGAATTCAACATCGACATACACGTCTTTGTGCATGCGAATCTTGGCGGTGTAGTCGCCAACTTCCTTGATGGATTCTTCGTTGAGGACGATCTGCTTGCGGTCCACTTCGATGTTGGTGGCTTCCTTGATGGCATTAGCAATCATGATGCTGTTGACCGATCCAAAGATCTTTCCGGAGGCACCGGCTTTGGCGGGGATTTGGAGTTTCAGACCTTCCAAAGCTTTGGCTTTCTCAAGGGCTTCGTTCTTGATTTTCTCTTCCTTATGGGCCTGCTGACGCATCTCTTCGGCAAGAATCTTGCGGTTGCGCTCGGTGGCAAGGATGGCCATTCCCTGCGGGATGAGGTAGTTGCGGCCATAACCGGGCTTTACGGTCACGATGTCGTTCTTATAACCCAAATTGGTGATGTCTTGTTTCAGAATAATATCCATTGTGTGTCCTCCTTCAAATTATTTCAAACAGTCAGCTACGAAAGGCATCAGGGCGAGGTGGCGGGCACGTTTGATGGCCTGGGCGACCTTGCGCTGGTATTTTGCGGAAGTGCCGGTGATGCGGCGGGGCAGGATCTTACCTTGCTCGTTGACGAACTTCAGCAAGAAGTCGGCGTCTTTGTAGTCGATGTATTTAATGCGGTTCTTCTTGAAACGGCAATACTTCTTTCTCTTGGTATCGACGGCGATAGGGGTCAAATACTTGATGTCGTTGTTGTTGGTTTGTGCCATGTCTCTTTCGTTTTTAGTGGTTCAACATTAGGCTTGCGTTTCGGTTTCGGCAGGGGCATTTTCAGCCTCGGCTACTTTCTTACGTCTCTTCTCGTTGTAAGCAACGGCGTGCTTGTCAAGCTTCACGGTGAGGAAGCGCATCACACGCTCGTCACGCTTGAGTTCGGTTTCGACATTGGCGATGACATTACCCTCGGCCTTGTACTCTATCAACTGATAGAAGCCCGTGGATTTTTTCTGGATGGGGTAGGCTAATTTCTTCATGCCCCAGCATTCTTCATGAATGATTTCTGCACCATTCCCGGACAGATAATCCTCATACTTCTTTACCGCTTCCTTCATCTGATCGTCAGACAAAACGGGAGTTAAAATGAAAACGGTTTCGTACTGATTCATAATTGATTGATTGTTAATTGTTTAATATATTTACCTTGCGTCCTTAAACGCGGGTGCAAAATTACATCTTTTTTCTTAATCCACAATATTTTACTCAAAAAAGTCTGTATTAGTGCTGAATTACTACTTTTTGTGTTGTAACGGCGTTGTCTCCAGCCACTTTCACGAAATAGATTCCCGTTGGTAAACCGTTGATGGGAATCTCGTGAAGTTCGCCTTGCATTTTGCAACTGTGACAGACATTTCCTTGCAAGTTGTAAAGAGTGAGTTGGGCATTTTGTAACGAATTGCTGACAGTAATTGTAATATGCGTTGTCGCTGGGTTGGGCGTAATGATTAGCGATACTCCGTCGGATTCGGCAACATGGTTCGGCATAACAGGCAGTTCGGTATACCAGATTCCGCCAGCCATAGGCGATGCGTAGATAAGGTCTCCATATATGCAAATATCAAGGATGGGACCGTCGACAGGAATGTTTTCCATCTGTTGCCAAATATCACTATGGTCGTATTTCACGTAAATGGAACCATCTTCGCAGCCTACGGCTACGATGCTGTCGGTGGTGGTGATGCGACGGATGGTGGCATCGGTGGGAATTGCGTCGATGTTTTGCCAGTTTTCACCCATGTCGTTGGAGAAGAAGAGGCCATGTTTGCGGGTGCCTAAGTACAAGCCATTGTCGTGGAAACGCAAGGTAGTATAGTTAACTCCTTCAAACGGGGAATTAAGAACTTGCCAGTTGGAACCCTGCTCGCTGCTATAGCGCAATACGCCATCGTAGGAGACGTGATACATGTTACTGCCATCCCATGTGAGGTCAACGACATCGATGTCAAGTGGCAGGCAAGTGGGTACATACCATTGCTGGCCAAGCCCGAAGGAGACAAACATCCTATCTTTACTTCCTGCAATGATTTGGGCATCACAGCGCACCAAACTCTGAAGCCATTGGTTTTCGGGAAGTCCGGCTCCTGCCGAGTTGAATGAAGTGCCATTATTGGTGGAGAGGAAACTGCCCAGCATATCGGTGCCGATAAACACGTTGCTGCCTTCCACAAGCATGCCACGTATCTCCACCGTCCCAATGTTGGTGCTTTGGGCCCAGTTGCTACCATCATCGGTGTAGAACATGTCGGAGCCGTGTGTGGCGGCGAGAATACGACCGTTGCTGATGCCGATATTGCCCACAGAGGCGAGGAACGAGGGAGTGTTGGTACGAATCCAGCCACTTCCGTCGCTGTTGCCCCGGTAAATGAGCCCTTGGGTGTCGCCTACGAAAATGTACCCGTCCCGTGCATCCATACACCAGAGGTTCTTTGATGCTAGGTTGGAGTTGAAGTCCTGCCAAGTGACGCCGTTGTCATAGGTGACGTAGACTCCTTGCCCTATGCAGGCGGCATAGAGTGTGTCACCGAGATGGGCATAGCCTTTGGCTTGCTTGTTGAGATTTGCGCTCGTCCAGGTTTCGCCGTTGTTGCTCGAGACCATAACGCCCTGCCCGAGCACAGTGGCAAACACTTTCCCGTTGTGGCAATAGATGCCGAGTACATCGCTGTTCAGGCCATTATTGCACGATTCCCAGGATGTTCCGTCATTGAAGGAACGATAGATGCCTCGCCTATAGGTGGCGATGAAGATGGCTTCTTCGTTGTCGGACATGTAATAAGGATAACGCACGTCAGTAGGGAAGATGCCCGTGAGGTATTCGCCTTGTGTGCCGTTGACAGACTGATAAACGCCTTGGACGTAGGTAGAGGCTATGAGCGAGCCATGATGTACCAGTATGTGCTTGACGTAATGGTTGTGCAGGTAGGGGTCAGGTGTCCAATGGAGACCTCCGTCGGTGGTGCGGAAAATATTCTCATCGGTGGCAAGGAAAACCGTGTCGTTATAGGTGATGAGGCATTTCGTGTCGCACGAGGTAAGCCCGTTGTTGCGGAATTCCCAGTTGAGGCCTTTGTCGCTGCTCACTAATACGCCACCGCCCGTGGCCGCATAATAAAGGCTGTCGGTGCATAGGATGCTCCTAACGTAACGCCCTTGGGGTCCGTTCATGGGCTGCCATTGTGCTTGGACTCCAGTAATGAAAAAGGTGAATGCAAAGAGAAGCAATAGCGTATTGATTCTCATACTGTTAGTTTGTTGCTCTTGAGAGAAGGATTTGTTTAAGGATAAACTCAGCTGCATGTCCGTCACCAAAGATTTCGGGGAAATGGGTGACAGGATGAGCCTTGAAATGCTCCCATGCTTGCAAAATCCGGTTTTCGTCTGCATCGGCGAGGATGGCGTTGCCAGTTTTTACGATTTCAACCCATTCGGTCTCGGCACGAAGGATAATGCTGGGCTTCTTGAAAAAATAGGCTTCTTTTTGCAAGCCGCCAGAGTCCGTCAATATCAGCGATGCGTGTCGTTCTAAGGCGGTCATTTCAAGGTATGGAACGGGGTTGATGATTCTGATCCTTGTGGAATGGCGCAATTTTTCCAATTCTGATTTTTTCAAGTCGGCTCTCAGATACTTGTTTGTTCTGGGGTGCAAGGGCAGCACGACGGTATATTCCTCCGACAGTTTCATAAGGGCTGAAAAGATGGATTTGAGTCTTTCTGGCTGGTCGGTATTAGTGTCGCGATGTACTGTGGCCAGGATGTATGGCTTGTTAGTCAATCCGAGTTTGCTTAGGATGCGTGTGTTTGTTTCGGCTATTGTGGAATAATGCAGGCTGTTATCGTACATGATATCGCCGCAATGATATACTTTAGGATTGTTGATGGAGTAGGGTGCCTCATTGTCGAGGGCAAAGCCTTCTCTCTTCAAGTTTTCGACGCCACTTTGTGTGGGTGAGAAGAGTAGGGTGGAGCAGTGGTCGCAAACGATGCGATTGATTTCCTCGGGCATGTATTTGTTGAATGAACGCATTCCGGCTTCCACGTGTGCAATGGGTATATGGATCTTGGCAGCTGCCACAGCTCCAGCAAGGGTCGAGTTTGTGTCGCCATACAGCATGATGAAGTCGGGGAGTTCTTTAAGAAGAATCTCCTCGATGCCTTCGGTGATGCGGGCCGTCTGCACGCCGTGCGTACCTGAGCCGACATGAAGGTTGTAGTCGGGATGGGGAATGCCGAGTTCATTGAAAAAGACATCCGACATGTTGTCGTCGTAGTGTTGCCCTGTATGGATGATGATTTCCTGTATCTCGTGTTCAAACTGGGCTTTGATAGTGCGACTGATGGCGGCAGCTTTGATGATTTGGGGACGTGCCCCTATGATGGTGACAATTTTCATGTTGTTCTGTTTGCGTGGTTATTCCAGCTCTCCTTTCTCGTAAAAACTGTGGTAATTGCCTCTGCTGAAGATGATATGGTCGATGACGGCAATATCCAACAGGTTGCCGGCTTCGCGGAACTTCTTGGTGAGGCGGATGTCTTCGACGCTGGGTTTCAGATTCCCAGATGGGTGATTGTGCGCGATGATGATTTTCGACGCGCCAATGTTGATGGCGTTTTTGAAGATGATGCGAGGGTCGGCAATGGTGAGCGTTTTCCCTCCCTTGCTGACACACTCAGTTTTGAGGACGGTGTGTCCCGCATCAAGGTACATGACGAGGAAATGCTCTTGACTGAAGTCATCGACGTGGTAAAGGAATCTTTTGTAGGCATCGGCGGAATTGGCAAGACGGTCATTGTGCAAGGCTTCGCAGCTAAGCAAGCGACGTCCGAGTTCAAGACCTGCAATTACTGTAATGGCTTTCGCGGGACCTATGCCCTTGTGTTTTTCCCAATCCTCAATTGTGAAGTCGGAAAGGGCCGCAAGGTTGTTGCCAGCCGACTCAAGTATGGAAGTAGCTAGACCAACAGCGGTTTGTTCGCTGTTGCCCGAACCGATAAGAATAGCGATAAGCTCGGCGTCGGTAAGTGCTGATTTGCCGAGTTTCATCATCTTCTCACGCGGACGGTCGTCGGGTTCCCATTCCTTGATGGATTTCTTTTCTATGCTCATACTAAGCGATTTCAAAAAAAGAGACCTGGCTCGCTTTTGTCTGTTTTATTAAAAAAGCCTCTCCTATTTTAGTAGAAGAGGCTAATGGCTCTATGATGGTAGATATCTTAGGCTAATTTGGCGACTACCTTCGTCATCTTCGACTTCAGGTTGGCAGCCTTGTTGCGGTGGATGATACCACGCTTGGCCACGCGGTCGATGATGGAGTAAATCTTCGAAAGTTGGGCTTCGGCTTCGCTCTTGTTGGTCAAAGCCCTGAATTTCTTCACTTCGTTACGCATGTTCTTAGCGTAGTAACGGTTGTGCAAACGTCTCTTTTCTGTCTGACGGATTCTCTTAATTGACGATTTGTGATTTGCCATATCTCTTATTCCTTAATTTATTTCTCTTTTTCGGGCTGCAAAATTACAACTTTTTTATGATATAGCGTGCTGATGGGTAAAAAATTTTTTTTGACCCTTATTTTGTTTCATAATCTGTTGGTTTTCCGATGAATGTCATCTTCTCTTCATTTTCCTGATGTATGATTTCTCCGAGTGTTATATTGATAAAGGTGTTGTGATGGAGCGAATTGTCTTTCACTATGATGGGAATATAGTTCTCACCGTAGCCTCTCGCGAGCCCTTTGCTGTCGATGCGCTCGATGAGCATGCGTTGGGTTTTGCCTTGCATGGATTCAAAATATTTGATTTTGTTCTCCAAAGAAATCTGTCGCATGACCTCGCTGCGTTCGGTTTTCACTTTTTCTGGCACTTGGTCAGGCATTGCAGCGGCCTTGGTACCTGTTCGCACAGAGTATTTGAAGGTGTGGATGTGACTGAATCCAATTTCCCTTGCAAAGTCGCAGCTCTCTTTGAAAGTTTGTATTGTTTCACCCGGGAAGCCCACGATAATGTCGGTGGTGATGTTGAAGTCGGGACGGAAGGCCTTGATTCGCTGGCACATCTCGTGGAATTGGGCGACGGTGTAAAACCTATGCATCCGTTTCAAGGTGTCGTCTGAGCCGCTCTGCAGGCAGATGTGCATGTGTGGAGCTAACTTCTTGTGCTGAAAGAGCTTGAGGAATCTGTCGCTGAACTGGTCGGGTTCAATGGAAGAGACTCTGACGCGGAAGTCGCCGTCGATATTCAGAATGTTCTCAACGAGTTGCTCGAAGTTGGTGCCTTCATATTTATAGCGTCCCATATTGACGCCTGTCAGCACGATTTCCTTGAAGCCGTGGGCGACCACCTCGCGCACATTATTATAGATGTCCTCTGCAGGTCGGCTTGTGGAACGACCTCTGACCATCGGGATGATGCAGTAAGAACAATAATTGTTACAGCCATCGTGGATTTTGATGAGGCTGCGGGTGTGGAAGGTGTCGAAGGCAGGTCGATAGCTGAAGAGGTCTCTGTCGTAGCCTTCGGGGTCGCTGTGTCCAGTTTTGAAGTGTTCGTCGATGATGTCGAACAGGGCGGATTTTCTCTCGTTGTCAATTACATAGTCGGCGATGCCGGATTGAAGCAGTTCTTCCTTCCTGTGGTTGACCATACAGCCGGTGACGGCAATGAGCGCTTCGGGGTGTTTGCGTCGAATCTGGTGGATGGCTTGGCGACATTTTTGGTCGCTAGTGTTCGTAACGGTGCAAGTATTCACGACGAAGACATCGGCATCACTATTGCTGTCAACAATCTCATATCCCGCCGTCTTGAAGCGCGACGCCAAAGCATCTGTCTCATACAGGTTGACGCGACAACCTAAAGTTTTGAACGCGATTTTCATTCAAAAAGTTCTCCTTCAATCGACAATGGGGAAGCCGAAGTGACTTTGACGTTTACAATCTGCCCAATAAGTGAAGTGTCTTTCGATGCAAACCGAATGACGATTTTGCCTTCGGTGTGGCCGGTGAGGTAGCCGTTCTTGCGATCTTGGGTTTCCACCAGCATTTTGACGGTCTGTCCGATGAGGCCTTGGTTATAGACGAGGCTGTGCTTCATCAGTTCTTCAGTGAGGCGGTGGTAACGCTGACGTTTCACTTCCTTGGGCACGTCATCCTCCCATTTGGAGGCTGCTGCTCCTTCACGTACGCTGTATTGCGCGATGAACGCCATGTTGTATTTGAACTCATCCATCGCCTTGCGGGTATTTTCAAACTCCTCTTCAGTCTCATGGGTGAAGCCCACGATGATGTCGGTGAATATAGTGGCGGTGGGCAGTTTCTCGCGAATGGTCTGAATGATGTGGCGATAACGCTCCAGGTTGTGGTGCCGGTTCATGCGTTGCAGCATCGCTTCGTCGCCCGATTGGATGGGGATATGGATCTGCTTGGCGAGACAGTCATAGTGGCTCATCACCTCGATGATGTCGTCACCCATATCGCGAGGGTGAGGAGCAGTGTAATACACCCAAAACTCTTTGCCAGAAGCCTTTCCGTATTCGCCAATCCGTCTCAGCAGCTCTGCAAAGTTGATTTCCTCACCTTTCTTGTCCAAGCCGTAAGAGTTGACGTTTTGTCCCAGCAGGGTGATGCTCTTGTAGTCTTTTTCTACCAGTTCTTTCACCTCTTTAAGTATCTCTTCTGAGGGTCTCGATACCTCTCTGCCTCTGGTGTAAGGCACAGCGCAGTAGGTGCAGAAGTTGTTGCAGCCGTTCTGGATGGGGATGAAGGCTTCAAATGGCGAGTTACGCATAGGACAGATCTCCCAGAAGGGTTCCATGTTGGCCGAGGGGTTCACCTCTTTCAGCGAGGCTGGGGTGACGATGCCGTATTGGCGAATCATCTCAGGCAGTTGAGGCAACTCGTTCATGGTGAACACCAGGTCGAATAACTTCAGGAAACGCACGCGGTCAGCAGGCAGGATGCAGCCTGAGACGAAGGTGATGACGTTCTTTCGGTTTTTCATGGCATTCCATTTCTCGATGCGACCATACACCTTGTCGATACCTTTTTGGCGCACAGAGCAGGCGATGATGCCCATGATGTTGGCTTCCTCTTCGTTGTCGGTGGGCTCATAGCCCATTTGTTGCAGCACGGTGCGGACGCGCTCCGTGTCGCTGAGGTTCATCTGGCATCCGAAGGGGAGGAGGTAGTATTTCATTTAGTTGATAGTTGACAGTTAACAGTTGATAGTTGTAGGGCTGTCACAATTCCCCCTTCAAAGGGGGCATGGGGATTGGGAAGCCGTACATGTTGTGTATAAATCAGCCTGCAAAAATACGGTTTTTTATTTAGCCGTAAATCAAATCCATGACATCACGCAGGATTTCATTGCCCTCGTCAAAGGCAGGCGTTGTTTTCGTGCTGCTGCCTGTCAATAGCTGTTCGGCCTGCTGGATGGTTTCCGGCTCAAGGCTGTCGGAGGCGATTTGTGCCTCAGTAATCAGCGAATGAGCTTCGTCGATGTGTAATGAAATGTCGATGTTGCCCCAGGAGAACTGGGCTTTCTTTGTGGTCTTGAAGTGCTCCCAACGACCGAAAAGGAAGTCATGGGACGAAATCTCTTCCTGGATGGCCTGAACCTCTGCTGTATTAATAAAGGTGTCGAAATCGAGGAGGGTAGCTTTGGCTCCATATATTTTCTCGAAAGACGCGATGAGTGGCTGCTTGATGTTCTCGGAAGTCAGTTCGGGAACCAGCTCACTAAGGTTAACGATGCGAGAAGACACACTTTTCACCCCGTGTTTCATCAGTTTGGCTTTGTCGACGTTGAGGTAGCGTTGCATCATTGCCCCATCGGTCTTGATGAGGATGGTGCCATGATGCAGGTCGTTTTTTTGTCCCTTCGCGAAGGCGTTGCCGCTGAACTTGCGTCCCTCACAGGTGAGGTCATTGCGGCCTGATATTTCAGCTTGCAAGCCATAGGAGAGGAGGGCATCCTGAATCACGCTGAGCTGACGACGCACATCGTAGAGCGACTTGTCGGCGATAAATGAGAAGTTGATGTTACCCAAGTCGTGATATACGGCTCCGCCACCTGTGCCGCGACGCATCAGGTGACCGCCTTCGTCAAGCAACAGCTTTACGTTGCATTCCGAGAAGGGATTTTGGTTGTACCCGATGACAACGGTGCGCTCGTTCTTCCACAGGTACATCGTTACGACACCTTCCTCCTGGTTGTCTGTAAGATATTTCTCAACAGCTCGGTTGAGGAAGGGGTCGTATTGCGGGCTGATGATGACTTGTAGATGGCTCATGCGAATCAAATCATCTTTTCCACATTCCAGCTAAAGGCTCTTAAGCCTAAGTTGGGGGTCTTGAGGTCTTTCTTGTGAAGTTGGTCGAGGATGGCGTCCACCTTGTCGTCGTCGACGATGCTGATGAGGGCGTTGTTCAAGGTCGGCCAGGCGTGGGTGCCGTAGTGCGGCTCGCCGGTCTCGCTTCCATGACCTTTGATTTCATTCCACTCGGTGAAACCTTTGACGCCGTTGTCATTCAGCACTTTGGCAATCTCGTCGTAGTAGGCTTGGTTGTATGTTACTAATATGGCTTTCATGGTTATCTGATGTTTTCTGTCTTAGTCAAGGCTTCTTCGGCTTTGCGTTTCTTGCGGTGCACGGCACGAGTTTCAAGCGAACAGTAGAGGGCGGGAATCAATAACAGGGTAATCAAAGTGGAGACCGTCAAGCCCCAGGCAACGGTGATACCCAGAGAGTTCCACATCTCAGCACCTTCGCCGTGACCTATGGCCAAAGGAATCATACCGAGAACGGTGGTCAAGGTGGTCATCAGGATAGGACGCAGACGCGAGCGGGCCGCCATCACGGTGGCTTCCTTCACCTCAACGCCGCGTTCCTCCAAAAGGGTGGTGTAGTCGATAAGCACGATACCGTTCTTCACGACAATACCCATCAGGATAAGGATACCCACGAAAGCCATAGCACCCAAGGCGGTGCCAGTGGCCCACAGTCCAAGCAGTACACCGGTGAAGGTGAAAGGTACGGAGAACATGATGACGAATGGCTTCATCAGGTTCTCAAACTGAGAGGCCATCACGATGTAAACCAAGATGATTATAAGAATTAGGAGGGTGAGCAGGTCGCCGAACATCTCTTGTTGCGTCTCGTAGTCGCCTGCAATCTTGGTCATGATTTCAGACGGGATTTCGGTGTCGTCGATGACTTCCTCGCAAATCTTGACCACGTCGCTCAACACCATGCCCTTGCCGACAACGGCGGTGACGCTGACCAAACGCTCACGGTCCTTGCGCTGGATTTGGGGCGGGGTGAGCGTTTCAACCACTTCGCCCAAGTCGCCCACGCGGACGGGCTGTCCATAGCTGTTGTAGATCTTGATGTTCTCGATGTCCTCAATGCTCTTGCGGAACTCAGGGGCATAGCGGACGCGGATGTCGTATTCCTCGCCGTCCTCACGGTAGTAGGAACCCACCGAACCGTTGATGCGGTTCTTGACGTAGGTGGCTGCAGTGGTGCTGTTCATGCCGTTAAGGGCGAGCTTCTCGCGGTCGAAGTCAATCTGGTATTCAGGAGTGTATTCGTCGCGGCTGACGATGACTTGCAGGATGCCTCTGTCGCGGAGCTTCTGGGCTATTTCGTTAGCCACGTTGTCGGTAGTGGTGAAATCGTAACCGTACACCTCAACCTGAACAGTGCTCATGCCGCCCATGCCGCCACCGCCTTCGTTGACGTTGGCTTTCTTGATTTCGGGCATTGCGTTCAGCTTGGCGCGAATCTCGTCGGCCACCTCACTGGTCTTGCGCAGTCCCGCCTTGCGGCGTTCGGTCTTGGTTCCAAGTCGCAGGTTGAAGGACATGATGTGTGTACCATTGCTTCGCATCGAGGCAAAGGCGTTGTCGGAGTCGGCCTGACCAAAGCTGTAGTTGCATATTTTCACTTCAGGGATAGCCATGAAGTCTTCAGCAAGGCTCTTGGCGAAAGCGCCCGTGACATCTTGACCTGTACCTGTAGGCAACTCGATATTGATACTCAAACGGCCTTCGTCCAACTTGGGCATCATCTCAGTCTTCAAAGTGGGAGCGAGGAAGGCGATGGACAGCGCAAACAGCGCTAACATTCCGAAGATAATCACCTTGCGGTGACCCAGGCACCAGTTGATGAGTCGGGCATAGCCGTTACTGATGGCATCCAATCCTTTGTTGATGGGGCGGAAGATGGCTTTGTGGAAATTGCTTTGGTGAGGGTTCATCACCAGCATCTTGGAACACATCATCGGTACCAAGGTAAGAGCACCAGTGGTGGAGACCACCATGATGATGGACACAATCCAACCCAGCTGTTTGAACATCACACCTGTGGTGCCTTTAATCATCGTCAGCGGTAAAAACACCGCCAACATGGTAAGGGTTGAGGCGATAACCGAAAGCTGCACCTCCTGGGTGGCGTGAACGGCTGCCTCCTTGGGCTTCGAGCCGCGTTCGATATGCGTGGTGATATTTTCCAACACCACAATGGCATCGTCCACCACCATACCGATAGCGATGGTCAATGACGACATGGAGATGATGTTCAGCGTGTTGCCTGTTGCAAACAGGTAAATCAATGAAGCCAGCAATGAAATTGGGATAGCCAGCACAATAATAAAGGTGGCACGCCAGCGACCCAAGAAGACGAACACGACCAGCATCACGAGGATGAAGGTGATGAAGATGGTGTCGCGCAGGTTGTTGATGGTGTTCTGAATAGAAGTTGAACCGTCAACGATGATGTTCAGCTTGACGTCGGAGGGCAGGGTGGGCTCGATGACTTTCAGCTGTTTCTTGATGCCCTTGATAACGTTAACGGCATTGGCATCGGTCTGTTTCTGAATCATGATGGTGGCACCTTGACGACCGTTACTGTACGACTCCTGGATGCGTTCCTCCGAGCCGTCTTTGACGGTGGCCACATCGCGCAGATAGATAGGGGCGTTGCCGCGAGAGCCTACGATGACGTTTTCCATTTCTTTGGCGGAGGTGAACTCCTTTTGGATGCGCAGGCTGTAGCTGTTGGAGCCGATGTCAATATAACCTGCTGGCACGTTGCGGTTTTCAGTGGCGAGGGTATTGGAGATGCTCTCGAGGGTAAGATTGTAGGCCTCCAGTTTATTGGGGTCGACATAGACCTGAATCTCGCGTTTTGGTGCACCGTTGGCTCCAACCGTACCTACGCCGCTCACACGTGCCAACGGCGTGGTGATGCGGTCCTCGATGATTTTGTCCAAAGCGGGCAGGCTCTCTTCTGCCGTCACGCTGAGCAGCATGATGGGCATATCTTCGGCGTTGAACTTGAACAACACGGGGTTGGTCGCACCGTCAGGTAGGTAGTTTCGCACCATATCTATCTTGTCGCGCACGTTGTTGGTGGCGGTCTCGATGTCGATGCCGCTCTCAAACTCCAATGAAAGCACTGAGGTGTTTTCGCGTGAGGTGGAGGATAGGTGTTTCAGGTCGGGGACGGCGTTCAGCGTGTTCTCCAAGGTCTTGGAAATGTTGGTCTCGATATCGGCTGCACTGGCTCCTGGATAAGAAGTCATCACCATGATGAAGTTGGTCTCCATGTTGGGCAGTTGGTTGATGGAGAGGTTCATCAGCGAGAAGATACCGAATATGGCGATGGCGACAAACACTAAGGCGGTCGTCACCGGATTGTTGACTGCTGTTCTCTGTAGACTCATTGCTCTTTATTTTACAGTAACACTCACTCCGTCTTTCAGTCTCACTTGTCCTTCGGTGACAACCTTGTCGCCTTCGTTCAGGCCGCTGACAATCTCGTAGCGGTTTCCGAGGCGCTTGCCGAGTTCCACGAGGGTGTATTTCACGGTGTTGTCGGACTTCAGCACATACACGAAGTGCTCACCCGAGCCTTGCTGCTTGACGACGGCGATGTCAGGCACCACGATGTGGTGGTTGGTGCCGAAGTTGGCAGTTACACGGGCAAACATACCTGGGCGCAGACGTTCGTCGCTGTTCGTGCTAATCACCTCCACGGGGAAGGTGTGGGTGGATGAGCTGATGGTGGGGTAGAGCAGGTTCACTGTGCCTTTGAAGACTTCGCCCGGATAGGCGTCGACGGCGATGTCGAACTCCATACCTTTGTGGACCTGGGTAAAGAGGCTCTCAGAGATGTTGATTAGCATTTTGACGGGCTGTATCTGCTCGACGACGAAGATGGGCTGGGTCATGCTGTACATGTCGCCCTTATCGTAGTTGCGGGCAGTCACCACACCGTTGATGGGGCTGCGGAGGTAAGTGTTTTCTGCAAGGTTCTCGTAAGTCTTTTTCGTCACGTTCAGCGAGAGCTTGGCCATGTCGTACTCGGCTTGCGAGATGGCACCTATTTTATATAGTTCCGTCAGACGGCTGAGTTCGGTCGAGTCGTTGACGTACTGCAAGCGGGTCTTTATGAGGTTCACGTCGTCCATCTTGGCCATGAGTTGTCCTTTGCGCACCTTATCTCCTACTTCAACATTGATGCTCACGATGCGGCCTGCCGACTGCGAGACGATGTTGTTTGTGGCGTAAGGCTCGATGTTAGAGGTGAAAGTGTTGGTGACGTCGACGTCTTCGGCATGTGCTGTGACGACACTGACTACAGGAGCGACTTTCTCTTGTGCCGTTGTAGCGGTTGTGGTGTTCTTTGAACCGCAGGCCGTCATCAGGGCGGCAGCGGCGAGAGTGATGATACTGAGCTTGAGGTATTTCATTGATGTATAGTTTTATTCTTCTTTTCCGATGAGTTCGTCCAATGAGGCTTTGGTAACTATAAAGTTATAAACTGCTTGTGCTTGTGTGAGTTGTGCCTGCATGAGGGCCACTTGGGCATCGTTAAGCTCCACGTTGGTGGCTTTACCCACTTCGTACATCTTTTCAGAGATGTCGTAGCTCTTCTGCGCGATTTCAACAGTGGCGTTGGCAGCTTGGTAATTCTTTACGCAAAGTGCCATTTGGTCGTTGTAGTTGCGTATGGCGATGCGTAGGTTGCGTTCAGCGTCCTCGCGTTGCATGGCGAGCATATTGCGGGTCACCTTAGTCTGCTTGATGTTGTAGCGCTTTTGGAATCCGTCGAAAACAGGGATGCTGAGGCTCACGGCGGCAGTTGAGGAGGGGAACCAGCTCAACTGATCGTCGCCCATAGCGCTGTAGTTGTAGTTGATGCTTGCCGCCAGCGTGGGGATATATTGTCGTTTCTGCATCCGCAGGGTGGATTCAAGCATACGGCCCTGAATGTCGAGCTGCAGCAGCGAGCTGTTGCTGCTGAGGTCGTCTTCCGAGACGTATGGCGTCAGCAAGGCTTGGGTGTAGTCGTTCAGGTCGCCGACCACCTCGATATCGGTGCCGAGGTCAATGCCCATCACGGCTTTCAGTTGCCAGGTGGCCAACAGGACTGCGTTCTCTGCGCTCGACACATTCGGCTCGGCATTCATCATCGTCACTTGGGCACGGAGGCGTTCCAACTCTGAGGCTTTACCCACATTGAAGCGTTGCAGGGTCTTCTCGTAGTTCTTTTGCGCGTTTTCGTACACCTGGTCAATCACCTTGTATGACTCTTCGGCCAGCAGCACGGCGTAGAAGGCCTGCTTCACCTGCTTCACCATTCCGATTTTCGACGAACGGGCTTGTTCCACCGCCATTTCCACATCCAAGGCCGAAAGCTTCAGGCTTTCCCATAGTGAGGCGTTCACCAAGGGCATACTCGCTGAAGCCGAAGTGTTGATGTTGTTGTCGCGGCCCACCTTGATTTCCATCGGTTGTCCGCCCATGTCCATCACCATCACCTGCTTCTGCAAGGTGCGTTGATAAGAGCCGCTGATGTTGACGTTGGGATAAAGCGAGGCATAGCTGCCTTTCTTCGCATAGCCGGTCTTTTCCACCGTCATATCGGCAATCTTTATGGTGTTGCTCTCCGAAAGGGCGATTTCCAGGGCTTGATCTAAGGTTAACAGCAAGGTACCTGAATTTGTTGAATGGCCGTTTTGTTCTTGCCTTAGGGAATTAGTCTCGTCTTGTGCCTGAGCATATAGCGATACCGTTATCATAATGGCCAGTGCTATGGCTTTTATAGTCGGTTTTTTCATGGATCCTGTTCTCTCTGGTTAATTACTTAATAAATTAAGGTGCAAAAGTAGAAAAAATTGTGTTTGGTTGGTGAATTTTCGTTGACTTAATCCTGTATTTTATTGAAAACAATCCAGCAATTAATTATTCGATGCTGGTCATAAAAAGAAAAAAAATGTATATTTGCAGCCTAAACCACCTTAAAACACAAAAAAAAATGGGAAAATTTGAAATCACTACCAGAAAGAATGGTGAGTACCAGTTCAATCTGAAGGCCACCAATGGCCAAGTCATCCTTACCAGTCAGGGCTACAAGTCAAAAGCCACCTGCCTTAACGGTGTTGAATCCGTCAAGAAGAACAGTCAGGACGAGAAACGCTTCGAAGTGAAACAAGCCTCCAATGGCAAGCCTTATTTCAACTTGATGGCTACCAACGGACAAGTCATCGGCTCAAGCCAGATGTATGCTAGCGAAGCGACAATGCAGAACGGCATTGCTTCGGTTATGAAGAACGCACCAGAAGCCGAAATCGTTGATTTGACCGCAGAGTAATTGATGGCAAAGAAGAAACGCGCATTGCCCTCCTTACCTTCCTTGCCCGAGTTGCCGACAGCCAACTTGGGACTCTTGGAACGTCTCTACAAGAGTGGGGTGGTATGGATTGTGTTGTTTGTCGTTTTCTTCACCGTGCATTCCAACGGCAACTACCTGTACAGAGCCGCCAGTTCACTTTGTTTTGTGGGATTGGTGGCTCTTTTGGTTATTTTCATCAACAAAGTACTGGTTGAATCCTTCCTGAACCGCGGCAGAGTGGTCATTTTTATCCTGCTTTCCATTCTGGTGAATGTTGTTTGGGCAGCAGCGTCGACAGCCATAGACAGTGTTTTGTTGCATTGGATTTCAAAGAGTCCTTTTGGCGAGATGCAATTTTTCCCACTTGTTTTTCTTGCCTTTGTGGTTCGTCTCATTTGGTTTATTTCGACTTATGCCATAGTGCTTATTTTCCACTTTCAGCGCAAGGAGAATGAAGAGAAAATAATCGCCGACCAATTGAAAAGCGAGAAGCTGGATATGGAGTTGCGCTACCTCAAGTCGCAAATTAACCCTCATTTCCTTTTCAACGCCTTGAACAATATCTACTCGATGGTGTATACGGGTGATGAAAATGCAGCCAATGGCGTGTTGAAACTGAGCGAAATGCTTCGTTATGTGCTGGTCGATTGTCAGTCAGAAATGATTCCGCTAAGTAAGGAGATAAGCTATATCGAGAACTTTATTGAATTTCAGATGATGCGTATGGGTGGGCATCGTGACGTGCTTTTGAGCAAAGAAGTGGAGAAAGAGGATTTTATGATGGCTCCTATGATTTTTCAGCCTATAATTGAGAACTGTTTTAAATTCAGTCGTTTGGAGACCCACCCTGATGGTTTTGTGCATATCAACATTAAGCAGGCTGATAATAAGCTCTGTTTCATGGCTGAAAACACGATTGCCAAAAACTCCATCCCGATTGTGGGGCATGCCACCGGGGTGAAGAAATCGGGAATCGGACAAAAAAATGTCCGACAACGCCTGATGCTACATTATGGAGAGGATTATGTCTTTGATATACAACATGAAAATGATACTTATAAAGTGAGAATAGAGTTATGAAAGAGAAATACAACGTAATTATTGTAGACGACGAATTTTTAGCCCAAAAGTTGTTGCAGGACTATGTGTCGAAGGTCGACAGCCTTCAGCTGGTGGCAACCTGCTCGAACGCGTTTGAAGCTATGAGTGCCTTGAACGCGTTTGAAGTCGATATTATGCTTTTGGATATACAGATGCCTGATTTGACCGGATTGGAATTGGTGAAGAGTTTGGAGAAGAAGCCAGCTGTTATTTTCACCACAGCCTATTCTGAATATGCTGTCGATGCTTTCAATCTCGCTGTGACGGATTATCTTTTGAAACCATTTGACTTCCAGCGTTTCATTCAAGCTATCAACAAAGTCCTCGGCAATGTGCAGACTAAGGCGGCTCTTAATCCGAAACCCGTAGACACAATAAGTCATTCGAATGACTTCATCACGGTAAAGGCGGACTACAAACTGTATAAAATCAACTTCTCTGACTTGCTTTTCATCGAGGGACAGCATGAATATGTGACCTTCCATACCACACAACGCCGTATTACCGCCTTGTATGCCTTGAAGGATTTGGAAGACATCTTACCCAAGGACGGGTTTGTCCGAGTTCACAAGTCCTATATTGTGTCGTTCAGTCACATACAGGATCTGGATAAGAATGATGTTACAGTTGCGGGTACTAAAATCCCTGTTGGGTTGAGTTTTCGTGACGAATTGCTTGCACGCTTGCAAAGGATTTGATACCTTACTTAATACACAAAGAACCCTACTATACCTGATACCACAATCAACAATATCGGATTGGCCTTGAAAAAATAGGAGGCTACAAAGGCCAGTACACAGATGATGACGCTGATGTTGTTGTATCCCCACCCGAAATCGGGAAAGTTTTGCAGGTTCATCATGGAGAGGCCGGCGGCGAAGATAAGGCCGGCGATAGCGGGTTTCAAGCCTTTCAGGGTATTGGTCAACAGGGCATTGTTTTTCTTTTTCATGAAGAGCCTGAGGATGAAATACACCATAACAATGGAAGGCAAACAAAGGGCAAATGAAGCCAACAACGAGCCGCCGAAGCCAGCGGTAGTATAGCCAACATAAGTGGCCAAGTTGATGGAGATGGGCCCCGGGGTCATCTGCGAGATAGCCACCATATCAGCAAACTCAGTGGTGGTCATCCAGCCGTAATTTTCAACCACCTCGTGCTGAATGAGCGATAGCATCGCGTAACCGCCCCCGAAGCCCAATACACCGATTTTCATGAAGACCCAAAGCAATTGCAGGTAAATCATGTCCCGGCCTCCTTCTTTTGGACTTTCCTATTAATAATAAGGGCATATATCAGGCTTCCCGCAATGGCGGTGAGGATGACGTATGCAGGGGAAATTTTACACCACCAAATAAAAAACACAGTGGCAATGGGGATGATGGCTGTCTTCCAGGTCACTTTGGCCGACTTGATCATGCGTAGGGAAGGGGCTAGGATAAGGGCCACCACGCAAGGACGGATGCCTTTGAAAATTCGCTCCACCACAGGCTGGTCACGGTATTCACGGAAAACTGTAGCCAATAAAAGGATGATGACTATGGAAGGGATGATGGCACCCATCATGGCTGCGAGAGCACCGCGTTTCCCTGCCACCTTATGCCCGACGTACAAAGCTGTATTGACAGCAAACACGCCCGGAAGCGACTGAACCACAGCAATCATGTCCCAGAATTCTTCATTAGGAATCCACTTCTTCTGGTCGACGACGGCCTTCTCTACCATCGACAGCATGGCATAGCCACCACCAAGGGTGAAAGCCCCGATTTTAAAGAAGGTAAGGAACAGTTGAATTGGGTTTTTCATGGCGCAAAATTACTGGATTTTTGCTCAGTCTATGAAAAAACTCTATATTTGCAGCAAATTCTAAAGCTTATGTTGTTATTAGACACCACTGTAATGACTTTCGACCGACCAGAAGCATGGCAATGGTTGGTTCAATTCTGTATTTTGGCAACTGCTCTGCTGTTGGGCAACGTGTTGCGAACCAAAATCCCTTTCCTCAACAAGAGCCTGCTGCCCTCAGCTTTGTTGGGCGGCTTGCTGCTTCTTGTCTTTAAGGCGTTCCCCAACTGTCGAGACATCATCAACAAGCCGATGATGGAAATTGTGACCTATCACGCCTTGGGTTTGGGCTTTGTGGCTTTGGCCTTGAAGAACAACAAGATTGAATCGAAGTCCACACCGATGAAGGTGATAGAAACAGGTGCCTTGACGGCTTCTACTTATGTCATCCAAGGTATTGTGGGTCTTATCGTCTCCATCCTGTTCTTCCATTTCGGCAAGCGTTTCTTCTATGCCGCCGGCTTGCTGTTGCCTATGGGCTACGGTCAGGGACCGGGACAGGCCTTGAACTTTGGCAAAATCTTCACAGGATGGGCCACACAGCAGGGCATTGACTTCCCGGGTGCCGACTTCGGTTTATCTATTGCAGCAACTGGCTTCATTGTCGGCAGTGTGGTAGGGGTCATCTATATGAACATCCTGCGCCGCAAGGGTGTGCTCTCCCGCAAAAAGATTGCTGATGCTCAGGTGAACACTTTGGAAGATTACGAAAGCAAAGGCGAGATTCCCGATGCTGAGTCTATCGACAAGCTTTCAGTGCAGATCTGTATGGTGCTGTTCGTCTATTTCCTGGTCTATCTGTTCACCAACTGGATTCAAAACATGGAGTTGGGTAACTTTGGCACCAATACGCTGAAACCGATGCTGTGGGGCTTCAACTTCCTGATTGGTACGCTGTTCGGCATCCTGTTCAAGTGGATTCTGAGCCGCTTCAAGAAGGCCAAGCTGATGAGTCGTGAGTACATTAACAACTATATGCTGAACCGCATCAGCGGCTTCTGCTTCGACATTATGATTGTGGCAGGCACAGCGGCTATCAACTTCAACGAGTTCGATAAGTTTGTACTGCCTTTCATCATCATCGTTACCTTGGGCGCCGTGGTCACCTTTATCTATGTGTTGATCATTTCGAAGCACCTCTATCCGAACTACAAATACGAGGGCTTCTTCTCGATGTTCGGTATGCTGACGGGTACGGCCTCCAACGGTATGATCCTGTTACGTGAGATTGACCCGAAATTTGAGACTCCTGCTGCCAACAACTTGGTGTTGCAAACCCTTTCGGCCATCGTGTTGGGCTTCCCCGTGCTTCTGTTGGTGGGTTACGCTCCGCAAAGCATGAATGCGACCTATATTACCTTAGGTATCCTGGTTGTCTTCTGGACTATCCTTACGGTATTTATGCTGCGGACGAAGATCTTTAAAGGCAAGAAGAAGGAATCTTAATACATCAGATATTTGGCGCGGATTGCCTTGAAGGCTTCCAAGCCGTTATTCCATGAAGCGCGGATTTCGTCCGCGCTTTTTCCGTTTTCTATGTCGTGCTGCATTTGTTGGTCACCAGACAGTTTGACGAAATAGTTGTTGAAGAACCCTTTGTCTTTCAGCTGTTGGTAGGCCTCGATGACCCATTCGATTTGCAGCCTCTTGTTGTTCACTTCATAGTAATGGGCATAGTCCACGAGGTTCTCGCCACGGCAGCGTTGGCCTTCATGCAACGGCTTTGAGGCACCGCTGGTGCTTTGTGGTGTGAAAGTATAGCTGCCACGCATGTTGGGGTGTCCGTAAACCTGGAAAGGCAGCTCGGTGCCGCGACCCACGCTGACGATGGTACCTTCGAAGAAGCAGAGAGTGGGGTAGAGATAGACGGACTCCCAGTTGGGCAGGTTAGGTGATGGGCGCACGGGCAACTCGTAGATGGCATTGCGGTTATAGTTATTAATAGGTATCACGGTGAGGTCGCAGACGATACCACCCTTCAGCCAACCTTCACCGTTCACCATCTTGGCATATTCGCCTATCGTCATCCCATAGACTACTGGAACGGGATGCATCCCGACAAAAGACTTGTTTTCGGGTTTTAAAATGGGGCCGTCCACGTAGAATCCATTTGGATTGGGTCGGTCGAGGACGATGACGGAAATGCCGTTTTCGGCAGCGGCTTCCATCACGTAGCTCATGGTAGAGATATAGGTATAGAAACGCACGCCGACATCTTGCAGGTCGAAGAGGATGACATCGATGTCTTGCAGCATCTCGGCTGTGGGTTTCTTGTTTTTGCCATAAAGCGAGACGATAGGCAATCCTGTTTTTTCGTCCTTGCCGCTGTTTACCTTAGCTCCAGCATCTGCAGTACCACGAAAGCCGTGCTCAGGGGTATAGATTTTTCTGATGTCGACGCCCAAGGTCAATAGGGTGTCCACCAGATGTGTCTGACCCACAATGCTGGTTTGGTTGCCCACAACGCCTACGCTCTTACCATCCAATAAAGGCAGATAATCATCAAGTTGCATGGCGGCGGATACATAATGCGATTTGTCGACAAAAGCTAGACGTGGTGTTTTGTCCATCTTGAAGATTTGAGCATTTGCTAACGGCATCAGTGCCAGTAACAATAAAGCTAAAGAAAAGAATTGTCGTTTCATTTGAGTATTTGTTTTTCAGCGCAAAGATATTGAAAAAGATACAAATTTAAGGCCAAGAAAAACCACAAACGGAAATTTTATTATTTTTGCACAAAAATACAACGATGCCACAAATTAGCTTTTTCTACGGAATTGTTATTTTTATGAATTTTACGGACCATGCTCCAGCACATTTTCATGCTTGGTATGGTGATTATAAGGTTACGGTAGGCATCCGCGATGGTGTTGTTACAGGCAAAATGCCAGGTCGAGCTTTGCGCATGATTTTGGAATGGCTTGAGTTGCACCGTGAAGAACTACTTGCTGACTGGGAGAAGGCTCAGCAAGGAGCTCCTCTTGATAAGATAGAACCCTTAAACTGATAGAATATGTTCTTGGAAATCAATAAAGCAGAATATCTTGGTGATTATAGAATTCGTTTATGGTTCAACAATGATGAAGTGCGTGATGTTGACTTGGCCAATTCTTTGAAAGGTGAGGCATTCTTGCCGTTATACGACAAGGATTATTTCAAGCGTTTTTGCATTCGTTTCAACACCATTGAATGGGAAAACGGTGCTGATTTTGCTCCCGAGTATTTGTATGAGATAGGGGCAACTGCATGAAATTCTGTTAAATGTCAGGCCCAAAATTCATAGCAGACCGAATTTTTTCGCTTTCGAAGGAAAATCTTTCTTCGACTGTGATGCGTTTGGCTGTCACCAGCGTGGCTTTGGCCATCATCGTGATGCTGATTGCCTGGGCGGTTGTGGTGGGTTTCAAAAACCAGATTCGTGACAAGGTGGTGGGGTTCGTGGCCCCCATTCATGTACAGGCTTTGGACAAAAACGAATCGATGGAAGAGACGCCATTTGTATTGGACTCATTGTTGATTGCAAGATTGGAATCCGTTGAAGGCATCCGACATTATCAGATGGTGGCCAACAAGGCGGGTATGATTAAGACGAATGATGAAATACANNAGGACCCCTGAATACCATAATGGTGAACGTTCCACGGAGGTGCTTATTTCAAAAGCTATTGCCGACAAGATGTTGCTCAACGTGAGCGACGAGGTGCGTGTATGGTTTATTGACAAGGACATGCAGGCGAGGGGTCGTAAGTTCTTGGTGACAGGCATCTTCGAGACGGGACTGACCGAGTTTGACGAACGTTTCGTTTTTGCCGATCTCAACCAGATTCGCAAGTTGAACGGATGGGAGGAAGATGAAACGGGTCTGTTGGAAATCGCCTTGCAACCTGGTGCCGATGCCGACAACGTCAACGCAAGGCTTTACTACAACCTGCCTTCCAACTTGGCTTCCTACACGGCTCGTGAAAGCAACCCGCAAATTTTCGACTGGCTCGACCTGCTCGACACCAACGTATGGCTCATTATGGCCTTGATGCTTTTGGTGGCGGGTATCACGGTGGTCAGCATGTTGCTCATCATCATTATCGAGCGCACGTCAACCATAGGGTTGCTCAAAGCGATGGGTGCGAACAACAAGTTTGTACGTCAGGTATTTCTGCGCCGATCGCTTCGTATCCTGTTCACAGGGATGCTTATTGGCAATGTTATTGGCTTGGGTTTCTGCTTCTTGCAACAATATACGGGACTCATTAAACTGAATGCAGAAACCTACTACTTGTCTTCGGTGCCCATTGAATTGCATCTTAGTGCCGTTCTATTCATTAATTTGGGTACTTTTCTGCTTTGGGTCTTGATGTTGCTGATTCCAACCTCAGTAATCAATCGCACCAGCCCGACTAAATCCATAAGATTCGAATAACCATAAATAATACAATAATGAACGAATTCATCATCAAACCTTTGCAAGGTTACGGAAACATCCACTTCGGAATGACGCTTGACGAGACCGTCAAGATTTTGAATATGCCCGACTTCTATGAGGAGTTGAGCGACATGGAGGAAACGGGAAACCGTTCCATCTACTACGAATATGACAGCTTGGATACCAATATTTATTTTGAAGGTGTTACCAAATCGGTGGTGGCCTGCTTCGAGACTGAAAACGAAGAAGCCATGTTATACGAAAAGAAAGTGTTCGGCCTGAAGAAGAATGAAATCATCGACCTGATGAAGGCTAACGGCTTCAAGGAAATAGAGGAAGAAACCGAGGACGGCGAGCTGAGAGTGTCGTTTGAGGATGCCATGATGGACTTTTTCTTCGATGGAGACTCGCTTTCGGCAGTCAGCTGGGGCGTACTTGTGGATGATCAAGGGAATATCATTTGATGAAGTCAACACGAATCCAGCAGAAGTACGATACGTTTGTAGCCTGTTTCGAGGAACACATGCCTGTAGCTGAGTCGGAGTTGCAGTATGAAGACCCCTATCAGCTGCTTGTGGCAGTCATTCTCTCGGCACAATGTACTGACAAGCGAGTCAACATGACCACTCCGGCTTTGTTCAAACGTTTTCCAACGGCACAGGATATGGCGGTGGCATCGGTGGAGGAGATTTACGACTACATCAAGTCGATATCCTACCCCAACAACAAAGCCAAAAACCTGTCGGGAATGGCGCAGACCTTGGTGCGCGACTTCAATGGCGTCGTTCCTGATAACTTGGAAGACCTTCAGAAGCTGCCTGGGGTGGGACGCAAGACCGCCAATGTAATGCTTGCGGTGGCTTTTAGCCAGCCTGCTATGCCTGTCGACACGCATGTCTTCCGTGTGGCCAACCGCATCGGACTGACCCATAACTCGAAGAACGTGACGCAGACTGAGAAGACTTTGGTGGCACACTTGCCCAAAGAGGTCGTCTCCAAAGCACACCATTGGCTCATCCTTCATGGCCGCTATGTCTGTCAGGCCCGTAAGCCTAAATGTGACCAATGCATCATCACCCATATTTGTGACTGGTACAAAACTAATTCCGCATCATGACCAACAGCAAATTAGGCTCCCTGGCGAAGCAAACCGCCATTTATGGATTGAGCAGCATCATCGGCAGGTTTTTGAACTACCTGTTGGTGCCACTCTATACATTTAAAATATGTGCTGAAGCTGGAGGCCCTGCAGCATACGGCATCGTCACCAACTTATACGCTTATACCGCTTTGCTGCTGGTCATCCTTACTTTCGGCATGGAGACCACCTTTTTCCGTTTCTCCAACAAGGAAGGTGTCGACCCTGACAGGGCTTTCTCCACCTCCGGCATTGCCGTTGGATTGGTGGCTTTACTGTTTGTTTTGATAATCAGTGTGTTCTTGAATCCCATCGCCGGCGCGTTGAACTATGCCAACCATCCCGAGTTTGTGGAGATTATGGCCATCATCGTTGCCCTTGATGCCTTCCAGTCCATCCTGTTTGCCCGTCTGCGTTACGAGAACAAAGCCATTAAGTTTGCCACACTGAAGCTGCTGTTTATCTTCCTCAACATCGCGTTGAACCTCTTTGTTTTCTTCCTCGCTCCTGGGCTGAAAGAAAGTCGTCCTGCCTTGATGGGTTGGTATGAAAACAGCTATCAGGTTGGCTATATCTTCATCGTCAACCTCATCTGCACCAGTTTGATTACCCTCGGCTTTATTCCAGAAATCAAGAAGCTGGGTCGAGGACTCGACAGAGACATGTTGCGTCAGATGCTTCACTACACATGGCCTTTGTTGCTGCTGGGCTTGGCGGGCATCCTCAACCAGGTGGCCGACAAGATTTGCTACCGCTTCATTGTGCCGGGTGAGGAGGGAGATACTCAATTGGGGAAATATGGTGCCTGTGTCAAGATTGCGATGATTATGGCGATGATTACCCAAGCTTTCCGCTATGCCTACGAGCCTTTCGTCTTCAGCGGCAAGCGCGACAATGCCGACAAGCAGAATCAGGCAAAGGTGATGAAGTATTTCCTCATTTTCACGCTGTTAGCTTTTCTTGCTGTGGTGATGTATATGCCAATCCTTCAGTATATCATCGGTCCCGACTACCGCGAAGGCCTGCGTGTGGTGCCTATCGTGATGATGGCTGAGATTTTCATGGGCATTTACTTCAACCTCTCATTCTGGTACAAACTCATCGATGAAACCTGGTGGGGTGCTGTCTTCAGCACCATTGGTTGCATCGTGCTGATTGCCATCAATTTCATCTTCGTGCCGCGTTTCGGCTATATGGCCTGCGCCTGGGGCGGCTTTGCGGGTTACGGCACCTGTATGGTATTGTCCTACTTTGTTGGACAGAAGAAAGCCCCGATACCCTACGACCTAAAATCAGCCTTTTCCTACTTCGCTGTTGCCATAGCGCTTTTCTTTGCCCAGAAATATATTCCAACAGGAAACCCCGTCCTGACCTTGGTGGTCAACACGGTGCTGCTCCTGATTTTCGTCGCCTTCATCTGCTGGAGGGAGAAGGACTTAGTGCAAAGTGCTATACAGCAGGTGAAGAAGCGGACAAAACTTATTTCACGATAATCTTCTGCGTGTCGTTGCCGGCATTGATGAAGTAGACGCCGCTGATGAGGCTGTAGCGTGCGATGGAACCGAAGCCAGTTTTTTCTATCTCGGCGCGGCCTCCCGAAGGAATCCATTCATCAAGGTTGTAGTCGTAGGTACCGATGCCGGTGCCTCGGTCTATATAGTTTGTCGCGGTAGCCAAAGTGTAGGCGAAGTTCACTTTACCATCAGGCCATACAATGGTGCGGTTGATGGGGCCGGCATTGGTTTGCCAGTCGTAGGTGGTATAGTCCAACTCTCCTTGGCCAAAGTCGATGCGAACCATGTTGGGATGGCTCTGTGCATTGGCATTCACATTTTCTGTGCGGCCAGCCTTTTGCTGAATGGCTACTTTGCGCATTCCGTTATTCATCGGGACGCGCTTTGTTTGCGAGTAACCGAAGATGGTTACTAACAAAAAATGAGTGTCAGAGTAAGAAGCTTTTTCATTTTGAATGAGTTTGATTAATACTATGATTATTGTTACCCCATGATGAGGGCGATTTGTTTTACGATGTCTTCTGCAGCGTTCGGGCGTGCAAACTGGGCAATGTTGGTCTTCATGGTCTCTTGCTGTTCTTTATCGTTGCAAAGACGGAACAGTGCCGGCACAAGTTCCTCCTTGACCTTGTCGTTCCGAACGATGATAGCTGCGCCCGCGTTGACAAGTTGCTGTGCGTTTTTCGTCTGATGATCCTCGGCAGCCGAGGGTAACGGAACAAAGATAACGGGTTTTTTCACCAAGGCCAATTCCGATATCGACATTGCTCCGGCACGTGAAATCACCACGTCTGCCAATGAATAAGCCAAATCCATACGTTCGATGAAAGCCACAGGCTTCACTCGGTGCTCCAACCCCAGGGCCTTCACCTCGGACTGTGCTTGTGTGATATAAGTCGTTCCAGTCTGCCATACAAACTGCACGTCGTTGTCTTTAAATGTCGACAGCTGTGCGCTGATGCCGTGATTCATATCCCTTGAGCCTTGACTGCCACCTATTAGCAAGGTAACAGGCTTATCGGGGTCGAGTTGGAAAAACGCTGCGGCTTCAGCCCTTGAAGCATTGGCCGTAGTGATATTTCTCAATGGGTTACCGGTCAGATGTATCTTATCGGCAGGGAACCATTTCTCCATGTTGGGATACGCTACGCAGATAGCTTTGGCGTTCTGTCCAAGGTTGCGGTTAGTCTTGCCAGGTATCGAGTTCTGTTCTTGTAGCATGGTGGGAATGCCTAACCAGTTGGCTACTTTCAGGGTTGGACCGCTGGCGAAGCCGCCAACACCGATGACAACATCGGGCTTGAAACGTTTCAGTATGCTGCGTGCCTTGGAGAAGCTGCTGATGAGTTTCAATGGAAGGGTTAGTACTCTATAGTCCTTGGTCAGGCCACTGATCCATAAGCCTTGGATGGGGTAACCTGCCTTGGGCACTTTCTCCATTTCCATGCGTCCTTTGGCGCCGATAAAGAGAATCTCCGCTTTGGGATATTTCTTTTTCAAGGCGTCTGCGATGGCGATGGCGGGGAAGATGTGTCCTCCAGTGCCGCCGCCGCTAATGATGAATTTTGGGTGTTCGTGCATTGTAATTAAAGGCTTTTCTATTGTTTTGCGTTATTGTTTGGGCAAAAGTACACATTTTTTTGAAATGTCAATTTTTTTATTTTGTGTCGGTATTTTGTATATCTTTGCCCTTCATAGTTAAATGAAAACAATTAATTTTAAAATAATGGATAACAGACTTTTAGACAATAAACTGCCTTATTTGGTGGCCGACATGAACCTCGCGGCTTGGGGCAGGAAGGAAATCGAGGTATCGGAACACGAAATGCCCGGCCTGATGTCGCTGCGCAAAAAATATGGCGACACGAAGCCTCTGAAGGGTGCCAAGATTATGGGATCGCTGCACATGACCATTCAAACAGCCTGTCTGATTGAGACTTTGGTCGAATTAGGTGCCACGGTGCGGTGGTGCAGCTGCAACATCTATTCCACGCAAGACCATGCTGCGGCGGCTATTGCCGAGACAGGTACCGCCGTCTTCGCATGGAAAGGTGAGACCCTGGAAGACTACTGGTGGTGCACCAAACGTGCCATCACTTTCCCTGACGGTACAGGTCCGGATTTGATTGTGGACGACGGCGGCGATGCCACCTTGCTGATTCACAAGGGCTATGCCTGTGAGAACGACCCCAAGCTGTTGGATGCCCCCACGGGTAGTGCTGAAGAGGTTGCCCTGATGAGTGTTATCAAGGCCACCTATAATGAGAATCCTACTTTCTGGCATACCGTTGTTGCTGGCTGGAAGGGCGTCTCGGAAGAGACCACCACGGGTGTACACCGTCTGTATCAGATGCATGAGCGCGGTGACCTGTTGGTACCGGCCATCAATGTGAATGATTCGGTGACTAAATCGAAGTTCGACAACCTTTACGGCTGCCGCGAGTCGTTGGCCGACGGTATCAAGCGCGCTACTGACGTGATGATTGCTGGCAAGGTGGTCGTCGTTTGTGGATACGGCGAAGTGGGTAAAGGTTGCTCACACTCGATGAAGAGTTATGGTGCCCGTGTCTTGGTGACTGAGATAGACCCCATCTGCGCTTTGCAGGCCGCTATGGAAGGCTTTGAGGTGACCACGATGGAAGAAGCCGTCAAGGAAGGCAATATCTTTGTCACCACCACAGGTAACTGCGACGTCATCACGCTGGAGCACATCCTTCAAATGAAAGACCAGGCCATCGTGTGCAACATCGGTCATTTCGACAACGAGATTCAGGTGGATAGACTTGAAAAGACCGAACACCTGAAGGAGAAAATCAACATCAAGCCGCAAGTCGACAAGTATGTCTTCGACGACGGACATTGCATTTTCCTGCTCGCCTCAGGCCGATTGGTCAATCTGGGTTGTGCCACGGGTCACGCCAGCTTCGTGATGAGTAACTCGTTCACCAACCAGACACTGGCCCAGATGGACTTGTGGGAGAAGCGCGGACAATATAAGATAGGTGTGTATTGCCTGCCGAAGTATTTGGACGAGGAAGTCGCCCGCCTGCACCTTGAAAAGATTGGCGTGAAACTGACCAAGTTGACGCAGAAACAGGCCGACTACATCGGCGTTCCCGTCGAAGGACCATACAAATCTGACATCTATCGCTATTGACGGATGCCATGAGAATTGCTGTCAACACGCGCCTGCTGCTGAAGGGCAAACTGGAAGGCATAGGCTGGGTGGCATACGAGACCTTGCGCCGCATGGTGAAGGACCATCCCGAGGTAGAGTTTTATTTCCTCTTCGACCGCCAGCCTGACCCGATGTTCCTCTTTGGCGACAACGTGAAGCCTGTGGTGCTGTTCCCCCAGGCGCGCCACCCTTTCCTGTTTATCTGGTTTTTCGAGTTCTCCGTCAAGAAAGCCTTGAAGAAGATCCAGCCCGACCTGTACTTCTCTCCCGACGGCTACCTAAGCCTTCGCTCCGATGTGCCACAGGTGGCTCAGTTCCACGATTTGAATTTCGAGCATTTCCCGAAGGATATGCCCTGGATTCATCTGTGGCACTACAAGACTTTTTTCCCAAGGTTTGCCCGTAAGGCCAAACGTATTGTGACGGTGTCGGAGTTCTCGAAGCAGGACATCGTGGAGTGTTATCACATTGACCCGGAGAAGATAGACGTTGCTTATAACGGCGTGAATGAGAAGTTCGCACCGTTATCGGAAGAGGAGCAGGAGACGATTCGGTTGAAATACACGGATGGCAACCCCTATTTCATGTTTGTAGGTTCGTTGCATCCGCGCAAGAACCTGGCACGGCTGTTCACAGCCTTCGACCTCTTCAAGAGCCAGACACCTTCAAACGTAAAGCTGTTGATAGTAGGGGAGAAGCGTTGGTGGTCGGAACCCATCGAACGGGCTTACAGCCAGATGCGCTATAAGGATGAGGTGGTCTTTGCCGGAAGGCTGAGTGCCGAAGACCTTCATTTGGCGACGGCTGCGGCAATGGCATCCGTGTATGTGTCGTACTTCGAGGGATTTGGCATTCCCATTTTGGAAGCCTTCCGCTGCGATACGCCTGTAATCACTTCCAACGTGACGGCGATGCCTGAAGTGGCTGACGATGCCGCCTTACTCGTCGACCCGTTCAGCGAAGCGTCTATTGCCGAGGGCATGACAGAGATGCTGGACGACAACGTGCGGGAGGCCTTGATTGAAAAGGGACGTGAACGCGCCAAGGATTTCTCATGGGACCAAGCGGCTGATGCTATCTGGAATTGTTTAATGAAAAGTTTAGAATAATGGAAGAGATTATCATGTATCCTGGTGAAGCCAGACAAGAGACTATGGATTGGAAAGCAGTCCAAGGACAACATATAACTGCCGTGAGGCGCAATATCCTTGTGTTGGGTTCAGGCGGACGCGAACACGCGTTGGCGTGGAAGCTGGCTCAGAGCGAGGGCGCACACGTCTTTATCGCTCCGGGCAATGCAGGAACGGCACAAGTCGGTGTGAATGTCGATATCAAACCGTCTGATTTCAAGGCTGTAAAGGAGTTTTGCCTAAAGCAGGAGATTAACCTTGTTGTGGTCGGTCCGGAGCAACCTTTGGTGGATGGCATCGTCGACTTCTTCAAGGCTGACGAGGCGTTGAAGGCCGTGAAGATTATCGGTCCCGACAAGCGTGGAGCCCAGCTGGAAGGCAGCAAGGCTTATGCCAAGGACTTCATGGAGAAATACAGCGTGCCTACGGCCAAATGCTTCAAGGTCAATAAGGACAACCTCAACGAGGGTTATGCCTTCCTTGAAAGCGTGAACGCCCCTTACGTGCTGAAGGCGGATGGTTTGGCTGCCGGTAAAGGCGTGTTAATTCTCAACGACTTACAGGAGGCCAAGGATGAACTGGGCAAGATGCTGGACGGCAAATTTGGAGCCGCATCGGCCACTGTGGTTATCGAGGAGTTCCTTAAAGGCATTGAGGTGTCGGTCTTCGTGCTGACCGATGGCGAGCATTATGTGCTGCTGCCCGAGGCCAAAGACTACAAGCGCATCGGTGACGGCGACACGGGTTTGAACACAGGCGGCATGGGCGCCGTATCACCTGTACCTTTCTGCACCCCCGAGTTCTTGAACAGGGTAGAGCAACGCATTGTGAAACCCACCTTGAAGGGGCTGAAAGCCGAAGGCATCGACTACAAGGGCTTTATCTTTTTGGGCTTGATGAATGACGGAGGCAATCCATACGTCATCGAATACAACGTCCGCATGGGTGACCCTGAGACCGAAGCCGTGATGACCCGCATCGAAGGCGACTTCGCTGACTTGCTGATGGCGTGCGCTGTAGGACGCTTGGACGAAGTGCATTATGCCAAGAGCGATAAGACTGCCGTTACCGTGATGATGGTCTCGGGCGGTTATCCCGAAGCCTATGCCAAGGGTAAGGTAATGAGCGGATTAGACCGCATAGAGGGGGTGGTTGCTTTCCACGCAGGTACTACTTTCAACGCCGAAAACGAGGTGATTACCTCTGGCGGTCGTGTTATCGCTGTTACCGCCCACGGCGACTCTATCGAACAAGCCCGCAACATAGCCTACCGCGAAGTGGAAAAGATACATTTTGAAGATGCCAACTATCGCCATGATATTGGGATGGACTTAATGCGCTGGGTATGATTAAGTTTTTCCGACAGAGTTATCCATCCCAATATGTCATTCTGGCGCTGATGGCCCTTTCCTTGTGGCTCCCTTCGTTCAGTCCGGGACAAGGGATTACGGGACTCGACAGTCCAGTAACCCCCTTTTTCAACCTTGTTGACGGCTGGCTGCATGGTTCAGCCATTGCCCAGCGTGTGGTTGCTTTTGTCTTGTTGCTGGTTGATGCCGCCTTGATTAATTATATCCTCGTAGAGAACCAGATTGTGGGTAAGGTAGGCACGATGGGGGCTTTTGTTTTCATCATCTTGATGAGCCTGACCCGCACGCAAGTCAACTTTTTCCCTTTGGCTTTGTCAATTCCTTTTGTCCTACTGGTGATGAAAGAGGTATTCGGTATCTATCTGGCACCTCATCCCGAGCTTGACCTGTTCAAGGCAGGAGCGTATGCGGCATTGGCCACGATGTGCTATTTCCCCTCACTCATCATGACACTGTGGATTGTCGTGGCTTTGTCGGCCTCCAAATCGGGATCGCTGCGCCTGCAGCTGCTGCCAATTACGGGGTTCGTCTCGGTCTATTTCCTGTATTTCAGCTACACCTTCTTCAGGAACGACTTCTTTGACGTGATTCAAGGGTATGGGAAATGGTTCTCCGACCTGTCGCTGTCGGTGAGTGGCTTCCATCTCAAGAGCCTCATCCTGCTGGCATTCATCATCATCGCTGCTACGCTGACCTACTATGGCAGCGGAAGCGCCAACTTTGAGAATACCGTGGCGGTGCGCACCAAGATGATGTCGAGTATCGTTCTGGCATTCATGTCGGTCATTCTGCTGTTTTCGGGTGGCGATATCCTGTTCAACGGATTGATTTTCATACCACTGACCATCATCATCGCCTATGAGTTTTCCTATTTGGGCAACACAGGCTGGGCTGACCTCTTCATGGCAGTCTTTTTGATGGCGATGCTGGCCAACCATTATTATTTCAAGATTATTTAAGCGATGGGACTGCTGACGCATTATAGCGATGGGATAGAGGCGGGATGTGACGAAGCCGGACGCGGATGCCTGGCAGGACCTGTGGTGGCTGCGGCGGTCATCCTGAGACGCGATGCCGACTATCCTGAACTCAACGACTCGAAACAGTTGACCGAGAAGAAAAGGATGCAGCTGCGCGAACTGGTGATCAAGGAGGCTTTGACGTATGGTGTCGGAATTGTCTCACCCCAAGAGATTGACGACATCAACATCCTAAATGCTTCATTTTTAGCGATGCATAGGGCTTTGGATCAACTGACACTTCAACCTGAATTGTTGCTCATCGACGGCAACCGATTCAACCCCTACAAGCAGGTGAAACACGTCTGCATCGTGGGAGGCGATGCCAAGTACCAGTCCATTGCAGCGGCTTCCATCTTGGCAAAGACGACAAGGGATATGATGATGGAGCAATATGGGGAAGAATATCCCGTTTATAACTGGAAGAAGAACAAAGGCTATCCTACCAAAGAACACAAGCAAGCCATCGCCGACTTTGGTACCACACCCCTGCACAGGATGACCTTCAATATGGCGATACAATTGAAGTTGGAGATTTGATGGGATAATTCAAGATAAAGAGTATGAGAAAGATAAAGTTATTCGTAGTAGGCTGTTTTTGTATGATGTCTTTGACAGGGTTGAAGGCACAGCAACTTCCGTCGCTACTCAACGACTCCACCATGATAGACTTCCTCTACCGATACACCTGTTGCGATGAGGAACGCTTCGACAGCCTTTCGATTTCAGGCACAGGTATGCTCTTGGAGAAAGCAAAAGCCGACATGGGGACATACGAATATGTGCTGGGGTTTCTGCTGAACGGTTATTCCAATATGGGTAAAAGTCAAGTCGTTGATTATCTGTTGACTTATCCTAAGTTATTTGAAGGAGAGATTTCAATGGAGGAAGGCTTGCGTTTGGACTCAATCGCTGAGCCATATCAGAAAGTGAAAGTGGGTGCAATGGCTCCCGATTTCGAAGTTGTCGCCATTGATGGCGTGCCGTATCGCCTTTATGAATCGAAAGCGGAAAAGGTTCTGGTGGTCTTTTGGTCGACGGATTGCGAATATTGCCACGATTTCCTGATGGATATCCGCAGGCACCTTAATTTAAACTCAGAATACGAACTGGTCACTTTTGCCCTTGCCGACAGTCAGGAAGAAGTGATAGAAGCGACAAGAAAGATGCGGCTGCGTGGGCATCATTTCTATGACCCCTTGCGTTGGGAAAGCCGGCCTTTCTTGGATTACCACATCACCTCGACACCGACCGTGTTTCTGCTCGACAGCGAAAAACGGATTGTCTGCAAGCCCTATGAATGGCATGAATTAAAGCTTTATATAAACAAAGAGAAATAGTTGAATATAAATAAAATAATCGATACGAACATGAAAAAAAGAACCTTATTACTAATCACGTTGTTTGCTATGCTCTGGGCTCCTTCAATGGCTCAAGATGCCGAAAGCCGTTGGGTGGATTCGGTGTACAACAGCCTTACTTTGGAGCAGCGTGTGGGTCAGCTGATTTGTTTGCGTGCCAACCAACCCGACCAGCCTTTTTTCCCCGATGTGGCAAAATACATCAAGCAGTATAATATAGGAGGCGTTTGCTTCTTCCGTGCCGATGCCGAGGCGCAGGTCAAGCAGACCAACGATTGGCAGGCGTTGGCGCAGACCCCGCTGATGGTGTCCATCGATGCGGAATGGGGCTTGGGAATGCGTGTGAAAAACACTTTGTCCTATCCTTACCAGATGACTTTGGGTGCGCTCAACAATAACGATTTGATATACAGCATGGGCCAACAGATAGCGGAGCAATGCCAGCGAATGGGTATTCATGTGAACTTTGCTCCTGTAGTGGATGTCAACTCCAATCCTGCCAACCCTATCATCGGTATGCGCAGTTTCGGCGAAAGTCCTGATAAAGTGGGAGAGAAGGGTGTGGCTTACGCACAAGGGATGCAGAGCATGGGGCTGATCACCAGCATGAAGCATTTCCCTGGTCACGGAAACACCGCCACCGACTCCCACGCGACGTTGCCTGTGGTCAACAGACCTCTTGAGGAAGTGCGCGACATCGAGCTGGCTCCTTTCCATACAATGATTGAAAACGGGGTGAATGGAGCGATGGTGGGGCATTTGTATTTCCCTGCCATTGAGCGCGTAAAGAATACCTCGTCGTCCTTATCCTATGGAGTGGTTACGGGTTTGCTGAAAGAAGAGATGGGCTTTGAGGGGCTGATTTTCACCGACGGTCTTGACATGAAGGGCGTCTCGGAAAAAGTGAGCCAGGACAGTGTGCCTTACGCCGCTTTTATGGCTGGTAACGATGTGTTGATTCTGCCCACCAACGTGCCTTTTGCCATCCGCACCATCAAGGAGGCAGCAGAGCGTGACCCCAGAACGGCGCAACGAGTGGAGGAAAGCTGCAAGAAAATTCTCCGTTACAAGTACCGTGCAGGATTGAATCACTATAAGCCGACTCCAACGGCCAACCTGATGGCAGACCTGAAGAAACAGGAATACAAGGATTTGCGCAAACAGCTCTATGCCGAGGCTGTGACCCTGTTGCGCAACGACAACGTGATTCCGTTGGACAGAAACAAGAAGATTGCCATAGTGACCATCGGCAACAATAAAAACGACATGTACAATAGCCTGACCGACAAAGGGCTGAATATCCACTCTTTTGTGGTGACTAAGGAGAATATGGCCTCGAAGTCGGCGGAATGGCTCAAGGCTCTGGAAAAATATGACCTGGTAGTGGTGAGTGTCGAGAAGACCACCATGTTTGCCGGCAAAAACTATGGCATCAACAACGAGACTGTCAACTTCTTCAATCGGCTTGTCGCTCAGAACGACGTAGTACTGAACCTGTTTGCCTGTCCGTATGCCTTGGATTTGTTCCGCATCAACAACAGCGTCAAGGGTATTCTCATTGGTTATCAGGACGAGGTGCCTGCCGTGAGTGCGGTAGCACAAATACTGGCAGGCGAGGCGACAGCCCAAGGCACCTTGCCTGTCTCGACCAACAAATTCAACTATGGCGACGGTATCGTCGGTCAGACTCCCGTGCAGAATCCCCACATCCTTCCTTCGAAGGAGATACCGCCGACCACTGTACCAGTCCAGGATCGAAAAGGAGAGGCCGGCATGAAGGAGAGATACGTCAAGAGCATCGACTCGGTGGCTCGCTTGGGTATCAAGAACGGCTGCTATCCCGGATGCCAGATTGTGGTGATGAAAGACGGGCAAAGGGTGTACGACAAATGCTTCGGCAATTTCACCTACGGGGGAGGCCATCAGGTGCTGCCCGACGACCTGTACGACATCGCCTCGTGTACCAAAATATTTGCCTCAACATTGGCCTTCATGAAATTGTACGACGACGGTCTTATTGATTTGAACAAGACGCTGTCCGATTTCTTTCCCTATCTGAAGGGCAATCCCCACGGCAAGCTGAAAATCATCGAGCTGATGACCCATCAAGCGGGATTGAAAGCTTGGGTGCCTTTTTACATCCCCACCGTCGACGAGAACGGTCCGATGGAGGCCTTTTATGCCAATCAAATCGACGAGAGCCATACCGTGCGTGTGGCCGAAAACCTGTACCTCATCAACGACTACAGCGACCGTATCTTCGACTCCGTCTCCAAGACCTCTCTGGGCAAGAAGAAGTATCTCTACAGCGATATGGGCTTTTATTACATACCGAAAATCGTGAAGCTGCTGACCAACAAGAACATCGACGACTACCTGAACGAGACGTACTATTACCCCATGAACCTGTCGCACATCTGCTACAAGCCGTTGAACCATTACACGAGAGAACAAATAGCCCCAACGGAAAACGACACTATCTTCCGCCGTCAACTGATTTGGGGCGATGTGCACGACCAGGCCGCAGCCATGTTTGGAGGTGTGGCGGGTCATGCCGGACTGTTTGCCAACGCCCGCGACCTGTCGGCACTCATGCAGATGCTGCTTGACGAAGGGGTATATAACGGTGTTCGCTACCTAAAGCCTGAGACGGTGCGCTACTTCACCACGGCGCCTTTCGCCGCTACCAACAGCAATCGGCGAGGCATAGGCTTCGACAAGCTGCCGCTTGAGAAGAAAGGCTCCTGCACGGCCTCCAAATCGGGTTCGATGAGAGGCTATGGGCATACGGGATTCACAGGTACCTTCGTTTGGGCCGACCCGGCCAACAACACGGTAATTGTGTTCCTCTCCAACCGTGTCTATCCCAATGCCGAGCCCAACAAACTGGTCAAGAGCGGTATCCGCACGGTGCTGCATGACCTTGTTTACGAGGCTTATCCGGTACATTAATTGTCCTCGAAATTTCTTGGGAAGCGTTTCCACAACCTGTAAGCCTCTCCTTGCATATTTACGAAGCTCTGCCACATTCTTTCGGGAGGTGTGTTGAGGAATTGCTCGGTGGTGATTTCGGCAACGAGCCAAGTGTTGCGAACCAGCTCACTAACCAGCTGTCCGGCATCCCAGCCTGAGTAGCCCAAGAAAAACCAAGTGTTCTCCTCGTTGGCTATTCCTGTGGCTATAAGGGATTTCAGCGTCTCGGCATCACCGCCCCAGTACAGGCCATCGATGATGGGAGAGGTGTCGGGAATCAGATTCCCAAGGGTGTGCATGAAAAACAACTGGTTGTCGGCAACGGGGCCGCCCAGAAAAACCGGAGCCTCGAAATCGGGGAAGTCGTCGACGATGTGGTTCACGTTGGCATTCAGTCTCTTGTTGATGATGACCCCAAACGAGCCTTCCGTCTCGGAATGGTCGATGAGGAGTATGACCGACCTCCCGAAGTGGAAATCATTCATCAAAGGCTCAGAAATCAGGATGTTACCTGTTTTTGGCTCCAACGAGTTGCTGCGTATTTTAAATCGTTCTCCCAAATCCATACTGCAAAAATAGACTTTTTGGACCATAATCAAGTCATATTTCGTAATTTTGTGGCATAAAACTGGAGCAACCTTGAGACGAACCGACAATCAACACAAATTCGACCTCCTGCGCAAGGAGTTTCCCTCTTTCACTTTTGAACGGCAAACGGTGAAGCGGTACAACGGCATGTTGTCGCTGGCATTCGACTTCAACTTGGACCACCGCTACCATTTCCGTCCGACGCTTGAGATTCCTGCACGCCCCTTCTTCGACTGGGAGAGCATACCCGACAGCCAGTTGGAAACTCTGGCATTCCAGATCGGGATGACCGAGCTGGTAAGCTACTGGAAAATCGCCTGCCCGAAGCAGGTGTTGGTGAAGCCTTTTGCGCTTACCGCATCGCAGAAAGCCTTCTGGAAGAAACTGTACTACAACGGACTGGGTGAGTTCCTGTATCTGAACAGCATCACGGTATCGGAAGAGGAATTGATGGAATTGGAATCGGAAGGGGAACACTTCGCCAAGGTGGAGCTGCCGCTGAAGGAAAAGACACTTGTCCCCATTGGAGGCGGCAAGGACTCGGTGGTCACTCTGGAATGTCTTCGTGACATGATGCCGGTCACGCCATTGATTGTGAATCCTCGTGGAGCAACCTTGAACTGTGTGCAGACGGCGGGATACGAGGAAGACGCGTTTATCGTCATCCACCGCACCCTCGACCCGACCATGCTGAAACTGAACGCGGAAGGCTATTTGAACGGACACACACCCTTCTCAGCCTTGTTGGCTTTCATCAGTATGCTGGTGGCTTTCGGAAGTCGCTCCAAGTATATTGCCTTGTCGAATGAGAACAGCGCGAATGAGTCCACGGTGCCTGGCACCAACATCAACCACCAATACAGCAAGTCCATCGAGTTTGAAAGCGACTTCAGGAACTATGTCGCGGAAAACCTGAACCGCGAGGTGCAGTATTTCAGCTTCCTGCGTCCCTTGAGCGAGTTGCAGATTGCCAGCCTGTTTGCGCAGTATGAGGCCTATCATCCTGTGTTCCGTAGCTGTAATGTAGGCAGCAAGACCGACTCATGGTGCGGCCATTGCCCCAAGTGCCTTTTCACTTGGATTATCCTCTCACCCTTCCTCACAAGAGAGGAACTTGTGTCCATCTTTGGCAAAGACCTGATGGCAGACGCATCGCTGCAACCCATTCTTGAAGAGCTGAACGGAACGGCTCCCGTGAAACCGTTCGAATGCGTAGGAACCGTGGAAGAAGTGAGGGCATGTTTAAATGCATCGGCTAAGGCCTCCGAGCCTGTGGTTGCTGAGTCCAGTCGAAGCATCGAAGGGCCGACCGTAGAAGAAATAC
>LXOW01143230.1_pt1 | contig 40318 bp, 47 predicted proteins | sample 1368591 | NCBI WGS metagenome assembly LXOW01 (sample SAMN04884650, study PRJNA319009) | bovine gut metagenome | isolation source: Cow rumen | host: Bos taurus | place: Italy: Legnaro (PD) | collected 2014-07-09
TTAGCGGAGTGGTTTAGTTCTTTTACGATCCATTTGCCGAACGCGATGGTCAAGAGGTAAAACAACCCCCTTTCGATCGATCGTTAACCCGAAAACCCAATCTATCGGAACTCCTGCCTGCTCCACCACCGAGCAGGCAGGATTTATCTTTCTTCGTTTATCCCCGATACTCTCGGGCTTTCTGCAGCGTTCATTGTGCGGCATATCATGCCACCCTATTCTTCGTCTGTTTCGTCGGAATTTAATTCCGACACGGCTTTGCCGTTTCTTCTTCGTATTACACTGGTGAAAAAGTGCCTCGGATGGCACTTCGAGTGCCGAACCTTATGAGTTTCCACTCAAAAGATAAGTTCGGCACATAGAACAAATCAAACACCGCTCCAAACCACACGCGGGGTGCCCACTTGGCGATGTTTTTGTTTCTCTATCTCTCGCTTCGCGAAAAAGAAAGCCCCTTTATTTTCTCTAATTGCTAACCCCCAAAAAGCAAAAAATGATGACAAAGTAACTTTTTTAGAGCGAATTTCCGAAAAATATTTGGTTACTTTCGGAAATTTTTGTACCTTTGTCGTCGAAATCAGAAATCAATGACTTTGTTGCTCTGCAACTCGTGTAATTGTTTCGATTTCTCCTCTTCGGTCCGCAAACAGCCTATGGCTTGGTTTGCGTCCCGATAAATTGGTAAAATATATAAATAAGAAAATAGGAAAATGAGAAAATTGCAGAGGGAGGTAGATCCTCAATACATGAACTGTCCGATTCGGAACGTGATTGAGAAATTCGGCGACAAATGGTCGCTCTTGGTGTTGTACCATTTGAACGAACATGGCACGCTGCGTTTTAATGAATTACACCGTGATATGTCCGATTGTTCCCAGAAAATGCTCTCGCAGACGCTTAAACGCTTGGAGCAGATTGGTCTTATCGGGCGTAAAGTCTATCCGGAAGTACCGCCTCGCGTAGAGTACAGCCTCACTGCCCGCGGGCAGTCCCTCATGCCCCATGTCTCCGCCCTCATCGGCTGGGCACTTGAACATTTCGAAGAAATAGCAAAATAATTAGCAACAACCATGACCATAGACCAGTTTCGTGAACGGATGGCATCGGACGAGCCGATAGTGGGTGGCTCGGACTTGCACATGGAGTTCCATAAATTCTCGCAGGAAGCCCTGCGTATTACCGCCGAAATCAACGGCTCGTACCACACACCCGAAGAACTGCGACGGTTGTTGAGTGAGTTATGGGCGATAGACGTGCCGGAGTCGTTTGGTATGTTTCCGCCGTTCTATACCGATTGCGGCAAGAACACGCATGTCGGCGAACGGGTGTTCATCAACATGGGCTGTAAGTTCCAAGACCAAGGTGGTATCTTCATTGACGATGATGCGCTCATTGGTCATAACGCTACGCTCTGCACGCTCAATCATCTTCCTGACCCGGCGCAACGGGCGGGCATGACCGCCAAACCCATTCATATCGGCAAAAAAGTGTGGCTTGGCGCAAATGTGACCATCCTGCAAGGAGTGACCATCGGTGACAATGCCATTGTTGCCGCCGGAGCGGTAGTCACCAAAGATGTCCCTGCCAATGCTATCGTTGGCGGTGTTCCGGCGAAAGTGATAAAGATGATTGAGTAACGACGATCAAACGACAGTCAAGGCTTATGTCACGCCTTTGTTATACCCTTGCTGAATGGACATTTTGGCACAAAAGATGGACAATTTGGCATGAAAGTGGACAAATTGGCAGAGATTTGACATCTGGCACGCTTATTGCCTTATTTAGGGTGAAAACGCAACTACGCATACTACGCAAAACACGTAAACTACGCAAACTACGTTAANNTCGTAGAAACAGTTGGCTGCCGACAAACGGATGGTTCCCGACCGTATTTGATGAGTTTTTGAACAATGACATGCTGAACACGGCAAGCAATGTGGCGCCTTCGGTGAATGTCAAAGAGAACGAGCACGGCTACGTAGTAGAACTGGCTGCTCCGGGCGTTAAGAAAGAGTACTGCAGAGTACACGTCGATGAGGATCACAACCTCTGTGTCGCCATCGAGAACAAGTTCGAACACAAGGAAGAAGACAAACATTCGCACTATTTGAGACGCGAGTTTGCTTACACGAACTTCGAGCAGAAGTACACCTTGCCGGACAATGTGGATGAAGCGAAGATTAGCGCAAAAGTCGAAGATGGTATCTTGACCATCGACCTGCCGAAGATCAAACGCGAAGAAGGCAAGACCGGACGCCAAATCGCCATCTCATAACGATGATGAGCATCTCAAACTATTCAGTAAAAAGTGCTCTTCTCGGGCACTTTTTACTTTTTTTATTTGCTTATTTCAAATAAATGTTGTAACTTTGCAGTCGAATTGACATTTAAATCAATATTTATATGAAAACGAGTACTAAAATTTGGATGTGTATTGCGGGTGTAGCACTCGTAGCACTCGGCGTAATGTGTATCCTCTGCCCGGGAACCACATTGTTAAGCCTGGCTTGGGTATTTGGTTTGATGTTCTTCCTCGGCGGTTGCACAGAGATGGCAGCATGGTCGGCTACACGCGGATTTATCCCTATGAGCGGACTGATGTTTCTCTCGGCTTTGTTACAAATTATTCTCGGCGCGATCATGGTCTTCCATCCGGCTCCATTGATGGTGGCGCTGCCGTTCATCTTCGCTTTCTGGCTCATGTTTGAAGGCATCAACCTCGCTATCAGTTCGTTTGATTTCAAGCGTGTCGGTTTCCGCCGCTGGTGGATTGTTTGCTGCTTTGGTGTGCTGGCTGCATGCTTCGGCGTGTACTGCCTCGTTAACCCGAATGTCAGCGCAGAGACGATTGCTTGGATTGTCGGTTTGGGTATCATCCTCGACGGTATCGGCAACTGGGTCAAAGTAGCGGTTGTCAACAAAGTAGAGAAACGCTTTGTCAAACTGCATGACCGTCTCCGCGAAGTGACCGACATCGACTGGGAAGAAGTAAAATGAACCAATACACCCATCGTTATTCGCTTACAGCAGCGGATATGGAGAATGGATCCCGCGTAAGGAACAGATAGACGTCTCGGTTCATGCACCGAGAAAATAATCAGGACGCATGACCACGCATGTACTCGCCGGGGGTGATGCCGGTTTTGTTCTTGAACATGCGCGTGAAATGATGCGGGTAATCGAAGCCGAGCATGTATGCCGTTTCGCTGATACTGCGGCCGCTCATGAGGATATTTTTCGCAATTCGGATGATGTACGACTGGATATATTCCTTGGCGGAAGCGCCTGTGGCTTGCTTCACCAAATCGCCGAAATAACCCGCTGAATACGCCATCTCCGAGGCGCAATACGCTACTGTCGGCAAGCCTTTCTCGGCTTGCCGGCCTTCGTAATAATACTTGTCCAACAAGGCGTGAAAACGTTTCAGCACATCCGGCTCGTTAGCCGTAATCCGGGCATTCTGCCGCCAATAAGCCCGCTGGCAGTAATCCAAGATGAGCCGCAGATACCCCACCACTATATTCCGCAATGCCGAACTGTCCTTATGCGCCTTCAGTTCCTCTCTCAAACTGCTCACCAACATCTCTATCGCATCCCATTCCTGCGGTTCCAGAGGCAGCGAATCGGTAAAGAAATACGAGAAGAAATTATACTCCGCGATGTGCGCCTCGAGGTCTGTCTTACTCATCAACTCCGGCGACCATAGTACCGCCCATCCGTTCAGAAAGAGCGGTTTGCCATCATCTTCCTTGCCGCCTATTTGTCCCGGTGCGACGGCGATTACCGACCACTCGCTCACCTGCACAGGCCGCACGCCGTACGACAAGTCCTGCGGAAACTCCCGTTGGATAAACAACCCATACACGCTGTAGTTATTCAAACTCGTCCTGACGCCTTTCTCCAGTTCATCAAAATGAACCACACTAATCAGCGGATGTAGAACTTCCGCCTCCAGATGCCGCGCATACACATTCGGCTCACGTATATTCAGAACTTTTTTCATAACGGCTGAAATTTGGCTGCAAAGATACAATTTTTCTGCGAAATATGCAAAAATGGCAGCCAAAAAATGATGTTTTTCTGCGTTTTCTGCAAAATTGGTAGTTATTTGGCAAATTTATGTTATTCTATATCCGCCAAAAGCAGTAACTTTGCACTCGAATTTGAAAAAGGAGATATTATGAAACGCTTTTTTACCCTTTTTGCAGCTATGAGCTTGATTCTCAGCACTTCTTCCGCCAAAACGCTGGTGGTTTATTACAGTTATACCGGCAACTGCGAGAGTATAGTTACCGAACTGACGAACCGGATCTCTGCCGATGTCGTGGAGATCGAACCGGCGGAGAAAGGACTTCGCTACGAAGCCAACAACTACGCGCTGGGCACGCAACTGCTCAATGCCATCAAAGCGAACCCGAACGATGCCGCTTCGTATCCGGCGATTGACCCGGTGAGTGTGTCCGTGGCGGATTATTCCACCGTCATCATCGTCACGCCGCTGTGGTGGAGCCAGATGGCAGCAATCATGCAGAGTTACCTCTTCCAAGTCGGCGCACAACTATCCGGCAAACAAGTGGGACTCATCGTCTCCTCTGCTTCCAGCAGCATCAGCGGCGTCGTAGCCGATTGTCATCGCCTTGTGCCCGATGCCGATTACCTGCCCGAGAACCTCTGGATCAATAACTCCAACCGCTCCAACCTCTCCACGCTCATTGCCAATTGGGTAGAGACCTGCGGCTTGAACCAACCGGCAAGCGCCGGCAAACAAATCAATGTAGTGGTCGGCTCAAAGACCTTTACCGCCACGCTCGCAGACTCCGAAACCGGCGAAGCCTTTGCTGCCCTTTTACCCCTTACCGTCACGATGAACGAACTGAACGGCAATGAGAAATACCATTACCTGTCCTCCTCTCTTCCCACCGCCGCATACCAGCCCGGCACAATCCACGCCGGCGATCTGATGCTCTACGGCAACAACTGTGTCGTCCTCTTCTACGAGACTTTCAACACCTCGTATTCCTATACCCGCCTCGGCGCAATAGACAACCCTTCCGGCCTTGCTTCCGCTCTCGGTTCCGGTAACGTCTCCGTCCGTTTTGAGAAAGGGCAGACTACTGAAAACCTCACTCCGAATGTACAAAGTGACGATGTACAAAGTACAAAGGTCATTGAGAATGGCGTTCTCTACATAAAGCACAACGGAGTAAAGTACAATGTACAAGGGGTAAAGGTAAAATAGTTCTTTTTCTGCCCGACTTTTTTGTATATTTGAGAAAAAAGTAGTACCTTTGCACCGAAATTCAAATAATAAGATCATAAATGACCAATAAATTTTTATTCTTCTTTTTGCTCGCAGCAGTCACTTTTGCAGCATGCAATAAATCCGATATGAAAATGACAAATGACCAATTACAAATGACAAATGCTTTGCTGGTTCGTATCGCGGAGATCGAGGTGAATGAGGGATATTTGGAGGAATATCTCGCGGCGGCACATAATGTGGGTACGAAGTCCGTGGAGAGTGAGCCGGGCGTGATTTGTATCTTCCCGATGCAGGTCAAGGACTCGCCGAACACGATTCGCATTTTGGAGATTTACCGCAATGAGGAGGCTTATCAGGCACATTTGCAGACTCCGCATTTCCTGGAATACAAACAAGGCACGCTGCACATGGTCAAGTCGCTGCAACTCGTAGCCACCGAGCCGCTTGCACCGGAAGCTATGCCGCTGATTTTCAAAAAGTATTAACATAAAACATCAAACATAACACATAATACATTATGAACGTATTGATTCTTCAGGCTTCGCCGAGAGCGAAGGGTAACACCGCTTGGATGGCGGAGGAGTACAAGAACGCAGCCGAGGCTGCAGGTCATAACGTGACGCTCGTGAACGTGGCGCACAAACATATCGCAGGCTGTCTGGCGTGCGAGTACTGCCACGGCAAGGGCAACGGCGCGTGCATCCAGAAAGATGACATGCAGGAACTCTATCCGCTGATGGCAGAGGCGGAAGTGCTGGTTTTGGCTGCTCCGATCTATTATTTCACGCTCTGCGCGCAGATTCAGGCGCCTATTCAGCGAATGTACTGCGTCAACGCGCCGGCTAAAGTGAAGAAGATGGCGTTGCTCTGTTCGTCTTATTCGCCGGGTGTCTATGATGGCGCGACGGCTGAGTTCCGCGACATCTGCAACTACTGGCATGCCGAGAATATGGGCGTTGTAACCGCCAAAATCGACGAGCAGAAAACCGATGCTACGAAGCAAAAGATCGTTGAGTTGGTAGCGAAGTTATGAGAAAAATTATGACCCTTGCTTTGGCTGTATTGCTGGTTGCATGCAGCCCAAAGCAACAGACAGAAACAAAAGATATGAACCAACTTTCGTTTACAACGGAACAGGCGGCGTGGATGAGTGCTATCGCTTGCGATGAGGCAAAGGGAGACTTGGTGGCGTTGGAGTCGGCTATTCATAACGGGTTAGAGGCGGAATTGACGGTTAGTCAGATCAAGGAAGCACTCTCGCAGCTGTATGCTTATACGGGTTTTCCGAGAAGTCTGAATGCGCTGGGCGTGTTGCAGCGTGTTATCGGAGATCGTCAGGCGAAAGGCGTGAAGGTTATTATGGGCGAGGATGCAAGTCCGCTCAGCGATGACTACGATGCACTTAAAGAAGGTACGCGCGTGCAGACGCAGTTGGTGGGCAAGGCTTTTGAGTATGAGTTTGCGCCGGCGACGGATTATTACCTGAAGGCGCATTTGTTCGGAGATATTTTTGCCCGCGATAACTTGACGTACGCTGACCGCGAGTTGGTGACCGTTTCTGCGTTGAGCGGTCTCGAAGGCGTGGAGCCGCAACTCAAAGCACACATCGCCGGCGCACGCAATATGGGTGTGACCGAAGAGCAGTTGCAAGGTATTGTGGTGGCTCTCGCGGCAAATGGTCTTTTGGCGGAGGCCGGACGGTTAGCGAAAGCTTATGATGAACTGTCAACTTCAAACTTGCCAACTTCTCTCAACTCTCAACTTTCAACACTCAACTCTCCATGGCCGCAAGGCAAATCGAATGATGCTTACGCGCAGTATTTCGTGGGACAGAGTTATCTGCAACCGTATTTCGGCGGTGTGGCGAATGTGACGTTCGAGCCGCGTTGCCGCAACAACTGGCATGTTCACCACGGAGCGGTACAAGTGCTGATCTGCGTGAGCGGCAAGGGCTGGTATCAGGAATGGAACAAACCCGCGGTTGCGCTTACTCCGGGAACCGTGATTGCCATTCCCGAAGGCGTCAAACACTGGCATGGAGCCGCGGCGGACTCGTGGATGCAGCACTTGGCAATCCACACTCAAGAGCAACCGGGCGCCACGAACGAATGGCTTGAACCCGTTAGTGACACGCAATATAATTCTTTACAATAATGAGAAAGTTTTTCACCCTAATGCTTGCAGCCCTTACCTTTGCTGCTTGCAATAAACAAAATGAACAAATGGTAAATGAACAAATGAACAAATGGTCAGGGGTTTTCCCGCTAAGTGAGAAAGTAAACCACAAAAAGGTATCTTTCCAAAACCAATACGGCTTCACGTTAGTGGCAGATCTTTACACGCCGAAGGCAAATGACAAATCACAAATCACAAATCACAAATACGCCGCCCTAGCGGTGTCCGGTCCTTTCGGAGCGACGAAAGAGCAGAGTTCGGGCTTGTATGCGATGAAGATGGCGGAACGCGGGTTTGTTACGCTGGCTTTTGATCCTTCTTTTACCGGCGAGAGTTCGGGTGAACCGCGTCGCACGGCTTCGCCGGACATCAATACCGAGGACTTCATGGCGGCGGTGGATTACCTTTCTAAACTGCCCGAAGTGGACGCAAACCGCATCGGTATTATTGGTATCTGCGGCTGGGGTGGTATTGCCCTCAATGCGGCGGCAGCGGATACGCGTATCAAAGCGACGGTGGCTTCGACGATGTACGACATGACGCGTGTGTCGGGCAATGGTTATTTCGATTCCGCAGACAATGAGTCGGCACGTTACGAAGCGCGTCAGGCTTTGGCAGCACAACGCCTGTCTGATCCGCAAGCTATGGCAGGTGGTGTAATTGACCCGCTGCCGAACGATGCGCCGCAGTTCGTCAAGGACTACTACGATTACTACAAGACCCCGCGTGGCTATCATGCGCGCAGCGGTAACTCGAACGATGGTTGGCGTATCATCGGCACGCAGGCATACTCCAACAGCCGTTTCCTGTATTATATCAACGAGATCCGTTCGGCGGTTCTGATCATGCACGGCGAGAACGCCCACAGCCGTTATTTCGGCGAAGCGGCGTACCATTACATGGTGGACGGCAAGGCGGACGGCTACAAGACGGTGGTTGCTCCGAATCCATGTCCCGAGAACAAAGAGCTCCTTATCATTCCCGATGCTTCGCATTGTGACCTATACGATGGCGGCTTCACCGAACCGGCCGGCCAAGGCGAATCCAAGAACCTCATTCCGTGGGATAAGTTAGCGGAGTTCTTCAATAAGAATCTAAAATAAATTGCAGATATGAAAGTAGTTGTATTGTCAACCTCCCTCCGTCCTGGATCGAACAGCCACGCGATGGCGGAGCAGTTTGCGGAAGGCGCCAAGAGTGCCGGACATGAAGTGGAATTGATCTCGCTTCGCGGCAAGGAGATTAAGTTCTGTATCGGTTGTCTCAAGTGTCAGGAGACAGGCGCGTGCGTGTTCAAGGACGATGTGCCGGCGATCATGGAGTCCGTGCTCAATGCGGATGTCGTTTGCTGGGCAACGCCGATTTATTACTATGAGATGTCGGGTCAGATGAAGACGCTCATCGACCGAATGAACGCCATGTATCCGAAGGATTACAAGTTCCGCGACATCTACCTGCTGACCACCGCTGCCGAGGACGAGGAGTTCACACCCAAACGTGCCGAAAGCGGTCTGCAAGGATGGATTGACTGTTATGAGAAATGCACTCTCAAAGCCCATTTGTTCTGCGGCGGCGTGAATGATCCGCACGAGATTTCCGGCCACGCCAAACTCCAAGAAGCGTACGAATTAGGCAAGAATATATAAAAAATACTCCAACTAAAGCCAAAAAAATCCCACAAAAACTTGCGCATGTGGGATTTTTTTTGTAATTTTGCACCCGAATTCGAAAGAACCGCCTGGAGAAAGGCGAGGGCGTGACCCGAGAATATTCCAAAGAGTATTAACAATTTATCGGGTTACACTAATGACTAAATCCCAGATTTTTACGTATTTGTACAACACGGTTATCGTGTTGCTTCTTCTTGCCGGCATAACGTACGTTGTGCTGCAATTCACTCATTTCGGGCACATCGAGTACACGGACAATGCCCGCGTGTGCCAGTACATCGCACCGCAGAACACGCGCGTGCAGGGTTTTATTAAGGAGATTCGTTTCGAAGCGTACCAACACGTTTGCGAAGGCGACACGCTGGTCATCATCGAGGACAGCGAGTTTCGTCTGCGTCTGGCGCAAGCCAAGAGCGATCTGGCGCGTGCCCAACAGCAAAGTAAACAAGCCGGTTCGTCGGTTCGTACGGCCTCATCGAACATCTCCGCAACCGAAGCGTCCAAAGCCGAGGCAAAAGCCAATTTGGACAATCTCGCTCGCGAGGACAAACGCTGCGAGCAGTTGCTTCGGACGGGTTCTATCTCCCAGCAGATAGCCGACCAGACGCACTCGGCTTATCTTGCCGCACAAGCGCGTTACGAGCAGATCTGTCACACCATCGACATGCAACGCAGCATGGCGGATGAGACGAGTCANNCTAGATCGCTCGTCGGCAGCGTCAGATGTGTATAAGAGACAGAGTCATAACCGCTCGGCGGTGGAAGCGGCTGTCAAACTGGCTGAGGCAGCGGTCGAGTTAGCCGAACTCAATCTCTCCTATTGCTACATCATCGCCACGCATTCGGGTTTTGTGGGCTCGCGGGACATCAATATCGGCGAACTGGTCAACCCCGGTCAGACACTTGTCAGCATCGTGGATGAGAACCAGAAATGGGTGGAAGCCAATTACCGCGAGACCCAACTGCCGCATATCCACGAAGGCTCCGAGGTCTCTATCCGTGTAGATGCTGTTCCCGACATCGAGTACAAAGGCCGTGTCCTCAGCCTCTCCGATGCCACCGGCAGCGCGTTCTCCCTCATTCCCATTGACAATGCCACCGGCAACTTCGTCAAGGTCGAGCAACGCCTCACCATCCGCATCGCCTTGGATGAGAATAGCGCAGAAGACTTGCAAAAACTCAAAGCCGGTTATTCCGTCGAATGCGAGGTAAAGTACTAAATGGTCAAATATTTAAATAAATGCCCAAATGGTAAATGACCAAATGGTAAATAGAACGGCAACGCCGTTCCAGATGCCCATGTTCCGCGAGTGGGTGCCCAAGCGCATCCAGCCGTGGATATATATTGCGCAAGTGATCTGCATCCAGTTTTCGTGCGGGGTTTATCTCGGTGCAATGGAAGCGGTACGCGGAACGACGGCTTTGCAACTGGAAGAGCTGCTGATGCTCCTTTATGCCGGTTTGGCTGGCATGGCGGTGTGGTTCCCGATGTTGTTTCGGATGAAGTTCCATTTCACGAACCAACAACTGCTCATCACATCGGCGGTCGTGATTGCGGTGTGCAATTTTATTACTATGCGCACGACGAACATGGCTATTCTGCTGCCGGTTTGTTTTTTGGCGGGCGTGGCGAAGATACAAGGCACGTTTGAGTGCATGTCGAATATCCAGTTGTGGATGACGCCCCAACGCGATTTTGGTATCTTCTTCCCGATTCTGCATATTATCCTGCTGACCGCTATCACCGGCAGCGCGTGGCTGGCGGCGGTGGTGGCATTCCATCTGAGTTGGCAGATGATGCACGTGCTGACCATCGGGACGATGTCGTTTGTGGTTCTCGTTCAACTGCTTCTTTGCCAACCGTGGTGTCCGATGCCGCAACGAATGCCGCTCAAAGGTATCGACATCTCCACAGGTCTACTGATTAGTCTGCTGATGCTCATGATCAGTTATATTCTCGTCTATGGCGACCGCCTCATGTGGTTCTTCTCGCCCACATTGCGCTGGCTCTTAGCTCTTAGCTTGATACTCTTAGCTTTCATCCTCTACCGCCTCAAAACGGTTGAACAGCCTTATATCTCGCTGGAAATCTTCAAGTATAAAAACGTGCTGGCGATTCTCTTTGTAACCGCGGTTGCAGAGCTGCTCTTAGGAGCCGAACACACGCTGGAGGAGATTTATTGGACCGAAGTGCGGGGCTTGGAAGAACATACCAAAGGTGCACTCTGCCTCTGGTCGCTGCCGGGTGTGTATGCGGGTGTGCTGATCACGCTATATTGGTTAGGACACGCCCGTTGGAAAGTGTGGAAGTTGTTTGCCATCGGCTTCGGGTGCATCTTGGTCTATTCGATGTGGATGTACTTTTACTTGGATGTCAACGTGCCGATTGAGCAATACCATTTGGGCTTGGCGTTTCGTGGTTGCGCGTACGCTATTTTAGCGGTCTCGCTCATGTGGTCGTTGCACGAGTCCGTGCATGATTTGCAGCATTTCTTTATGGCGCTTTTCATCTTCAATGTCATCCACATGTACCTCGCCGGCGCATCGGGTTACGGGCTCTACACCACCCTCTTCAAACATTTCATGGCGGACAACATGTCGAGATATGGAGAATATATCACACTTTCAACTATCGACTCTCAACTTCTCTCAACTCTCAACTCTCAACTCTCAACTTTGACGCAGAGCGTCATGTCCGTAACACTCAAGCAGATCTTCGGCCAAATCATCTGGGTGTCCGGTTTCATGACCTTTGCTTTCCTGCTGCTCGACATCCCGCGTGTGCGCACCGGCATCGAGAAAGTGCCGTACTGGCCTGTTTATGGCATCAAACTCCTGTCTCGCTTGCGATAAACAAAAAAAATCCTGCATACATTTGCACATGTGGGATTTTTTTTGTACCTTTGTGCTCGAAATAACAAAGTCACATTTATGAACGTAGAAGAGATACAGGATTTCTGCCTTTCGTTAGGCACAGATGTAGAAGAGAAACTGCCTTTCGTCAAGTTCAAGAACGGCGAAGGAGTGCTGGTTTTCTATGTCTGCGGACATATGTTTTGTTTCTTCGATTTGAATGACTTTCAGGTTATCTCGCTTAAGTGCCAGCCGGAACGGATAGACGAACTGAAGGCTGAGTATGATTGTGTCGGCAACCCCTATAACGAGTCGCCCAAACACTGGATAGGTCTTGACCCGCATTCTTCGCCGGACGACTTGACACGCGACCTCATCCGCAATTCGTACGAGATTGTCAAAGCCAAATATACCAAGAAAAAATAATGACAGAACGAGAAAAAATGTTAGCAGGCGAAGTGTATGACGCCTGTGCCCCGGATTTGTTGGAAGACCTCAACCGCGTAAAGGTTCTATGCCAGCAGTATAATAACCTGCTGCCGACGGACTTTGCAGGGCGTAACAAACTGATCCGCGAGATCTTAGGTCAGGCGGATGAAGACACGTTCATCAACCAGCCTTTCTATTGCGATTACGGCAAGCATATCCGCGTCGGCAAACGCTTCTTCGCGAACTTCGGTTTTACCGTCTTGGACGAAGCCTATGTCACCATCGGCGACGATTGTTTCTTAGGACCGGGCGTGCATATCTACTGCGCGTGTCATAGTACCGATCCGCGTGAACGCAAGACGCGTCAGGAATGGGCTAAACCCGTGACTATCGGTAATGATGTCTGGATCGGCGGCAACGTCACCATCCTGCCCGGTGTCACCATCGGCGATAATTGTACCATAGGAGCCGGTTCGGTCGTCACGCACGACATCCCCGCTAACAGCATCGCTGTCGGTAATCCGGCGAAAGTCATTAAAACGATACAATAAGAAATACTATGAAAGCAATTTTTATCAATGGTTCTCCGCGCAAGAACAAAAATACCGCGCAGATGTTGGAAGCCGCCATGAAAGGCGCACAGGAAGCCGGAGCAGAAGTGGAGATGATTCATCTCTACGGTCTCAATTACAAAGGCTGTATGAGTTGTTTCCTCTGCAAACGCAAGGGCAATACGGCAAATGGTCTCTGCGGTTTCAAAGACGAGTTGCAGCCCGTTCTGGAGAAGGTCATCAACGCCGACGTGCTGGGTATCTTCGGCGGTCAGCCGGAAATGCTTTGTTCGCACGAGACATACCAGTTCAACGACTACTCCAAATACGAGACTGCCGTGGACGAACCGACCCGTGCACACATCCGCGAGACCCGTTTTCCGCAGGACTTGCAGAAAGCGTACGACCTCGGCAAACGCCTTGTAGAGAAAGCAATACAATAAGAATGCTATCGGCGGCAATCCCGCCAAACTAATCAAGATGATTGAGTAACAAAAATCATCCGATACACAAAAAAATCCCACAAAAACTTGCGCATGTGGGATTTTTTTTGTAATTTTGCAGCGGAATTTCGTCACAAACATAATATATTTTTGTGACAAAACAGACTTGATTATGAGAAAGCACATTTTTTCCCTTTTGTTGGCAGTATGTATGGTATTCCCGATGTCGATGATGGCATGGGACAGTGAGCCCGATGAACAAGGCTTGTACGACGGGGTGTATGACCGTCCGACCTTTTTCCCCGATTGGGAGCAACCGAGTACGTGGCCGAACAGCATGTATTGCTTCTGCGACGTGCAAAAGAACGGCGTACGGGTTGAGAGTTATGAAATCGCGGTGTATGACCAAAATAACGAGTTGCGGCATTGCAACCGCAGTCTGGCGGAGCAGGACCATTACTGCGTGCTGACGATCAAAGGGGAAGAAGGGGATATATTCCATTTCCAAGTGCTCTACGGCGATGATTTCGCCTATCCCCTGGTATCGGATGTGCAGGGCGTGACCGTGCCTTTTGAAACCAACGGCAAGGTGGGATCGGCTGATCCGCTTGAACCCTTCGTGCTCAATATTCAGGAAGGAACGCCGACGGGCTTTGACGAAGTCGAAAGTCAAAAGTCAAAAGTCGAAAGCAGAAAAATGCTGCGCGACGGACAGCTGTTCATCATCCGCGAGGGAAAAACCTATAGCGTCACGGGAGCAGAAGTGAATAGTAGAAAGTAAAAAGTCGAAAGTTAATATAGAAACAAGTATACTATGAAAGCAATGAAAGAAATGCGTACATGGACATGGCGATTACTCGTCAGTCTATGCTTGGTTTGTGCCGCATCAAACGTGCCGGCAGTAGAGGGTGTCACCGATATCATTCTCTTGGGCGCAAAGCAAGGCAAAGGTAATGCACTGAAGAACTCTTACCGCGAGCAGGGTTGGACCGTCGTGGACAAGGACCTGAACGACAATGCCGGCGGTTGGGATGTGTATATCGCGTACAAGACCTCCTCAGATGCCAATCCCGAGACCGGATATATCACAGATATATGCGTGTCAACCAGTAAGGAGAACACGAAAACGTTAGAAGGTCGTACGTACTACCTCGCACCCACAAACAACGGTTATAACGGAGACTTGAACCGGGATGCCGGCGGTGCCGATATCTGGGTATATTATACCCGCGATCACCAGAACCATACCGCTTATGGCGGTACACAGCGTGTGATCACCAAACTGAGTACCACGAAGGATCCCGAGGACGGTTATTCTACTACCAGTGCCGTCTCTTGGCGGTGGACCAGCAAGTTTTCCGGCCTTGCGGATGTCAATGAGGATGCCGGAGGTGACGATATCTATATCCAGCAGCATTTCGAAACGCAGACCCTGACGATCAAGAACAACCCTGTTCCGGCAGAGAACATCGTGTATGACGGCACGCCTAAATTCCTGGTGGAGAGTAATCCGGACAACCACGGTACGATGAAATACCGTGTGGGAACGGGTGGTTGGTTGTCGAGTCTGCCGCGCGCCACGCGGGTGGGTACCTATACGATTGAGTATTATCTGGACGGTGGTATCTATGCTTTAAATAGTGAATCGCGCAGTATCCAGGCTACTATCCAACCGCCTGTTTTCAAGGCTTCCAACCTCGATGCCAGTTTCAACCAAGCTGATAAGGCTGTCCATCTGGTATGGGAGGCAGGCACTGCCCCGGGCGATTATGACGACTTTCAGTGGGTGCTCTATCGCGGCAAGACCAAGATCGCTACGCTTCCTTACAATCAGCGTATCTACACCGACAAAGGATACGAAAACGAGAAGACGGAGACCTATACGCTTTATTATGTAGCCAACCAATGGGACATCGAGACAAAGCGCGACGATGCCGCTATCTCCAAGAGCGTCGATTGTACGCGTCGCGTACCGGTGAATAATTTCAAAGCGGAAGCCCACCCCGATTATATTGAGTTTACCTGGACCTCCGACGGTTATCCGTTAAACTTCGGCAATAAGTTTACTGTCTATATCGATAAAGAGTCATCGCCGGCTTTGACGATCACGCCGAGGGATTACCAGACATCCTTCGTCCTCCGTCACCGTACGACCTCTGAGCACGACAACCGTCAGACGTATTACGATGAGAATGAGAAAGTGTACTATATCGAAGAACCGCTCAACGGATGTCAACCGCATGACTACCGCGTAGAGGGTGTGATCGGGGATGCGAAGTTAGGCGAAGCGTCCGTTTCCAAGAAAGGTATCGGCCAGGGAACCCTGTTCGTTAGTCTTTCGGCAGAGAAAGGTGTCTTCCCGGGAGTCGTCAAGTTGAATTGGCAGGTGGACCAGCAGCAGGCCGTTTTGACCTCCAAGACCTATATCATCGATCGTCGTATGGCGGAACGCATCCACGACCCGTGGCAGACCATCCATCGGATGAACAGTGCCGATGAATTTGTCTCCTATACCGACGAGACCCCGCTGCCCGGTATCTATTACGACTATCGGGTAACCGTGCAGGACAAATGTGATGACGGTACGGTGATACAAAACGAGATCACCGATATCGGTTTCGCCAATACAACAGGAACGGTCAGTGGTCGTGTCACATACGGTACCACGGGAACCGCCGTAGCCGGTGTGAATGTGGTGGCCATGAAGTCCGGCGGCTTATCCGACGACGAGAGCGAGCAATACCGATCCATGCACTTCACCGACCGGAAGGGTATCGTGGAGTGGGAGTATCCGTCCGATGCGTATCAGAGCGAACTGGTGAACGGCGATTTCTCCATCCAGCTGTGGATCTATCCGGAGCAGCTGTATTCGTCGGGTATCCTCTTCTTGGCAGACAATATCTTCTTTGCTATAACGGAAGAGGGCAAACTGGTGTTCGTCGGCGGTAACAAGACCAGTGTGGACTCGTGTTCGTTTGGGGGGCTGAAGATCGATACGGAGAAATACAACTTCATTACCTTCACCCGCAGCGGAAACACGATGACCGCCTATGTGGTGACAACAGATGAGTATGGCAGTCCGGTAGTGAACAAAGCTTCGCATACGATTCTTGACAACCTCGAGCCGGTGGCCAATCCCCTGCTGCTCATCTTCAATGTGAATACCAACAAATTCATGCGCTTGGGTAATTTCAAAGGCTACGCCGATGAGTTCCGTCTTTGGAAGAGATGCCTGAGCGAGGAAGAGATAAAGGAGAACTTCGACCATCTGCTGGTGGGCAACGAGAATGGGTTGGAGACCTATTGGACCTTTGACGAGAACCTGCGCTATGTATTCTTCGACAGCTCGCGCGACGGAACGACCTATCACCAGCACCACGGCCGTGTAGGTAGCAATGCGGAGAGAGCATCGCTGACCCCGTCCGCTTTGTCGCTCAAGGCAAAAACCGACAAGGACGGTAACTATATCATCCGCGGTATCCCGTTCTCGGGTGAAGGCGCAACCTATTCGATTGTACCGACCTTCGGCGTGCACCGCTTCAACCCGACCCAGCAGTTACGCTATATCAGTAACAACTCGCTCGTTCACAACAGTGTGGACTTTGATGACGTGAGCTCGTTCCGCGTACGCGGTGTAGTATATTACGAGAACACCACGATTCCTGTTCAGGATGCACAACTATACGTTGACGCTTCGGCGGCCGTACGGGACGGTGAGATCATCTCCACCAATGACTATGGTGAGTTTGAGATCAGTGTACCGATCGGAGATCACTTCATCTCGGTCAAGAAAAACGGTCATACGTTCGTGAACGGCGGTCGTTATCCTGCCGATCCGGACAATGTAGGCCTCCGCTACACGTTCGAGCAAGAGATGAGCGGACTCACGTTCTACGATAATACGCTGGTTACCGTAGCCGGCCGTGTAGCCGGTGGTGATCCGGAGTTTAACAAACCGCTCGGATTCGGTCAAGGTATAGCAAATATCGGTCAGGCCAAACTTCGTATCGAGTTGTCGAACGAGAACGGTTATCTGAACGCTGTCATGCCCGATGAGAACAGTACGGCTGTCTCTTTCGACATCAACCCGGAGAACCGTAATTTCGAGAGTGCTGCCGGCCAGGCATACGTGCCGGGAAACAAGAACTATATCGAGGTGCTCACGGACCCCGCTACCGGTGAGTGGGTAGCCCAACTTCTGCCGCTCAAGTACGACGTGACGGATGTCACCTTCCCATACCGCCCAAATACCGACGCCATCACCAAGGAGAACTTCAGCCTTCCGGTCATCGACGCCACCAAACCGACCAATATCTACACCGACTCTGTGGAACTGGAGGACGGCATTCATTATTTCGAGTACGTGGCTTCGGCCAAGATGGAGTACAAGGCGGTGTCCGTCATCGATGTGGTGGAGAACAACAACGGTACATTCGGAGAAAGAACATTCACTGTCACTGACATCAATAATGTTGATCACGAGGTCGCACTGTACGCAATGGATGAGAACGGAGCTGTAGTGCCGGATGAGAACGGAAAAGTGCAATACACCTTCGGCTATCCGGTCTATATCGAGATGAATCCCTATATCTATAGTTTGCATGCTTACGAGCGGTACGCGAACTACGATGCGGATCCAAACGCACCGATTGTGACCGAAGTACCTCTCGCCGGAAGTGTGGTTACCATCAAGAACCAGTTCGCTTCTACTACCGCCATCTCTATCAAAACGGATTCCACCGAGTTGGGAGATTTGTTCTCCGTTGCCAATGAGTCCTTCGAATTGGATGAAAACGGTAAGGCTTTGTATCAGTTCCAAGTCGGATTCCCGAACATCCAGGAGCCGTTCACGCGCAGTATATCTATCAGTTATGATAATAACGGTACCGAGATGGGGTGGAGCGAGAACGGAAAATTCCAGGCTATTGTCCTCGGTGACGTCCCGACCGGTAATAACTTCGTTACCGCCGGTCCGGATAAAGTGATAATGGTGCTACGTGATCCTCCCGGATCGAATTCCAGTACGGTTTGGAAGAAAGGCGCTACTCTCACCACGACATATACCCATCACTCTGTACACGACAACCAACTCGGAGGAACAGTACGACTCAAGTTTGGTTTGGAAGAAAAATTTGGTGCCGGAACAGGTGCGATAGTAATCACTTCTTTACAGTCGGTAGAAGACACAGAGGTAAGCGGTTATTGGGTAAGTCGTGTCACGCACACGAATGTCCATAACAAAACATTTACTGTGACGCAAGATATCTCCACCAGCTCGTCGAACGAATTCGTAGGCGCCGTAGGTGATGTGTTTGTCGGTGAATCAACGAACCGTGTCTTCGGTAGCTGTTACGCCGTAGATATCGTCATGGTAGATGGTGTACCGACGCTCAAAAAAGATACGTCCATCTCTTTGGGCGAGGAGTTTAAAACCATGTTCACCTACGACCAGTATTACATTGAGCAAACCTTGATCCCGAACTACAAGATGCTCCGTAACAACCTGCTTACGCATGTCGATGATATCGATGCGGTGGTTCGTCCTGCGACCGGAGATCCTATCTATGTCACGACCCTTAACCCGGATGACTACGGCTATGGTTCTTCCAATGATGATGAGGCCGTTTGGGGAAGTCAGGCGAAACCTATCGAGACGTTCAGTGACGGAAAATATGTCGGACCGTCCTATACGATGATCCTTCCGGAGGACTTCAAGAACGGCGCACAGGATATGATCGGTTACTACAACGACCAGGTAACTAAATGGATAAAACAACTCAGCTTGAATGAGAAAGAAAAACGCGATGCTATTGAGAACCGGTCGGAAAGACTGATAAAGAACTACTCGCTCTCTGCCGGTGCAACCTTCACATGCGACACGACTTCATCGAAATTTGATTCAAACTCACGTGCCGATATGGATGGCGGAAAATTCGTCTTTTCCGCCGAATCAGGTTTCTTTGCCAATGGTTTTGGTATGGGTTTCCAGGTCTATGTAGAAGAAACAAAGACCGGTGAGGATATCGATGGCACGGAGACAGATTCAATCTCCACCATCGGTTTTACCTTGTCCGATAGCGACTATGCCGATTACCTGTCGGTCGATGTGCTCGAAGCCAAAGATGGCGGTAGTCCTATCTTCGTCACCAGAGGCGGTGCTACCAGTTGTCCGTATGAGGATCAGGATACGACCAAATATTATCAGCCGGGATCTGAGTTGTCCGCCAAGACCATGCAGATCGAGAAACCGGAGATTGAGGTAGTGGATGCTATCGTGACCGGTGTTCCGGCTGGCGAGGCGGCTAACATCCGGGTCAAAATCCGCAATAACTGCGAGGTGGGCTATAATGTGGTCTATGATGTCAAGGTGGTAGAGGGCTCCAACCCCGACGGTTTGTCCGTGATGATGGATGACGTGAGTCTGAACCGCGGTACATCGGTCTTTGTCCAGCCCGACCAGACGATAGTCAAGACCATCACCGTTCGGCAGACCAACCCCGATGTGCTCGAGTACAAAGATATCAAACTGCGTATCCATTCGCAATGTCAGTACGATCCGCAACTGCCGCGAGGCGACATAGCCGACCATGCTACGTTCTCCGTTTACTTCCAGCCTTCCTGCTCGGATATCAAACTCGAGAGCTCGCATACGCTCGTCAATACCGATACGGAGAGCCCGATGACGCTGTCTATGAGCGGCTATAACTATTCCTTGGAATCGCTCAAGGGTATCCGCTTGCAGTACAAAGCCGAGAACGATGCGGACTTCCGCACTATTCAGGAATATACGAAAGACCCGGATCGTATTGCTGCCGATCCGAATCTTAAACTGTTGACTCCGCTCGAGGGAACGGCCAAATTGGAATACGTGCTCGATCTGCGGTCGGCCGACTATGCGGATAAGACCTATATCTTCCGCGCTGTCACCGTCTGCGACCAAGGCGGCAAAGAGGTGACGAACGAGAGTGAGGAGATCCGTGTCATCCGTGATATGAGCCGTCCTGTCCTCATTGCCACACCGAGTCCGTCCAACGGCGTGCTCTCGTTCGGCGATGATATCCTCATCACCTTCAACGAAGATATACAGGGTACGGTACTCTCCAAACCGAACAACTTCGACGTTACCGGTATTCTCAACGAAGGCGAAGTGGCGCACGACGTGGCCCTGAACATCGCCGGAGAGGATGTAACGGCTAAGACCGATGCTACCATCAATCTGATTGATAAGTCCTTCGCTTTCTCGATGTGGCTTAACTTTACGACCGATGGTACCATCCTTACCCACGGAACGGCCGAGCACCATATCGCATTGATGGTGGAAAACAGCAAACTGGCGGTTATCGTCGGAGAGCAGAAAGTGACATCTACCCCGGCACTGCCTGTCGGCAAGTGGTTCTACCTCAATGTCAGCTATGATGCCCAGAACAATATCCTTAATGCTGGATATGCGCAGGATGATTTCTCTACCATCCTGCTCGAGAACGTCGCTACCGAGCATTATCACGGTAACGGCGATATCCGTATCGGTGATAGAGGTTTCACCGGTCAGATCCAGGAACTTGTCCTCTGGGATAACAAACGCACTATGATGGAGGCGCAGAGCACTATGTACACCACCAAGAGCCGCTATACCCCCGGCTTGCTCGGTTACTGGCCGTTCAACGAGGGCAACGGTACCACTGCGGTCGATATAGCTCGCTCACGCAATGTCACGCTCGCATCGCAGAACAGCTGGTGGATCAACGGCGCTAACTACGCCTTGCCGCTCGACGGTATGGAACCCGCTATCGTCAGCATCGGTGCCATCAACACCTTCGACTCCGAGGACTTCCTCATCGAACTGTGGTTTAAAGCGGGAAAGACCCAAGCTGACGTAGCCTCGATCCTCAAAACCGACCAGGCGGATATCCGCCTCTCCGAAGACGGATACCTGCAACTCGTTCTCAATGAACTGCCTGTGGTGGTACTCGGCACTGACCTTCGCGATGATCAATGGCATCATCTGGCACTCAATGTGCTCAAGAGCACCAACGGTAGCGGTATCATCTACCTCGATGGTAATCCGTGCCGTCAGTTCGCCGCTTCGGCGCTGCCGAATATCAGCGGCGCACAACTGATACTCGGGCAAGGGCTCAAGGGCGCTATCGACGAGATCCGTATCTGGAAAGCTCGCCATACCGCCGATGTGATTAAGAACAACCGATTCACACGACTCATGGCTTCCGAAGCAGGTCTTGTGGCTTACTATCCGATGGAGCGATGCCTCCGTGATGAGTATAACCAGATCGTCGTTACACCGACGCGCAATGACCTCACTTCCGATCTCACTCTCACCGGAGCATCCGCTGAACTCGTTGCAACCGCTACCGCGCCGCTCAAACCGGCACCGAAGGTAGAGAACGTTCAGTTCAACTTCGTCACCTCCGAGCGGCAAATCAAGATCAACCTCGATGAGTACCCTGCGAAGATAGAGGGATGTAACATCTCCATCACCGCCAAACGCATCAAGGATATGAACGGTAACGAAGCGCAACCTGTCGCATGGAACGTGCTCGTGCAGCAGAACCTGCTCACGTGGAATAAGAAGACCGTTTCGGCTACCAAGATCGGTGACGAAGAGACAACCTTCACCGCGAAGGTGGTCAACGCCGGCTCTACATCCGAGTCCTGGTCTGTCAGCGGTCTGCCTACCTGGCTCTCCGTCAACGACCAGAACGGTGTCCTTTCGCCGCTGTCGGATGTCAAACTGACCTTCACGGTAGCGCAGAGCCTGCCTATCGGTACCTACGAAACAACCATCTACCTCACCGGTTCGCAGAATATCTCCGATCCGCTCAAAGTAACCGTTTCCTGCCAGGGTGAAGTGCCTGACTGGTCCGTCACGCCGGGTGAGTCGACGATGACCATCATCGGTGTGCTCAATAACGACGGTATCCAAAGCACCGACCCCAACGATATCATCGCCGCCTTCAACGGCAATGAGTGTGTCGGTTTGGCACATCCGCAATACATGAGCCGCTTTGACAGTTATCTGGTGCTGCTCACTGTCTACGGACAACAAACGGCCGCGCTGAACTATAAGATCTATGACGCAAGTACGGGTACGATCTATCCGTCCGTCAGCGCATCGAACGAGGAGGCTTATACCTTTGCCGGCGACAAGAATATCGGTTCGTTCACAAGTCCGGTGATCTTCACGCCGCTCAACGAGATCGAGCAAGACCTGTCGCATGACCGCGCGTCATGGAAATGGTTCTCGCTCTACGCAGAGCCGAAAGAGAATACGATAAGTGCCGTCTTCAAGGATGCAACCGCTGCCATCTCCGTTGTCACCAACGGTGAACAATCTCTGATGAGTTGGATGGGAGACCTGCAATCCTTCAACTACGACAAGATGTACAAACTCGAAGCCAAGGAACCGTACGAGCAGCGGTTCGTAGGTACCCCGACCAACCCGACAGAGATCGATATCACCCTCAAGGCCAACGGCTGGACCTGGATCGGTTACCCGGCACAGGCCACCAACTCGCTCGATGCGGCCTTCGCAGGCGCTGAACCGCTGGACGGCGATATGGTGAAGAACCAATCGAAGTTCGCGCTCTATACCGAAGGCGAATGGCTCGGTACACTCACTACCCTCCAACCGGGCGACGGATATATGTACAGCAGCAATGCAAGTACGGATAAGGTATTCCGCTTCCCGAAGCCGGTGGTTGTAGGACGTAACATCGCACCGCGTAAGGTAGCCGGCGAAGAAACCGAAACAATGCTGTTCAAGGATAACATGACCATGCTGGCTGTCGTGATGAGCGGCGCAACCGTAGTGGAAGATGCACAAGTGAGCGTCTTTGCCAACGGCGAATGGCGTGGTGCATCGACGCAGGCGCTACGGGATGGTATTCACTTCCTGACCGTCGGCGGAGAAGCCGGTGACAAAGAACCGTTGACATTCATCGTCACCCTCGAGAACGGTCATACAGCCGCTATTCCGAGCGATCTGTTCTTCGAAGCCGATGCTCACTACGGTACGATGATCCAACCGGTCATCATCCGATTGGATAGCCCGACCGCACTGGATAACACCGGCGCGGAGACCGCACAACCGCAGAAAGTGCTGTACCGCGGAATGCTTTATATCATCCGCAACGGGGAGCTATACGATGCAACCGGTAAAAAACTATAACCCGTAACCCATTATCTGAATTAGTTTAGCTCCACAATGGATACAAAAAATCCTCCGTCAACTATATAAAAAAGACGGGTAAAGTGACGGGTAAAGTGATAAGTAAAGTAACAAGTAAAACGACGGTTACAACTACACAGAAAAAAAGGAAGCGACCCATTAGGATCACTTCCTTTTTCATAGTATCCGCCTATGCATGGCGGATTGGGATCCCCGATGGGCGCTAACGCAGCGCGTCCAGTGGGGAGATAAAGCGTGAGCATGACGGGGCACTTTACAAGGGCTTGCCCGCAGTCGTGCAAGTCATTGCTTGCGCGTACCCGTATATTCTTCCTGAGTTTTTGTCACGATAGTAGTTGTGGTCTTTGTGCTGTCGCCTACTTGTGTATAGGTCGCAGTCGTGCTGATCGTGCGCCATGCTTTGCACGAGGTCATGCCTACGCACATGCTAATAGCGACTATCAATAGAAATAAAAGTTTTCTCATCTTTCTTTTCGTTTTTGGTTAATAACTCTTTGATGATTTCCACACCTTTCGGTGTCATGAGGATGCAGCCTTTGGAGTGCTCGGGATCGGTCATGATCCTTTGCGTTTATAAACGTAATCAATCCCAAACAACGCGCCCGCAAAGGTCGCTACTTCGCCGAAGCCGACCAACAGGCTTTCGTGAATCTCGCCCTGCGGAGCGATAAACGCCCCGCAGAACAAGAGCACTAATCCGCCGATTGAAAGCACCGCCGCCGTGATGAGCTGAATACTTGCTTTCATCGCTTACCTCCTTCTTTAGCCGCGCGGATGCTCAGCATCGTAGGCATCGCCGCAGACTTTCCACAGATACGCTTTCAGCGTCTTTTTGCCGTTAGCGCTGTCCTTCTGAGCGAGGAAGGCTGCCTGGTCGGACGACATGTTCATCAGGTCCTTGCTGCGCACCTTGACGGCCGCTGCTACCGCTGCGAAGCGAACGCGAGCTGCGATTTCGTCCGCACTCGGAGAGGTCGAACGGTGGTACGGACCTACCATGTACACGCGGGTGCAATCAGGATTAGTGGTAGCTGCCACACGGTGGGTTGCCAACAGCGCCGTCGAGTGATCGCTGTGCATGTTGCCCGCTTTTCCGCGCTTGGTTAACAGGCCGGATACGTAATCAATTCCGGCACTCCATTTTACTTTTGCCATTTTCGTTAAGGTTTTAAAGGGTTAATACATCATTTTCATCATTGAGCGACTTGTCGCGCTCATTTCATCATTCTCCAATGAGATCTCCGTTTGCGTCGTAGTGGCCGTTCAGCTTCTTCATCGCGTAGCCGAACAACGAACCGATCTTGTTCTGAGCGTTGTACTCAGCCACCAACTGGGTCTTTTGCTCGCTCGATCCTGCGAGAATCGCACGCACAGCCGCCGACACTTTCGCAAAACGCGCTTTCGCTGCCGTCTGCGCCGCACTCGGCTCCTTCGTGGACGGGTTACACAACTTGCCGGTGTACACCTTACCGGTCTTCTTGTTCGTGCGGAAGTACACATCGCTGTGCTCGCACACTTTCTTCTTCATGCTCTCAATCAGAGCCATAGGCTTAATTTCTGCCATTTCTACTTCGGCCTTGTTTATTCTCGCGCCGCGCGAGGGGTTAAAGTTTAGGTTGTTAATGTATGTTAATTTCCCGGCATTTGATGCCGGTATGCTTCGTTCGTTTTGCCGGATAATATCCGGCTGTCTCTTCTTTGTATTACGCCGATTGGCAATCGGCATCGAATGCCGGCATCTGTCTATATACTTAGCGGGATGTTATCCCGCGTTCCGGTGTTTCTTCGTCTGTTAGCCCGGCATCGGATGCCGGTTTGCTTTTCTTATATTTAGCGATGAACTTTTCGCGTGCAGCCTTGCGTGCAGGTGTATCTATCCACTTCCGAGGACACCTTTGCACAATCTGCTGCCCTTTGCATATCCGGAAATAATAGCCATCCTTCCTCAACGCACCTCGTAAACTTTCTATTGGTATAATCAATTCTGCTTTCATATTTCTTTAAACATTAAACATTCAACATTAAACATCCTTCAAAGAAGGAACGCATCTCGTTCGCACTCCGAACGTCACGCTTACGTTTTTTAGGTCTCATCCTTGTAGGGCTCCCGACGTAAACCGAACGGAGTGTTTGCGGCGGGAAGAGGAGCTACCTTCAGATCGTGCCCATTGGGCTAAGAATTCGAGACAACCACATTTGTTATGAAATAACTTAATCGTTGATCTCCAATTCCGACGACAAAGGTACTGCTTTTTCCCGACATACACAATACTTTGTCCCCCAACTCCCGTCAAACGTCCCGATAGTATTGCTACACAACTCACATCCCTTACATTTGACTTTTTACTTTTGATGGGGTCCCCAACAATTTTAATCCATCTTATTGTCGATAGCGACAAAAAAGGTAAAAAGTAAAAAGTATAGAATTGTAATTATACATCGCGCACACGCCCACGCAGAGTTAATAAGGTATAGCTATTTCAAATCCCTTATTGTTGACTTTTTACTCTTTTTAAAAACTAAAGCATAAAAGAAAAACAACAAAGAAACAACAAGAGAACAACAAAAGAAATTGCAAGGGCAAATTTATGAAATAAAGTAAAAATAAAAATATTGACATTTTTCTTGAAAATAATTTGCATATATGAAAATATTATTGTAATTTTGCAGCCAAATTTAAATCAATAGGAATTATGTTAACAAGAACATTTAATGCAAAGGAGTACACGCTCCGCCTCAAAGCAACCATCCAAGCAACCGGAAAGCTTGGTTTTACTGCCGAGACGATCAAGACTCTCGGACTTACTTCGGAGTGTAGTATTCTTATAGGACCGGATGATGAAAATTCAGAGATTTATTATATGGGTGTACTACGTGAAAAACGTGAGGATGCCTTTGCCGTTATGAGTTCCGGTGTATATCTCTATCTCAACACCAAACAGCTCTTTGACGATATGGGGATTGACTATTCGGAGAAATGGACGGTTATGTTTGACCTATCGCGATTCAAAGAGGGTGATGAGTTGATGGGGTGTGAGTGTTACAAGATGCAGATGCGCCGTAATCCGCGCACAACAGAAGATAAAGATTGATGCAATCGGCTCTTGCACATATCGAATCTCTTGCTCCCAAGGATGCAGCCGTTGCGCGCATTCTTGGTGGGGTGAGTGAACTCCTGACGGGTGTTCAGGAGAAGTTTGTCGATTGTGCAGCCGAGAAAGAGGAATACCGTCAAAAACTCGAGACTCCGGCGGTAGAAGTGGCGAATGTGGTGGCAGACGGAATGCAGAACGAGATGATAGCTATCATCAATGCCATATATGCCAGAGGAATGGTCAATTGTTCCAAAAAAGAACTGATGCAACGGATGGCAGATGCATTAGGTTGTCCCAAGATAGCAGACTATAGTGGTCAATTACATAAGATCAAACTTACCAATAAGTACGAAGAGATTTTTGATGACCTGCGGGAAGCAGCTATTCAAGAGAGAGACAAGAACGATTAAGCGGTTGTGAGAACGATCGCTTTTTTTTTGCCTGTTCCGAAAAAAAAACAAAAAAAATGAGGATACTATGCGCATAGTATCCAATCTGTATTTTCAAAAAGCAGTACCTTTGCAGCCGAATTCAAAAGTCAACATGACAAGCGCTTGTCATAATTTTGTTTAACGCCTAAAAAATCAAGATTATGGCAATTAAGAAAACAACCATCCTGTGTGCGGATGTAAAAATGTACACGCAAGAGACTTTGATGAAAGTAGGTGAAACACGTAAGGGTGCTTTAACGATGCAGGGCGAGTACCGTCTGCAGTTCGACGAACAGCTACCGCAGACATGTGAGCGCAACCCCAAGATCTGGGCAGGTAGGCACTTTAATGTGCATAAGAATCGTAAAGGCGAGTATGTGGTGAACTTCAAACGTCTGGCTCTAAACGCTTTGCTTGATCCGTATAACTTTGCCGAACAAGTGTTCGTAGATGTTGAACGCGCTAAAGTAGAGTTAGGGTTATGATCCAGAGTAAGTTGAACTTCGAGGAGGAGAGCAAAGTGCTCTCCCCTCTGGAGCGACTTTCGCTCCCCAAGGACAAAGACCTTCCTCCGGTTATTCGTGAGATCGTGACCAACGCGCCGCAGAACCGTAAGATCCCGGCTTTCATAGCCAGCCTCTCGCCCCTCTGCGCCATGTGTCCGCGCGTACGGCTTCATTATTATTACGACACGCGACCGTCCGCGCTCCTGTTGCAAGTCCTCATCGAAGGCGCACAATCGTCCGGTAAATCCTTTGCCGCCGACATCGAATCCCTCATCATGGACAAGACCCTCAAAGCGCGTGACAAAGCTATGCGTAGGCTCGAACAGGAGTACCGCGACAAGAAGAAAACCCGTAAGGCGAACGAGAAACTGGAGGAAGAACCGGAGACGACCATCCGCGTCGTACCGCCAACGATCTCCAAGACCGTCCTCACCAAGCGTGCCGACATGTACGAACGCGTCTTTGGCGACACCCTCACGTTCTGGATGTTCGCGGAAGAGCTGGCGCAAGTGACCGATGCCGGCAAGAACGGCTATTCCAACCTCCGCACCATCATGCGTACATCCTACGACCTCGGTTCGCTTTTCGGTATCGACTTCGCGTCGGATAACTCGTACTCCGCCATCGTGGACATCAACATCTGCTCGATGTTCTGCGCCACGCCCGCCGCACTCGACGAGTATTTCGACAAGAAGGCCATCGAAGGTGGTAACATCACCCGAACCATCCTCTGTAAGATCGACGACGACCTCGGAGAAGACGGGGCGATCTTCATCCCGTACACCTCCGAACAACGGTCGGCTATCGACACCATGCTCACCCGTCTTATGAACGAGACGTACGACAACGATGGAGGCTTGCAACCTACGGTTGACCTCGACATGTCGTGGCTCGACAAGACCGTCTGCAAGTGGGTACGCGGCAAGGGTAACGAAGCTACGCTTAGCGGCAGTCAAGCCCTCGACGTCTTCCGCAAACGTTCCTCCGTCTCTGCCTTCCGTATCGCCGCTCTCTGCCAGTATCTCTACATGATGGAGTGTCCTGTTCAGGCGGGTATTCCCGCCGTGCCCTCTTCGTCAGCTGCTCCTGTCCCTCCCTCTTTGTCGGCTGCTCCGAGCGTCAGCGCGGAGAAAACATCGTCCATTGGGTCGGATGTCATCCGACATAGAGTCAAGCAAATCTACCTCTTTATGGCAGAATATATTCTGAAAGGGATGATGGACAGGTGGGGTAAACGTTTCGAAGATCTCAACTCCAAACGCGAAGCCGAGCAGAAACCCGGACCGAAAGAAAACCTCTTCGACTGCCTGACGGAAACCTTCACGCGTGAGCAACTCAATCTCCTCATCGAGAAGCAAGGAAAAGTCACGCCCGACAAGGTCTTTATCAACCGCTGGAAGAAACTCCGCGTCATCGAGATTATCGACAAGAACACCTTCCGCAAGGTCAAGAAAGGAGGCCGGTCATGAAAGGTATCTATCGAATTGTGAACCTCTGTGAACCACAGACGATCACCAAGTCCGACGGCACGCAGGTGATCAAACAGCAAGTGGTTATTCGTGAACAAGGCAGCCAGTACGAAGATGCGTATCTCGTGACATGGTTTGGAAACGAGCCGCTGAAAGTGACGAAAGGCATGTGTATCGCCGCTTCAATCCGGATGCGGGTGAACGAAGGCGTGTATGCGAGTGGAAATGGAGGTGTGCCGGAGACGCGGTACTACCAAGATGCAGTCCTGCAAGAGTACGCGTGTCTGATGCTCGGGAATATAAATGGGTAAAAAGTCAACAGTATGGAAATTATTATTGTACGTCAAGAGCATAAGCCCTGGGGTATCGATGGTCATTTGTATATCAACCGCACCCGCATCTGCGACTCGGTTGAGCACCCGAAACGCCACCTGCCCGCTGGTGAATACATCATTTCATCATTAAGTGCTGGAAGCACGTCATCATTAAGCGTAGCGGCTCATTCGGAATGGGACATCCCTTGTCCTTTCCGCCATGGAGATGGAGCGTTATCAAGCATCCACGGCGAGATCATCGTTGGCAAGCTTGCCCTTCCGGGTCTTGTCACCCAATCGGCCGAGACCTACCAACGTCTCTACGAACGGCTCAAGAAAGCCTTCCAACGTAACACCCCCGTCCGCCTCACGATTAGAGGTTGATTCTCGAAACGAACTGTCAAGAAATCCTTGATGGTTCGTTTTTTTTATGCCTTTTTATTCAAAACCTATCCATTCTCGCGCAATATGCAAAAATAATTTGCATATATAAATATTTTTTTGTATCTTTGCACGCAAATTGTGTGCAAAGTCAAACAACCGCTAAATAAGTTATGGCAGATATAGAAAAGAGCAGACCGGAATTTGTAAAGCGTGACAGTATCATCGCTGACGGCAAGTACGTAGAATGGCTTGGTGAACTTAAGCAACGTTACCAAAGGAGCCAAATCAAGGCCGCTGTGCAAGTGAACCACTCTATGCTGGAGTTCTATTGGTCGCTAGGTCGCGACATCGTTGCCCTCAAAGCAGAAAGTCAATGGGGCAGCGGATTCTTCAATCAACTGAGTCTTGATTTGAAGAGAATATTCCCAGGAGAATCGGGCTTTTCCGTTACGAACCTCAAGTACATGAAACGGTGGTATCTGTTTTATTTTGAGCATGTTACAAATCGTCAACAACTTATTGACGAATTAGGCGGAGCGAAATGGCAACAACCTATTGCCGAAATTCGTCAACAACCTATTGACGAATTGGTTTTCCCTGATGCTTTTGCCCTTGTGCCATGGGGACACCATATCCAAATTATGTCCAAAAGCAAGTCCGTTAATGAGGCGCTTTTCTATATTAAGCAGACTGTTGCCAACAACTGGAGTCTGGCAGACTTGGAGCACGAAATTAAGACGGACCTCTATGCGCGTCATAGTAGTGCTCTCACGAACTTCTCCGATACAATGACCTTGCCGCAACAGAAATTGGCACAAGAGGTTATGAAGAGTCCGTATCAACTCGGATTCCTCAAACTCAAACAAGATCATAGCGAGGACGATTTAGAGGAGGCTCTAGTGAACAATATCACGCAGTTCCTGCTTGAACTTGGTCAAGGTTTCTCCTATGTTGGTCGGCAGATGGAGCTGGTGATGCCTGATGGAAGTACCTTTGTTCCCGACTTGGTTTTCTACCATACGCGCCTTAAGTGCTATATCGTGGTCGAACTCAAATCGGTTAAGTTTATGCCTGAGTTCGTGGGTAAACTCAATTTCTACGTCTCTGCCGCAGATGAACTGCTTAAAGCGGACGATGACAAACCAACTATCGGTCTGCTTATCTGCCGTGAAGCTGATAAGACTACTGTCGAATGGGCTTTCCGTGGACTCGATCGTCCGCTGGGCGTGGCTACATACCAAATCGAGCAGATCGTCCAACGTACCATTCTCGAAGACAAACTGAAAAAGCAGAAGAAAGACAAAGAAAAATAGATTTGGAACACGCGTGTACCAAATTCGCCAGCCATTGGCGCACAAATTGGAAACTGCTACCCCGCGTAGCAGTTTTTTCTATCTTCTTTGTATTTGTTTTCTGCAATTATCATCCATTTTCGTGCAATATGCAAAAATTATTTGCATATGTCAGAATTTTTGTGTAACTTTGCACGCAGTTTTGCGTGCATAACGTAAACCCGTCCGCCCATGACGTAAAACCGGATCGCAGGGAAGTGTCAGAACGAAATGAAATATACTGTTGTAATAGAGGAAACATTGCGAAAAGAGGTTGCTATTGAGGCACAAGACGCAGAGGAAGCGGATCGCATAGCCAAAGCGCTTTATCGCAAAGGGGAGATTGTTCTAGACGCTGGTGATTTTATTGGCGAGCCGACGATAATCTGCCAATAAGCAAAATTTAAACTGACATAGAAACATCCGCAGCGGCGGAGTAAACATATTTTTATTAATTAGCGTTTGCTATTTGTCTATTCGCAGTGAAACGTAGGAAATTTCAAGAATAAGCAAATTAGAAAGAACAAAAGCAAACCCGCAATATGTGCGGGCGACTTGTCTTTCTATTGGTGCTATTCCTACGACCACAGTGCGAGCAAGTTTGCCCGCATTTTTTGTGCGTACTTGCCGTTCTTTTGGTCGTAGAGCAGAATAGGATTAGGTAGCAGACAGCCAAATGCTATCTAATGAAATTAACCGAATCGGTCGCCAAGCCCTTTATCAAGTGGGTTGGCGGCAAGACACAGCTCATTGAGCAATTAGAAGCTTTGCTTCCGGCTGATTTTGACGATTGGAAAGATGTGACGTACATAGAGCCTTTCGTGGGCGGTGGAGCTATGCTCTTCTATATGTTGCGTACGCACGCCAATATCAAAACCGCCGTTATCAACGATATCAATTCTGATCTGACGACGTGCTATAAAGTAGTGCGTGATAACCCGTCTGAATTGATAGATGCTCTGCAACAGATCCAAGACGAGTACTACGCGCTCACCTCTGAGGAAGAACGCAAGGCTTTCTATATGCAGCGGCGTGACGAGTTTAACACCAAATCCTTAGACCCGCTCCGAAATACCACGCTATTCTTTTTCCTAAACCGCACTTGCTTTAATGGCCTATATCGCGTCAATAAGGCAGGGCTATTCAATGTACCCTTTGGTCGGTACGATCATCCACAGATCTGCGATACCAAAACAATCCACGCGGATAGTGAGTTACTGAAAAACGTGGAGATTCTAACTGGCGATTATCAAGAGACATTGTCCCGTGCGCAAGACAACACGCTCTTCTATTTCGATCCGCCTTATCGTCCTCTCAATAATACCAGCAGTTTCAATGACTATACTAAAGAAGCGTTCAACGATCTCGCCCAAATTCGCCTAAAACAGTTCTGCGATAAAGTGGTCGCTTCCGGCTATCATTTTATGTTGAGCAATTCTGATTGTCCGGACGGGTTCTTTGACGATCTCTATTCGCCATACTCCATTGAACACGTGTGGGCATCGCGAAGTGTCAATGCCAACGCCAGCAAACGCGGCAAATTGACAGAGATTCTGGTGCACGATTATAAAGAAGTTAAACAACGCCAATTATTCTAAACTATGGCAGCACATACTACAGCGCAATTCAATTTGTTCATGTCTCAGTTGCGCGAGACAAACGCGACACTTGATTTCTACTGCGACTTCCCAAAGATTGCACGGAATGTTGCCGATATCGAAATTAGCCTCAATACGCTCAATTATCTCATCGGAAAAGAAAATCTCCGAGAAGCCGTTGAAGCATTGTGGAATCGGGATAAGCGAGTGTTTGACGTAATGGATATCCTCATCGCTACGCGCAAGAAAGACGACAAGAAGTACATCGACAACGATGGTTCCATGCATTCGATACATTCGTTGTTTAGTTCCGTAGATGGTGTTATGAAGTTCATTGAAGGCACAGGTCTTGATAAGGTTTTCAAGAACAAAGAAGTGAAAGATCTTGTGGATTATATCTTTGGTGTGGAAACAGGTCTTGATACGAACGCACGCAAGAACAGAAGCGGCGAAATAACCGAAACGCTCGTTGCACGTATCTTCGACAATGCCGGTATCAAATATCGCGAACAAGTATCGTCCAAAGAGTTCCCTGCCATCTCTGCCGTACTTGGTGCAGATCAAAAGGTCTTTGACTTTGCTATTTCTGCAAAAGGCAAGACCTATCTCATGGAAGTCAACTTCTATTCCGGAGGCGGTTCAAAACTGAATGAAGTAGCTCGCTCCTATACTGATGTTGCTCCGAAAGTAAACGGAGTGCCAGGCTTTGAGTTTGTTTGGATCACAGATGGCGTTGGCTGGAATAGTGCACGCAACAAACTGGAAGAAGCATTTGCTGCAATTCCGAGTATCTATAATCTTACCACTATTAGCGAATTTATTGAACGTGTCAAATAACGCTACATATCCCGATTTTCGTATCCTGCAAGGTGATTGCATGGAGCGATTGACCGAGATAGAAGACAATTCTATCGACGCTATCTTTGCCGACCCGCCCTACTTTCTCAGCAACGGCGGTATTAGCGTGCAGAGTGGTAAGCAAGTCTGCGTGGACAAAGGCGATTGGGACAAAGGCGGAACACCCGAATATATCTACGAGTTCAACCGCAATTGGCTCTCCATGTGCCGTTCAAAACTGAAAGACGATGGTACTATCTGGATTAGTGGTACGCACCACAACATCCACGTCGTTATGCGTTGCTTGCAAGAACTCGGCTACAAGGTTCTCAACACAATAACTTGGCAGAAGACAGACCCACCGCCCAATCTGTCTTGTAAGTACTTCAACTTCTCGACAGAGCTAATCATCTGGGCGCGCAAACATGTGCAAAAAACGCACAAGTTCAACTACGAAACGATGAAGCAGTTGAATGGCGGAACACAGATGACAGATGTTTGGCGTATCCCTGCTGTAGGCAAATGGGAAAAGAGCCAAGGCAAGCACCCAACGCAAAAGACCTTGCGCCTCTTGTATCGTATCATCCTTGCGTCCACAAATGAAGGTGACACCATCCTTGATCCGTTTAGCGGTTCTGGAACTACTGGTATCGCAGCCAATCTGCTCAACCGCAAATATATCGGTATAGAACAAGAAAAGAAGTTCTGCGAGTTATCGCTTAGTCGTCGTGCTGCTCTTGAAGATCCGGAAGAACGGAAGAAACTTTCCGACAAAATGCGTGAGAACCCGCAAGAGACAACGGTACTTATCAATCACATGCGTAACAAAGACCGTGAATTGGCGATGCAATTGGGTATCACGTATGTCCGTGCAGGAGATTCGAAAGGTTCGCTACTTGTCAAACAAGGTTTTGAACGGCTTGGTTACATCTGTCTCCACACCGACGGAGAGAACCCGCAGTTATTCAAACAGACCAACAAAGGTTTTCGAATTTATAAAGCGTCTGACCTGCAGGAGAAAGGCTTTACCGCTGAAAATGCACCATATTATGCCGTTTTTCTCTTTAACCCAGCTAAGCCTATTCCATTTGACCAGCCTATCGACTTGCACAAGAGGAGATACACCCAAGTCGCTCATATCGAACTATTAAGCACCTTCATTAGTCTTAAATAACGTTTGTCCCTTACCCCGGATTTCATCCGGTTTTCTCTTTGTTAAGTGCGCGAGTCCTCAGCCTCGCGTTTCTCTTTCTTCCATTCCATGGCAATCTGATTGCCCGCTCTCCCGTCGGTATACCGCTATACCGTTATACCGCTATATCGAGCCACCCACACTCTGCCGATAGTAACTGTCCTTTGTCCATTAGCCCCAAATCTCATTTGGGTCACATCGTCCATTGGCTTGGATGCTATCTAAGTTTTTCTGTTATGCATGTGTCTTTTTCTGCATGCCCGCCTTAGCATGTGTCTTTTTTTTGTCCAAAGCCCACCAATTCACTTCAAAAAAACACAAGCTTTACAAACGTTTGTCCCTTACTCCGGATTTCATCCGGTTTTCTCTTTGTCAAGTGCGCGAGTCATCCGGCTCGCGTTTCTCTTTCTTCCTTTCCGCGGGATTGAATCCCACTTTGGTGTCCTATGCGCAACCTCCGATAGCGCGATAGATTACGTCCCCGACAAGAAGCGAAAGCTCCGTTTACTTCACGTGTACGCGTACTTGCGTGCGCTATTGCAATTGGCGCGCAAAACGCTCACACAATGTACCCGCACAATGCACTCGCGAAACACCCGCGCATGGCCTGCGCGTAACGAGAGGTCTGCTTGTCAGAACTTACGCGGATATATCCATATATCATACTTTTTTGCTACAAATATGCAAAAATATTTGCACGAATCAAAAAAAAATAGTAATTTTGCAGCGAATTTTGAGCATTTTGTGTTTGAGATTTGAACATTTTGTGTTATAGATTTAGACATTATGGAATTCCAAAGGAAACAATTTGACATCGTTTTGTCTCGTATCAATGAACCTCGCGGCAAGATACAAGTGATTATTGGACCACGTCAAGTGGGCAAATCTACGTTGATGGACCAAGTGTTAGCTCGCACATCCATTCCATATACACTGGCTAAAGCTGACAATGTTGACCCCAATGATCTGAATTGGATTAAACGAGTATGGGAATCGGCACGAGGAACAATGATTGTCAAAAATCAAACTGAGCATCTATTGGTTATTGACGAAATCCAGAAAATTATCCACTGGAGTGATGCTGTGAAAGAGGAATGGGATTGGGATTGCTCCAATCATTTGCCTCTGAAAGTCGTTCTGCTCGGTTCTTCTAGATTGATGATTCAATCGGGGCTTAATGAATCTCTTGCCGGACGTTTCGAACTCATACGTATGGGACATTGGACATACGCTGAGATGCACGATGCTTTTGGATTCTCTTTGGATCAGTACATATATTTTGGCGGTTATCCGGGCGCTGCTCAATTTATACAAGATGAAACACGTTGGAAACGATACATCAAGGATAGTATCATTACACCCGCAATTGAAAAAGACATTAAGTTGACTACTAATATCTATAAGCCTGTACTAATGAAACGCTTATTCCACCTTAGTTGCAACTACTCCGCTAAAGAATTGTCTTTAACGAAGATGCTTGGACAATTGCAAGATGCAGGAAACGTAACAACACTGGCAAACTATCTTGGAATATTAGAACAATGTCAACTGGTATGCGGATTGCAGAAATATGCTAACGATGAAGCACGCAAATACAATTCTTCGCCAAAATATCAGGTGTTCAATAATGCGCTACTAACCGCTAATCAACGTGGCAAGTTTGAAACCATTCGTACTGATGCTGATCTATGGGGAAGATGGGTTGAATCTGCTATCGGTGCACATTTGCTAAGTACAGCTGAAGAACAGGATTATCAAGTGTTCTATTGGAGAGAACGCAACAATGAAGTGGATTTTATAATAGCAACAGACGATGGTTGTGTGGCATTTGAAGTCAAGAGTGGCAGACGTAAAATGAATAGTGGGATGAAAGAGTTTGCTAAGGCATTCAAACCATTGCATTCCTATATCATCGGCACAGGAGGTATAAGTCTCGAAGATTTCTTGCAATCCGATGTGATTCAATGGTTATAAAAAGATAGAATGCCGAATGAAATACACCCACGAAACATTACATAAACTCCTCCTGCGCATGCAGAGCCTTGATTATCCGGGGTACAAAGATGCTACCGAACTGGATATGTTAGCGCACCTGCTCACACGGGAATAGATTATTGACTATCACGAAGTAGAGTGGTCATATTTAGGGTGGAAAATCAACTCTCTGTGTTTTTTTGGGGGTGGAATCCTTGCGTATGTCATTTTTTTGTTGTACCTTTGCGGCAAAATTGTCGCAAACAGCAACGAAATATGAGAAAATCCGCTACTATATTGTTTTTACTATGGGCATATTCGCTGATAGCAGCTGTACCCGGGTATGTCAATCCAATCCTTCCGTACGATTATTCCGACCCGGATATCATTTGTGTAGGCGATACCTATCTCATGACTTCTTCGTCGTTTAGCAACGTGCCGGGCTTGCAGATCTTAGTCTCGAAAGACCTCGTCCACTGGTCTATCGAAGATGCCGCTATTCCGAACCGCTTGCCGGGATATAAAGAAGGAGATCCGGTGCTTGGTAATTTCGTCTGGGCACCTTCCATCCGCGAGCACAACGGACAATTGTATATTTTCTACGGGGATCCGGACCGCGGCATTTACTGTATACGCGGTCAACTGCACGCTTGGGAAGAACCTGTCTTGGTGATGCCCGGCAAAGGACTGATCGACCCGTGTCCGCTATGGGACGAGGACGGCCGCGTGTGGTTGGTTCATGCTTTGGCAGGAAGTCGGGCAGGCCTGAAGAGTGTGCTGCTGATGGCGGAACTGAACGAAGACGCACTAAGTGTCAAAACACCAAGTCGTATCATCTTTGACGGGCACGCAGAACATCCTACCTGCGAAGGTCCGAAACTGTATAAACGGAACGGATACTATTATATCATGCACCCGGCCGGAGGCGTTTCTACCGGCTGGCAAGTGGTACAACGAAGTAAGAACATATACGGTCCGTATGAATGGAAAATAACTTTGTCGCAAGGCCATACAGCCGTTAACGGTCCTCATCAAGGAGGCTGGGTGGAGACGCCGGAAGGAGAAAACTGGTTCGTGCATTTTCAAGATGTCGGCGTAGCCGGTCGAATCGTTCATCTACAACCCGTACGCTGGATCGATGACTGGCCCGAGATGGGAAAAGACGGCGAACCGGTAGCTGAGTACGGCAAGCCTAATAAAAGCGAATACACGTGGATTAATTTCGCACGTCGGGATGAGTTCGATAGCACGGCTTTAGCCTTAGACTGGCAATGGGCCGGAGGATACATCGACCCCAAATGGTACTACTGCGATGCCCAAAATGGCCTCTTGCGGCTTTATAGCGCTCCGCAGAAAGAAGATGGTTTTATGCCGAACATGATCCTGCAAAAGATCCCTTCCGTTGCATTTACGGCCACAGCGCGTGTACGGTTCAAACCTTGTCCTGACAAGAAACTGGCAGGCGCGGAACAAGCCGGAATGATTGTTTTCGGACGCAAGATATTCACGCTTCAAGCCCCCGTTTCAGATGAATGGACGTACTTGCGCCTCACCATGAACGACCACCAACAAGGACAGTTCTATACCTCTTTGGACGGCCAACATTGGAGCAAATCCGGTGACGTCTTCCAAGCGGAAAAAGGATACTGGACAGGCGCACAAATAGGCCTCTTCTGCACTCGAAGCAAATCCATCAACGATGCGGGTTGGCTCGATGTCGACTGGTTCGAATTTTGAAGATCAATGGATAACTTTGTAGCCATAGATTTTGAGACGGCGAACTTCGCGCAGTCAAGCGTTTGTTCGGTCGGGTTGGTCATCGTCAAAGACGGGGAGATAGTGGATAACTACTACTCGCTCATCCGACCGATACCGAACTACTACAATGCGCGCTGTAGCGAAGTGAACGGACTGCATTTCGACGACACCAACGATGCGCCCGAGTTCCCGGATGTATGGTCTGAGGCGGTGCGTAAGGTGCATGAGTATTTTCCATACATCGAGGACGGAGAAGTGCCGTTCGTCGCGCACAATAAAGCATTCGACGAGAATTGCCTGAAGGCGGTGTTTCGTGCGTATGAGATTGCTTATCCGGACTATGAGTTTGAATGTACCTTGCTCCGTTCTCGCAAAGTGTGGCCGGAAGGACATCATAATTTGGATATCATTGCCGGCTATTGCGGCTACGAAATGACGAACCACCACCATGCCCTTGCCGATGCCGAGGCATGCGCTATTATTGCAAAGCAAATTTTATGACATACGAAGAGTACATAGCACAACAGCAACAGGCAATCGACGAGGAGCAGCAGGAGGATAGCTGTTTCACGGCGGATGTACCTGAGTGTCAATTTGTGAGAGGACATTGATATGGCGCAGAAGATACAGAAGACGAATGTATGTCGGCTGCTGGATGCGGCAGGGATTGCATATGAGTTGATTGAGTACGAGGTGGATGAGTCCGACCTCAGTGCCATGCATGTCGCCCAGCAGTTGGGCGAAGATGTGGATGCCGTGTTCAAGACTATCGTATTGGAGGGCGACAAGACCAAGCATTTTGTTTGTGTCGTGCCCGGAGCATGTGAGGTGGACTTGAAGAAAGCAGCTCGCGCCAGCGGCAACAAGTCCTGCAAACCCATTCCGCAGAAGGAGCTGCTACCGCTCACCGGTTACATCCGTGGCGGTTGTTGTCCGATAGGCATGAAGAAACCTTTTCCGTCGTACATCGACGAGACGTGTCTGCTGCATGAGAAGATATATGTCTCTGCCGGACAGCGTGGTATGCAACTCCGCCTCGCGCCGCAAGACTTGATAAACTATGTACCATTAGAAGTAAGTGATTTGATATAATATGCATCGTACCATCCGACTTGCGACATACGATGACATTCCTGCTATTATGCCAGTAATAGATGCGGCAAGGGAGATGATGCACGCTTCGGGAAACGTGAACCAATGGATAAACGGCTATCCGTCGGAGGAAGTTATCCAAGCAGATATCGCCCGTGACGGTGGCTTTGTAGTCACAGACGATGAGCGGATAGTGGCATACTTCGCCTTTCTGCCTGCGCCGGAACCGACTTATGAGAAAGTATACGAAGGCGCATGGTTGAATGACGAACCGTACTATGTCATTCATCGTTTGGCGAGTTGGCCGGACGTGCATGGGATATGGGATAGCGTGCTCGAATGGGCTTTTGAACGGACAAGCGCATTGCGTGTAGATACCCATCGTGACAATCATATCATGCAGCACAATATCCTCAAGCATGGGTTTACCTATTGCGGAATCATTTATTTACTTTCAGGCGACCAACGCCTGGCATACCAAAAGACGATATGACTGAATTAGAAGCTATACAAGTGCGCCATAGTGTGCGGAAGTACATAAACAAGTACCATTTCGAACTGGTCGCCGGCAAAGAGAATTTTAATTGGAAGACATTATGAAGTTATACACAGCAGCATATTTATCGCCGTTGGGAATGATTGTTCTTGAGTCAGATGGAGAAGCGCTGGTCGGATTGCGATTCATGGAGACATCAGAAGTTCTGCCACAAGCCTTAGATACGATTTCTGCTGATACACTATGCACATTG
>LXOW01069399.1_pt1 | contig 40295 bp, 30 predicted proteins | sample 1368591 | NCBI WGS metagenome assembly LXOW01 (sample SAMN04884650, study PRJNA319009) | bovine gut metagenome | isolation source: Cow rumen | host: Bos taurus | place: Italy: Legnaro (PD) | collected 2014-07-09
GCCAACAGCCGCGGAGGCTTCGGGCAGGCGGTGGTGTATTGAATTAAAAAATTAAAAATTTAAAATTAGAACTGATGCGATAATTTTAACCAAAAAAACTTAAGAAAAATAGATTTATTGATTTTCTTTAATCGAATCTTTATTTAACTGCTTCATTTTCAATTTGACATGAATCACTCAAATAAATCTTCCGATTTTTGCAAAATCAAAATCAATAAATCTTCAAAAATGCCAAAAAATTCCAAAAATGATTTTCAAATCGAAAAGTCACAATATGCTCATAAGGCACAGAATATAAGTTATTTATAGAATATATAACAAAAGTTAACGCAACAGTAGTAATTAAGAATTAAAAATTATATTGGCAGAGATGAAACGAATGATGATACTTTTGGCAGGTGCGATGCTGGGCATGCATGGTATGGCAGCGGTTATACCGTTCTCGATGGATGCAGAAGCTGCCGCGAAGAACACTCCCGAGGGATGGAACGAGGTGCAACTTCCTACCGGCATCCCGGCTATCACGGAGGCGAACACCTTCGTGATCACCGATGCCAAGTATGGCGCATCAACCTCATCGTCGGATAACACCACTGCCATTCAGGCTGCACTGGATGCTGCGGCTGCCGCCGGAGGAGGCGTGGTGGTGATTCCCGCTGGTACGTACCTGAGTAGTTACCTCACCATAGGCTCAAAAACAATCCTGCACCTAAGCGCCAACGCTACGCTGAAGATGAAGGCTATAGGCACATTCCCAACGGATGGTAACGGCTACCACAAGATGGACAACCCTTTCATCACCGGCAAGAGCAATGCTTCGGACATCGTGATTGAGGGCGAGAGCCGCACCACATCCATCATCGACGGACAGGGAGCACCCTGGTGGGATGAGGTGGAGACCGCCAAAGCTGCGAAGAAGAGCACGACTCGTCAGGCACTCATCCGATTCTGGCAGGGCAACCGTTACCTGTTCCGCAACTTCCGCATCCAGAACGCACCGAACACAAATATCACCATCGGTCGCAGCGGCAAGGGCGCTCACACCACAGCACACGACATAACCATCAAGAACCCGTCATCCACAGCCGATGACCCCTCGCACAACACCGACGGATTCCCCATCTGGACGCAGTATGTGAATATCTACGACTGCGAGATCGACACCGGTGACGACAACATCGTCTGCGACCAGGATGCTCAGTACGTGCACGTATGGCACTGTGATCTGAAGGAAGGCCATGGAGCCTCGTTCGGCAGTTACACAACGAACATGCACGACATCATCTACGAGGATCTGACATTCACCGACACCGACTCAGGATTCCGCCTTAAGTCCAACAAAGGTCGCAGCGGCGATGTGTATAACCTCATCTTCCGCAACTGCACAATGACCAACGTGGCTAACCCCATCAGCATCACCGCTTGGTACGATAGTCTGCCATCCAGTCCGGCATTTATTGAGGCGCATGCTGATGAGTTGACATCTACAACGCCCGCCTTCCACGACATACTCATTCAGAACGTAACAGCAAGCGGTGATACTAAGTACAAGTACGGCAGCGCTGATCCTAACAAAGATCGCAAGTACTTCGGCATCTTCATCTACGGTCGTCCGGAGAGCTATGTGCGCAACGTGACGTTCGATAATGTTAACATCACCCATAGCAAGGGACTCAAACTCAACTTCTGCTCCGGCATCACGTTCAAGGACTGCAGCTACACAGTGTACAACACCAACCGTACCGAGAAGAACGGCTCATCCACCGCTGAGGGTCTTCCGGCCGTGCTCATCGAGCAGCAGTACAAAGGTTCCTACACTTGGAACGAACAGAGCGAACAGACCGAGCAGACACTGCCCGTTGTGCTTAGCTGGAACATGGGCGTGGGTGGCGCTGAGGCAACAGCGGCCAATAGCATCACCGGAGCTACGGGCTGCGCGGCAGAGGGGATCACGATAGCCATCACGGGTAACACGAGCAAAAGCTGGTCCGTCGGCAACGGCTCTATCTCCTACAAGGGCGTGACGTACAAGACCCTGAAGAACTCCAACGGCGCACAGAACACCGTCACCCTGCCCGATGGCAAGAAGGCAAGCAAGGTTGATTTCTACGCCGTGAACAATTACGATGACAGAGGCTACGGCGCACTAACGGAGCTGAATGGTGCTACATGCGATGAAGTCGTATCATCATTGATGGACTACAACAATCCCACCCATATCAGCAAAAGCTTTGCTGCACCGGTCAGCGCGTTCACGTTTACCTTCTCCGGAGTGCAGATGTGTTTTATCGCAGTCATCACGCTGGCAGACGAAGAGAGCCCTACGGAAATTAATGATGTCAGAAATCAGATGTCAGAAATCAGATGTCAGAAAGTGATTCGTAACGGACAACTGCTCATCATCCGTGACGGCAAGGCATATAACATCATCGGACAAACAACTCGGGATAACGGGATACCGGAATAACGGGATACCGAAAGACAAACAACAATGAAGAAACTATTAATCATAGCATTGCTAATAGCCAATGGCCAATGGCTAACGGCCGGCGTTACTGACCTGACCTGGTATCAGGTCTGCATGGGGCAGATGGGTGCCGAGTGGTACGGCTCGGATGAGGCGCAAGAGATAGCCGACATCGTCATTGCTGTGCAGAAGACCAACGGCGGCTGGATGAAGAACGACCAGTTGCACAAACTCTCGTCCTCCGAGTACCAAAGTCTCGTGAACAAGAAGAACGGCCGTTCATGTCTGGATAACGTAGCCACCACCCAGGAGATGCGCTATCTGGCTAAAGTGTGGAAAGCCACCGGCAACGATACCTACCGCCAGGCTTTTCTCCGTGGCCTGCAGATGATCCGCACAGCGCAGAAGGGCTGCGGCGGCTGGAGCCAGTACCTGCCGCTGAGCAACGACAACGGCTATCAGGACTACATCACATTCAACGATGACCTGATAGTCAACGTCCTCAAACTCCTGCGCGACATCTACAATAACCAGGGCGACTTTGCGGACATCACCGATGCCGGCACCCGCACATGGTGCCAAGGGGCTTTTGAGCGCGGAGTGCAATGTATCATGGATTGCCAGGTCAATATCGACGGCACGTATGCCGCCTGGTGCGCACAGCACGACACCGTAGCACCCTACCTGCCTACCGAAGGCCGGCCGCAAGAGCTGCCGTCCGTCAGCGGCTATGAGTCCGCCAACCTGCTCACGTTCCTCATGTCGATTGAAGACCCTTCGGACGAGCTCAAACAGCGTATAACCGCAGCGGTCAACTGGCTGGATGCGCATAAGATTCCTAACCACGCCGTAGAGGACTACACCAATACCGCCGGACAGAAAGACAGGCACATCATCGAGAAGACCGGCACGCACCTGTGGGGACGATTCATCCAGATAGGCGGCAACACGGGTACGGAGGTCTATAACAAATTCTTCGATAAACTCAAGAACCGCGGCAAGACTCGCAGTTACACGTATAACGGCGTCACCTATACGTACACCGAGGAGGAACTGGCACGCGCCAACTACGACCCCACGAAGGCATATGAGCCTGTATTTGCCATTTACAAGGATTCGATTTCCCACATGTTCTACCGCTTCATCTACAACTACGAGGACACTCCTATCGCGTTTGACAATAAGGGTTGCCCCTACTACACCTCGCTCTTTACGGATGTCCGCATGGGCTACCAGTACATGGGTTCGTGGTGCCAGCGCGTGATTGAGGAGGAGTATCCTGCGTGGGAAGCCAAGTATGCCGGTCATGACGGAGGGACTTATGTCCTGTCGCCGGAGACTTGCGTGTCGAAGAACGGCGACAAGACCTATACGTTCAGCAACGCCTTTACGATTACCAACGACGGCAGCTGGGGCTATACAGTAGCAAAAAAAATCTACATGAAGTTAGCAGCTGACATCACCTACACGATCCATATCCCCGATGATCTGCAAGTAACCGAGGCAACGATACGCGGCTACGCCAATTATGACGACGCGGATGCCAGCATCACAATGTGGAACAACGTCTCGTATCCCGACGATACGTATTTCTTCCCGCGTACCGGTGCTGACGGTAAGAATATCATCGTTTCCCACACCATTGACCATAGCGACCAACCTGTCACAGGCGAACTGCCCTTCAAGATCAAAGGCAAGCAGCTGTGCATAGCTATCACTCTGACGTGCTCACGACGCACAAGCGGAGTGGAAAGCCATCAGCAGTCAGCAACCGGCATTCAGAAGATTATCCGCAACGGACAGATATTGATCCTCCGCGATGGCATTGAATATACTATTTTAGGTTCACAATTCTAATATAAACAATATGAAACCATTCATGGACAAAGATTTCCTGCTGCAGACCGAGACTGCACAGGAGTTGTATCACCAGCATGCGGCTAAGATGCCGATCATCGATTACCACTGTCATCTTATCCCGCAGATGGTAGCAGAGAACAAACGCTTTGAGTCGATTGCACAGATCTGGCTCATGGGCGACCACTACAAGTGGCGCGCTATGCGCTCCAACGGCGTGGACGAACGCTATTGCACAGGCAAGGACACTACCGACTGGGAGAAGTTCGAGAAGTGGGCGGAGACCGTACCCTACACGTTCCGCAATCCGCTCTATCACTGGACGCATCTGGAGCTCAAGACTGCTTTCGGTATCGAAGAGCGTCTGAATCCCGAGACCGCACGTGCTATCTACGACAAGTGCAACGACCTCATCCAGAACGATCCGAAGTTCTGCCCGCAAGGACTCATGAAGCACTATCATGTAGAACTCGTATGCACCACCGACGATCCTGCCGATTCGCTCGAATGGCACCAGATGCTCAAGAGTGATCCGAAGGCAGAGGTACGCATGTTACCGACCTGGCGTCCCGACGCAGGTATGAACATCGAAGCGGCTACATGGAAAGCATATATCGAGAAGCTGGCTGCAGTTAGCGGCGTTGCAATCACCAATTTTGGCGATTTAGTAGATGCCCTCCAGAAACGCCACGACTTCTTTGAGTCAATGGGTTGCCGCCTGTCTGACCACGGCATCGAGGAGTTCTACGACGAGCCGTACACCGATGCAGAGATCAACGCTATCTTCCAAAAGGCATTGGCAGGCAAAGAACTCACCACCTACGAGATCCGTCAGTACAAGCACGCTTACCTGCACGCACAGGCTGAGATGGACTACGCTTCCGGCTGGACGCAGCAGTACCACTACGGTGCTATCCGTAACAACAACTCGAAGATGTTCGCCAAGCTCGGTGCAGACACCGGTTTTGACTCCATCGGTGAGTTCACCACCGCCAAAGCGATGAGTCACTTCCTGGACGAGATGAACAGCGAAGGACATCTGGCCAAGACCATTCTGTACAACCTCAACCCCTGCGCCAACGAGGTGATTGCCACCATGCTTGGTAACTTCCAGGACGGCAGTGTGCCCGGCAAGATTCAGTTCGGCTCGGGCTGGTGGTTCTTGGATCAGAAAGACGGCATGGAGAAGCAGATGATGGCTCTCTCGAACCTTGGTCTGTTGAGCCGCATGGTAGGTATGCTTACCGACAGCCGCTCGTTCCTCTCCTACCCGCGTCACGAGTACTTCCGCCGTACCCTGTGCAACGTGCTCGGCAACGACATCGAGAACGGCATGATCCCGTACACCGGTTACGAGAAAGCCCGCGTACAACAGATGGTAGAGGATATTTGCTACAACAACGCGAAGAATTACTTCAAGTTCTGATAATTCCCTCCCGCCTGCTGCTCACATAGAGCGGCAGGCGGGAATAATTGGTATGCGTTATAAATCGTTGATAGTATTGCTTACCTTTGCGGCTGCGTTGTACGCGCAGGAGTTCCGCAAGGTGTTCTCCTCGTCCAACTCCCCGGAGCTCGTGGTGCAAAATATTGTTCGATACAATAATGCCACCAAGTCCCGCGAACGGATTTATATCAACTCGGACTACTGCTCCTACGTAGTCGTTCGCAAAGGGGCAAGGTATTATAACGCTGCACCCGGCGAGAATATCGTAGAGAGCCGACCTGTGCAATCACAGGCTGCAGAAGGTAACTTTACTACAACCGATTATCATTACTACAGAGGAGTCTTCCCTTCCAAAGAACCTGCAATGGGTTATTATGCCTTTCCTTTGGCCGAAGGGGAGACAATTACGATAGAGCCGCACACCATCCGTTTTCGGGATAGTGAAAGGGAGGAAAATTATCTGTCGTTTGCTATCCAGGAAAACGATACAGTGTATGCGATGCGTGGAGGTGTTGCATGTTTGGCTGGAGATAAGAAGGGTGTGATTATCAATCATATAGACGAGACGTTTTCCGTCTATTATCACATGCGCAAAGCGTTAGTCAGCCCGGGCGATGCAGTCGAAGTGGGACAACCGATAGGGCTGGCTGCCGGTGGGAAAGTATATGTGAGTTTCCTCTATCTGGACGAGAAGTATTTCAAGCAGAAAGAGGTTGCCGAAGAATACCCCTATACGCATTTCGTTCCTCAACTATGGGATGGCACCCGGTACACTCAATACGAAATGACGGCATCCAAAGTTGTGCCTGCCATCCCTGACGAACTGGTGATGCAAGATATGAGCAAAGCACAGAAAAAGCGCTATTTGAAAAACAAGAATCGAAACAAATAATTAACACAATATAAATCATTTATTTTAAATCTTATGGCAAAGATTATTACATTAGGCGAGATCATGCTCCGCCTCAGTCCCGAAGGACAAGACCGTTTCATACAGTCCGAACATTTCCGCATCATCCCGGGTGGCGGTGAGGCTAACGTGGCTATCTCGTGCGCCAACTATGGTCACGAGGCTTATCTGGTAACCAAACTGCCGAAGCATGAGATCGGTCAGATTGCCGTTAACTCGCTGCGTCGTTACGGTGTGAAGGACGATTATATCGTTCGTGGCGGTGACCGCGTAGGTCTGTACTACTGCGAGACAGGTGCTTCGATGCGTCCGTCGAAGGTTATCTACGACCGTGCTCACTCGGCTATCGCTGAGGCTGATCCGAAGGACTTTGACTTCGACAAGATCATGGAAGGTGCAGCCTGGTTCCACTGGTCGGGTATCACACCGGCCATCTCCGACAAGGCGGCCGAGATTACCAAACTGGCCTGCGAGGCAGCCAAGCGTCACGGCGTTTGCGTGAGCGTGGACCTCAACTTCCGCAAGAAACTCTGGACATCCGAGAAAGCTATCTCCATCATGCGTCCGCTGATGCAGTACGTTGATGTTTGCATCGGCAATGAGGAGGATGCAGAACTCTGCCTTGGCTTCAAGCCCGACGCAGATGTCGAGGGTGGCGAGACCAACGCCGAAGGCTATAAGGGCATCTTCGAGCAGATGATGAAGGAGTTTGGCTTCAAGTATGTCGTTTCCACGCTCCGCGAGAGCTTCAGCGCTACGTTCAACGGCTGGAAGGCTATGATCTACAACGGCAAGGAGTTCTATCAGTCCAAGCGCTATGAGATCAATCCCATCATTGACCGCGTAGGCGGTGGTGACTCCTTCTCCGGCGGACTGATCCACGGCATGCTCAAGTACCCCGACAACCAGGGTGCAGCCCTTGAGTTCGCAGTAGCAGCCTCCGCACTGAAGCACACCATCAACGGCGACTTCAACCTCGTCAGCGAAGATGAGGTATTGAGCCTCGCCGGTGGCAACGCCAACGGACGTGTGCAACGCTAAATGTTGAATGTTGAATTTTAAATCTTGAATTTTATGAATAATAAGGTTCTTAGCAACTGGCGTTGGGTCATGTGTGCGATGCTCTTCTTCGCCACCACGGTCAATTATATGGACCGCCAAGTGCTGTCCTTGACCTTCAAAGAGTTTATTCAACCCGAGTTCCACTGGACCGACTCCGACTACGGAACCATCACCGGTGTGTTCTCTATCGCGTACGCTATCTTCTGCCTCTTCGCCGGTAAGTTCATCGACTGGATGGGCACGAAGAAAGGTTACCTCTGGGCGATCATCGTTTGGTCGTTAGGTGCTGTACTGCACGCAGGCTGCGGCTTCGTAACCGAGCAGATCGTAGGTCTGGAGAGCAAAGCCGCCTTGCTGGAAGCTACCGGAACGATAGTAAGTACGATCTCGATGGTCAGTGTATGGCTGTTCCTCGCTTGCCGTCTGATTCTCGGTCTTGGTGAGGCAGGTAACTTCCCTGCTGCCATCAAGGTTACTGCCGAGTACTTCCCCAAGAAGGACCGCGCTTTCGCAACGGCACTCTTCAATGCCGGCGCATCCGTAGGTGCACTGGCTGCTCCCGCTACTATCCCTCTGCTGGCGAAGAGCCTGGGTTGGGAGATGGCGTTCATCATCATCGGTGCGCTCGGATTTATCTGGGCTGGCATCTGGATCTTCGTCTATGACAAACCCACCGAGAGCAAGCATGTCAACGAGGCTGAGCTGGCATACATCCAACAGGATGACGCCGATGCTCCGAAAGAGGCTGTCAAGGAAGAGCAGCAAATGTCCTTTAGCGAGGCTTTCAAGCACCGTCAGACCTGGTCGTTTGCGTTCGGCAAGTTCATGACTGACGGCGTGTGGTGGTTCTTCCTGTTCTGGGCACCTGCGTATTTCCAGGACCAGTTCGGCATCAAGGCTTCTGACCCGCAGGGTATAGCGTTGATCTTCACGCTGTATGCGATTGTAACGGTTATCTCGCTGTTCGGTGGCTATCTGCCTAAGATCTTTGTGGAGAAGAAAGGCATGGAGCCGTATGCAGGTCGTATGCGCGCGATGCTGATCTTCGCCTTCTTCCCCTTGTTTGCACTGTTTGCCCAGCCTCTTGGCAGGGAGTTCGGTCCGTGGGCAGTAGCTATCATCATCGGTATCGTAGGAGCCGCTCACCAGAGCTGGAGCGCGAATATCTTCTCCACCACGGGTGATATGTTCCCCAAGTCGGCAGTTGCTACCATCACCGGTATCGGTGCTATGGCAGGTGGTGTAGGTTCGTTCTTGATCAATAAAGGTTCGGGTGTGCTCTTCGACTACTCGGGCAGTCTGGGTGAAGCATTTGCATTCATGGGCTTTACAGGCAAAGAAGCCGGCTATATGATTATCTTCTGCATCTGCGCTGTGGCTTACCTCATCGGCTGGTCTGTCATGAAAGCTCTCGTGCCTAAATACAAACCTGTGGAACTGAAATAATCGTTCGAGTGAAACGAGACAAGAAGGCTCTCATGCTGAAGTACAAGCCGGTTGAGGCAGACTGATTCTCAACTGCGAACCTCTATTCAAAAGTGTCCTTCGGGGCACTTTTTTTCTACTCTCTCCGCCCCGCTTCTCGCCAACAGATGACTACAATCCTCCGCATCATCGTCACGGATAGATGCGGAGGATTCCAGTGATAGCTATATTTTCTTACCATGCTTTGCATGAACGATTATTTTCATGAATAATTTGCATAATTCAGAAAATTTTTGTAACTTTGCATGCATAATGTGAATATCCGACAACAAACATCATAAACACATATGAATAGACCGTACTGGCTGATTGCCTTGGTAGTGTTCGGTACTACCTCAATGATGGCACAAGAGGATAACCATAATGCAGATGGTCAGACCTCTGTGGCAGTTGTTGCAGGTGAAACAGGAACAGTTGAGTCGAAGAAAGCAAGCACTACCGAACCATCATCGCAGGACAGCGCTGCATTGCAGGCACCGCAGCAGGAGATACCCGTATGGAAGCAGAAACTCTACTACGGCTACAATTTCGACATCTATTTCCACCATGACACGCGGTCAAACCGCAAGGAGAACGGTTGGTCGATAGCTCTGACGCCCGAGATTGGCTGGAGGCTGAAAGAGAGAATCTACCTCGGTATGCGCTTCGGAGGCAGTTATCAGGACACCTATACCACATTTACCCGTGAGGCACTGGACGGTCGTACGGTGTCTGAGAACCTGCGTGTGCAGCAGGGCAGTTGGGAGGTTACGCCGTATGTGCGCTACCGTCTCAAGACGCTGTTCAATGACAAAGTCGGCATATGGCTGGAAGCACACTTGTATGCAGGTATGGAGTTTCCGCGTGTGACTGACGGCATAGTGAAAGGAACAGATTACGACGGCCTAAAGCACAGCATAACCTATGGTGCACAGGTGTCACCGGTCATCACGTATCAGTTCAACCGTAAGAGCACATTCCAGATATTCTTCTCCATCCTGTCTTTAGGATACAGCGGCACTACGTTCTGTTACGTCGATTCGACAACCGGCGGCCGCTATAACGAGAACACCAATGATGTCATCATCTTCTCCGGCAAGCTGCGCAACCTGCTTGCCAACCAGTTCACTCCCGGACTGTACGGCCTGAAATTCGGTGTACAAAAGAGTTTCTAGTGCGGTTTAAGACACTTATTTGGAAAGTTCCGCTTGCCGTAGCCGGCATAGCTATAGGAACGGTGATGTTGCTGCTGGTGGCAGCGGCATGTATAATCTATGTACCATCCCTGCGGGCTGTCGTGACAGACAAAGGTATCACAGTGGCACGTGAACAGACGGGCATGGATATTGACCTCGGTCATATATATCTGTCGCCGTTCCATCATTCGCCACTGGTGCTGTACCGCGCCTATAAGGGAGAAGCGGATCTGCCGCTGGAAGTGAACATCGACAGCCTGTATGTCGGTCATCGCGGTAAGGACACTCTGGCATACGTTCATCTGTTACGTCTGAAAGCCAAAGCTCTGACATCACAACGGCCTGTCAGTGAAGCGGTCAGCACTGCGTCAGCCGACAGCGGTCCGCTATCCATACCTATTGTGGTGGAACGGTTGCAGCTGGACAGGACGACGTTCCATTCCGACAGTATGATTGCTACAGTGGGCATAGACGCTATCGTCGGACATCTGGCACTCAACAGTCCTGAGCTGAACATCGCCAAAGGCCACTATCCGCTGCACGGGTTGCACTTGCACGATGCGTCCGTAGGCATTGATTTGCGGAGTACTCCTCCCGACACTACGGCGCAGGACACCACACCCATGCTGATGGCGTTTGATGTGCCGGACGGCGAACTGCGCAATATACATTTTACACTCACACCTATAGGGCTGGATATAGCCACCCGCTCCATACAGACGAATGCATTGATTGATGTAGGCGGCAACACGTATGACGCCCGCCGCATTGAGATTGGCGGAACGAAACTTGCCATAGGTGATTTCGCACTGCCGGTGGATACCTTGTACGGCGATGCATGTGTAGCGCTGAACCGCAATCTGATTACCAGCAACGGTCTGCACGTCCGCTCGGACGAGATTGGTGCACAGGCGGACTTGTCCGCCACCACGATGAATCTGCAAACGATGCGGGTGGATGTGACCGGCGATGCGGTGTATCAAGGCAGCCAAGCCTGTCTCCGCGCCTCGTATGACATAGACGACGAAGCCTATAACCTGCATGCGGATATAGAACGGGTGGACCTGAGTCCCTTCCTTTCCGACAGCACGTATATCGTTCTTTCTGGCGCGATAGACGCAGAGGGTAAAGGCTTGAATCCCCGTTCGCAGGCAATGAGGAGCAAGGTTAATTTGCACCTCAAGGACGGAATATACGACAATATGGATGTATCCGGTATGCGTCTGGATGCCGGATTGGCGGACATGACGCTGGAAGGCACCCTGCATCTGCCCTTTGCGATGAGCGGCGACAGTCTGCAGGTGGCGGCACAAACGGAACATCAGTTCCGCGTAGCTGACTTCCTTTCCAAAAGAAACGACCGATTCCTGACGCCGGAACGGATGAGCGTGGACTACCGCACGCAAATGCGTGAAGTGAAGGTACATGCAGCAGGCAGGGATTTCCGCGCACAGAGCCTTAACCTGCACTTCACCACCGACAGTACCACATCACTGAATGTGGCGACAGACGGTCTGACCGTAGATATGACAAGTCCGATGCACGTGCTACGGCTCATCGACAGGATACAGCCTCTTCTGCAAGCCGTAAGCGATTCATCCCGCATAGCTCCTGTCACATCGCTTGCCGACCTGACACAACTGGATACGCTGCGCCATCTGATACCGGCCCTCTCGGCGGACATCGCGCTCACCAAAGGCAGTCCCGCACAAGGCCTTATCGAAGATGTCGGACTGGACATCAACGGGATAGACCTGGCTCTCCGATCCGACACGATGCAGACAAGCCTTGCACTGGATGCATCGATTCCAGAAATCAGTCATCCGGAAGACAGTACGGCCCTTCGTCTGCCTGCCGCCAAGGCTGCATTGCGTATAGCGATGAAGGAAGGCCGGACGTTTGCATCGCTGACTGCCGACAGCCGCCTGACAGACGGCGTGATGACACTGCATGGCCTGAAAACGGATGCAGAACTTTGGCTTGATTTGGAGCAGACAGGCAACGACCTGCATGGAACGGGATGCCTGACAATGGACGATCTGTCATTCGGCCAGATGGATTTGGGCAGCCGTGCGGTCAACCTGTCCGCCTCCCGTTCACAATTGTACAGGAATGCCGTTCGGGCGGATGTACAGTTGGATGACATACCGCTCGAGATAGCGGACAGTATCATCCGGATGGCGGACCTGGATCTGAACGGCGCCATCCGTGCGCAGGCCACAGTAGACGGACTGCCGGAACGGTTCGACCTCTCGGCGGAGGTACTGCCGCTCAACGTGTCGGCACATTACAAACCCTACGACGTGCGGCTCAGCCTGGGCGAGACCCCTGTAGTGATGAAGCACAACAAAGTGAACTTCAACGGTCTGCCCATTTATGGCGTTGACAGCACGTTTATCGCGCTCACGGGCGGACTGGACCTCAACAGCATGCGGTTGGATATCGCGCTGGCGGCGGACAGTTTTGCGCCCGTCAAACTGGTCAAGAACGGACCTATCCCCGTCTATGGCGAGCTGGCAACCGACATCCACGGTACGGTCACCGGTCCGCTGGACAGCATAGTTGCCGACGTGGATGTCACGATCCTGCCTACCACAGATATCACCTATCCTATTGACAAGAAGAACCTGGCGCAAGTCAAGCCCCATGGCACAGTGAACGTGCGCTACGGTACGGCGGACGGGGCGCTTGATCTGGGCGGACAGGTCAACGTGGATGACGGCTTCATCCGCTATTCGCCCAAAGCCTATCCTATCATGCCGTTCCATGTGGATTCCGGCAGTCATGTGGCGTTCAACGGACCTGTCGGACAGACACGGCTGGACATCTCGGCTTCGCAGAAAGTGAAAGCCGATGTGGAGTCGGAAGACGAAGAGACCCGACGCGTGGATTTCACCACCGGCGTGCGCGTAAACGGTGTGGTGGACTCCATGGGTATAAAATCCATCAACTTCTTCCTGGAAGCTCCGGAAGACGAGACGATCACACAAGAGCTGGCTTCGCTGGACGAAGACACACGTGAGGGACTGGCTGCTACGCTGCTCGCCACGGGTATGTACGTGGGCGAAAGCAATGTGGCGGCACAGCGGGACGGCTATGCCCTGTCCTCCATCATCAACAGCCGCATCAATGCCGCGATGGCGAACTCCAAGATGGGCAAGGTGGTGGATATAGACCTCAGCAGCGCGCAGACGGAGCATGCCGGCGGCAAGACCAACGACATGAACATTGCCATCAGCAAGTCGTTCTTCAAAGACCGCTTCCGTATCACCATAGGTTCCACCTTGACCGATAACCCCGAGGTCAATCAGACCAGCGGACTGCTGAGCAACCTGTCAGCCGATTACAAACTGACCAAAGACGGCGATGTGCTGTTGCGGCTCTACTCGCAACGCGACTACAACAATGTACTGGAGGGCGAGCTCAACAAATCCGGACTCGGCGTGCGGGCGACAAAAGAATGGCGCCGCAAGGAGCTGTTCCGTGGGGACAGTCTCACACGTACCTACGGTCTGACGGCGGACGCAGGTTTGGCATACAGGTCGAACAACAGTCTCGGACCGGACCTGACACTCAATTCGACCTTCAAGAACCTCTTCGGCCGCGGCGAGTCGTTCACGCTGAAGGGCAACGGTGCATACTATTGGGCGCTGCGCAACCGCCATCCGGGTGATCCGAAGAAGACCGACACCTACAAGCTCGGCGTCAACGCATCACTCGTCTTCCCGTACCTGCACTGGGCGGGCGACAACAACCCCGACGGCGACACGCGCTACATGCTCGGCTATCAGTACGAGAACATAGCCGGAGGATACGGCGTACACAAGCTCTCCGGCTCGTTCACGTATTTCATCCGCTCCTCGCCGTATATCACCCATGCCTTCACACCGTTCTCGCTGTCCGTCGTGCTCATGAAAGCCGAGTCTGACAGTCTGCTGGACAAAGCGGCTGAGTTCCCGCAGCTGATCAAGATCATTGCCGGTGATGAGTTCGTGCCGTCCGTCGGCTATAACTTCATCTACAACAACTACCGCTCCAAGCGGACTGTGAACACGATGCTGGATTTAGGCATCAAGGAGTCAGGCAACCTCATCAACGCACTGTATTGCCTGTTCGGGCATAAATGGAATGAGACTTATAAACCGCTGGGCAGCATCACCTTTAACCAGTTCGTCAAACTGACCGCCGAACTGCGCAACAAGTTCAATATCACCGACCAGGTATGTATTGCCACACGCCTGTATGCAGGAGCGAACATCCCGCTCGGCAACTCCCAGTTTGCACCGCTATCCGAGGCGTTCTACGCCGGCGGACCCAACGGTATGCGTGCCGCTTCGCCGTATGCCTACGGTCCGGGTAACTTCTATTCCGCCAAATACAACCAGAACTTCTTCCACGCCGGCGATGTCAAACTGGAGGCGAACTTCGAACTCCGTTTCCCGATTGTATGGAAACTCTACGGTGCGACCTTCCTGGATGCCGGCAACGTATGGAACTGGTACAGCACAGTCGATCTGTTCAAAGCCGCCGGATACAACGATTATCTCTCACGGCTTGAGATTCCTGACAATCTGTATGACGGACTGTTCAACAATCCGGAATTCGCGCGTCAGATTGCGCTCGGAACAGGTGCCGGCCTGCGACTGGATATTGACGGTCTTGTAATCCGGCTTGATCTGGGCGTAGCAATCCATGCACCGTTCCAGACCTACCGGTATGACAAAGAGGGCAAAACGGACAAGTCACAACCCATTAACACATATTTCAATATCCCGTCCGCACTTGACGCCATACGTGTCAACTTCGGCATCGGATACCCCTTCTGATTTGTAAAGCATTTTTAATAATTTTTACATATGGTACATGATCTTTATATTCTGATGATTACGNNTCTGATGATTACGGCTGGCGTGGTCAGCCTGTTGTTCAAGTTAATGAAACAGCCAGTGGTGCTCGGTTACATTGTAGCCGGCATATTAGTTGGTCCGTATTTGTTCGGCGAGACCTTGGTGAGTGCGGATAACGTAAAGGCCTGGGGCAACATAGGCGTGCTGTTTGTGCTGTTCTGCATCGGTCTGGAGTTCCGAATCAAGAACCTCATCGCCAGCGGCAAGGTGGCGGCGATCGGTGCGCTGACCATCATCGGCGGTATGATGCTGTTTGGCTTCGGTGTCGGCAAATGGGCGGAAATGGATATGCTCAATGCCCTCTTCCTTGCCGGTATGCTATGCATGTCCAGTACGACCATTGTTATGAAGGCTGTTGACGAGGCCGGGCTGGGTAAGGCACGCTTCGTCAAAGGCGCAACCAGTATTCTTATCGTCGAGGATGTGGTGGCGGTGGTGCTGATGGTCTTGCTGTCCAGTATAGCTATCAAGCATCAGTTCGATGGTCCCGAACTGCTCAACAAAGTGATTATTCTGGCTATCACGCTGGTCGTGTGGTTCGTGGTTGGTATATTGATTATCCCCACATTCATCCGCAAAGTCAAGCCCTATCTGAACGATGAGACACTCATCATCCTTGCCTTAGGGCTCTGCCTCGGTATGGTGCTGACTGCAGAAGAAGCCGGTTTCAGCGGTGCTCTCGGCGCGTTTGTGATGGGCTCTATCCTTGCGGAGACAATCGAGTCGCATCGTATTGAACATCTGATGACCCCGCTCAAGAACGTGTTCGCCGCTATCTTCTTCGTATCGGTTGGTATGATGATTAATCCGTCCAGTCTCGTTGAATACTGGCCAAGCATCCTTATTACGTGCGCAGTGATTATTATCGGTATGATTATCTTCGGCACGCTCGGTTGCTGGTGGGGTGGTGAGACGATGAAGGACTCCATGCAGACGGGTTTCTCGTTCGTGCAGATTGGTGAGTTCTCGTTCATCATCGCCGGTCTGGGCAACAGTCTGGGGGTACTGCATCCCGCTCTCTATCCGATTATCGTGGCATCCAGTGTGGTAACTACCTTCCTCACGCCGTATATCATGAAAGCCGCAGTGCCGTGCTACAACGCCTTATACAAGCATGCACCCGCGGGTCTTCGCGAGAAAATGGACCGTCGTGAGCAGCAGGTAATTGAGGCCGAGCAGAAGGCAAAGGAACCGAAAGCCAAGACTCAAGAGTCAAAAGCCAAATCAGGCATCTCCAAAGCCATCTCGCATACGATTGTTACCAAGCGGCTGGTGAACCTCTTCATTGAGAACATGAGTGCCAACGACCAGCCACACAACGATGAAGAAGAAAAATAAATACTTTTTTTAGCCTGTCAGGGCTATGAATTATGGAATTTTTAGGATTTAGTGTTCAAGCCTGGATTACGATTGCTACGGTACTGACGATGTTCAGTATCCTGCTGTTTACCAAGCTGCGCTCCGATTTGGTTTTCCTGGGAGCTGTCGCTGTTTTGTTTGTGACAGGCGTGCTGGATGCAAAAGAGGCCTTTTCCGGCTTCAGCAGCACGTCCGTGATTGTAATCGGCGTACTGTTCGTTGTTGTAGCAGGTCTGACGCATACCGGCGTGCTGCAATGGATTGTGAAGAACCTGCTTGGCCAGCCCAAGACCTACAAGGGCGCCGTAGTGCGACTGATGCTGCCGGTGGCGGCTCTGAGTTCGTTCCTGAGCAACACGACGGTGGTGGCACTGTTCGTGAACATCGTCAAGATGTGGTCGAAGAAGTTAGGCATTTCGCCCTCCAAACTGCTCATCCCGCTGAGTTACGCTTCGGGTATGGGTGGCGTGTGTACGCTTATCGGCACGCCGCCTAACCTGATTATCTCCGGTCTCTACGCCGATCATACGGGCTCCGCCATGAATGTGCTGGCAACCACCATTCCCGGACTGTTCTGTCTGGCAGTTGGAGTGCTGAGCGTCATCGCCATGCACCGCCTGCTCCCCGACCGGAAAGCGCCTGAGACGGCGTTTGAAGACACGTCGGAATATACCATCGAGTTGCTGGTACCCTCCGACAATCCGAATATCGGCAAACAGATAGTGGACGCCGGACTGAAGGACATACGCGGCGGCAGACTCATCGAGATTATCCCCTTCGACGGCGAGGTCATGTCGCCCGTGCCCGATGACGCGCTTATTCTGGGTGGCGACCGGCTGGTGTTTGCCGGACAGATTGACGAACTCCTGGACCTGAAATCGAGTCATGGCTTCGTAAACGCGGATCACCCTGTTTTTACGACGGCAGAGGTGGATAAAGACCGCCAACTACGCACAGCCTACGTGACGTATGACAGCCATCTCATCAACAAAGCCATCGGAAGAACTACGTTCGAGAAAGACAACAACATGACCCTTGTGGCGGTGGCACGCCGCGGAAAGCGAGTGGAACAGTCACCCCACGAGGTGAAACTGCGTGCCGGTGATACATTGCTGTTCGAGTGTCCGCCCAAACTGAACATCAATACGGAGCGACTGAACTCGCAAATCCGGTTCTTTGACTCGGATCAAGTGCCGAACATCGGTATTCCGACTATCATCTCCACCGCCATCATGATTACTATGGTGGTGCTCTCGTCCCTCAATGTCCTGCCGCTGCTGCAGTGCGCATTCCTGGCCGCCATAGCGATGCTTTTGTGCCGTTGCTGCAGTCCCGACCAGGCGATGAAGGCTATCAACTGGGAGATACTCATGGTGTTTGCCGGATCGGTTGTACTGGGTCTGGCTATACAGAAGACCGGGATAGCCGAACGACTGGCATACGGCATACTGGATGTCTGCGGAACAAATCCGATTATCGTGATGTCAGCCATCTGTCTGGTGGCGACATTCATCACGGAGTTCATCTCCAATACGGCGGCGGGAGCCATGTTCTTCCCCATCATGTACGAGGCGGCGGAACATTTAGGTTATGAGCCCTTCCCCTTCCTCATCGCTCTGATGATCAGCGTCAGCAGCAGTTTTGCCACGCCGATAGGCTCGCCCACGCATATGCTTGTCTATGCACCGGGCGGCTACCGCTTTGTTGATTTTATGCGAATAGGTGTGCTGATGAACCTGATTATTCTGGCGGCGAACATCTTTATCGTTCACTTCGTATATCCGCTTACGCCATTGGCTGCGAGTGGTGCGATACCACAGCCATAGGGTGCACGGTCAAACCGGAGAAACCGGCGGAGTCCATTCTACTCTACCGGTGCTCCGGTGAGAGTGTAGCGCTTGCCGTTGCGCTCTATGAAAAGCTGACCGTGACACATCACTATACGGGAACGGCTGCTGCTGAATGACGTTTCAGCGGTGGCCGTTTCTGAATTGTCAACAGGCAGCGGCGTGCTGTTGCCTTTTCCCCACTGCGAATAGAGCCAGTCTATGCGGCGGCTCATGCGGTCGACAAACTCCTTCTTCCGGTCGGATACATTGTCGCAGGTATGGGCGTTGGCCCCGTTCCAGCGCTGGGCGTCACGCTTGGCGGCAGAGGCTATCTCGGAGGCGAAAGCGTCCAGACGGTCAAGAACGCTGCTATGGCCCTGACTGCGGTACTGATACCACACCTGCTGCACGCGTTCGCTGAACAGCTCGTTGCGGCATAACTGCTCAATCCATATTTGTGAGAATGAAGGACCGTCGTAGATAAACCGCTCCTTGCCACGGTTGTATGCGTTACCGAAGTCCCAGACGGGACCGAAATGCCACTTGGCCACCACCTTGTTCCCACGCGTGTCGGTTGAATCGCGGTCCTTATATAGGTAGCAGCTGCCGTGGTATGACTCACAGTCCTCCATAATCTCCTGCACCAGATAGAACCGCGCGGCATCCGTCAGGTCAAGCAGGTCCTGCAGGGGCTTGCTGCCATGGTTGTAGATGGCATCGTTGAGGTCGTAGAGTTGACCGGTGATATAATCGCGCTGCACTGATGAGAGTACTTCTGGCGCCTGAGGCGTGACCATGACATACTGGCCGTTGTCCTCGCGGAAGGTGATGTTCCCCTCAGTGGAATAGTTGTCAATCTCCACCAGCCAGCCGCCGGTGATGATGTTCGGATCAGTCTCGCCGTCCTCCTGTTCACGGATATTGACACGGTCGTTGTCAATACGGATAGTCTCGGTCACAAAATACAGTCCCTCGTAACTGCCGTTCAGCACCAGTTCGACCGGCACCTGATGCGGTGTGTACGGCAAGCCTGTCTGTTCGGACAGGTAGTAACCGGCGGTGTTCTTGAAGAAACCGAAATACTCATCCGCACCGGCAAGCAGTGCCCAGTGCTTGCTCTTATTCATGCCGAGGAGTTTCTGGCCGTAGCCTTGTGCGAAGACAATCTTGTAGGGTTTCTTGTCAAACCCGTTCCAGGTCCAGTTGCCGCGTCCACGGATGGTGAGAGGTATCTGCTCTGAAGAGCTGCCCAGCGAGGGATAGGCACCGTGTCCTGTGACATACAGCGTGGCCTCGACAGCCTGGTCACGACTGACGGACAGGTTGTTCCTGGTGGTGATGTACATCACGGGCAGTGTGCCGGACGGAGAGACGGCCGACAGCGCTGACGGGCAGACAAACAGCAGTATGGTCAGTATGGTGCGGTACATGCAATTCCTGAGGGCTTTCCCCGATTAAACCTCGGCCTCGCCCAGCAAGTCAGGCCGGCGTTGGCGTGTATGCTCCAGCGACTGCTCGTAGAGCCAGTCGTCAATCTTCGCCTGATGACCTGACAGCAGGATATCCGGCACACGCCAGCCTTTGTACTCGGCGGGACGGGTATAGACGCCGGCTTCCAGCAGTCCGTCCTGGAAGGAGTCGGAGAGCGCGGATGTCTCGTCACCCAGTGCGCCGGGCAGCAGGCGGACGATAGCGTCGGTCATGATGGCGGCAGGCATCTCGCCGCCGGTGAGCACGAAGTCGCCGATCGTATATTCCTTGGTGATCAGATGGTCGCGCACACGCTGGTCCACACCTTTGTAGTGCCCGCAAAGGATAATCAAGTTCTGCTTGAGAGAAAGCTGGTTCGCCACCTGCTGGTTGAAGCGCTCGCCGTCCGGCGCGGTGAAGATGATCTCGTCGTAATGGCGCTCGGAGGTCAGTTTGGTGATCAGGCGGTCGATGGGTTCGATCTGCAGCACCATACCCGCACCGAAGCCGAAAGCATAGTCATCGACCTTGCGGTGCTTGTCAAGAGTGTAGTCGCGCAGGTTATGGACGTAGATCTCGCAGAGACCTTTGTCCTTGGCACGCTGAACGATGGAGTGGTTCAACGGAGACTCCAGGAGTTCAGGGCAGCAGGTTATGATATCAATTCTTAACATAGTCGAAAGATAAATCCTAATCAGTCTTTGTTCTTTCAGCGCAGCGGTCTAATTCAAGGTACGGGGTCATAGCCGGAACCTCCCCACGGATGACACCTGGCTATGCGTTTTATACCCAGCCAGCCGCCTTTGAATATGCCGTACTTCATCACTGCCTCCACCATGTACTGGCTGCATGTGGGCGTATAACGGCACGATGGCGGCGTAAACGGCGATATGCAGGCGCGGTAGAAATATACCGGCAGAAGGAATATGTGACGAAGATATTTTCTCATTTTCTCATTTACCATTTGGTCATTTATTGGCCATTTGGTCATTTAGTATCTTAGTGATGAGTTTGCACATAGCGTGGTTGATCTTCTGGAAGTCAGGGAGCTCCTTATCCATGTTATAGACGGCTATATGCAGTGCTTGCCCTTCGGCTTCGAGCTGCCTGAGCGGTTCGCAGTTGAGACGGTATGCCTCGCGCATCAGCCTGCGCAGACGGTTGCGGTCCACAGCATGCTTGTGCAGCGACTTGGGTGCCCACACCATGATCTGCATACAGCCTTCGGAAGGCAGCACATGCGCCCGCAAAGGCCATACGACGTATCGCTTGCCTTGCGACTGCGTGGCGCGGATGCGCCGGTCACCACAGAGGCGCATGGATTTGGGGAAAGTGTTTCGCACGTGAATCGGTCAATACGGTCGCTATGCGACGTGATACAGTTAAAATGCTTTTACCGCGTAAAAACGTTCAATGGTTACTCCTCGCTCAAGTACGACTCAATAGCCGATAGGATAGACGGACAGCCGGGTGTCGGAGCGACACGGTTGACCGTATAGCCGGCATCGGTGAGCGCCTGTGCGGCATTGGCGCCGAAGCAGATGAACGCCTTGTCACCCTGCACGAAGTCCGGGAAGTTATGCAGGAACGCGTTCACGCCTGACGCGGTGAAGAAGGCGATGACATCATAGTCAAACGGCTTGTCCTGCGGCCAGGTATATGCCACCTGACGGAACATAACGGCCGGTTTGGCTATCACCTTGTGCGATGCGAACATGTTGATCTGCTCATCGCTGTAGTTCTCTCCTACCACCATCAGGTACTTCTCCTGTGGACGACGGTTCATCGCCGGCAGTATGTCATCAAAGGAGTTGTGCTCCCCGAAGAAGATGCGGCGCTTGCGGAACTCGATATACTTCTGCAGGTAGTTGCCCACCGCCTCGCTGATGCAATAGTAGTGCATGGTTTCCGGAACAGCTATATGCAGCTCCTGACACATGCGGAAGTAATGGTCGGCACTGATCTTGGAGTTAAGGATGACTGCCGTATAATCCAGCGGATTAATATGCTGGGCCCGGAACTCCTTGGCTGACAAGCCTTCGAGTTTCACCAAGGGCTGAAAATCCACGCGCACGTCGTGGTGGTGCTCCAACAGGTCGTAAGGATTATGTTCGCCAACCGGACGTACCTGTGTGATTAGAATCTTCTTTGTCATATTTGTTATGCTATATGCAGGAAATACAATTGTCTGCCCGCCTCCAGTACGAGTGCGGTCGGCAGGAGTTCGACGGTAAGTATGTATATGAGCAGTCCCGCCACGTCAAGCAGTGAGGTGCAGAAGAGCCTGCCCAGCTGCAGGATGAGGGTGATGATATACACGACGGACGCCACTACAAGAACAACAAACCAGACCGTATGGGGCGCAGTGAAGTTGACCAGCAGCATGATTGTGAACAGCACGAAACTGAACAACGAGCGAAGCGAGTAATAGCGCATATACGCCCTGCCCATCATCCGTCCGAGACTGAACGTGTATTGCACCATCACGGCCACGAACAGGCGGACACCGTCTGCTATCAGCGTGAGCAGAACCATCCATCCTAACAAATCGAGGCCGTCAACCACCTCCTGCTCCGCCATGATAAACAGCCCCATAGCCGGCACAATGATATTGAAAATCCACTGCGTGACCTGGGAGCCCATACTGGGAATCTGTTCGGTGTTGTTCATCGTGAATAACGAGAGACCGTTGCTCAGCAGTCCGCGCAGATACTGCGGCTGCATGACACAGCTCATCCACAGGAGCATCACCATAGCCAGACATAGCCACGGCAGCCATGTGGAGGACAGTGAAGCGGTAATATGTAAGCCGGTATCAGGCACGGAGGGATGAGTGAATAGTTAACAGTTAAAGGGTAATGGTCGGCTGCTGACAGTTATACGGTTCGGGCCAGCTTGCGCTTGTCCTCGTTCCATTCGGCGGCCTGCCGGATGGCGGGCAGCACCTCTTCTGGTTCGGTCACGACAGCGAACATGGCATTGCGGTGAACGGGTTGCATGAACCGCTCGCTGACCATCTTGTCAAGAGCCGTCAGGACAGGGTTGAAATAGCCGGCGGTATTGACAATCACCACAGGCTTGCCGTGCAGCCCGAGCTGCTTCCAGGTCAGGCACTCAAAGAGTTCCTCCATCGTGCCTACGCCACCAGGCAGGGCGACCATGGCATCAACCATCTCGGTAATAGCGGCTTTGCGTTCGTGCATCGATCCGGTGACGATAGTCCGCGTGCTGCGGGGGTTGTTCCAGCCCTGCTCCACCATAAAACGCGGTATAACACCAGTGATTCTGCCTCCTTCGGCCAGCACGCCTTCAGCCAAATGCTTCATCAGTCCTATGCCTCCATCGCCATATATGACCTCGATGCCTGCCTCGGCAAGCAACTGTCCCATACGGTATGCGGCGTGATTATACACCTCAGGCACACCATCGGAAGCGGAGCAATATACAGCTATTCGTCGGAGCATATTTCAATTGCGCAAATTAAGCGTGCAAAGTTACTGATTTTTTTTCATATTTGCAAGCAAATCCGCACTTTTCTGCTTTTTTGCTCCGGACTTTTTCACTTTTTCATTACGAACTTTTCAGATGGCGGGGAATGCTGGTTGGGCATTGTCCGGTTGATACATACTACATCGAGGGTTTATAAGGGTTAAATCGGGGTCAAATCGGAGTCAAGTCGGGGGCGCACATTGGATTAACTCGATGCTTTGACCATATACAGACAATTAGGGCTGCAGCCTACCGGCTACAGCCCTGACTGAATGTCGGTAATAGCACCGACGGGGTTGTCAAGCGTTGATTACTTGATGAACTTCTCGCCGTTGCGGATTACTACACCCTTGTAGTCCTCACCAACCTCGACACCGAGAACGTTGTAGAGCTTGCCGTCGTTGATTGCGCCCATGCGATTGTTCTCAACGGCAGCCTCAATAGTGCCCTGCTTAACAACAAACTCCATAACATTGCCGTCAGCATTAATGGTAACGACGCCCTCGCGGCCTTCTTCACCTTCCGGAAGCGCATCAGCCTTGAATGCAATAATTACAGCCAGATACTCTTCGAAATATTGTGTATCAATCTCATATCCCAGCCATTCTTCATCGCTTTCAATATCCCACTCTTCAGGGTTAACATTTGAATAGAGAAGAACACCTTGATCTTCGGGATCATTGCCATAGAATGCATAGCCACCTGCTACATCAATATTTTGCTCAAAAATCGTCGTATCGTTGATGAGTGTTGGCCAATAAGCGACAAAACTTACACCCAAGTTCTGACCATATTTACCGCCACCACCTTTACCACCACGGAAACTATACTGTCCGTTGTATTGATAAAGCGTAGTAGCTGTAGTCGGGCAGTGGAAGTCGGAATAAATACCGAAATCGCAACCGCTCTCGTTGAAGTTAGTCAACTGAACGAAGAAGTCACCCTCAATCCAAATAGGAGTCTGCACCTTAGCACCGAAGATATCCTCCTCATAGAATTTGGTATGCAATGTACCTACCCACTCATAGCCTGTACCAGCACTTATGAAGTCTGCGTTGGTCATCACGGCACTTGCAATTGTATCATGTACATTGATGTTACTGCCGTCAATCGGGAAGATATTTACTCGCAGTTGAGCTCCGTCCGGAATATATTTGTTTACAGCATCAGCTCTACCATCGTTGTAAATCGGCCAAAGAATCTCCTCGATCTTCATCAGGCCACGGTTGTCAACAACGATACCAAGAGTATCTGCAGTTTTGGTAGAACCTTTCTCGATATGCACGCCGCAACCATTGTAATAGACATCACCAAGGGAAGCAGCACCAACCATCCAGAAATCAGAACCGTCATTATCGGGCTCGTTCATAATGTCGGTCTCCATTGCGCAGAGCGTCATGTGCGCGTTTTCAACAGGATTATTGTCTTCATCCGTCCAGAAGAGGTTTGCTCCGGCCGAACGCATATATTGCTTTTTGCATCCGTTACCATACATTGTACCTTTGACGCTAATCGTAGTGTCCTTGTAACTGGGATCCCAATCTTTAGAAGGATTGAACGTGTGATCAGCCGTCTGCGGTACATAATAGAGCCCATCAATGCCGAAACTCTCTACCAGTTTATCCGTGCCTGTTGCCACTGTTTCACCATTGAAAGACCAGTCAGTAGCGCCGTAATAGTTGTAGAAGGATACAGAATCCATTAACGGGAGCTGAATCAGCGCCACAGAATAGCCACCCAAGCCCTCGTAAATACCAAGTTGGAACGCACCGGGCACATAATACCAATCTGCCAAACCATACGAAGCGTCTTTCGGAGCGCGTGCAGCATCATGCTCTTTGATGATGGAAGCGGCGTCTTTCCAATCAAACGGAGAAACAGTAGTTTCAATCTTCTTGTCCTCTACAGCGTAGTTCTTCTTCTGAGGAGCATTGAATTCGATTGCATTCACCATAGTTGCTACAGCCAATGCACTGATAAGTAGAATCTTTTTCATACTTTAATAATTTTAACTTATACATTTGGGAGTATTTCCACTCCCGTTAATAACATTATTTCAAATTGCTATTACCGCTTACGACAATAGTAGTAGAAGCAGTATTAAGATGTAAATTCTTTGCAGGATTCAGATTATCGCCAGCAGTGAGAGTAAACGAATCCATTGCCGAATTAATCAAGTTAACCATTTCCGGAAGTTGAGCGATCCAGCCGGCAGCCAAATCATCTACTGGTTCAATATAGGTACAAATAATGTGACCATCTTTATATTGCACATTGATCTTGTAATCCGTTGTGATAGTTTGCTTGGTACCTTGACCATTCTTCTTGTATTCAAATTTGATACGCAAGACATACCAGCCAATCAACTCGGTACCGGAATAAGCATATGCCACGCTATTCAATTTTGCTTTGCTGTCTTTGGATACGTTTACCAGAGCCTTATTGAAAGCAGAAACGGCAGAGGCAAACGTACCAGTAGAAGATGTCAGATCAACCTTCCAACCTTTATTGTTTGCAAAATAGGTCATAAACAAGGTATATAAGTCTCCGCCATCAATCACAGAGCCTCGCTCACCAACCAATTTATCCTGCTCATAGGTGAACAGATGCTCCATTGCGGCACCGCGAGAAAGATAATCGATGCTGTTGAACTCTTTGCATACCATGAAGCCGTCCATCGTCGGACAAATAGGATAGATTACGGGATCCACCTCCGGTACGGGTTCGCCCACAGCTGTCAACGTAAAGATACCGGTAGCACCATTATGCAAGTAGTATGATTGTCCGTTTTGGGTAAGCGTCATAATAGCGCCGTTACCAAAAAAATTGGACAACTGTGCATTGCAAGTCTTAAAATAAGCATCTAACGTTACATCAGGCATAGGACGTAAAATAGTATACGCAGAGTGCTTTTTACCTTTCAGCACTACGCGGTCGGCAGTAGCCTCCAAAATGAGGAATTCATAATCGCCTAAATAACCGTCGCCATCATCCTGCGGATCAGCCCACGCGTGTAGTACGTTGTTATAAGTATCGAACGAGATAATGGGTCCATAGTCGTTCTTTACCACCCAGGTACTGGAGTCCGTCAGCATTTTGCCTCCGGTAGTCAGCGAGTTATTGGCAGTAGCGACAACCTCGCCATCCTCAAAGAACTTAATCACAATATTGTATCCACGTGTCTCGCGGTTGGCGAAATGCAGCATTTCCCAACTATCCTGTGCCACGAGGATCTTCTTGGCATTATCCAGCGTCCATTGTGCACGCTCCGCTGCCGACTTATCGAAGAGGCTCTTCTCATCGCGGTTGCATGCGCTGAATACGCTCGCCAGCGCAATCACTAATACGATATATCTTACTTTCATATGCTATCCTCCTTTATTATTGTTCTTGAAGGAAATCCAGATGCATAATCTTATCCCAATCCAGATCTTCCTGACGTTTCTGCACTTCAACATGCATGGCATCCAAATCAATACCCCATTTTTCTGCCAGCCATGTACGGCACATGTCCAATTTCAACTTGATAATGGATGAACCGCTTTCTCCGGCAACCTTCATGCTGTTTTCCCATTGAGCATCAGGCTTAACGATATAGTTAGCTATCGTCTCCACGAAGTCCTCGCGAGCCTGGCTGCTGGCATAAGGAGTTATGTAGCCCAACTGAAGTGCCTCTGCTGTTGAACGATCCTGCCAGCGGTTCGGGTCATAGTCCTCTGGATTGATTTGCTCAAACTCCTTAGGATATGCCTTCTGCTGGTGAAGAATATGCGAGAACTCATGGTGCATCGTCTTGAAGATATACTCGTTGAGTTGCTCAACGTTGTCTGTCTCCATCCTGTTTATCTTTAGCAAAGTAATCTTGTTGCCACCCTCGGCATAACCGAGTTTTTCGGTACCTTGTGCAGCATTAATCATGGCAGAGCCAATCAGTTGAATAATCTTCGGACCGTAGATAGGAAGGAATTCCGGCCCCACCACCTTATCGTAAACGTCGTACCAAAGGTACAGCGCCAAGTGAGCCACTGTATCAGCCTTGCCGATAGAAACGGGCACAATATTGTAACTCGGATCAGTTGCGTTATCGTCCAGTCGATAAATGAATTCTACGTTGTATGGCTTCGTGAAATGCTCTTTGAGCCAAAGGTCAAACTCACACGTCCAGACATCATTGTCTTCAACAGGATCAATAAAAATTGTATCCGTCATCTGGGTGTCCTTACAGGACACAAACCCCCATGCCACCAGGCTTAATAGGAATATATATAGTACCTTTTTCATAACCGATTATTCATTTTCATCATTATTAACCATCACCATGCCGGCTGTGCTTATTAAGGGCATCATGATTCGTGTACCGTCTTCCACTCCTTCGGAAGTTCCCACCGATACTGCAGCACCGCTCACATGGTCGCCTTGAATTTCACGCGGGTTAGCGGTCATACCAGCCATCAGCACTTTTTGAGGCAACTGGAAAGCACGACGATCATCATTCCACACAAGTGTACGGAGATTTTCCGTGCCACGCTGGTGAGTAATCTCTATACCATAGCGCTTGAGGTCAAACCAGCGAAGACCGTCATGAAGCGTTTCCAGGCGGCGGAAATGCAGTGCGCAATAAATGAACGGCTTTTGCAAATCGCTGATAACGAATTCGGGGCTCATATCCGTGTTGTGCAATTCAGGCACGTAATAGCTTGCGGCGTTGGCATTGTAGAAGGAACGGATTTTGGTCGCCGTCAGATTGACCGTACCATCCGCCAATGTATCCATACGTCCGTTTCCATTGTAGCCTTGCGCCCACATACGAAAATCATTGGCAGCACCACTGAAATCATTCATGTAAGCTTTTGCCTCCGCGCGGCATAGTAGAGTCTCGTTAGTCGTGAAGGCGCGAGTTACGCCGTGCAGATAACCGTAACCATTCACTTTGTCGGTATATTCGAACAGCCAAATGAACTTGGCGCAGAACGAGCCATACTCCTGACCATATGTCCACATAGGGAATCCTGGGAAGCTACCAGACCAGCATGGACCGGAAGCCTGTGAGGACTGCTCGCTAGCAGTACCGTTGTGCTGATAGCGGCTATAAGAAGGAATAACCGAATAGGACGCCTGCGACATTGTGGTATTGAGCAGCAGGTTATACTTGCCCGAAGGTTCAATCCAAAGCAGTTGCTCTTGTTCAGGATCACCCAAAGCACGTCCCTCTTTAGCCGGGTACAACATATCTAATACAGCATCGTCGCTGGTTGTCAACACCGCGTCAGCGTGCTCAATAACCTTATCCCATTTGCGCGTATAGAGATAAAAACGAGCTGCAAACGCATGCGCTGCTTTGGCGTTGAAGTGATAAGCAGGCACCGAGTAATAGGAATCGTCCACCAACGGCAGACCAGCTTCCAAGTCGCGCTCGATAGCAGCGTAGGTATCATATAGAGTACCGCGCTCGTAAATCGGTTTTACCGTGGTCTCCGGTTCCGTAGAATAAGCAATACCCAACATCTGCTTGTTTTGTGTATCATCTTTCCATGCTTGGCAGAAAACATTAGCCAAGATGAAATGGTGGTACGCACGGCTGACGAGAGCTTCGCCCTTCTCGGCATCCATATTAATACCTTTTGCCTCCAATTCCGCAATGGCTTTCAAAGCCTGGTTGCAAGTGGCGATTGCAGTATAGCAGCCTGACCAGATATACTCCGGCGAGTCCTGCTCTCCGTCCGTTTTGATGGGCTCCCAGGCAAAAATCTCATTGTACATTTTGCTCAGTGGTACACGATGCTTAACGTGACCGGCTTTATCAGGCGCGTTATTGTCAACAACCTGGTCGGACGAGAACTCGCAAAGCGGACCGAAGTTGGCTGGTGTATAAGCGCTGACGAGCAGCAACTGTACTTTTTTCTTAGAATCAATCGTGGCACGCATATCCGGGTTCTTATCCAAGAAATTACATCCCGGCATAACACCCAGTATAATCGCCAGCGTTGTGATATAAAGTATGTTGTTCTTTTTCATATCTGCTTTGTTTTGAGCGTTAGAATCCTAATTTAAGAGTCAGCGTGAATTGACGTGGGTTCGGAGAACTTACACCACCGGTGTTATAGAACTCCGGGTCACGGCCGTTGAGTTTCTTGTCTGCATAAGCCAGCCAGACGTTGGTGGCGGTGAGTTTTACGCCGAAGCTTGATACGGCTTTCTGGCTCTCAAACACCTTGGCAGGCAGGTCATAACTGAGCGACAACTCCTTCAAACGGATGAAGTCACCCTTGGCTACACGCTCGGTAGAGTAGTTGTAAGCGGAATAAGCCCAATCCAAGTCAGTAATCTCGTTGTGTTGACGTTTGGTAGCGATAGCAGGAATGGTGGTATGCACCTCGTCACCGGGAGCCACCCAACGGTTCTTCATCTCCTTCATACTTGCCGTCATGTCGCTGTATTGGCTGCCATACACGTAGCAGAGCGGATCCAGACGGAGCACGTTGCCGAAACTGTAGGTGAAGAAGATATTCAGTTTCAGGCCCTTCCAAGAGAAAGTATTGCCGAACGAACCGGTAATGGTCGGATCCACAACACCCTCGTACTGCAAATAATCAATATCTTCGTACTCCTGGAAGTTCAGCAATTCATAGTTATCAGGACCGGCAATCAAAGTATGCTCCTTGTTAACATAGAAAGTAGGAAGACCTTCTTCGGTCAGACCGGCAAACGGAATGGAGAACATAGCACCAACAGGGTAATCCACGCGACGCGAATTGATAGAACCCGAAACGAGCTCATACACACGCGGACGTGAATCCAGTTTCGTGATTTTGTTCTGCGACCATCCGAAAATCCAATCGGTCGTCCACTTGAAGTCTTTCAATTTGACGTTCACAGTTGAGAGCGTAAACTCGCAACCGGTGGAGCGCATCGTAGCATCGTTGGCATACTTGGTAACCTGACCACCAACACCCATCGTCTGAACCAGACCGATCAGGTCGTAGTTGTTACGGCGATACCAGTCGAACTCCAGGTTGATGCGGTTATCCACAAAGCCGAGAGCAACACCGATATTCAACTCGTGCTTCTTCTCATAGGTCAGCTCGGAGTTCTCCAAATCGTAGAGTTCAATACCCGTCTCCGAAGCATTGGTGCTCGGGCGGTAAGGACGGTAACTCTGGAATACAGCCAGCGAGTTGGTTACCCAGTACGGACCACGGTCGGCAGTCAGCGAGTAACTTGCCTTCAAGCTGGCGTATGTCCACCATTTGTCGAAGGTCGGCCCCCACCAGCGCTCTTCATGCGCATTCCATGCACCGGACACATTCCATGTCGGCAGCCAGCGTGCGGACTGGCTCTTACCCAACTTGTTCGTACCCTCGTAACGGATGGTACCGTTAATAGTATAGCGCCCTTTATACGAATAGGTTCCCATCGCGAAGAACGCCAAGTTGCGGTAATATGAGAATTCGTTGCTGAAATATGCGGCATTCTCCTCTTGACTCTGCTTGAACAAGTGGTAGTCCGTATATGGCACACCGCCGTTATCATATTGGTATCCCCATCCACGGAACCATGTATATTGACGGTCGGTCGAGTTCAGCTCACCACCGCCGAAGAGGCTGATGATATGATCGCCGTTCCTACCGAGGTCCCGGTTGTAACTAACCGTACCGCGGAAGTCCACAGAGAGCAACGAATATTCTGTTAAATTATAAATACCTCCCAGGGGCAACACTGTTTCAGGCAATGCCAAAGGATTATCCGGATCCTTGTACAGGAACGAGTTCGCCTCGCGAATCGTGTTGTCCTCCGGATCAATACCCGCACGATAAGCACGCGCCTGGTTGGACTGATCCATAATATTATGTTCCTGACGGCTCTTCTGATAACGAACGGCTCCTAAAGCGGTGAACTCCAATCCGCGAATAGGTTTGTAGTTCAATTCTCCCTGGAATTTTACATCGGTCACCTTAATGTCGATATAGTTCTTATTCAACTCGTCCTTGATGTTGAAATCGCAGTAGTTACGACGATAAATCTCATTGGCATCCATAGAGCGTGAAGTATTCATCGCATAGGAGAACGGGTTGATATCGAACTCACGACTTACCGCACCTGTAATAGGGTCGGTATTCGAAGAGATAGTACCAGGCGCTTTCTGCGAACGGTAACTACCCATAAAGTTGATGCCCGCAGTCAGTTTCTGCTTGCTGTTACCCGGCAGCAGGTCGAAGTTCGCATTCGCTGTACCCGTGAAACGAGCAATCTGGCTGGATTTGTACCAACCCGGATCATGCATGGCGGACAACGACGCATACACACGTGCACGCTCGGTACCGGCCGAGTAGGACAGCGAGTGGTTGTGCATCACCGTCTGGTTGAACAGCTCCTTGAACCAGTCGGTGTTACGGAATTCCGCCTGACGCAAGTAAGCGTTCTTTGATGGCATCGTATTTTCCAACTGACCGGCAGCAATTAACTCGTACATCTTACCATAGACACCGTAGTTCTTGGCGTTCTGCAACGAAGAATACTCCAGCCAACCCTTGCGCTCCAACTCCTGGTAGATACCCATCTGCTCCTGCGAGTTACAGATATTGTAGTCTGTATATGAAGGAATCATACGGTAGGTAATCTCACTCGTATACTGCAGACGTGACTTGCCCGCCTGACCTTTCTTGGTGGTCACGACGATAACGCCTGCCATGGCACGCGCACCGTAGATTGAGGTAGCCGAACCGTCCTTCAGGATCTGGAAGCTCTCAATATCCTCGGCATTGATACCGGCGATGGCGCTGGCGATAAGCGTCTTGGCGTCACCTGACGACAAGTCGTCAGCATTCATCTCAACCGCATCCTCCAGCACGACACCATCCACCACCCACAGCGGCTTGGATGCGCCGTAGATAGACGTGGCACCACGCACACGGATCTTCGGGGCGGTACCGAATGTACCACTCACGTTCTGTACACTCACACCGGCAGCCTTGCCTTCCAGCGAGCGGCTGATATCAGCCACACCGGACAGCATCGTCTCATCAGCCTCCAGCTTCGTGGCAGCACCGGTAAACAGACGCTTGTCCTGCTTGACCATACCTTGCACCACGACCTCCTGAATCTGCTGACTCTCGGTCTCCAGCGTTACTTTCATTGTGGGTTTAGCAGGAACTGTCACAGTCTTGTAACCCAGATAAGAGATGACCAACGACTTCTTTCCTTCGGGAACAGTAATCTCGAACTGGCCATCAAAGTCTGTCACGGTACCCACGGTCGTACCTTCGACAACCACGTTGGCGCCGATCGCACCTTCGCCGTTCTCGTCAAGCACCGTACCCACTACCTTCATCTGCGCCAGCAAACCTATCGGCAGCAGGCACAGGCAGACCATCAATACGTAAAATCGCTTCATTATATAATTATTTGTTGTTTAAGGGAGCAACGCTCCCACGTTTAATTAACTATACGTGCGCACGCATAAATAAAATATGACACATGCAACACACATTCGTGCGTAGGCATGAACATTTAAGGTTTGCGCGNNAAAAGCACTAAATTGCCGGCAAAAAGCATATTTTTACTCATATTTGAGCACAACCATCCTGTCGGGATTCAATATCTCTTCCGCCACCTGCTGCAGTTGTCCGGGGGTGATGCAGGCTATCTGTTCGAAGGTCTGCTGCCAGGTGGGCGCATAGCCACGGTAGAGGACGGACTTTGCCATAGCCAGGGCATTGTTCTCCGCGTTCTGCGCCGAGATAGCCATCTGGCCGCGGAGCTGGCGGAGTGCAGAATGCATCTCACGGGATGAGAGAGGCGTACTGACTGCGCGACGAAGCTCCTTGTAAAGAACATCCATACACTGCTCCGTATGTTCGGGCTCACAGGCAAAGTACGTGCACCAGTAGCCCGTATCGGACAGCGGCGTATAGGTCGATTCGATGGTATACACCAGTCCGCGCGCCTCCCTGAGGGCGATGTTCAGGCGCGAATTGAGACTGCCTCCTCCCAGAATATTGTTCATCAGGTAGAGCGGCAGCTGCCGCTCGTGCCCTATCGGATAGGCACGAGCGCCCAGCATGACATGCTGCTGGTGAGTATGCTTTGTATAGGAGGCGGATTGCGGCTGACGGTCCTGCTCCTCGGCAAAGGATACTTGCCTGTCAGGCGGCAGGGGATTGGTATAGTCGCCGAAGGCTTTCTCCACCATCCTCACGAAGCGCGGGGCCGGTATATCGCCCTGACAGAACACCACCATCCGCTCCGGACGGTAATGCTGCGCCATCCACGCACGCGGTCGGTCGGGCGACGAGGATATGTGCCGCAGCGTCTTCTTCGTTCCCAATATAGGCTGCGCCAGCGAGTGACCGGCAAACAGCATGTTCTCAAAATCGTCATAGATCAGCTCGCTCGGCGAGTCGTTGTAACTCTCTATCTCGTCGTAGATAACCATGCGCTCCTTGTCCGTCTCGCTCTTGGGGAACGTCGGGCAGAGCACCATCTCGGAGATGAGGCGGAGCGTCTTGGGCACATGCTCGTTCAGAGTGGCGGCGTAGAACGTCGTCTCCTCCTTGGTCGTGTAGGCGTTGATCTCGCCGCCTACGCCCTCAATCTGTGAGATAATCTGACGTGCGGAATGGAATACCGTCCCCTTGAACACACAGTGCTCGATATAATGAGCCATGCCGTTCTCTTCGGGGCGCTCGTCACGAGTACCGGCACCTATCATCACACCCACGTACGCTACCGCTGATTGCGTACGACAGTGTACAATTTTGATATTATTGGGTAATGTATGGTAAAAAAATTGCTTGTTCTCTTGCATAATTCAAAAAAAAATCGTACTTTTGCAGCCGCTTTGGCAGGAACGGTCCTTGGTCCGCGTCGCTCGCCAAGGCGCGCTCCGCGGCATTGGCGGAATTGGTAGACGCGCCAGACTTAGGATCTGGTTCCTCACGGAGTGAAAGTTCGAGTCTTTTATGCCGCACCACGAGTCCCTGTTTGGGGACTTTTTTTTGGCCGTTGGCTATTAGCCATTGGCCATTGTTATTTTGCGTATATAATTATTTGTCAGCTAACGGCCAACGGCTAATGGCCGAATTTCTGTTTCGCTTCATTCCACAGTGCATCCATCTCCGCAAGAGTCATGTCTTTGAGTTCTCGTCCTTGCTCTTTGGCTTTGGCTTCGATGTAGTTGAAGCGTCGTATGAACTTCAGGTTAGTCTGCTCGAGTGCGTTGTCCGGCTTGAGTTTGTATAGCCGTGCTGCATTGATGAGCGCAAACAGGACATCTCCCAGTTCGGCTTCGCTCGGGTCTTCTTCAAACTCGGCAATCTCCTCTTTGACCTTCTCCCACACATCCTCCCGTTTCTCCCAGTCAAAACCCACACCTGCCACCTTGTCCTGTATCCGGTAGGCCTTGACCAACGAAGGCAGAGCGTCGGGGATACCGCCCAGCACCGTTTTGTTACCGCCTTTTTCCTTGAGCTTGACCTGTTCCCACAGTTTGCTCACCTCTTCGGCATTGGCGGCAGCAGTTTCACCATACACATGCGGATGGCGGAAGATGAGTTTGTCGCTGATGCGGTTGCATACGTCGGCTATATCAAAATCACCGGTCTCGCTGCCCATCTTCGCGTAGAAGATGACATGCAGCAGCACATCGCCGAGTTCCTTGCTTATCTCCGTCATATCCTTCCGGGAGATAGCATTTGCCAGTTCGAACGTTTCCTCTATTGTATTCTGGCGCAGGCTCTCAAACGTCTGCTTTCTGTCCCACGGGCATTTCTCGCGGAGTTCATCCATAATGGTCAGCAGCCTGTCGAATGCCGCTAATTGTTCTGCTCTTGTATGCATGTTTGGCCATTGGCCATTAGCCATTAGCCATTGGCTCTTTTCCCAACGGTTTTTGGCTGATGGCGCGGATTTTTTGTATTAATGTATTTATTTGTTTCTCTTCTTTTTGCAAAAGAATAATCAACTCTTTATGTTGTGAAATAGGAATGTAATCTCTTTGGGTGGCAATTGCCAATTGTGTCTCAACTTCAAATGCCGAACCAATGGCTATTTCGAGAAAATGAGCATATTCTACAGCCGACGATCTGGATGCACCTTCAGCAATGTTTGATCCTATCGAAACAGCAGCTCTCTGCAATTGATTGGCCAAACCATACATCTCATTTTTAGGAAAAGATTCTGTTACGCTATACACCATATTTGCGATAGTAATAGCGTCCTGCCATATTTGATATTTCCTAAAATCTCTCATTGTATTTTTTCTGGCCTTTGGCTATTGGCCATTTTTTTGCGTTGTATAATAATTCGTTGTTAGCTAATGGCTAACGGCTAACGGCTAACGGCTAACGGCCATGAATCCAGGACGACTTTGCCGTCCGGACTCATACTGGCATAAGTCCATTGGCGGAAGCAATCACCCAATATCACTACCCGCGCTCCTGTTGCCAGTTCTAAGTCCAATTCGATATGCCTGTGCCCGAAGATGTAGTAATCCATGTGCTGCACCTGTTCCTGCTCCTTGGCATAGAGGACAAGCTCCTCGCGGTTCTCGCCTTTGTAGTCACAAGGATTGGCGAGTTCCTTCAGGCGTGAGTGCTTCGCCCAGTTGTACCCTATCCTGTTGCCTAACGCCGGAGGCATGAGGCGGAAGCATGTTTGCGCCACAGGGTTGTGGAACAGCTTTCTTAGACGCATGAACGAGCGGATCTTCTTCTGTATCTCTTTCGGGAACTGCTTGAGGTAATCGCCCGGCACGAGCCCGTCGCCATGCGCCAGCATGCAGCGCTTGCCGGCTACTGTCGCCACTTCAGGCTTGCGGTGGATGACCACGCCTGTCCGGCGTGCCAACCCGCCATACGTCCATATATCATGATTGCCGATGAAGTAATGCACGGCTATCCCCCTGTCTGTCAGCCGACGAAGACAGCTTAATACCGGTTTGTACTCCTCTTTCGAGCGGTCTGACCAGAAATACTCGCTCCAGAAGTCGAAAATGTCGCCCAGCAGATAGATGGTTGTCGCGTCCTGCGACAACTGCTCCAGCAGACTTACAAACCGCAACTGATGCTGCGGGTCATTCACAGCCCTGCTACCTATATGTGCGTCACTTAAGAAATATACCATTTTTTCACTTTGGTCTGCGCTACATATCATTCAACCTCCGGCAACCAATAACTGATTGATTATAAAAAGCCCAGTTCCAGTTTTGCCTCTTCGGACATCATGTCCTTCGTCCATTCGGGTTCAAATACAAGTTTGACATCCACACGTGTTATACCCTCCACCGTGCCGACTTTCTGGCGTATATCCTCCACAAGGAAGTCCGCCGCCGGACAACTGGGAGCCGTCAGCGTCATGTCGATGGCGCATACGCCATCATCGGAAATATCTATACGGTAAATCAGTCCGAGGTCGTATATGTTCACAGGTATCTCGGGGTCATACACGGTCTTGAGCATCTGCAGTACGCGTTCCTCTTTCTCTAAAAACTCATTCATCATTCATTCTGTTTAGCCCGTCGGAAATCAATGCGGCGCTGGAGAGCGTCAGCACGTATGACCTCCACGCGGATGCGGTCACCGAGTGTCAGTTTCTCGCCTGTATGGTCGTTGATCAGGCAGTACTCGTCCTCGCTGAACGACCAGTATGCCTCCGTGCCCATCTCACGAACATGCAACAGTCCCTCGCAGTGGGTATCGTTCAGCTGCACGTATGCGCCATACTCCGTCACGCCGCTCACTATACCGTCGAACACTTCGCCTATATGCTGCTCCATCCACTCCGCCTGCTTGTACTTGACGGACGCCCGTTCGGCTGCCACAGCCAGCTGCTCGCGGTCGGAACAGTGGCGGCATGCCTCCTCTAGATCACCCATCGTCGATTGCGCTTTGCCGCTGAGGATATATTTCGCCACCAGCCGGTGCACCATCATGTCGGGATAACGGCGTATAGGCGAGGTGAAGTGCGTATAATAGGGGAACGCCAGTCCGTAGTGACCGATGTTATGCGTCGAATATACAGCTTTGGGCATGGTGCGCACAGCCAGGGTATGGATGAGTTCCTGCTCCGGTGTGCCGCTGCTCTCCGACAGCAGGTGCTTGATAGCCTTGGTGGCACCTTTGGAGCCATTCTCGTTCTTCTGGTCCTTCTTGGGCAGACGCATCGAGTAGCCGAACTTGTTGACGAACTTGCTTAGTGCCTCCACCTTGTCGGGGTCCGGCACATCGTGCACACGATAGACCACATCCTTGTTCGTGCCGGACAGTTGCATCGCTATCGTACGGTTGGCGAGGAGCATGAACTCCTCTATCAGGTGATGCGAAGGCGTGGACTCCTCCAGTTTGAAGCCTGTCGGCTTGCCCTGCTCGTCCACGAGCACCTTCACTTCCTCACGCTCGAACTCTATCGCGCCGTGGCGGAAACGCTCCTCGCGAAGGATGCCCGCAAGACTGTTCAGCTGCCTGACCGCAGCCACCACATCGCCGCCTATCACGCCACCATGCACCGACTCTTCGGGCATAGGCCGTTCGTCGATGATATCCTGCGCCTGTTCGTAGTCCAGACGCACATCGGAGCGGATGACAGTACGGCAAATCTTCTGTTTGAGCACCTTCGCCTTAGCGTCCATGATGAAGATGACGGACATCGTCAGCTTGTCCTCGTTCGGCCGCAGCGAACAGAGTTCGTTGCACAGCCTTTCCGGCAGCATGGGAATGGTACGGTCCACCAGATAGACCGACGTCGCACGGTTGTACGCCTCGCTGTCCAGCAGTGTGCCGGACTCCACATAGTGCGTCACATCGGCGATATGCACTCCTATCTCGAACTCGTCATCACCCGTCTGGCGGAACGACAGCGCATCATCAAAATCCTTGGCGTCAAACGGGTCTATCGTCAGAGTGAGCACGTCACGCATGTCGCGGCGGCGATAGATCTCCTGCGTGCTTATGTCGGAATCCATCTCCAGGGCTTCCTGCTCTGCCTCCCGGGGATAATCGTACGGCAGACCGTACTCGGCGAGGATGGCGTGCATCTCTGTCTCGTTGTCACCGGCATGACCGAGCACCTCCACAATCTTGCCCATCGGAGGGTTCTTGCGCGTAGCTGGATGGATTATCTCCACGATTACCTTGTCACCGTCATTCGCGCCACGAAGGTATCGCGGCGCAACGGCAATGTTCTCGCTCACCTGCTTGCGGTCGGTAAGCACCTCTGCGCCATAACGCGAGAGGATAAGTGTTCCTACTAATCGTTCGTGCATGGCTCATCTATATTTTGTTCTTCAGGCGGCAGGTATTTCTTGAGGGCACGCTCCACGCCCACCTTCCAGGAGTTGATGGACTCCGAATCCATCTGCAGGCCGGAAATCATCTTGATGACCTGGTCGATAGGCATGCCGTAACGCAGCACGCCGGAGATGAGCTTGGCGTAGTTCCAGAACTCCTTGTCGAACTTGTAACTCAGTCCCTCCATCGTGGTCTTGAAGCCACGGGTGTTGACAAACTGGAAGTCGTAACGCTTCGTGCCGTCCTCCTGGACGACCTTGATAATCTTGCCTTTATTGACGGACTTAGGGATAAGCAGCCCCTCGTCGTCATCGGCCAGCCCGGTGAAGATCTCATACGGACGCCCGTCCAGCAGGCCGATGAAGGCTATCCATTTGTCTTTGTTGTTCTGGAAGCGTACCACGTCACATTCCAGTTCCGCAGGACGTTTTTGGTGAGAAAAAGCCATAGTATGTATTTTTTCAGATTATCATATCTTTTGCAGCGTGGCGGCACATGAGGTCATCCCTTCGGAATTGAGCATCTGATAGCGGACTGCCTGTCCTTCATCCTGCCATGCGATGGTTGTCTGCTCACCGGCACACACCTCGCGCGAATAGTGGATATCCAGGCGCCACATCTGATTGTTGAGGGATGCGGACCGGCTGCCGTATCCCTTGGGTTGCCCCACCAGCCATCCGACAAGTGATGTAGGCAGATAAGTGTCCAGCATCGCCTGAAGGTACTTACAGGAGTTGCAATGACGGTTGTAGTCAAGATCGGAGTAGCGTACGGTATAGGGCACACGCTGCGCATCCGGCAGAGCAACGGTTCGCGCGCCACGGCTCATAGGCAGCACCTCGCCGTCAACACAGCCCTCGAATATCGGGTCATCGAACACATTGGCTATCTCGCGCTTCTCCATATCCAGCACGGCCCACACACTCTTGACCTCGCCTATCAGCCGCCAGCCCTCGCGGCTTTCCTCTTTGAGCGCAACGGTTTTCTTGCCATCGACGGAGCGGTCTATCACATATATCCGGTAGTCACGCGTGGAAAGCATGTGCGCGTTCTGCTCGATCCATGTCTCGAACACCACGTGTTCCTGCGGCATGGGCATATACGTCATCTGCACGGACATGTGCGTCAGTATCCACGTCAGGTCACGCGGATGGAGCACGGCGATACCGAAACCCAGTTCATCGGCAACGGTACCGGCTACCTCCAGCAGGTACTCCTCCAGCGCCGTCCACCTAAGGTGCTTTGTGTCATCCACATCCTGATAGCGGATGGTATATTCATACGTATATTTCATCGTGCGTAATCGTTCGAACCTAATACAGCCTGCAAAGTTACGAAAAATATCCAACATTTGCAAATTTTAGACAATATTTTCGAATATTTTTTGCAAAATCACAGAAAGTACGCAATAATCGACAGAGCGAAGTGGCAGAGAACCGCGGCGGGAGAGCCCGCCAAAGCACAAAAAAAAACCTCGCATGAGGTTTCTTTTGAGCCACTGGGCGGACTCGAACCGCCGACCCACGCATTACGAATGCGTTGCTCTACCAACTGAGC
>LXOW01157839.1_pt1 | contig 40218 bp, 32 predicted proteins | sample 1368591 | NCBI WGS metagenome assembly LXOW01 (sample SAMN04884650, study PRJNA319009) | bovine gut metagenome | isolation source: Cow rumen | host: Bos taurus | place: Italy: Legnaro (PD) | collected 2014-07-09
CATCAAGGCCCTGCCGATTATGCTTTCCTACTCCGTGCGGGATCACAATTCCGGGCTGGCGCCTTATTTCCGGGACCGTCTGCGCCGGGATATGTCCGCGAACCGGCCCAGGCGCTCCGACTATGCCGAAAAGGAACTGTTTACCGCCGATTCGCTGCGCTGGGTGGAAGACGGCATCTACGGCTGGCTGAACAAGAACCGCAAGCCCGACGGCAGCCGCTACGACCTGGACCGTGACGGCCTGCGCATCTATACGACCCTCGATTACAAGATGCAGAAGTACGCCGAGGAGGCGGTTGCCGAGCATCTGGGGAAGAACCTGCAGCCCAAGTTCAATTCCGAGATGCGCTGGAAGCGCAACCGTCCCTTCGCCGCCGACATCGGCAGCGAGACCATCGGCCGCCTGATGATGCAGGCCCGCCGCTGGAGCGACCGCTACCGCGTCCAGAAGAAGGCCGGGCTGAGCGAGCAGGAAATCCTCGCCCAGTTCTCCAAGCCCGTCAAGATGCGGGTGTTCTCCTGGAACAAGAAGGGCTACATCGACACCCTGATGACCCCGGACGACTCGATCCGCTATTACAAGGGGATCCTCCGGGCGGGTTTCGTCGCCTTCGAGCCGGGAACGGGACACGTCAAGGCCTATGTGGGCGGCCCCAACTACCGCTATTTCAAATATGACAACGTAGGCCAGGGCCGCCGTCAGGTGGGCTCTACCATCAAACCTTTCATTTACGCCTACGCGATGGAGCAGGGGATGACGCCCTGTTACCGTCTCATCGACCAGACTTACCTGATCACCCTGCCCGACGGGGAGACCTGGGCGCCCAAGCAGGAGGGCGGCACTTCCGGCACTACCGTTACCCTGAAATGGGGCCTTTCGCACAGCAAGAACAACATCTCCGCCTTCCTGATGAAGACCTTCGGGCCGGAGGCGGTGGTGGGGATGATGCGCAGGCTCGGCATCAGCGGACATATCGACGCGGTGCATTCCCTCTGCGTGGGCTCCGCCGACATTTCCCCCTACGAGATGGTGGCGGCGTACAATACCTTCCCCTCCAAGGGAATCTATACCACTCCTTTATACGTAAAAAGGATAGAGGACAACCAGGGGGTCGTGCTGTCGGAATTCACTACGCATTCCCGCGAGGCCTTTGACGCCGTGTCCGCCTATGAGATGGTGAATATGATGCAGGGGGTGGTGAACAACGGAACCGGCTACCGGCTGCGGGGGACCTATGGCCTGCAGGGGGAGATTGCCGGCAAGACCGGTACGACCAACGACAATTCCGACGGCTGGTTCATCGGCTATACGCCTTACATCACGGCCGGCGTATGGGTCGGTGCCGAAGACCGGCAGGTCCATTTCAGTTCCACGGCGCTGGGACAGGGGGCCAACGCGGCCCTGCCCATCTGGGCGATTTTTGTGAAGAAATGCCTGGCTGACCCCTCCATCAGTTGGGATCCCGCCGACCGTTTCACCCCGCCCGCGGGAGCGAACCTGGACATCGACTGCGGTGTCATCAAGGTGGGGGAAGGCGGCATCATCGAAGAAGAGACTGCGGAAGACCGATACTTTAATTAAATGGCTATGATGAACTATCCTGTCGACGAAACGGACAAGAAAATCCTTTCCTTCCTCACGAAAGACGCACGGACCCCTTTGACGGAGATTGCGCGTAGCACGGGGATTTCCGCGGCGGCGGTGAACCAGCGCATCAAGAAACTCAAGGATGCCGGCGTGATTACCGGCTCCCGCGTGGAGGTCAAACCGGCGGCCCTGGGGCTGACGGTCTGCGCCTTCATCAGCGTTTCCCTCACCGAGGACAACAAGTATGCGGAGGTGGTGGAGGCCCTGAAGCACGTGCCCGAAGTGGTGGAGTGCCACTTCGTGACCGGGCGTGCGGCATTGCTCATCAAGGTGTTCTGTTTCAGCAACGAACACTTGATGGACGTGCTGCTGAACACCATTCAGCGGATTCCTTACATCAATTCCACGGAGACGCTGCTTTCCCTCGACGAGGCTTTCTCTCGTCAGATCTGGGTCAAGACGGTCTTTTCCCGGAGCCATTCGGCCTCTTCCTCGTCCAGATAAGGGGAGAGGCTTTCGTACACCCTCGCATTATAGGCGTTGAGCCAGGCGATTTCCGCTTCCGTCAGCAGTTCCGGAAGCAGGGCGGAGGTGTCGAAGTGGCAGAGCGTCAGGGTTTCGAAGCGCAGCCATTTCCCAAATTCATTTTCCCCGTCCTCGACGCAGAGCATCAGGTTCTCGTGCCGGACCCCGTGCAGGTCTTCGCGATAGAGTCCCGGTTCGCAGGAAATGACCAGCCCCGGCTCCAGAATGGCGGGGTTGAGGTCCTGCCGGAACGTATGCGGCCCTTCGTGCACGCTGAGCAGGAAACCCACGCCGTGACCGGTCGCGTGTCCGAAATTGCGGTGCGTCCGCCAGAGGGCGTCGCGGGCCAGGGCGTCGATGCGGCAGCCCGGAGTCCCTGCCGGGAAAACGGCGGAGGCGAGGGCGATGTGCCCTTTCAGCACCAGGGTGTAATCTTCTTTTTCCAGTTGCGTACACGGGCCGAGCGGGACGGTTCGGGTGATGTCCGTGGTCCCGCAGAGGTATTGCCCGCCTGAATCGCAGAGATACAGCCCTTCGCGGCGCAGCAGCGGCGCATTTTCCTCCGGGATGACATAATGGGGCAGGGCGGCGGACGGTCCGTAGGCGGAGATGGTCTCGAAACTGTCCGAGAGGTAGTCTTCGTTCTGCGCGCGCAACTGCCCGAGCCACAGGGCGGCGTCCCGTTCGCTGACGGACTGTCCCGCCGCGAGCGCCTTTTCGAGCCGGAACAGGAATTTCTCTACGGCGATGCCGTCCAGCCGGTGGGCTTCGCGGATCGCTTCGATCTCATCTGCGGTCTTGACCGCCTTGCGTGCGGCGACGGGATTGTCTCCCGCGACGATTTCCACCCCGGCCGTCTCCAGTGCGTCGCGCAGCGCGGCGTTCAGGTAGTCCGGGCAGCAGTGCAGGCGGTTGCCTCCCTGCAGGTCTTCGGCGAGCAGCAGCACGGCGCTGTAGTCTTCGATGCGGACCCCGTCCGCGGCGATGCGTTCCAGCGCTTCCCGGGAGCCGGGGTCTTCGATGCTGCCTTTCAGCACGTACCAGACGGCTTCGTCGGCGGTAATCAGCAGATAACTGATGACAAAGGGGGTATATTCGATGTCGGAGGCGCGTACGTCCAGGGTCCAGGCCACTTCGTCGAGGGCGCCGAGCAGCAGCGCGTCGCAGTGCTGCGAACGGCAGAAGGCGCGCAGGAACTCCAGTTTGGCGCTCCGGCCCTCCTGGGAATCGAAGGTGAAAATGGGGGTCTGCGGCAATTCCGGGCGCTCCGGCCACAGGGCGCTGACCAGGTCCGCGACGCTCAGGACTTCGCATTCGTCGCCCGCAGCGGCCCGCAGGGCCTCCTCGAAAGCGGCGGAGGTGGTCTGTGCGTCGATGGCAATCTGCGCGTGCTCCGCATCCTGCATCCGCTCCGCGACCCATCGGATGACCTCTCCGCTGTTCAGCCGGGCCTGCCGGTGGAGGGTGACACCGCTGCCTGCGAACGTCCGTTTCGCCTCTATGTAGTAGCGGGTGTCGGTCCAGATGTCCGCTTCGTCCGCGGTGACGACCAGCCCGGAAGACTCGCCGCCGAAGCCGGTAAGAAAGGCGATCTGCTTGTAGCGTTCGGGAAGGTATTCGCTGCCGTGAGGGTCGGAGGAAGTCAGGACGACCATATCCCAGTCCCTTGCGCGCATCAGTGCCCGCAGGGTCCGGATTCTTTCGAGGTAAATGTTTTCCATACGTACAAATATAATAGTAATTTGCGCAAAATGGTGTAACTTTGTAATGCTTATGAAAATCGGAAATCTGGACCTGGGGGAAAAACCGGTGCTGCTGGCGCCGATGGAGGATGTGACGGACCGCTCGTTCCGGCTGCTCTGCCGGGAACAGGGGGCCGATATGGTCTATACCGAGTTCGTTCCCTCCGAGGGGCTGGTCCGCGACGCCCACAAGGCCATCGAGAAGATGTACACCCTGGAGGAGGAAGCCCCGGTGGGTATCCAGATTTACGGCCATATCCCGGAAAATATGGTGGAGGCGGCGCGGATGGCGGACCGGGCCGCGGAACTGGCGGGAGGCCACGGGGCGGATCTCATCGACATCAATTTCGGCTGCCCGGTGAGCAAGATCGCAGGCCGCGGGGCCGGCTCCGGGATGATGCGGGAGCCGGACAAGATGGTGGCCATCACCCGTGCGGTGGTGGAGGCGGTGGACAAGCCGGTGACGGTGAAGACGCGCCTGGGCTGGGACGACCAGTCCAAAATTATCGTCGAACTGGCGGAACGCCTGCAGGATGCGGGCATCGCCGCGCTGACCATCCACGGACGGACGCGCTGCCAGTTGTACCGCGGCGAGGCGGACTGGACGCTCATCGGCGCAGTGAAGAACAATCCCCGGATGCATATCCCCATCATCGGCAACGGCGATATCGATTCGCCGCAGAAGGCGCGCGAAGCCTTCGACCGCTATGGCGTGGACGGCATCATGGTCGGTCGCGCTTCGTTCGGCCATCCCTGGATTTTCCGCGAAATCAAGCATTTCCTGCAGACGGGGGAGGAATTGCCGCCGCTCTCGGTCGCCCAGCGGGTGGCCCTGGCCCGCCGGCACCTGGCGCTTTCGCTTGCCGTGAAAGGGGCTCCGCGCGGCATTTATGAGATGCGCCGGCACCTGAGCTGCTATTTCAAGGGGCTGCCGGATTTCAAGGAAACGCGGATGAGGATGGTGACGACGCTTTCCACGGAAGAGCTCGACGCGATTTTTGATTATATTTGCACCCGTTATGCTTGACGCTTTCCTGCTTTTCCCCTACTGGCTCGCGCTGAAACTGCGCCATCGCCGCTATGACAGCGGGAAAGTGCCGGTCGTGCGCGCCGACGTGCCGACCATCTGCGTGGGCAACATTTCGGTAGGGGGGACGGGAAAAACCCCGCACGTGGAACTGATCCTGCGCCTGCTGCTCAATTCCGACGAATGGGGAATGCGCAATATCGCGATGCTTTCGCGCGGCTATAAACGCAAAAGCGCCGGCTTTAAGGAGGTGGGGATGACGGACAGTGCGCTGCTTTGCGGCGACGAGCCCCTGCAGATCAAGAAAAAATTTCCCGGCGTCCGCGTTGCCGTCGATGCCGACCGCGTGGATGGCTGCCGCCGGCTCTGTCACCCGGAGAAGGAGGACGTTCCGCCAGCGGACATCATCGTGCTCGACGATGCTTTCCAGTATCGCCGGCTGAAAGCCGACCTGAATATCGTACTGGTGGATTACAACCATCCCGTACATTCCGACCTGCTGCTGCCGCTGGGACGCCTGCGTGACCTGCGGGAACGGCTATGGGAGGCCGATATCATCGTGATTACCAAATGCCGCGAGACCCTGGACGAACAGGAGAAGGAGGAGTTTGCCGCGCAGATGGGCCTGCTGGAATTCGACTGTTACGACCACCTGGCCACGACCCCGGCGGGGAAGCGCATCTGGGTCTTTTTCAGTTGCTTCCAGTACGACGCCTGCGAACCCGTCTACGCGGAATCGAATCCGCGCTTCATTTACTCCAAGAAAGCGGTGCTGGTGACGGGCATTGCGCGGAATACGATGCTGTGCGACCACGTGGGGGCGCATTATGAAATCCTCCGCAGTTTCGGTTTCCCCGACCATCACCGTTTTACCCGGTGGGATTTCAAGCGCATCCTCTCGGTGGTGCGGGCGCACCCGACGGCGGTGGTGCTGACGACAGAAAAAGACGCCCAGCGCATTCTGGATGCACCGGACGTCCCTCAAATGCTGAAAGAGCGTCTGTTCTATCTGCCCATCCGGGCGGAATTCGTGACGCCCTCGGAACGCAGTTCGTTCCGCGCTCGCGTCGTCAGACCGTAAGGATTTCCTTTTCCTTCGCGGCGACGATCTCGTCGATCTTGGCGATATTCTTGTCCGTAATCTTCTGTACCTCTTCCTCGGCTTCCTTCTCGGTGTCCTCGGAAAGGCCGTCGTTCTTCTGGGCCTTGCGCAACTGGTCCACCGCGTCGCGGCGGGCGTTGCGGACCACGATCTTGGCATTCTCACCGGTGGCCTTGGCCTTCTTGATCAGTTCCTTGCGGCGGTCTTCGGTCAGGGCGGGAACGGTGCAGCGGATGATTTCGCCGTTGTTCTGGGGCGTGAGGCCGACGTTGGAGTCGATGATGGCCTTCTCGATGGCAGCGATCAGGCTGCGCTCCCAGGGCTGGATGGCGAGGGTCTTGGCATCCGGCGTGGTGATGGACGAGACCTGTCCGATGGGGGTCATCGTCCCATAATAATTGACCATGACGTTCTTGAAGATGGAAGGGTTGGCCTTGCCTACGCGGTAGGACTTGAGGTCTTCTTCGAGGAAGAGGATGGCTTCCTGCATCTTTCCGTCGCTGGTTTCGACGATTTTCTTGGCTTGTTCGGTTAACATATTTCAGGTAGGTTTTAGGCGTGAACGAGGGTCCCGGTCTTGCCGCCGCGGAGAATGTCTATCAGAGCGTCCGGGTCATTGATGTTGAAGACGATGATGGGGACCGGTCCCTGCTCGCAAAGGGCGAACGCGGTGGTATCCATCACCTTGAGGCGGTCTGCGATGGCCTTGTCGAAAGTGAGTTCGTCGAACTTCACGGCATCCGGGTTCCGGAGCGGGTCTTTGTCGTAAACGCCGTCCACGCGGGTGCCTTTCAGCAGGGCCTGTGCGCCGAGTTCCAGCGCACGCAGGGCGGCTCCGGAATCGGTGGAGAAGTAGGGATTGCCGGTGCCTCCGGCGATAATGGCGACGCCGCCGCGCTTGAGCACGGCCAGCGCATCGTCGCGGTCATAGTAACGGGCGATCGGCGCCATCGGCGTGGCCGTGAAGACTTCCGCCTCGATGCCTTCGCTCCGCAGGGCGCCTGACAGCGCAAGGGAGTTGATGACGGTCGCGAGCATGCCCATACGGTCACCCGTGACACGGTCGAATCCCTTTCCGACACCCTGCAGGCCCCGGAAGATGTTCCCGCCTCCGGTGACGATGGCAATCTGATGGCCTTCCCGCACGGCGGCGGTGATGCGCTTTGCGAAGATCCTGAGGTATTCTACGTCGATACCCCGGCCTTCCGGCCCGCCCAGTCGCTCTCCGCTCAATTTCAAAAGGACTCTTCCGTACATGATTTTCAGCTTTTTGTTTGAAATACAAAAATACCGGAAAATTATGAAACTTGCAAGATTCAGCGTATATTTGCAGACCTGTTAATAAATTTGAAGCGATGTTTATTTTTACTTCCTCCATCGGCAAAAAATTCATCCAGGCCGTCAGCGGTGCGTTCCTGATTGTCTTCCTGCTGCTGCACGCCACCATCAACTTCTTCTCCGTAATCGACTCGTTTACGGGCAAGTACGGTGCCTGTGCGGCGGACGACGCCCTCTTCTCCGAAGGGGACGGCCTCTTCAAACTGGGCTGCGATTTCATGTCCACGCCGGTCATCAGCATCATGGTTCCCGTCCTCGCGCTGGGTTTCCTGGTCCATATCCTGTACGGCTGCTGGCTCACCTGGCAGAATCTCCGCGCCCGCGGGGGAGTGAAACGCTATGAGGTATCCAGCCGCGCCGCCACCGATTCCTGGTCCGCCCGCAATATGTTCGTGCTGGGTATGATCATCCTGCTGGGCATCGCCTGCCACCTCGGCGATTTCTGGGCCAAGATGCAGTTGCCGGAGATGTTCGGCGTCGGCACCTACGAGAACAACCCCTATCTGCTGCTGGAGGCGACTTTCTCCTCCTGGTGGCTCCTGGCGCTCTATCTGCTGTGGTTCCTCGCCCTGTGGTTCCATCTTTGCCACGGTTTCTGGAGCATGCTGCAGACGGTGGGCTGGAACGGCAGCACCTGGTTCTGCCGCGTGAAGGTCATCGGCATCCTCTTTGCGAGCCTGATCTGCCTGATGTTCGCGGCCGTCGCCGTCAACGCCTATGTACAGGCGAATTTCCTTGCGGCCTGAGGCCCGGGAAATGATTTTTGGTTAAAAGCAAAATAATTACTACCTTTGCGACCCCTATTTTGTGTAGGGATCGCAATTTTTTTGTATTAACCAGTTAAAAGTCAAGACAGTGGACACACAAAGCTACAAAACTGTATCTCTCAACAAGGAGACAGTGGACAAGAAGTGGGTCGTCATTGATGCGACGGATCTTGCACTGGGTCGTCTGGCCGCCCGCGTGGCGCTTGTCCTCCGGGGCAAGAACAAGCCCGGCTTCACCCCGCACGTGGATTGCGGTGACAATGTCATCGTGATCAACGCCGAGAAGGTGGCGCTGAGCGGCAAGAAGATGACCGACCGCGTCTATACCCGTTACACCGGATATCCCGGCGGACAGCGGTTTACGACGCCCAAGGAGATCCTCGCCAAGAGGCCTACCGAACTCGTCCGGAGAGCAGTGAAGGGTATGCTCCCGAAGACGCGCCTTGGAAGCAAGCAGATCGGTAACCTGTTCATCTATGCAGGTCCCGAGCATCCGCACCAGGCCCAGAACCCTAAAACCATCAAGTTGAACGAAATTTAAACAGAGCAAATGGAACAGACAAACGCCCTTGGAAGACGCAAGGCAGCTGTTGCTCGCGTTTATCTCGCAGCCGGAAAAGGCAACGTTACGATCAACGACCGTCCCGTGGAGGAGTATTTCGCCCTCGAGTCGCTTCGTTACATCGTCGCCCAGCCTTTCGAGGTGACGGCCACCGCAGGTCAGTTTGACGTGAAGGTGACCATCGCCGGCGGTGGCGTCAAAGGCCAGGCCGAGGCCATCCGTCTCGGTATCGCCCGCGCCCTCTGCGAGTTGGACGCAGAAGCTTACCGTCCCGCGCTCAAGGCCGCCGGTTTCCTCACCCGCGATGCACGCGAGGTCGAGCGCAAGAAACCCGGTCAGCCCGGTGCCCGCAGACGCTTCCAGTTCAGCAAGCGTTAGTCGCGACACGCTGTTTTACGGCACGGACGCGGTTGTAAACCGGATGACAGTCTGGTTGCCGCTCCGCGGAAAAGGTCAGGGACCGAACCCTGGAGTCCGCTACCCGGACCTTGAAGAAAAGAGTCCGCCCGCGCGGCGGAAAAGGATCAAGAAATCAGAAACAAAACAATGTCAAGAACAAATTTCCAAGAATTGCTTGATGCAGGTGTACATTTCGGACATCTGGCAAGAAAGTGGAACCCCAAGATGGCTCCCTATATCTTCGACCAGAAGAACGGAATCCACGTGATCGACCTGCACAAGACCATCGTCAAGATTGACGAGGCCGCCGAGGAGATGAAGCAGCTCGCGAAGTCGGGCCGCAAGATCCTCTTCGTGGCGACCAAGAAACAGGCGAAAGACGTCGTGGCCGAGAAGGCGGCGGCGGTGAATATGCCTTCGGTGACCGAGCGCTGGGCGGGCGGTATGCTTACCAACTTCCCGACCATCCGCAAAGCGGTCAAGAAGATGGGCACCATCGACAAGATGAAAGAGGACGGCACCTTCGACAAACTCGCGAAGCGCGAGCGCCTGCAGGTGGACCGCCAGAGAGCTAAACTCGAGAAGAACCTCGGCTCCATCCGTGACATGAGCCGCCTTCCTTCGGCCCTTTTCGTGGTCGATATCCAGAAGGAAGCCAACGCGGTGAAGGAAGCCAACCGGCTCAACATTCCGGTATTCGCAATGGTCGATACTTGTTGCGATCCCACTCCCATTGATTATGTGATTCCGGCCAATGATGATGCCACCAAGTCCATCGAGTGCATTATGAACGCCCTCTGCGCCGCGATTGCGGAAGGTCTGGAGGAGCGCAAGCTCGAAAAGGACAAGGAAGCCGTTCCCGAGGAAGGCGCCGAAGAGGTGAAGGAAGCTCCCGCCGGCAAGAAACTCCGTGCCCGCAAGAGCGCGAAGGCTGCCGAAGAGGCCCCTGCCGCCGAGCCCGTCGAGGCTCCCGCCGCCGAAGAAGCCGCTCCCGCGGCCGAATAGTTCCGTTTGAATAATTACTAAAACCGAAAAGTTTTATGGCTATTACAGCAGCAGATGTAATGAAGTTGCGCAAGATGACCTCCGCCGGCATGATGGATTGCAAGAAGGCGTTGGAAGAGGCTGCAGGCGACTTCGAAAAGGCTATCGGCATTATCCGCGAAAAGGGTAAGCTCGTCGCTGCCAAGCGTGCGGACCGCGAGACCACCGAAGGTGCGGTGAAGGCCCGTATCGCCGGGAACAAGGGGATCCTTGTCTGCCTGGGCTGCGAGACCGATTTCGTGAGCCGCAACGCTGATTTCCAGGCGCTTGCGGAAGCGATCGCCGATGTCGCCATCGCCAATTGCCCCGCCGACCTGGAAGGCCTGAAAGCCTGCAAGATGGCGGACGGTTACACCGTGGAAGAGGCCGTCGAGGCCCAGACCGGCAAGACCGGTGAGAAGCACGTTCTCGTAGGCTACGCGCTTGTGGAAGCCCCCTTCGTGGTGGAATACATCCACAAGATCAACGGCAAACTCGGCGCGCTCGTGGGCTTCAACAAGGAAGTTCCCGTGGAACTCGCGAAGGGTGTCGTGATGCAGGTTGCCTCCATGAACCCCGTTTCCCTCTCCAAGGAGGACTGCCCGCAGGCCACCATCGACAACGAGTTGGCCGTCGCCGTGCAGAAGACCCGTGAGGAACTGGTCCAGAAGGCCGTTGACGCCGCCCTCAAGAAGGTGGGCATCAACCCGAACCTGGTGGACAGCGAGGACCATATCGAGTCCAACATCGCCAAGAAGTGGCTGACCGCCGAGCAGGCGGAGCAGGCCCGCGGAATCATCAAGACCGTCGGTGCCGAGAAGGCCGCTTCCCTGAGCGAGCAGATGGTCCAGGGCATCGCGAACGGGCGTCTTGCCAAGTTCTTCAAGGAGCAGACCCTCCTCGAGCAGGACTACCAGATGTCCGACGAGAAGATGACCGTGAAGCAGGCGATCGAGGCTGTCGACAAAGACGCCAAGGTCGTCGCTTTCAAGCGCTTCTCCCTGAACGACTAGTTTGCTATAAAATCGAGAAAAGAGACTGGCGCCAGCCAGTCTTTTTTGTATATTTGCGGGAAATGAACCTGAAATCCCTCGCCAAGGATACGGCCATCTACGGCCTGAGCAGCATCGTCGGCAGATTCCTCAATTATCTGCTGGTGCCGCTTTATACGACGATGATTCCCGCGTCCAGCGGCGGCTACGGCACGGTGACGAACCTTTACGCGTACACCGCGCTGCTGCTGGCGCTGCTGACCTTCGGGATGGAGACGACCCTGTTCCGCTTTTCATCGAAGGAAGGGGAGGACCCGAATCTGGTGTACGGTACGACGCTCCGGCTCGTGGGCGGCGTGACGCTGTTCTTTGCGGTGGCTGTGCTGTCGCTGCTGTCGCCCGTCGCATCGGCGCTCGGTTATGCCGACCATCCCTGGTATGTGGGCTGTATGGCGCTGATCGTGGCGATGGACGCTTTCCAGGCCATTATGTTCAGCCGCCTGCGGCAGTTGGGCAAGGCGGTGAAGTTTATGCTCTGCAAGTTCGCGTTCATCATTCCCAATATCCTGCTGAACCTCTTTGTGTTCCTGGTGCTCCCGCGCTTTTATCAGGCGCCGGACGGCGGCGTGGGCTTCATCTTCGGGGTGAACCTGGTCTGTACCGCATCGGTGTTCCTGTACTTCATTCCGGAACTCAAGGGCCTGGGCTACGGTTTTGACAAGGCGCTCGCCGGGAGGATGCTGCGCTATACCTGGCCGCTCCTGCTGCTTTCGCTCGTGGGTATCCTGAACCAGGTGGCGGACAAGATCCTTTATCCCTGGCTCGTCCCCGGTCCGGAAGGGAAGGTGCAACTGGGCATCTACGGCGCCTGCGTGAAGATTGCGATGATCCTGGCGCTGCTGACCCAGGCGTTCCGCTATGCGTATGAGCCCCTGGTGTTCGGCAGCAGCCGGAGCAAGGACAGCCCGCAGACCCTCGCCGACGGGATGAAATACTTCCTCATCTTCAGCCTGCTGGCGTATCTGGCGGTGATGTTTTACCTGCCGGTGCTCAAGTATTTCGTGGGCAGCAGTTATTGGGAAGGACTCAAGGTCGTTCCGGTGGTGATGGCCGCGGAAATCTGCATGGGCGTCTATTTCAACCTGTCGTTCTGGTACAAACTCTCGGACCAGACCTGGTGGGGGGCGATCCTGAGCGGCATCGGCGCCCTGGTGATGATCCTGATGAACGTGCTGCTGGTGCCGCGCATCGGCTATATGGGCTGCGCCTGGGCCGGTCTGGCGGGCTACGGCAGCGCGATGCTGTTGAGTTATACGGTCGGCGCGAAGAAATATCCCATTGCCTATGATTTGCGCAGTGCCTTGTTTTTCGTGCTGCTCGCGGCGGCGCTGCTCGGCGCTTCGCACGTGTTCACCCTTGCCGGACTGGGAACGGTCGCGCTGCTGGCGGCCAATACCGTGCTGCTGGGCATTTATGCGATGTTTGTGTATCAATCCATACGAAAACGAAAATGAGAAAATTCATTCCTACCCTCCTTTGTGCCGCCGTGGCTGTATCGGCGGCGTCCTGCGGCAATTCCGCAAACAAGAAAAGCGAATCCGGCGAGACGGCCGCTCCGGTGGAAGCGGCGGCGGAAAACGTCGAGGTGGCGGCGGAGCCGGTGTTCGATATCGTGACGAACCTCGGGACCATCCGCATCAAACTCTTCAGCGATACGCCCCGGCACCGCGACAATTTCGTGAAACTGGCCAAGAGCAACTTCTACAAAGGAATCCTTTTCCATCGCGTGATCAACGGATTCATGATCCAGACCGGCGACCCGCTGACGAAGAACCCTGACAACAAGGCGCGTTTCGGTACCGGCGGCCCGGGCTATACGATTCCCGCAGAGATCGTTCCCACGCACGCGCACAAGAAGGGAGCGCTTGCCGCCGCCCGTCTGGGCGATATGGCCAATCCGATGCGCGAGTCTTCCGGATCGCAGTTCTATCTGGTGCAGGATCCGGCGGCCTGTTCGCATTTGGACGGCCAGTATACCGTATTCGGCGAGACCCTTTCCGGCTTCGATGTGATCGATAAAATTGCCAAGGTGCCCTGCGACAGGATGAACTGCCCCCTGAACGACGTGAAAATCCTGAAAGTCGTCGAGGTGGAGGAGTAAGTTTGGCACGGTCCTTGAATATTTAGCCTTTCGAATAGTTTTTTCATAGGTTAAATTTTAGGTTAGAATTGCAATCCGCCCGCGTCGAGAGATGCGGGCGGTTTTGAAAAATTCACTATTTTTGCAGGATAGCGAATCCCGGTATGAGAAAGCGGTTTTTCATTCTCCTGCTCCTGTGCCTGTGTTGCGTCCCGCTTCGGGCGCAATGGTCCGGTTCTGCGGACCTGTCCGGCGGATTGGGCGGGATGGAAGGCAACCCGCTCATCGAGGATAAACCGATGTTCCACGGCCTGGTGAAAGGCGTGTTCCAACTCAACTACAAGACCGAAAAGTTCAGTTGCATCACGAAAGTGGACGGAAAGTGGGAGCCCAAGACGACGGACAACGGCCAGATTTCCTATAAGAAGGAACGGGTGGGCGTCGTCTATAAGGCGGCGCACACGCAGCCGCTTTCCCTCAGCGTCAGGTCCGATTTCCTGTGGACGCCGTCGCCGGACAGGAACTACTCCACCTGGATTTTCTACAAGTATTCCAATGACCGGGCCCAAAACCATTCCGTGAATCTGGGCGGCAGTGTGGAGGAGGTGGACAAGTTCTCCTACTACTTCGAACTCCCCGAGATGAACGAGCACAAGGTGGAAACCGGGTTCCGGACGTTCCGGAGTTTCAACGGGGGGCGTTACTTCCTGCGGAGTTTTTTCTCCGTCGAGGTGGCCAACAGCGACAGGGCCAATACCTGGATCGTGTTCAAGAACGATGCGGGCGCAGGCGGAACGGCGGTGGAAGTTGAAAACGTCAAGGGCTATGCGTGGAAGTACCGGATTACGCCGAACAGTACGGATTTCGACCTGAAGGGGGACATCCAGTTTCAGTCGCATCCCCTGACGGGGGTGGCGGACCTGAAATACGCCGGCGGTCTCCGCGTTTTGAGCAATCATTCCATCGATGAAAACCGGGGCGCCACTTTCATCCCCAAGGCCCCGGATTACGAAGAAGGTTACTGGAAGGATTCCCTGCGGCTTCGGGAAAATTTCAATTACCTGAGTATCAAGGCGGAACCCTACATTACCGCAGATTTCCGCTGGAAGTCCGTCGAAGCCCACGCCGACTATGCCTGCCAGGTGTACGGCCGCCGCCTGAACGACGAAATGCACCAGCAGCCGATGGATATCAAGGGGGTGTATCCCGTGGGGAAGGGCAATGTCAAATGGACCATCTCGGAGCACCACGCCTTGAACCTGATCAACAAGATGAGCGTGAAGCATCCGGATTATCTCAAGGTCTGCTGGTATGAGCGCACTGCGGGATATCTGGACCAGTTGTACCGGGGGAACGAACAACTTCGCTCTCCCGCGACGCGGGAATACACCCTGGAGTATGCCTTCAACTGGGGCCGATTCCTGGCGAGTTCCGCCGTGTCGTATATGCGGGTCAACAACGAAATCGACCAGACCTGGACCAATGAGGAAATCGAAGGCCGCCAATACAAGGTTTTCCGCTGGCTCAACTCGGCCGACAGCCGTTCCTTCGGATTCACGCAGAAACTGGGCTGGCACGGCAAGATTATCACGGCGAACGCCGGCATCACCTATAAGCAGACCGGCCGAACGGCGAAAAGCAACGGCGCCCTCAAGAAATCCTTTGACTGGCGCCTGAATTCCGACATCGCCGCCAACCTGGGCAAGGGTTGGAGCATAGGCGCTTCCACGAAGTACCAGAGCAAGGTTGCGACGTTCTTCACCATCTTCAAGGAGTATTGCGAATTGAACGCCTTTGTCAAGAAGGACTTCAAGCGTTTTACCCTCTATTTGGAAGGACGCGACCTGCTGGACCAGCCGCGGGAAGCCAGTTTCGAGTCGGAAGAACTGAAAGAGTACTGGGTGGAGGAAGTCCGCAGCAACCGGCGCCTCTTTATCCTCGGATTCAAGTGGAGATTCTAATCCAACAAGCTACACAAAAATAGATGCGGGAACTTCCCCGGTCCGGCACGCCGGCTGTTCTACGTCGAAGAGCCGCAGGACGGTTCATGCCGTGTTGACCGTGTTCTCTTTTACGCCATAAGTGGTGACCATTGAAATGAACTGACAGAATCGAATATCATAGGATAAAAATAGCAATTATTATCCAAAAAAATTGTATCTTTGAAGGATAATAACATTAGCTATATGAGAACCAAGATTTTCGCTTTTATGATGGCGGCGGTGGTAGCGCTTGCCTCCTCCTGTGTCGAGAAAAAAGACCTGGGTCCGGAAGAACTGACCCTTTCCGCCACGGAACTGAATTTCACCTCCGGGGCAGACAGCAAGACGCTTACCCTCAAGGCTACGCTTGACTGGGGTATCCAGGGATATACGGACGAGGTGAAGGCGTGGCTTTCCATCGATCCCGATTCCGGTAAGGCTGCCGCCGAGGAGCGGACGGTGACTTTCACCGTGCTCGCCAATTCGGAGAACGACCGCAGCGCCACGCTTACCTTCTACGGCAATGTGCTACACAAGCAGACCATCACCGTCTTCCAAAGCGGAGACAAGGGCGATGCCGAGGCGCTGAGCGTCGCGGAATTCATCAGCAAGAAGGATACGGAGACCGAATACAAACTGACGGGCAAGATCGGCAATATCTCCACCAGCGCCAAGAAATACGGCTTTATGCTGAAGGACGCCACCGGCGAGGTCTATTGCGCCTTCCCTTCGAACTTCGACGAATACAAGGCGCAACTGCGTACCGGCGGCACCGTCACCATCAAGGGAAAATACTCCTTCTACGAGCAGAACAAGCAGGACCAGATGAAGGAAGGCGCAATCACCGCCTTCACCGCTCCGGATCTCAGCAATATCCAGAGCAAGACCGTCAAGGAATTCATCGAGGGGGCTGACGTCTATACCCTCTACCGCCTGAGCGGCAAGGTGACCGGCGAAGTGGATGCCACCTACGGCAGCTTCGACCTGAAGGATGCTTCCGGAGCGACCATCAAGGTTTATTCCGGCAGTAACCTCGAAGAATTTAAGGACAAGCTCAAGAACTACTACGACGTGACCCTGGTGGGCGCCTACCAGCTCTACACCAGCGGTACTACCTCCACGCACGAGGTCGTGGACGCCCAGATTGAAAGTTACTCCGAGGCGGAACCGCCCGTCATCACCGGTACGGTTACCGATGCGATCGCCCAGGAAGACGGAACCTTGGTCACCATCAACGGCGCGCTCGTGACGGCCATCACCACCAAGGGCTTCATGATTACCGACGGGACCAGCAACGTCTATGTGTACATGGAGAAGGAGCACGAGGTCCAGATTGGCGACGAGGTGAAAGTCAGTGCCACCAAGGCGACATACAACGACCTTCCTGAACTGAAGACCCCGGAAGTTGAGGTCGTCTCCAGCGGCGCTACCGTCACTTATCCTGAAGCGGTGGATATCACGGCAGGCTTTGACACGTATACCGCTACGACGGCCACCTACATCAGTTTTACCGGTACCCTGAGCACCAGTCAGGGAAATAATATCACCTATTACAACGTGGCTGTTCCCGGGGCGACTTTCCAGGGAAGCATTTCCCTGCCGGTTGCCTCGCTCGGCCTGGACGCTATGACGGGCAAGATGATCAAGGTGACCGGATATTACGGCGGCCTTGCCTCCTCCAAGTTCCAGAACATCATTGCCGTTGCGGCCGAACTCTCCGATATGCCCTTCCTTACCGTAGACAAGACCGCCATCAATGTAGCGGCAGCGGTTCAGACCGCCAGTTTTACCGTCGGCGGGAATGTCAACTGGACGGTCAGCTGCGACGATACGGCACTTGCGGCAGATCCGGTTTCCGGCACCGGAGAGACGGTAGTGACGCTTTCCTTCCCGGAGAACACCGATACGGAGAACCCCAAGGTCTATAACGTGAAGGTCAGCACCGAGGAGGAGGCCCCCGTCAAGGAATTTACCATCGTGCTTACCCAGAAGAAAGCCTCTTCCGGCACCGAGCAGGAGTTTGAACTTACCAACGCAGAGATTACGGCGGCCATCAAAGCGGCTGTCGAAAACAAGGCCAACGGTTACACGGAAGTGACGATCAACAGCAATTCCGGGGTGTGGACGGGTAAAATGAATGCACAGAAAGATGTGACCTATGTGCAGCTCCGGGCAAAAGACGGAGCCTGTATCAAGTCTCCTGTCTTTGAAAAGAATGTCAAACGGATAGAACTGCGCATCAATGCCAAGTCCGGTGCGCGCGTCCTTCATGCCATCCCTTCCGACAGTGTCCCTGCTTCCGGTACCTACGGCGATGCCGCCTGGGCCTCACAATATGGACAGGCAAGCTGTGTCGGTAACGTAGCGGAGACTGTGACGATCGAATTTGATAAGGATACCAAGGATTTTGCAATTATTGTTTCCGGCGGCGCCGTCTACATCGACAGTATATTGGTAGTCTGTGAATAAGATTATATTTTCAACGGCTCTTGCCCTGCTGTGTCTTCAGGCTTGCACAAAGCCTGAAGACACTGGTGGCGAGACCCTTTCGCTCAACATTCCCCGCCTGCAGGTCAGCAGCGTTGCGTCATCCCAGTTCATTTCCGTGACGGCCGACGATGCCTGGACCCTCGACATCGACTGGGGCGTGGCTGAACCCTGGGGGGAAATCAGCGCCAGCAGCGGAATGGGCAGCAAGAAGAGCATCACCTTCAGTTGGAGCAAGAATACCGGCACCGATGCCCGCCGCGCCCTTTTTACCCTCACGGGAAAGACCCGCTCCGTGACGGCCGTCTTCGTGCAGGAAGGGACTTCGGTCACTCCCGACCCGCCTGTGACGCCCGAGTCGTTGACGCCGGATATCCCCGGTAAGTGGCTGGAACTGCCGGCCACGGACAGGCAGAACTGCTACTTCTTTACCCGTTCGATGACGCAGGGGACCTACAAGGGCCGCAATTACTCCTTTTATCTGGACCCCGATGCGAAGATTTCGCTCTGGGTAGCCTATCCGCTGAACAAAGGGCTCATCGGCAACGGTTCCCGTTCGGAGGACTGGGCGCTGGACCCCAAGGTCCCCGAGCAGTACCAGTCGGTGGTGTACAGCGGGTACAAGACCGGCGGCTATGACCGCGGGCACCAACTGCCTTCGGCGGACCGGCTCGGCTACGGTATCAACGGGACCACTTTCTACGGGACCAACATCACGCCTCAGTTGAGCAGTTTCAACCAAAAGATCTGGGCCAACCTGGAAGGGATGGTCCGCAGTTGGTCTTCCCAGTTCGACACCCTTTATGTGGTGACCGGCGCGGATGTCACCGGGGCCACCCAGAAGGCCTATGACAATTACTACAAGGAAATCACCGTTCCCACGGGCTATTACAAGGTGCTGCTCGGTTATAAGCACACCGGAACGATCGGTATCACCAACACGACCGGCGGTTATACCGGCATCGCTTTCTATTTCGAACACAGAAACGATTATCCCAATACCAAGGAGGCCATTTTCCAGCAGTCGATGACCATCGACGCCATCGAGCAGAAACTGGGTATGGATTTCTTTGTGAACCTCCCCGCTGTGGCCGGGGCGACTTTCGCCGCCAAGGCGGAATCGACCCCCGACGTCTGGTGGAAAAACTAACGGCTTATGAAAAGAATCATCTTGCTTTCCGCCTTGTTCGCGCTGTTTTTCAGCACGACGGCCTTCCCGCAGAAGGTCAGCCAGAGTTATGTGATCGGCTTCTATAACCTGGAGAACCTTTTTGACACCGTACACGACGAGGGCAAGAACGACTACCAGTTCCTCCCCGACGGAAAGAACAACTGGACGGAGGCGAAGTACCACAAGAAACTCCAGAACATGGCGAAGGTCATCCGGGCCATGAAGGAAGAAAACCACCACTGGCATACCGTTCTGGGGGTGAGCGAAATCGAGAACCGCCACGTGCTGGAGGACCTTGTGTCGGAACCCGACCTGCTGCCCGCCAATTATCAGATCGTGCATTATGACGGTCCGGACCGCCGCGGTGTGGACTGCGCGCTGCTTTATCGTCCTTCGGAATTTTCGCTGATCGAGACCCTGACCATCCCGTTCACTTTTTATGGCGTGGCCCTGGAGAACCCGATGAGCCCCGAAGAGCGGGCGAACTTCCGTACCCGCGACATCCTGATGGTGCGCGGCACCATCGCCGGAGAGATGTTCGCCTTCTACGTGGCGCACCTGCCCTCGCGACTGGGCGGAAAGGGCGGCGACCTGCGGGCCCGCGGCGCTGAAATCATCTACGAGCACGCGCGGCGCCTCGAAAGGCGTTTCCCGGGCATCAAGATCGTGGTGATGGGCGATATGAACGACGATCCTTTCAATGAGAGTATGAGCAAGTACCTTCACGGCCGCAAGACCGCAGCGGAGATGGAGACCGACGATTTCTTCAATCCCTACTGGTCGATGCTGGAGGCGGGGTATGGCTCCAACGCCTACCGCGGCGTCTGGAGCATCTTCGACCAGGAACTGGTCAACTGGGACCTGGTGAATGCGCCGGCGGGGACGCTCCGCCTGCTGCCCATCGTGAAGAAACGCGGCAAGACCTTCTTCGGCCGCGTATTCCAAAAAGACTTTATGACCGTCCAGGAAGGGGAGTATAAGGGAACTCCCTTCCGGACCTTCTCCGGCGGCGAATTTGTCGGCGGCTATTCCGATCATTATCCAACCTATCTAATTGTAGGGAAATAATATGGCAAAAAGAATCATACTGACCCTTATCACCCTGTTTTCCGTTCTGCTGCCCGCCGCGGCCCAGTTGCCTCCCGGCGGTGCCAAGGGAACCGTGATCGACCGGTCCGACCGCAGTCCGGTGTCCGGCGCCCGGGTGGAAATTTTCAAGGAAGGCCGCTCCGGCGGCGCGGTCACGACGGGGGACGACGGCTTGTTCCTACTGGAAGGCTATGACGACGGCGACTGGTCCATCCTCGTTTCCGCCAACGGCTATCTGCCCGTGCAGTTGAACATCACCATCGCGGGCTCCATCCGGGATATGTTCAACATCGGCCTGACGCCCACCAAGGCCGCCGAGGGTCCCGTGGACGGTTCCGACTATATGGAATTCGACCTTGCCGATACCGGTTACAGCGATTCCCCGACGGTCCTGTTCTCCAATGACGTCTATTCCAGCATCGTCGGTTTCGATTTCGGCAATGTCCGTTTCAAGAACCGCGGCTACAACTCGGATACCCAGGACGTGCTGTTGGGCGGGGTAAAACTCAACGACGCCCTGACCGGCTATTCGCCCTGGTCGCTCTGGTCCGGCCTGAACGAAATCACCCGCGCCAAGATTACCACCAACTCGATGGAGGCCTCCGATTTCTTCCTGGGCGGTTACAATGGGGTGACGAACATCTTTGCCAACCCTTCCAACGTCCGCCGGGGACTCCGCGTGAGCGCGCTGACCAACAGCGCGATGTACCGTCTCCGCCTGATGCTGACCTATGCTTCCGGGCGCCGGGACGACGGCTGGAGTTACGCTTTCAGCGTTTCGGGCCGCTTCGGCGGAAACGACTGGGTGCAGGGGGTCTATTACAGCAACCTCGCGTATTACGCCGGCGTGGAGAAGAATTTCGGCGATGAACATTCCCTCTCCCTTTTCACCTTCGCCACCCCGGGTATGCGCGGCACGCAGAACGCTTCCACGCAGGAGGTGTACGATCTGATGAAGGACAATATGTACAACTCCAACTGGGGCTATCAGAACGGCAAGCGGCGCAATTCCAGGATCCGCAAGACCTTCGAGCCCGTCACGGTGCTCAAATACGAATACAAGCCGTCGGACCGCTTCACTTCTTCGACGACGCTGCTCTGGCGCACCGGTCTCAACGGCTATACCGCCCTCGACTGGTACGATGCGCAGGACCCCCGTCCCGACTATTACCGCAACCTCCCCAGTTTCGCCTATATGGAAGAGGAGGACATGGACCGCAGCAACCCCGACAAGGCGGACTGGATGCGTTACGCCTGGACGGCGTCGAGCAGTGAATTCGACAAGTACCGCCACGTGGACTGGGACCACCTCTACGACGTGAACGCCGCCAGCCCGGACGGGCGCAGCAAATACGCGCAGGAGGAAAGGCACGTGGACCAGAACGACATCAACCTGGCCGAACGCATCAAATGGAAGGTGAGCGACCTGTTCACCCTGACCGCCGGCCTTTCCCTCAAGTGGAACCGCACGGAAAACTACAAGAAGATGTGCGACCTGCTGGGCGGCAAGTACTTCCTGAACATCGACTCTTTCGCGGAGCGCGATTTCGCGGTGTCCGAAGCCAAGGTCCAGAATGACCTGGATTATTGGATTTCCCACGGCGAGGCGGAAAAGATCAGGAACGGCGGCAAGTATGGCTACGATTACCTGGCACAGGTCCGCCGCGCCGGCCTCTGGGCCAACGGGGCCTTCCGGACCGGAGCGTTCTTCGCCAATGTCGGCCTTTCGGCGGGCTACGACGCTTTCTGGCGCGAAGGCCTGATGCGCAAGGGCCTCTTTGCCGGCACCGACGACTACGGCCGTGACATCATCATCGACGGGGTGAACCTGACCACGCGGGACAGCAAGGGACGGGTCGTCACCTCCAAGGGCAAATCCGAGGTCTGCCGCTTCTTCACCTACTCGGCGAAAGCGTCTGCGGGCTATACCTTTATGGGCGGACACCGGATCTGGGCGGATGCCGGCTTCTTCAATGAGGCCCCTACCTTCAACGAGGCGTTTATCTCGCCGCGTACGCGCAACACCATCATGGAGGGCCTCACCACCAAGAAGATCGTTTCCGGCGATATCAACTACCAGTTGAGCCACAACGGCTACAATGCACGCCTGAGCCTCTATTACACCCGCATCTGGGACCAGTCGGACGTGATGAGTTTCTACGACGATTCCCAGCACTCCTTCACCAACTTCGCCATGACCGGCATCAGCCAGCGCCATATGGGACTGGAACTGGGCCTGACCGTTCCGCTCCCCGTTCAGGGCCTGAGCATTTCCGGCGTATTGAGTCTCGGCGAACATATTTACACCAGCACGCCGCATATGGTGCAGACCATCGACAACAGTGCGGAAATCGTGCGGGACGAAAACGTCACCTGGTGGGACCGTACGCCCATCTTCAAGATTGCGGGTTATTCCCAGGACGGCCAGCCCATCTATGACCAGGACATCGACGGCAATTTCATCATCACCGGTTACAAGAAGCACTATGTGCCGGGCAGTCCGCAGATTGCGGCAGAACTGGCCATCAACTACAACATCAAGTACTGGTTCTTCGAAATCAACGGACAGTGTTTCGCCCGCTCCTTCCTGGATATGAACCCGCTTTACCGCACGGATTACGCCTGCAAGGGAGGGGACAGCAATCCCGGCATCATCGAAGAGATGACGGCGCAGGAAGAGTTTGCGCCCGCCTTCATCCTCAATGCGAGCGTGGGCAAGAGCTGGTTCGTCAAGGGCAACCAGTTGGGCTTCTCGCTCAGCCTCAACAATATGACCAACAACAGGAACGTCAAGACCGGGGGCTACGAGCAGACCCGTCTGATCGCCTCTTCGGGCAAGGACCGTTACTACCGTTTCGATTCCAAGTACTTCTATATGCCCGGCTTTAATTATATGTTAAACCTGTATTTCCGATTCTAGGCCATGAAAAAGCTGATTCATACCCTGGCTTTGGCCTGCTTGCTGCTGCCGGCCTGCGACATCGAGCCGCTTTACATAGAATCCGACCTCAAATGGAAAAAGTACGAGCCGCAGACGCTGCAGCCTACCCATACCATCCGGGAACTGGCCACGATGTACAAGGTGGGCAAGCCCTTCGTCGTCAATACCGACCTGATCATCGGCGGGCAGGTGATTTCCACCGACCAGCCGGGCAACTTCTACAAGAGCTTTTATATCCAGGACGAGACGGGCGGTATCGAAGTGAAGGTCGGCCGCAACGGCCTTTACAACGATTACCAGCAGGGACAGTGGGTCTATGTGAACTGCAGGGACCTCTCCATCGGAATGTATGGCTACAAGGCCGGCAATTACGGCGGCTCCGGAATGGTTCAGATCGGCTTTTCCGACCCGACCGGCGAATATGAGACCTCCTACATCGAATCCCCGCTGCTCGTCGACACCCGCATTGTCCGCGGCCCACAGGACGAGGTCCCCGAGCCCATAATCCTTGCCCGCCAGTTCCCGTCGTCCTCCGACAGCCAGGCGACTTCATCCATTTTGGGCAAGCTGGTGACCATCAAGAATATGTATTACGCCCGCGAGAACTTCGCGCTGCTGTACCTGGATTCCACAAAGGACAAAAAACTCTACACGAACCGAGTGTTCCTTTCCGACACCAACGGCGCCGTCGGCGATGACAAGACCCACGGCATCACCACCTGGGCCATGTCCAAATCCAAGATGACCGAATACCTCTGCGCCGGACTTTGGGATGCCTGCAAAATCGGCAGCGGCAGCACCTTTACCGGACAGACGCTCGCAGATTTCCGCGGCGACGGCAGCTATCCCGGCGTGGAGAAGGCCGCCTACAGCATCAGCCAGTATTTCAGGGCCGGCCAGCAGGAAATCCAGGTCCGTACCAGCGGTTTCTGCAAATTCGCGGACCTGGAGATTCCCGCAGACGTGCTTTCCGGAAACCGCGCCCTGGATATGACCGGTATCCTGACGATCTACCAGGGTAGCCTGCAACTGGTGGTCAATTCCCAGGATGACTGGCGTTATTCAGATACCGGAGAAAAAGTTTATCCATGAAAAAGTTTTTGATTTTTGCATCTGCCCTTTTCCTTATGGCATCCTGCACCCGTGAAAATCCGTTTTTCAGCGAATGGGACACCCCGTACGGCATCCCTCCCTATGAGAAGATTCAGGTAGGCGACTATCTGCCTGCGTTGCAGGAGGGGATGAAGCAGCAGCGTGCTGCCGTGGAGGCCATCGTGGCGAATCCCGATGCGCCGACCTTCGCGAATACCGTGGAGGCGCTCGAATTCAGCGGCGCTTTGCTTGCGAAGGTGGAAGGCGTACTCTTCAATGTCAGCGAAACCGACCGCAGCGACGCCCTGGACGCCGTGGTGGAGGAGGCCCTGCCGCAACTCAGCGCCCATTCGGACGCCATTTCCTTCAACAAGGCGCTGTACGCCCGCGTGGCCGCGGTGATGGAGAACGAGTACGACGCCCTCGACCGCGAACGGCAGATGGTGCTGAAGAAATTATGCGAGTCCTTCGTGCGCGAGGGCGTGAACCTGCCGGAAGAAGTGCAGGATACGCTCAAGGAAATCAATGCGCAACTCTCGCTGAAAACGCAGAAAATCGGCAACAACATCCTTGCGGAGTCCAATGCGTTCAAGGAAGCGTTCGGCTTCAGCGTCAGCGCCTATCCGGACGAGATGACGACGACCCAGGACCGCGAACTGCGCCGCCGCTACAATGAATTCTATACTTCGCGCGGCCACCGCGGAAATGAAAACGACAATACGAGACTGATCCTCGAGGTAATGCGCCTGCGCATCCGTCGCGCGCAACTGCTGGGGTATGCGACGCCTGCCGCCTACGAACTCGCCGACAAGATGGCGGGTACCCCCGAGACCGTCGATGCCTTCCTCGCGCCGATCATGGAGGCCGCGCTGCGGTCCGCCGGCCGCGAACTGAAGGATATGCAGGCGGTGATGGACGCCGACATCCAGGCCGGCCTGCTGCCGGAAGGAAGCACCATACAGCCCTGGGACTGGTGGTACTATGCGGAGAAGGTGCGCAAGGCGCGCTATGATCTGGACGAGGAGCAGACCAAGCCTTACTTCCAGATAGACAGCGTGGTGAAGGGAATGTTCCTCGCCGCGAACAAGCTCTATGGCGTGAAGGCGGAGCGCCTGGAAGGGGTTCCCGTTTACAATCCTGAGGTGACGACCTACAAGATCATCGACGGCGACGGCTCCCTGGCCGGCATCTTCACCACGGACTATTTCCCGCGCTCCAGCAAGCGCGGCGGCGCCTGGATGAACAATGTGCGCGAACAGTACGTCACCCCGGAGGGAACGGAAGTGCGGCCCATCATCGTGAACGTGGGCAACCTGCACGAGAACCTCTCTGTGGACGAGGTGCAGACCGTTTTCCACGAGTTCGGACACGCCCTGCACGGGCTGCTGACCCGTTGCCACTATCCTTCCGTCAGCGGCACCTCCGTGAAGCGCGATTATGTGGAAATGCTGTCGCAGTTCAACGAAAACTGGGCCTTCCAGCCGGAATTGCTCGCCGCCTACGCTCGCAATGCGGAAGGCGAGGAAATCCCTGCGGAACTGGTGGACAAGATCAATAACGCCTTGAAATTCAACCAGGGCTTTATGACCACGGAACTCTGCGCGGCCTCCATCTTGGATATGAAATGGCACTCCCTGACGGAGATTCCCGACGAGGCCTTTGCCGACCCCGCTGCCTGGATAGACGCCTTCGAAGCAAAGGTCTGCGCCGAAATGGGCCTGATTCCCGAAATCGCGCCCCGCTACCGTACCACCTATTTCAACCACATCTTCTCCAGCGGGTACAACGCCGGTTATTACGGCTACCTCTGGGCGGAGGTGCTGGACAAGGATGCATTCAGCATATTCCAGGCATCCGGAAATGTCTGGAACAAGGAACTGGCCCAAAAATTCAAGGAAACCTTCCTGCAAAAGGGCGGTTCGGAAGAGCCGATGGTGCTCTACGAATCCTTCGCCGGCCGCAAACCGGACCAGACGGCTTTTCTCCGGGCTAGAGGATTAGAATAAAGATATGGAAAGAAAAGTACTGTTGATGATACTCGACGGATGGGGCGAGGGTAAACAAGACCATTCCAATGCCATTTATACGCAGGGTACGCCGTTCATCGACGCTCTGCGTGCCAAATATCCGCACTCCCACCTGCACGCCTGCGGCGAATACGTCGGCCTGCCCGACGGCCAGATGGGCAACTCCGAGGTGGGACATATGAACCTCGGCGCGGGCCGCGTGGTCTATCAGGACCTCGTGAAAATCAATATCGCCTGCCGCGAGCACGCCCTGATGCAGAACGCCGAGATTAAGGCCGCCTACGACTATGTCAAGTCCAGCGGCAAGAAACTCCACTTCTTCGGCCTCTGTTCCCACGGCGGCGTCCATTCCTCCCTCAATCATCTCTATGAGTTTCTGGCGGAGGCGGACAAGGCCGGACTGAAGGACGTCTTCGTCCATTGCTTTATGGACGGTCGCGACACCGACCCGCGTTCCGGTTACGGCTTCGTGCAGGAACTCGAAGAAAAGATGGCGCAGACCACGGGCCGCGTGGCCACCGTCTGCGGCCGCTTCTATGCGATGGACCGCGACAAGCGCTGGGGCCGCGTGAAAGAGGCGTACGATATGCTCGTGGAGGGCAAAGGGGCGCAGTTCGCTTCGGCGCTGGAAGGCATCAAGGCCTCCTATGACGCCGACGTGACCGACGAATTCATCAAGCCCATCGTGATTTGCGAAAACGGGAAGCCGCTGGCCAAGGTGGAAGCGGGCGACTGCGTGATTTTCTACAATTTCCGCAACGACCGTGCCCGCGAACTGACCGCCGTGCTGACCCAGACCGACATGCCGGAGGAGGGGATGCACACCCTTCCGCTGCATTACTGCTGCCTGACGCCCTATGACGCATCCTTCCAGGGCCTGCACATCCTCTTCAACAAGGAGGAGGTGCGCGATACCCTCGGCGAGACGGTCTCCAAGGCGGGCAAGCGGCAGTTGCGTATCGCCGAGACGGAAAAATACGCGCACGTGACCTTCTTCTTCAACGGCGGCCGCGAAACCCCGTTCGAGAACGAGGACCGCATCCTGGTCAATTCGCCGAAGGTGGCGACCTACGACCTGCAGCCGGAGATGAGCGCCATCGAGGTGACGGACAAGTTGATCGCCGCCATCCGCAGCGAACAGGAGGACGTGATCATCCTGAATTTCGCCAACGGCGATATGGTCGGTCACACCGGCGTCTATGATGCGATCCGCAACGCCGTTGGCTGCATCGACGGTTGCGTGGAAGCGGTGGTGACGGCCGCCCTTGCGCACGGTTACGTGGTGCTGCTGACCGCGGACCACGGCAATGCCGATTATGCGGTGAACGAGGACGGCAGCCCGAATACCGCGCATTCGCTGAATCTGGTGCAGTTCATCGTCATCGGCGAACCGACGGTGAAAACGGTGAAGGACGGCGCCCTTTGCAATGTCGCTCCCACCATCCTCAAATTAATGGGCATCCCGCAGCCCGCCGCGATGACTGCGGAACCGCTGATTTAGGTTCGGCTTATGTGGGTCTGGCTGGCGGTAGCTTCATCGGCCCTTCTTGGTTTTTACGACGTAGGCAAAAAGTACTGCCTGCGTCGTAATGGCGTATTGTATGTCCTGCTGGGCATCACGCTCTTTTCCGTGCTGTTTCTCCTGCCCTTTTTCCAGTTGGGAACGGGGCGGGAGCACCTGATCCTGGTCTTCAAGGCGCTGCTTGTGACCGTTTCCTGGGTGACGGGCCTCCTGGGGATCAAATACCTGCCCCTGACGACGGCCAGCACCCTCAAGGCTTCTCGGCCGATGCTGGTGGTCGTACTGTCCCTGCTGGTTTTCGACGAGCGTCTGAGCCTCTTGCAGTGGGCCGGGGTCGTACTGGTGTTCTTTGCGATCTTTATGCTGGGACGGACCAGCCGCAAGGAGGGGATTTCCTTTACCGGGAACAAGGGCGTCATCTATATGCTCCTGGCGATTTTCAGCGGAGCGGCCAGTGCGCTTTGGGACAAATACATCATCGCCGATATGGCCCCGCTCTTTATCCAGAGTTGGACGAACGTGTATATTGCCGCATTCCTGCTGCTGCTCATCGCAGGGAGAAGCCTGCTGGGCCGGGAGAAGCCGGAGCCGTTCCGTTTTGACTGGATGCTGCCGCTGACGGCCGTCGTGATCACGGCGTCGGACGCCCTGTATTTCTATTCGCTCAGCGGGGAAGGGGCGCTGCTTTCGGTCATTACCCTGGTCCGCCGCACGTCCGTGGTCGTTACCTTTGTGCTGGGGGCCCTCCTTTTCAAGGAACATCGCATCCGCGACAAGGCCGTGGTGCTGGCGGTGCTGCTCGCCGGCCTCGTCCTGCTGGTCCTCGGTTCCGCGTAATTATTCTTCGATAAGCGCGCTCCAGTTGCGGGTGAAAGCGGCGGGGGAGAGGGCGGCGCAGACGGCATCGCGGCCGCGGAGACCCCAGGCGGAGCGTTCCGGTAACGGGAGCGACGCAATGCGGAGGATGGCCTCGGCGATGGAGGCGCTCAGCGCCGGATGAAAGAGCGTGCCGTTCGCCCCTTCGTGTACATAGCGCGGATTGTCACTGACGGCACTCACCGCTGCAGGCAGTCCGCTGGCCAGCGCCTCGGCGAGCGAATTGGAGGTGCCTTCGTGAAAACTCGGCAAGCAGAAAATGTCCGCATTCCGGTAGAGCGGCGCCACGTCGTGCTCGGCGATATGGAAGCGGAAACGCTCCTGCAGGCCGTGCTGCTCGATTTTCCGCAGACAGCGGCGGTAGTATTTGTTCTCACGCACCAGTCCGTACCAGTCGAAAACGACGGGTTTGTCCTTCAGCAAGGCGGCCGCCTCGATGAGCCCGAGGGCATTCTTGCGGCGGCAGACCCGCGCCGTCGTGATGACCCGGATGGGGGAAGCGGCGGGGGAGACGGGCGCATCGCCGGGATGAAAGAGCGCCGTATCCACGAAATTGGGGATGGTCCTCAGCCGTGCGGAAAGTTTCGGAAAGTGGCTGCGCAGAAAGGCCTCCTGCGAATAATTGTTGCAGACGACCTGATCCGCCTGCCGGTAGAGGGTGAAGTGGATGCGGTCGTGCAGGTGCACGCTGCCGCTGAAATCGCGTTCCGATACGATGAGCCGGAAGCCCGGGTTCAGCAGATGCGCGAGACAGGCCTTTCGGTTTGCACTGGTAAGAAAGGAAATCAGCAGATCGCAGCCGCTGCGCTTCATATACGCCGCGAGCGAGAAAATCAGTTGCAGCCGGAAGACTTTGCGGAGTTTCACCCTTCGCAGGCCCAGCCGCTGTACTTCCTCCTCGAAAAAAGGTCCGTGGCGATAGGTAACCAATTCGACCTCATGCCCTTCGCGCGTCAGGGAAGCGGCCAGGCCGATCAACTGCCGCTCGGCGCCGCCCAAAGTAAGGGACCCTATCAGACAGGCGATTTTCATAAGCGAGGGCGCAAGTTAGCAAAAGTTTTCTTAAATTTACGGAATTATGAACGATTTCGTGGTAACGATGATGCTGCTCGGCGCGGTTTCCACCGGCGGCAAAATGCCTTTCTGGGCGACGGCGAACCAGTACGGGCTGATGCCCGAGTACAGCGGTGGCCTCATCCAGGCGGGCGCCCATACGCGATTCGACGACAGCAAGGACTGGAAATGGTGCTGGGGCGTCTCGCTCGCCGCGAGGGAGGAAATGCACGACGGCTTTACCTTCATTCCCGACGAGGCCTACCTGAGCGGCGGCTGGCGCAACCTGTCGCTGGACCTGGGTATCAAGCACGAAGAACAATATTTTATGGGGGCCAGTGAGTATCTGGGCTCGCTTTCGGCCACCGCGGGGCGTATGGCCTGGAGCGGCAATACCCGCTCGATGCCGGGATATACCTTGCGGCTCGCGCCGGCGAACATTCCCTATACCAAAGGTCATGTGCAGGTTTATGGCTCCTGGGGGGACTATGTCTGCATCGACCCCTACAGTTATGTGCAGCACCACCTGGTCCACTCTTCCCGCTTCGGCATCATCGGCCACATCGGCCGCTTCAGCCTGACGCTCGGCCTCGACCACTGGGCGCAATGGTCCGGGGTGCATCCGGAACTGGGGCAGATGCCTACCTCCTTCGTGGATTACCTGCGGGTCGTGACTGGCCACAGCGGGGGTTCGGCGAGCAGCGAGAGCGACCGCATCAACGTCATCGGCAACCAGTTGGGGTCGGAGCTCGTAAAACTGGATTACCGCGGCGACGGCTGGACCATCACGGCGCAGCACGAAGTTCCCTACGACGACCGTTCCGGTATGAAGTGGCAGAACTTCCCGGACGGGGTGAATACCTTATGCATCTCCTTCGATGACAAGAAACGCTGGGTTTCCGACATTCTCCTTGAAGCCCAGTACACGATGTGGCAGTCGGGCAGGGATCACCAGCGTCTGGCAACCGAGGCGGAAATCGCCGCGGGAACGGACCCGCGCCTCTATACAGATCAATGGGGTACCTGGATTATCCTGGGCGGCGGCGACAACTACTGCAACAACGGGGAATATGTCTCCGGCTGGACGGCCTGGGGCCGCAGCAAGGGCAATCCGCTCTTTTATGTGAAGGGAACGCGCGACGGCAGCCTGGATCATAAAAAGACCGTTATGGGGGTGGAGAACAACCGTCTGCTCTCGGCCCACGCCGGCCTGGGCGGTTCCATCGCCCATTATGCGCCCTATCGCCTGATGTTTACCTGGGCGCGCTGTTACGGCACTTACGGTGCGCCCTACGAAAAGAACAGCAGGGGCTTTGAAATCCCGCTTCATCAGCTCAGTATGTCTTTTACGGCGCAGGTGCCTTTCCTGAAAGGGTCTCTCCTGTTGCTGCCGGGCATCTACTATGACTGGGGCGATATCCTGCCCAGTAACTTCGCGGCGACCCTCGGGCTCCGTTATGTCCTTAAACCCTTTGCGAAATGATCAGCAGGGAAACGGCGAAACAGCATATCCGGGAGCTGCTCGAGTACATCGGCGAGGACCCGGACCGCGACGGCCTCCGCGAAACACCGGAGCGCATCCTGCGGATGTTCGACGAGATGTTCCGGGGCTACGACCCCGCGCAGAAGCCCGCGATAACCACTTTCCGCAACGGTGCGGACGGCATCGTCTATGACAATATGGTCGTCGATACCGGCAGCTTCTACTCCGTCTGCGAGCACCATTTCCGCACTTTCTTCGGCGACTACTGGTTCGCCTACATCCCCAACCGCCGCGGCAAAATCCTCGGCCTTTCGAAAATCGCGCGCGTGGTGGACTACTGCTCGGCGCGGGCGCAGGTGCAGGAACGGCTGGTGCACGATGTCGTGCAGATGCTTTCCGAAGCGCTCGACGACGAATATCCGCCGCTCGGGATGGCGCTGATGATGCGCGGCCGCCACATGTGCAAGGAAAGCCGCGGGGTGCGCAAGGAAGGGGCGATGGTCTCCACCTACCTGACGGGCATTTTCCGCACCGATGCCCAGACAAGAAACGAATTTTTATCCTATACGCGAAATGTTCTCTGAAAATTACCGCAAATCCGGCTGCGTCGAGGTCATTTGCGGCTCGATGTTTTCCGGCAAGACCGAAGAACTGATCCGCCGCCTTAAGCGCGCGCAGTTCGCCAACCAGAAAATCGCTATCTTCAAGCCCATCATCGACGTGCGTTATTCCGAGGTGGAGGTCGTCTCGCACGACCTGCACAGCATCAAGTCCACGCCCATTTCCGATGCGGCGAGCATGCTGGAGATTCCGGCCGAAGTGGAGGTCGTCGGCATCGACGAGGCGCAGTTCTTCGGCGAAAATCTCGTGGAGGTCTGCCAGGCGCTGGCGAACCGCGGCGTGCGCGTGATCATCGCCGGACTGGATACCGATTTTCAGGGAAATCCCTTCGGCCCGATGCCGCGCCTGATGGCGATTGCCGAGGATGTGCAGAAGGTGCACGCGATCTGCGTGCGCTGCGGCAACCTCGCGAACCATTCCCACCGGCTCTCCAAGAGCAGCGACCTGGTCGTCCTCGGTGAGAAGGATATCTATGAGCCGCTTTGCCGGGAGTGTTATAACAAGGCGATAGCAGAAAAATAGCATAAAAATCCCCGCAGCGTTTGATGCGGGGATTTTTGTAGCCTGTCCTAACTACTACACACAGGTGTAGCCACCGTCAACGGCGATATTCTGGCCGGTGACATAGGTGCTGGCAGGGGAGGCGAGGAAGAGGGCGCAACTGTTCAACTCGCCCTCTTTGCCGTAGCGGCCGAGCGGGATGTTCTGCTTGGCGATCGACTGGAAGAAATCGGAATCCAGGGTAGCGGTCGTCAGGTCGGTGTAGAAATACCCCGGGCAGATGCAGTTGACGGTAATGCCGTACTTGCCCCATTCGGCGGCCAGTGCGCGGGTCATGTTCACGACGCCGCCCTTGGCGGAATGGTAGGGGGCACTACCGACAATCAGGTTGCCCACCAGGCCGTACATCGACGCGATGTTGATGATCCGGCCGAACTTCGCCTTGATCATCTCCTTGCCGAATTCGCGCGCGCAGAGGAAGGTGCCGAAGAGGTCGATGTTCATTTCGTGCATGAACTGTTCGTCGGTAATCTCCTCCGCAGGAGCGACGGCGCCGGTTCCTGCGTTGTTGACGAGGATGTCGACGCGGCCGAAGCGCTCCATCGTCGCCTTGACGGCTTCTTTGACGCGCTCCGTGTTGGTGATGTCACAGGCAAAGGGAAGGACCTCGACGCCGTATTCGGCGGTGATTGCCTTCGCGTTTTCCTCAAGTAAGTTCATTCCTGTCTCTTATACACATCTGACGCTGCCGNNCCTCGACGCCGTATTCGGCGGTGATTGCCTTCGCGTTTTCCTCAAGTAAGTTCATTCTCCTCGCGAGCAGCACGAGCTTTGCGCCCTGGCTGGCAAACGCTTTCGCCATCTGGAGACCGAGACCGGTGGAGGCACCGGTAACGACCGCAACGCGGCCTGTAAGATCGAATAAATTGGTCATCATTTTTTGTGCTTGGTTTTAGCGACGCGAAGATACTCAATTTATTTGATAAAACTCCTTATCTTTGTAGTCTGATGACGGAATTATTCTTGTACTTATTCGTCGCCCTGGCGGTGTCTTTCCTCTGCTCGATTTTGGAATCGGTGCTGATGTCCACGCCTCTTTCCTATATCACGATGCGGGAGGAGGAGGGCTATCGTCCCGCCACGCTGATGAAGCAGTACAAACTGGATCCTTCCCATCCCATCGCCGCCATATTGAGCCTCAATACGATAGCGAATACGGTGGGGGCCGCGGGCGTCGGACAGCAGGTGACCCAGGTGATGGGCAGCCAGTGGTTCGGCCTGGCGTCGGCGCTGATGACGGTGCTGGTGCTGGTCTTTGCGGAAATCATCCCCAAGACCATCGGTACCGTGTACTGGAAGGCCCTGATGGGTATTTCCGCGCGCATCATCAAACTCCTGATTTTCTGCCTCTATCCCATCGTGGTCTGCGTCCAGCGCTTGCAGAAAGTCATTACACCGGCGGAAAAGGATACCTCCGTATCCCGAGAGGAGGTGGGAGCGATGGCCGACGTGGCCGAGATGTCCGGAGAACTGGACGAGGATGAGAACGAGGTCATCCAGAACATCATCAACATCGACGAGGTCAAGGCTTCCGACGTGATGACCCCGCGCGTGGTGGCGGCCATCGCGCAGGAGAAAATGACCATCAAGGAGTTCTATAAGGACAAGCGTTTCCTGCACCATTCCCGCATTCCGCTCTACAAGGACAATGACGAATACATTACCGGCTATATCCTTCGTATCGAGGCCTTGCAACTGATGGCGGAAGACAAGTATGAGACGCCCCTTTCCTCGATCCGGCGCGATATCGCCAGTTTTAAGCCGGATACTCCGCTCGGCGCCATCTGGGACGAGATGCTTACCCGCGACGAGCAGATCGGCGTGGTCATCGACGATTACGGCTGCTTCCAGGGCATTCTGACGCTAGAGGATGTCATCGAAACGATTCTCGGCGACGAAATCGTGGACGAGCAAGATGTCGTACGCGACATGCAGCAACTTGCCCGCGACAAATGGCGTAAACAGCGGAATTAAGCCTGCAACAACGGGCACTTGTTGCTTCGAAACCCTATCCGGGGAATTGAGCGACAAACCGAGCGATGTGGAATTTATTCCGACATCCGAGGTGCGAAGCTCAAAGCCGTCAGGCAAAGGTACCCTAACGTTGCAGGCCTACTCACTAACGTCGCTTCAGGAACTTCTTCGCCACCACGTCGCAAAACTGAGAACGGATATAAATGATTTCGCACAGAATCCCTGAAAATAAACTGTTGTAGCCTATAGCATTCTAGAGTACTTATTAGGGCGACCATGGGTAATGACGATGTCTGTTACACCACGATTAAGAATCATTGATGCAATCACGCGAGGGGATATGTTGCGTCTATTTCTTCTTCGGATAATTCCTGATATATCACTTGCAGTAATGCTATCAGGATACGCTGTCAATAATGCATCTAAAATCCACTTCCAGTTCATATTTATCGCCGTAGTACTTCAGTATACTATTCATAATTTATGGCGTAAAGCCAAACTATTAGTGCTAAGCCCGAAAACGATATGTGCCTACGCGTCCTGCCCGGTCACGACCGGGCGAGGAGTGGCGCGCAAGTTTTAAATGATGTCCCGTCTGGAGAGTTCCCTGTCGGGTGACTCCCCGGACGGGAATTTATCATTCTATGACAGGACGGACGGAGAGCCCGTAGGAGCGGTAGTGGCTGTTCAAACACACACGGTTTATATAGAAGTTCACGTTGTACGCGTTGTACGGGTTGACCGTATTGAGGGACGAGGACCAATAGTAGATGCTGGAACCCACATCGTACAGACTAGTGTCGTAACTGTAGCCGGCGGCAGGAAGAAATATGCTGTTACCGTTAGGACTGGTAACCAAATAACCTTTAACTCCGTTTTGAGTTGTCCAGGTCCAAGTGCACTTAGTTAGCAACTCGTCCCATTCGGCATAGGTGGCCATACGCCAACTGCCGCCGAGATTTACCGCAGCCGCATCGTCCTCAGGGTCGAGGACGGTCTTGTTGTCAATCTGACCGTATGAGCTCTTTGTGTTATACTTGGAAAATTTTACATTGTCATGAGAATCTCCACCCCTCCTAAACTTATAATTCACCCAAGTATACTCATCCTTCGGTTCAGTCTCTCCCCAGGAGAAGTAGTCGCCATATTCCTCCGGCTTGGTTGCCCCAAGATTGAAAGACGCCCACTTGAGACCGGAGGGCAAACCAAGATCAACCATCTCGAGGACTTTAATCACTGTCACTGCACACTTAGCAGTGAATCCATTGTCTCTTGTCGTTGCAGTGATTTCTGCAGTTCCGTTACTGACCGCAGTAACAACACCCTCTGAATTGACGATTGCCACCGCCTCGTTTGAGGAAGTCCAACTGACAGATTTATCCGCAGCTGTAGATGGGCTAATTGTCGCTACTAGTGTATAAGAACCGTCCTTGTACAGCTTCAATGTGGTCTTGTCAAGTTTTATGCCGGTAACCTCATACGGGTCGATAGAGGCTTGGTACAAGCGATCGATGAACGATTTTGCGTAGGTCTTGAGCGTGGAGAAGTCACTTCCGAGGGAACTGGAGCAATCAAGGTTCAACAGAAGGACGGCGGACTTTCTGGCCATTTCCACCTTGGCGTCATTCTCCGAGTTGAACTCTGAGTTTATTTGCCATCGGGATGTGGAAGTGTTATAATTCCATTGTTTGATGTCAGACTGTGACAGTCTGATACTCTTGTCCTGAACCATAATGCCGTTAAAGGCGAAACGCACAAAAATGCCATCTGCCTCACCCTGAACGGTACCATCGTTAGGGAAGGTCAGTCCATTGCACACAACATTTGTCAGCGATTTGGATGAGAGGTCGAATACACCTTCTATATATAAATGTGAAAATGATGCGTCTCTATTATCAAACGTGAAACGGACTCTTGTCCCATTCGCCGGTCCCGGAATGGAAACGATTAAGTTGTAAATCGTAATCGTCTGACTAAACTCATCTGCAATCTCCCTGAAACGGCTATTGACCGTGGATATACTTGATGCCAAGAAGGCATTTGACGATGGATTAGCCAGTTTCTGAATGTTATTATTGAATTTGACAGCATCCGTAACATCACTTCCCTTTAAGCCCACTGAATATGCAGTAATTGGGATTCCATAAATCTGCTTTGTTAAAAGCCTTCTATTGAGTCTGTTCAGGTATGAGTCGTCACCGGGGTAATCCTCAATCATCATAGCCGAGCCTTGATCAAGGCCGTCTGTGAAGGTCACGAGGGAAACATTGAACAGGTCATCAGGATAACGAGCTCGCGAAAGGGTGCGTATTGATTGATCAACTGAGTAATATAGTAATGTCCCATTTTGTGACGAAAGGTTATCAATGAAGGAGTTAAACCTTGTCAGCGATACAGAGTTCAGGCGCTCAATGGGCATTTTGTATAGTTGCTGATTGAAACCGATGATGCCCAGGTATAAGCCAGAACGAGTTCCGCCTCCTTCGATTTCCTGTTCATCCTCATCTTCGTCTTCTTCTAGATCTATAAGTTCATCGTCTAAATTATCAAGCTTCACAAAAATGGAACGCTTGACGTTGATAGCATTATCGATACTCTTTGTTGCACGCCGTGTGGCTGTATAGACCGTAACGCTCAGACCTTGGGCGTGAGTTTGCGGAAGCATTGCTGCAAAATAATATTCCCCGGGGATGAAGCCGCCTTCTGGGGCGATAATCATAACAGAATCCACCGGTTCGTAAAAATTTTTAATCGGCGGCTCAGAGCTGTAATAGCCTACTTCCACCTTTCCGGCTATCGGACTACCGTCATTGGATTTGAAGGTGATTTTAGTTATGTTTTCCCGCGTTACACTGAAACGAATACCGCCACAAACGCTGTAAAATTCCAGATGATTAGTTGAGGTAGTATAAGGGGCAATCGCAGGAAAAAAATTGTTATCTATGGTGCCGGCCATACCGTTCTGTTTGTCCGGGAGGGTTAAGTATACGCCGCTGCTAGTTAATGCGCCAGTCAAGTAGCCATTCACAATACTATAGGGATACACAGCCACGTAATGGGCAGACCTAGAGAGCATAAAAGGTCCTTTGAAGGTTGTCCTGGCTGTAGGCTTCGTATTAGATGATATGAATTTGCCGGAGTGATGCGCGTCAAGGTTAAAAAATGCTATTTCCGATGCAGCAGGCCACAGGATATAATGACCGTCATTTGTAAGGGCGGAAAGGGTCTCTCCATCTGCCCACCAGGATGCAGAGAAGTCCATCGACTCCGGATCCGGTTGGATTGACTCTCTTGTACAAGAAGGGAGTAAAACCGCCGCTATAGCGGCATAAAACATTGATTTTGTTTTCATAATATTGATTAACATAATTCAAATTCCGGGAACAATAATGTCCATAAAAGTATATTATTGAACGACACATCCTATTCAGTAATAAGAAAATCGCCAATTTCTAAATCGTTGATAGTCTCGACCACTTCTAGTTGTTCTTCAATTGGACAAATCAATCCAAACTTATCTTGCTTCCCACTCGCATACACATAAGGTCTTCCACCAACAGATATTGGAGCTAAATCACAATGACATTTATGAACCCCTTTAATTGTTTCAATACTATCGTTAGATAAATTCAATAATATACATTGATTATCATCAGATAGGCTTGCACTGACCTTCTTTTTGGCGCAAATATCAAGAAGATCTACTTGATGGCGTTCAATGCCATGGATTTGATAAAAACTCATATCTTTCTCTAGACATAATGCATCCTGCTCCTGGATGACAATAAAATAAAAAGAAAGTGTGGAGCGATTCGTTTATCTGATTCGAGGCTCTGGTAAACCCATGGACAAATAAACAATACTCCACACCTGTTATGGCGATGTGCCAGACGGGCACGGTACACCAAACAAGGTGATGAATGTCATTGCTTATCCCTGTCCTTTTGAAATTTACCAGATTTCGAATCAAGGATAAAAGCGAAACACTTTCATCTAATATGTCTGCCGCTCTGAGGAACGACGATGCTAAGATAATAATTATTTCGCAAATAGCACGGGTGTCGCTGGGCGGAGCTCCGTGAAAGGGCTCGCTCCGCGCCCCACTATTGCCTTGGTCCTACCCCAGCACGCGAGAATACGGAAAAACGCCAAAAATCAACGGTGCGGCGTGCTGGTAGCACGCGGAAACGCGGAAAAACGGCCAAAATCAAGGGCGCGGCGTGCTGGCAGCACGCGGAAACACGGAAAAACGCCCAAAATCGGTGTTCCGGCATGCTGGTAGCACGCGGAAACGCGGAAAAACGGCCAAAATCGATGGTGCGGCGTGCTGGTAGCACGCGGGAACACGGAAAAACGCCCAAAATCGTGGGGGCGGCGTGCTGGTAGCACGCGGGAACACGGAAAAACGCCCAAAATCGAGGTTGCGGCGTGCTGGTAGCACGCGGGAACACGGAAAAACAGCCAAAATCGTGAGTGCGGCGTGCTGGTAGCACGCGAGAACACGGAAAAACGGCCAAAATCAAGGGTGCGGCGTGCTGGTAGCACGGCGAAACACGGAAATAGAGAGTGGCAGAGATGTCGCTGCCGGCGAGGAGCGAACGGAGTTCCTCCAGATACAGTACCTGAGCATCCGAGATAAAGGCAGCCGCTTCCCGGAGCAACACCCCTAAATTAAGCGTTGAAAAACTTTTTCAACGGCACCTTGCATTTTATCTTTGCGCCAATGATCTTTAAAAATGTTTTGTTATGAGTGGTACAAAGAAAACAGGAACAGGGTTGTTCCCTATTGGAATCAAAGAAGTTGAGAACAAGATTGCCGTCATCCGAGGCGTGCCAGTGATTGCTGATGCTGATGTTGCAGCGCTCTATGGTGTTGAGACGAAACGTGTGAACGGGGCTGTTTGTAACAATCCGGAAAAGTTTCCTCCACACTATATGTTTGAATTGAGTGTGAACGAGTTGCAAAATTTGCGGACGAAAATTTCGTCCACAAATGTATCACTAATGAACCGCAATCCCACAAAAGTGTTTACCGAACGCGGGCTATATATGCTGGCGACAATTTTGAGTGGCGATCGGGCACGGGAAGTGACTTTTGCTATTATTGAAACCTTCTACAAGGTACGTAACTTGAAACGTGAATTGTTGGATCTTCACAATGAACCCGACAAAGAGATTCAAGAACAAAAGATGAAGCATTCTGTCAAACGCGTCCGTAAGGAGTAACCAATCGCTGCGCTGTGGCTTAAAACAGCGTAGGGTGGCTCTTGTCGAGTTCCGTCAGGATGCGCTCCATAACGGCGTTGCGGATGAGTGCGGAACGGGAAGTGACCTTGAAGCGCTTGCAGAATTCGTCGATGGCGGAAATCTCCATCTCATTGAAGAATACGCTCTTGCGGTATTTGCGTTTGAGGGCGTCACGCTGCCGGTCCAGATAGGACGGATCCACCCCGGCATATTTTTTCTTTTTCCGTGCCATACTGCAAAGATAGCACTAATTATTTGATATACAATTCCTGTAAGGCTTTTGCGATGGGAAGCAGTTGGACCAGGCTGTCCATTTCCAGGCGCCGGCCGATGATGGTTCCGCCCGGTTCCACGACAAAAAGCCGCGGGGTGCCGATGATGCCGTATTTCAACTGATAGTCGGAGGCGATGTCCGGATCCCAGAAGTGCCGGACCTTCACAAGCGGGTTTTCCGTGCGGATTTCCCGGCGGAACTGCCACCAGGCCTTGCGGTCCGTCCCGGTATAGATGGCCGCCAACTCCATCGGGAAATCGACCCCCGAGAGGGCCTGAGGCAGCAGTTTGATTTCCGCGCGGCATTTCGAGCAGCCGGGTTCGTAGAAGAAAAGCAGCGTGGTTTTGCCCTTGGCGGGGATGTCCGTCCTGCCGCCGCAGGGCTTTCGCAGCCGCATCGTCGGCGCATCCATTCCGATGAGCGAACTGCGGTTGAAGCGGGCGAACATATCGGCGTCCAGCGCGTCGAACTCACTGCGCATCGGGATGCTTTTCGTCGCAAACCACTTGTCGTAGATGCGGATGGCCACCTCCTCTTCGCCCATCAGTTTCGAGTGGCGATAATAGTCGAAAAGCGCAAGGGCGACGTGCGAACGGGTGGCGCTGTCGTGGCA
>LXOW01149826.1_pt1 | contig 40106 bp, 27 predicted proteins | sample 1368591 | NCBI WGS metagenome assembly LXOW01 (sample SAMN04884650, study PRJNA319009) | bovine gut metagenome | isolation source: Cow rumen | host: Bos taurus | place: Italy: Legnaro (PD) | collected 2014-07-09
CCTGCCGAATCGTATCCACGATATTCGAGTTTTTTTAATCCTTCTATAAGAAAATTCTTAACACTTCTTTTAGCTACGGCTCCGACTATCCCACACATATCAGTAAATACATCCTACAATATTCAGAGACAGGAGATACAAAGTAGATCCTGACAGGAATAAATTCTTAACACACCTTAATAAAAAAAAATAATCTACTCTAGTGTACCACAGCCCCGACGGTTAAACGATTCACTTTATCACAAAATTCTAACAGAATGTTAAAATGTGATTTTGCTCAAATTTTAAAATCTAATTTAGATTAAAAAAGAAACAAAGATTACAGATATTTTTTTTTGAGATTGTAATATCGGTAAAAATGACAAAAAAAAAGACTCCAACCAAACGTTGGAGTCAAAACGTGCAATAGCACACGGGATAAAACTGATCACTAATACATTTAGCAAACAGCGTGCCAACTTTTAAAAATTGTTTAATATATAAATATTTATGATTTAAATATAGATTTATCAAAAACAAAATATTGCATTACCAGCAAAACACCAATTTATTTATGGTAATTTGCAAAAATTATTGCAAAATACATAATCTGTTTTGCAAAATGCAACTATTTTTGCATTTTGCAATAATTTAATCATTAATGAAATTCTTACGGATTTATTAAATTTTTTTGAATATTCTGACAGTTTGATTATTAATTAACCAATCATACATAAAAACTTCCGTCTGCACATAAACTTTTATACCAGACATGAAATTTATAATAAAAAAAACATAACCATCTTTTGCCAGAAAACAGATTCACGTTCCAGTTATATAAAAAAATCGTGAGAACTATCCTCACAACGGAATCAGAGGACATCAGCAAGCAGGAAGAATCCCCATTCTTCCCATATATCCGTCAGGATACAGCCTCATACCATGGGTGTCTTCTGACTTTATCGCGAAAAAGACAACTGAAAATCCCCAGAACCTGCAGCAGAAAGAAATATTCTTAAGATAAAGCAGTTACTTCTTTACAAGAAATTCCTGATAAGCATTCATATACTTATCCATTTTTCTGAGAGTTTCAGGCGAAAAATCCTTTTCCTTGAGATAAGCCTTTCTCTTTTTTGCAAGTTCCTTCAGAACTACCTTGATTTTGCTCTGAACTGCTTCATCCTTCAGATAATCTCTTAATCTTCTGCCGATGTATTTGGCACAAAGAGCCGTTCCGTCCTCTCTGGACATTGTTTCCTTGTATTTGGTATTGTAACGGAGCCCCTTGCTTAAATCATATAAGGCCATCAGATAAGGGTACTTATCATAGGCATCGTAAACAAACGCATCAGGACCTCTGTCCTTATCCCTGCTGTAGGCATCCTTGATTTCCTGATCAAGAGACTTGCTTGGCAGAACATTTTCCACAACCACGGCTTCGTCAACGCGCAGTTCCACAATTCTGCGGAGAAGAAGTTTTTCAAGTTCGGTCTTTTCGTAACCGAGTCCGTTATCTACGGAAGATGAACGTTTCCCAAAAATTTTCTCCAAAAACACCATAACTCCCCCTTTATGTTATTTTAGTTTTATTCAACGCGCTTTTAATTACTGTTTAAGAATGTTTTTGCGGAAATGACTCATCTAAACCTTTACACAACATCCCATTGTGAACCTTTATTCTTTTATATTTATTTTTTGTTTTAAATTATCTCATTAAAGTTCCGCCTGTAAAACTGCATACCGGAACTCTTACACACAGCTTTCGGTAAAAAACCCGTTCCTTATTATAATTTAATGCCTTCAGCGATAATGATACAGAAATATAAATTTCAGATATTTAACATAATTATTTCAGTTTTTTTACCACTTACATGATTTACATCTCATTATTCATCTTCTTTACAGCTGTTATCCGTCTTTCATAAGGCAGCCGTTTTTTATCTCTGACAAATATCCCGCATTAAGATAATCAGATATCACCTACATGAAAAAATCTCCCTCTTCTTAAGCACCTGTTATTGTTAGCTTATGCTAACATTGTCACAGCAGACTTCATTCACGGAGATATTCATATGACAGATAGTATCTGGACTCCCTTAATGTTAACCATGATTGCCGGACTTTCCACCGGTATAGGCAGCATCATTGCCGTAGTTAAAAGAAAACCAGGCAATATGTTCTTTTCAGTATCTCTGGGGTTTTCAGCAGGAATCATTATTTTCGTATCTCTGGTTGAGCTTTACGGCAGTGCCAGAAATTCGCTTGCCGAAATCATGAATGCCGACACGGCCTACATGATTACGGTACTGTCCTTTTTTGCCGGCATATCGGTTATTGCCGTCATCGACATGCTGATTCCCGAACCGGAAAATCCGCATGAATTTAAAATTGCGGATCTGCGCAGAACCGGACACAGTCAGGATTTTGAAAAGTATGCGTCTCTTAACCGTATGGGACTCATGATGGCTCTTGCCATAGGCATACACAATTTTCCGGAAGGATTTGCAACCTTTATGGCAGGAACCGCGGATACCTCCATCGCCCTTTCGGTTACCCTTGCCATCGCCCTGCATAATATCCCCGAAGGCATAGCCGTGGCGGTTCCCGTATATTTTGCCACGGGCTCCCGTAAAAAAGCATTCTTCTGGTCATTTGTCTCAGGACTTGCCGAACCGGCCGGAGGACTTCTGGGATACATGGTATTTTCAGGATTTGAAAGCTCCATGGTTATCGGCATAACCTTTGCCATGGTGGCAGGCATCATGGTGTACATAGCCATCGATGAACTTCTGCCGTCAGCGGAAAAATACGGCATGCACCACCATACAATTATCGGTTTTACCGCCGGAATGTTTCTGATGGCCGTCAGTCTGATGATATTCTCCGTAATGAACTGATATTTTCCGGTAACATTCCGCCTGAAAAACATTATGTATTCCCTGACTTCCTCTGTATCTCTATGCAGAGATGCATCAGAGCCCCTGTGGAAACTCACACATACCTAAAACAAAAAATCCTGCCGCGTTGACCCACGGCAGGATTTCATCATCTGTCAGAACAAATCCGACCTATTACTTCAGAGGAGTACCGTTGATGGTACAGGAAACAATACCATTGGTACACATGAAGTTGGTTACGTACTTGTCAGCGAAGTTATTCTTATCGTACATGTTAATGAACTGCTGTACGGTTGCAAAAGCAGGATAGTTTTCAACCAGCTGGCTCATGGTGTTCTTGTTGAATTCAAGATGCATGTCAACCTTGGTAGAAGTCATCAGCTCCTGTGTGCTCTTGGCTCCGCCGAAATCAATATTTGCATCAAGATCAATCTTACCGTTGTTTAACAGTGTTGATAAGTTGATCTTATATACGGCACTGCCTATGAACTTGCCGTAGAATTCATTTGCAGTCTGCATGTCAAGATCACTAATACAGGTTCCTAAATCCTTGGACTTACAGGTCTTTTCCACATAACCGTAGTCAATACCTGATAAAGCGGCACTGAACTTCAGGTTGTCAAACACCAGAGCATCTCCGGCAATGTCATAAACAATCTGATCAACGGTAATATCGCCTGACAAGTTCTTTAATACCTTGTTTCCGGTAAATTCAGGTTCAGCGCTGTTAACCTTTAAATTTTTAATAACGAATCTGTCAGATTCCTTAGCCTTCTTTTCTTCCACGACAGGAGCTGCGGTTTCAGACTGTTCAGTCTGGGCAGCTTCAGCCTGAGCCACTTCCGTATTAGCCTGTACGGCAGCATCAGAACCTGCCTCATCTGCAGGAGTAGTGGAATATGAAGGGGAGGCAACATCCGCGTTTTCACTGCTTTCTTCTTCGTCCTCTACGAAGTATACTGAGAACTCATTGAGAGCGGCGCTTAATCTTTCAGAAGAAAAACCTGACATGGCAACCTTGAAGTTGGAAGTTTCAAGATTGAAGCTGTCCCACTTTGAGTGGTTGTCCTGATTGGTAAGATCAGAAACACCCTTTGAAGCCTGTCTCATGCTGTTGCTGAAAGTACCTTCAGACCAGCTTACTGAAACCTCATCATCCTTGTAGCTGAATGCAGGAAGAACAAAATCAGTATGAAGCACGTCAGCCCAGATTTCATATGATGAATTGATCTTCAGGGTCTTCAGATATTCAACAACCTGATGCAGAGGAAGGTCCAGAGACTGAGGATCAAGTTTTATCTCGGAATCAACCTTGGTAAAACCGTACTGATTGTCCTGAACCAGAGTGAAGATCTTCTTGGAACCGTTGTAGAAATCGTACTTGTATACATCAGAGAACAGTGAATCAGATGCTTCATCCTTGATAAAATCTACCGAAATGTTAGAGGTTATCGCCTTATGATTGATTTCGGTTACAGAATTCTTGCATAGCTGTCTGTGCTGAGATTTTTCGTACATAGGAAGTCCGATAGCGGCACTCGCGCCTGCAACGCCGAGCAGAACAACTGCGGCAACAATCCACTTGACTGAACTGCCTGAAGACTTTTCATCATTCATCTGGTAATTATCCATGTATATACATACTCCTAGACATGTAAAAATCATTCGAAGATTCCGTTCAGCATGATTAGTGAACACTCTCCGAACAAAAAAATTCATCCTTTATAAAAAATTCCGCCTGATACCGGCAGTTTCAAAAAACGTAATTCTAATGAAATATCATCCGTTTTTATGTGATTATTATAACATCTTTTAAACACTATAAATATAAATTCCGAACATATGCATAAAGCACCTGCCGGCTGACCGAATCCCAAAACAAAAAACCTCCTGAATATGAATTCAGGAGGTTTGATTTCAGTTTAACTCCGACTTTTAAGGTCAGACATCAGTTTAGTTGGTAAAACCGGTGTCGAGGTCTCTTAAAGCCTGAGCGATGTTCTGCTCACCGATCTGCTCGGATGACATGCCTTCAAGTCTTGCCTTTTCAAGAGCAGCCTTGCGGGCAAGTTCACGTCTGCGCTGATGGTAGCTGAAACCTGTACCTGCAGGAATCAGACGGCCAACGATTACGTTTTCCTTAAGACCGCGTAAATCATCAATCTTGCCGGCGATTGCAGCTTCAGTGAGAACCTTGGTGGTTTCCTGGAATGATGCGGCTGACATGAATGATTCAGTGCTTAATGCAGACTTGGTGATACCTAACAGGATATGACGATACTTGATAGGTTCCTTCTTCTGGGCAATGAGCTTTTCATTTGCAAGCTTAACGCGTGCCACTTCAACGGTGTCACCGTTTAAGAATTCTTCTGAATCGCCCTTGTCGAGGATTTCACACTTACGAAGCATCTGACGGGCAATCATTTCGATGTGCTTATCGTTAATCTTTACACCCTGTAAACGGTATACCTGCTGAACTTCGGATACGATGTAGTTGGCAACAGCCGGAATACCGCGTAAACGAAGGATATCATGCGGAGATTCAGGACCTTCGGCGATAGGTTCACCGCGCTGTACTTCATCACCTTCCATTACGTTGATATCACGGTTCTGAGGAACTGAGAATTCAACAGGGAGGATTGGATTACCGTATTCGTCCTTTGAACCTTCCTTAGGAGTAATGATAACCTTTCTCTTAAGACGGTTTTCACGACCGAAGCTTACAATACCGGTTTCTTCAGCAAGAATTGCAGGTTCCTTAGGAGCACGGGCTTCGAAGATATCGGATACGCGTGGAAGACCACCGGTAATATCCTTGTTACCTGAAACCTTCTGAGGAATGGTTGCAATTACGTCACCTACTGCAACATCCTGGCCTTCGATGATACGAACGATTGACTTAGGATGCAGTACGTATGAAATCGGATTGCCCTTGGCATCACAGATTGCATTACCGTTATCATCAATCAGTTCAACAGCCGGATGCATGTCCATGATTGACTTGTAGTTCTGGTACTGAGACAGGTAGTGCTTGTATGCCTTTTCCTGAGATTCGTACTCACGGATTCTTGCCTTGTATTCAGCCATCTTCTTGTCGTAGTTTTCATCGTCAGCCTTAGGCATTACAGGAGCATCCTTTGGCTTGCCCGGATTTACAGGGGCAGTCATACGATGACCGCTTTCACGAACTTCGATGTATGAATTACCGGTACCTTCTTCATCCTTACGGTCAACGGTAACACCGATTTCCATATCCTTGAAGCGAACCTTACCGGCAAATTCGGTAATGGTTGGGTGGTTGTGCGCATCCCATTCTGCAACGGTCTTGCCGCTAACAACCTTTTCGCCGTTCTTAACAAAGAGTACGGAACCGTATGGAAGCTTGTGTGATTCATACTTGGCATCATCAACATAGAGATGAGCAGAACGAGAAACAACAACAAGACGACCGTCAGGTCTGGTTACGGTACGGGCGTCAATGATGATCTTGCCAGCACGCTTAACAACTACAGTGTTTTCAACTGCAGTACCGGAAGCCGCACCACCGATATGGAAGGTACGCATGGTAAGCTGGGTACCAGGTTCACCGATTGACTGAGCAGCCATAACACCGATTGCTTCACCCTTGTTAACCAGGTGACCGCGAGCCAGGTCGCGACCGTAACACTTGGCACAGATACCGTACTTGGTGTTACAGGTGATTGCTGAACGAACCTTAACAGAGTCAATACCGTTTTCTTCGAGGAGATCACAGAGATCTTCAGTCAGCATGGTGTTGTAAGGAATGAGGATTTCATCCTTGGTACCAGGCTTGATGATGTCATCTGCAACAACACGGCCGAGTACACGATCTCTCAGGGTTTCAACACAGGTGTTACCTGAGTAGATTGCCTTGATTTCGAGACCGTCATGAGTACCGCAGTCGTCTTCGTTAACCACGAGGTCCTGAGCAACGTCTACGAGACGGCGGGTCAGGTAACCGGAGTTAGCGGTCTTCAGAGCGGTATCTGACAGACCCTTACGGGCACCGTGGGTTGAAATGAAGTACTGTAAAACGTCCAGACCTTCACGGAAGTTTGCGGTAATAGGAGTTTCGATAACCGCACCGTTAGGCTTGGCCATCAGACCACGCATAGCGGCAAGCTGAGAAATCTGCTTTTCACTACCACGGGCACCTGAGTCAGCCATCATGTAGATGTTGTTGAATGATGCCTGGGTTTCTTCTTCACCGAGGATGTTGACTGCCTTTTCAACCTTGAGGTTGTTCATCATTTCCTTGGACAGTCTTTCAGAGGCGCGTGACCATACGTCAACTACCTTGTTGTAACGTTCGCCACCGGTAATCTGACCTTCATCGTATTCGTTCTGAATCTTGGTGATTTCATTTTCGGCAGAACCGATAATGCTCTTCTTTGATTCAGGAACAAGAATATCGTCGGTACAGATAGATGCACCTGAGAGCGCTGCGAACTTGAAGCCGGTGTACATGATCTTATCCGCGAAAATTACGGTTTCCTTAAGACCTAACGCACGGTAGCAGTTGTTCAGGAGAGCACCGATCTTCTTCTTTCCTAACGGAACGTTGGAAACGTACTTGAACCAGGTCTTTGGATTTGCCGCAAGTTCGGCTTCCTGTTCGGCGGTAAGCTTCATAGGAGGGTCAATCAGGTCAAAGCTTAATCCCTTTGGAAGGATGAGGATTGACAGAATCGCACGACCGATGGTGGTGTTACGGATTTCAAAACGTTCTTCGTAGCTGCCGTCCGGCTGCTTGATCCATTCTCTGATACGGCACTTTACACGGGCCTGAAGTTCAGCCTGACCGGTACGGTACAGTCTTTCAGCTTCTTCAGCGTCGGCGAGGATCATACCTTCACCCTTGGCGCCTACACGCATACGGGTCATGTAGTAGAGACCGAGCACAACGTCCTGTGAAGGAACAACGATAGGATCACCTGATGCAGGTGACAGCAGGTTGTTGGTTGCAAGCATGAGGGCACGGGCTTCGAGCTGAGCTTCGAGAGTCAGCGGGAGGTGAACAGCCATCTGGTCACCGTCGAAGTCTGCGTTGAAGCCGGTACATACCAGCGGATGCAGACGGATAGCCTTACCTTCAATCAGTACAGGTTCGAACGCCTGAATACCGAGTCTGTGCAGGGTTGGTGCACGGTTCAGCATTACCGGATGTTCACGTACTACTTCGTCCAGTACATCCCATACTGCCGCATCCTCTCTTTCAACCATGCGCTTTGCAGCCTTGATGGTGGTAGCGAGGCCCTTCTTTTCAAGACGGCCGTAGATGAACGGCTTGTAGAGTTCGAGAGCCATCTTCTTCGGCAGACCGCACTGATGCATGCGGAGGAAAGGACCTACGGTGATTACGGAACGGCCTGAGTAGTCAACACGCTTACCGAGGAGGTTCTGACGGAAACGGCCCTGCTTACCCTTGATCATGTCTGCAAGAGACTTGAGAGGACGCTTGTTTGAACCGGTTACCGCACGGCCGCGGCGACCGTTATCGATGAGTGCGTCAACAGCTTCCTGAAGCATACGCTTTTCGTTACGTACGATGATGTCAGGAGCACATAATTCGTTAAGTCTCTTCAGACGGTTGTTACGGTTGATAACACGACGATAGAGTTCGTTAAGGTCTGAAGTTGCGAAACGACCGCCTTCCAGTGGAACCAGAGGACGTAAATCAGGTGGAAGAACCGGTAATACGGTTAAAATCATCCATGCAGGATCGTTCTTTGACGCAATGAAGTCCTTAACAATGTTCAGACGACGGGTCAGGTTCTTTCTGTTGGTTTCTGAACTAGTGGTTTCCAGCTGCTGACGGATATCAGCTTCGATCTGATGAAGGTCGGCCTTCTTCAGAAGTTCAAGCAGAGCTTCAGCACCCATCTTTGCTTCGAATTCTTCGAAGTGTTCGTTGATCATATCGAAGTATTCTTCTTCGGTAAGGATCTGATGTTCGTAAAGGTCGGTGTCACCGGGATCGGTTACAACATACTTTTCAAAATAGAGAACACTTTCAATATCGCAGAGCTTCATGTCGAGGATGAAGCCGATACGGGACGGAAGTGACTTTAAGAACCAGATATGAGCTACAGGAGCAGCAAGTTCGATGTGACCCATACGTTCACGACGAACCTTGGCCTGAGTAACTTCTACACCGCACTTGTCACAGATGGTACCGCGATGCTTTAAACGCTTGTACTTACCGCAGAGACATTCGTAGTCCTTGGTAGGTCCGAAAATCTTGGCGCAGAAGAGACCGTCTCTTTCAGGCTTGAAAGTACGGTAGTTAATGGTTTCAGGCTTCTTGACTTCACCGTAAGACCATGAACGGATCTTATCAGGAGAAGCAAGGCTGATTCTGATTGCATCGAACTCAGCTGAATCTTCGTGCTTCTTGGCACCGGCATTACGGCTGAATTCAGAGAACTTACGGTCAATGCCTGAAGCGGCGGAAGACATGGTATCCATGATCTTTAAGCCGTCATCATTATTCTGTATTTCGTTAATACTCACAAAAAAACTCCTTCAGGCTCTCCGGTTACCGCCGGAGAGCAATTAACTTATTACTGCTTATCGATTTCAGGAAGACTGTTTCTGTTTTCAAGGTCGATATCGATACCGAGAGAACGGATTTCCTTCAATAACACGTTGAATGATTCAGGAATGCTTACATCCATTGTGTAGTCACCATCAACGATATTCTTATACATCTTGGTACGACCGTTTACGTCGTCTGACTTAACAGTCAGCATTTCTCTTAATGTATAAGCAGCACCGTAAGCTTCGAGAGCCCACACTTCCATTTCACCGAGACGCTGGCCACCGAACTGAGCCTTACCGCCGAGCGGCTGCTGAGTTACGAGAGAGTATGAACCGGTAGAACGTGCATGCATCTTGTCATCAACCAGGTGGTTCAGCTTGAGCATGTACATGATACCTACTGTAACCTTACGTTCGAAAGGTAAACCGGTACGGCCATCGTAAAGGGTAATCTGACCTGATTCAGGTAAATCTGCCAGACGGAGCATTTCCTTGATGTACTTTTCATCTGCACCGTCGAATACAGGGGTAGCTACAGGCAGACCGTTTCTCAGGTTTTCTGCCAGAGTCATTACTTCTTCATCATTGAGAGAAGAAATATCAACGCCCTGAGCATTACCGCCGATATCGTAGATCTTCTGCAGGAATTCACGATGTTCAGCGATGGCACGCTGTTCTCTGATCATGCGGTCGATCTTTTCACCGATACCCTTGGCAGCAAGACCTAAATGAACTTCCAGAACCTGACCGATGTTCATACGTGAAGGTACGCCCAGAGGGTTCAGCACGATATCTACAGGACGGCCGTTTTCATCGTAAGGCATATCTTCGATAGGACAGATCTTGGAGATAACCCCCTTGTTACCGTGACGACCTGCCATCTTGTCACCAGGCTGGATATGACGCTTAACAGCGAGGTAAACCTTAACCATCTTCTGAACGCCTGGAGCAAGATCATCACCCTTGGTGATCTTTCTTCTGTGAGCTTCGAGCTTGGCGTCGTATTCACGCTTGAGCAGAACAATCTGATTCTGCATTTCTTCGAGACGGCGCTGAGCGTCTTCGTTGTTCAGAGACTGGCTGAAGAGTTCTGAATCGTCGATGGCATCAACATTCTTAACACCGTTCTTTTCAAGGAGGTGACGAACGTTACGATAGATACCTGAACACAGGAAGTCGAGCTCTTCGTTGAGGTCCTTCTTGGTCTTGGCGATCATGTTTTCTTCAATCTGCTTTGCTCTTTCGTCCTTTTCAAGACCTTCACGGGTAAATACCTGAACGTCTACAACGGTAGCATGAGTACCTGCAGGAACGCGTAAAGAGGTATCCTTAACTTCAGCAGCCTTTTCACCGAAGATTGCGCGTAAGAGCTTTTCTTCAGGAGTTAACTGGGTTTCACCCTTTGGAGTTACCTTACCAACGAGGATATCACCGCCCTTAACTTCGGCACCGATGCATACGATACCTGACTTGTCCAGCTTGCTTAACGCAGCTTCACCGACATTAGGAATATCTGCGGTAATGTCTTCGGCACCGAGCTTGGTGTCACGGGCTGTACAGGTCTGTTCAATAATATGAATGGTGGTTAAACGGTCTTCGTTTGCAACTCTTTCAGATACGAGGATGGAGTCTTCGAAGTTGTAACCGTTCCAAGGCATGAATGCAACACGGAGGTTCTGACCGAGAGCAAGTTCACCGAGGTCGGTTGAAGAACCGTCGGCGATTACGTCACCAACCTTAACGATTTCGCCAAGGCTTACGCATGGACGCTTGTTCAGGCAGGTGTTCTGGTTTGAACGGGTGTACTTGGACAGGTTGTAGATATCAATACCGGGTTCACCGTCGCGAACTTCTTCGATGTTAACCTTGATAATGATTCTTGCACCGTCAACGTAGATTACTTCACCGCCATGCTTTGCAATGGTGGTTACACCAGAGTCAACAGCAACCGCTCTTTCCATACCGGTACCAACGAACGGCTTTTCTGACAGAACGGTAGGAACAGCCTGACGCTGCATGTTACAACCCATCAGAGCACGGTTAGCGTCATCGTGTTCAAGGAACGGAATCAGGGAAGCTGATACGGAAATAATCTGCTGTGGAGATACGTCCATATACTTAACGTCACTTGCATGCTTGAACACTGATTCACCGTGTTCACGGCAAGGAATCAGGTCTGAAGTGAAGCGGCCTTCGCTGTCGATTGGAGCGTTGGCCTGTGCAATGATGTATGAGCCTTCTTCAACTGCTGACAGATATTCGAAGTCATCAGTTACCTTACCGTCTACAACACGGCGGTACGGAGTTTCAAGGAAGCCGTATTCATTGCAGCGTGAGAATACGGACAGTGAGTTAATCAGACCGATGTTCGGACCTTCAGGGGTTTCAATCGGACAGAGACGGCCGTAGTGAGTCGGATGTACGTCTCGAACTTCGAAGCCTGCACGTTCTCTGGTCAGACCGCCAGGACCTAAGGCACTGATACGACGCTTGTGAGAAATTTCAGAAAGCGGATTGTTCTGGTCCATGAACTGTGAAAGCTGTGAACTGCTGAAGAATTCCTTGATAGCGGCACTTACAGGCTTTGCATTGATTAAATCATCAGGCATTAATGATTCAAGTTCGTTCTTGTTGAGACGATCTGCAACAGCCTTCTGGATTCTTAAGAGACCGATACGGAACTGGTTTGCGGTCTGTTCGCCTACACTGCGGATACGACGGTTGCCCAGGTGGTCGATATCGTCCACGTTGGCCTTGCCGTCACGAATCTTGATGAGGTAACGCATTACCTTGATGATATCGCCGTTTGACAGTACAGGAGACGGACTGCTGAATGCGTAGGATGCTGAAGGATTTGCAGGATTTTCAATGTTACCTTCGAAATCAGGTACGTTTTCGTTTAATGAAAGATCCTTGATCTTGACAGCGAACGCTTCCTTTACTGAACCGTCTTCAAACTTGAGCTTGTGAATGTAACGGCCTTCATTGTCGGTTGCCTTTTCGTTGGCAGGAATTGCCATCTTGTCGATTGAATCGAAGAACTTGAGGTAACCGCGAACAGGAATACCGGTAGGAATGAGTGAACCGGTGCCTGAATCGCCTAAAAGCTTCTTGGCACGCTTGAAGAATTCAGGGAACTGACAGTATGCAATACCGTCCTTGAAGTATACGGGAGCTTCAGGGGTATTGAATTCACCGTTCTTAACCATAGCCTTGACAGCTTCGGAAACAGTGAGAGATTCCTTGAAGTGTTCGTCGAACTTCATACGACCTACGTCTGAAAGGTCATAACGGTCGTTATCGAAGAACATTCTCTGAACGTAATCGCTGGCAACGTCCTTTTCAAGACGGTCGCCCGGACGCATCATACCGTAGATTGCGAAAATAGCTTCTTCGCGGGTCTTGGTGGTATCGTTGTTCAGAGTTGATGAAATGAATGCACCGGTATCAATGATTGAAGTGAAGATGGTTTCAAACTTCTTGATGCCGTTTTCTGCAAGAGCTGCGAGAGTATCGAGGGTAACCTGGGTATTGCATTCTGCAACGAGGTTGCCTTCCTTGTCGTAGTAGTTCTTTGCGAGAACCTTATCAACGATGTATTCAGCAGGAATTTCAATGGCGGCAACCTTGTGGCCCTTTGAAATTTCAATAAAGCTCTTGAATTCAGACTTTTCAAGCTTGTCGATGTGACGCTTGGTGATCTTCTTGCCCTTTTCGGCAATAACCACGTCACCGCCCTTCAGATCGAAAGGAAGAACCTGACCCTGAAGTCTTTCAGGAATCATTTCCATTAACAGCTTCTTGCCCTTGATTTCATAGAAGGTGGTGTTGAAGAAGGTATCGAGAATCTGTTCATTGTCGAAACCGTAGGCACGAAGCAGCTGAGTGGCAGGAAGCTTGCGCTTGCGGTCGATACGTACGAACAGGTTGTCCTTGTGGTCAAATTCGAATTCCAGCCATGAACCGCGTGCAGGAATGATGCGGGAGCTGAAAATTACGCGGCCTGGGTAGTTCTTACCCTTGTCGCTGTCGAAGAATACGCCTGGAGAACGGTGTAACTGAGATACAACTACACGTTCAGTACCGTTGATAATGAAGGTACCGTTTTCGGTCATGAGCGGGATTTCGCCCATGTAAACTTCCTGCTGTTTTGCATTGATAACCTTCTTACCGTCCTTTTCACGCAAGGTGTAGAGTAAGGTTACACGCAGAGGAGCCTGATAGGAAGCACCGCGAATCAAACATTCCCTTACGTTGAATTCAGGTTCGCCGAGCTTGAACTTGATATATTCAAGAGAAGCCTGACCGTTCTGACTCTTGATAGGGAAAACACTGCGCAGTGCATCAGACAGACCGCAATCGCCGTTTGAGTTCGGGGTAATGAACTGGGCGTATGAATCAACCTGGGTTGAAATCAGATACGGAATGTCAATGAACTGAGTCATCTGTCCAAAATTCTTACGAATTCGTTTTTTCTCAGTATTAGATATCTTCATTGAAAAGATTACTCCAAAGATTATTACTAATTTTGTAGACTTAAATATAATTTAAAAATTTTTAAACTCTCACTAAGCTTTTTAAGACGCTGTCGCATGCCGGCAGTAAATCCTGAAAAACCGGTTTTTTCTCAGAATCCGTTTTCCGCTTCGTTCAGCGGACCTCCGGCCCAACCTTTCACAGACAGTCTGTTTTCAATGTCTTTCGGCATTTTCGACAATCCGTGTGCTATTTCTTAAAATTAAAGCGTAGATAAACACAGCATTATAACAAAAATTAACAGTATTTTGGAATATTTTTACTTTTTAGAGTTTTTTACAGAGATTTTGATTATTTTTTGACCAAACAAGCAATTTATTTTGCTTTATTTTTAGGAGTTTGAAATAAATCACTGATTAAATGTTCAATTATCGTACTGAATTAATTTTCCGGTGATGCAAATCACACCGAAAACTCTGAATTCCGGAGCAAAGCCTCAGAAATCATTCTCTCCGGCATTCGCATCCCGGCGTCCCTTTCAGTCTTCCCGGGGTATATTACAGATTTTCTGAATTCTTTTGCGGAAACTGTCCATACTGCCCAGCATTTCCCCTCTCCATCCCTGCTCGATAAGAGACTTGGAGGAGTCGGTATACATTGTGGTGTACATGAAATCCTCCAGCAGTCGGCGGCTGACCACCAGATCCTTGGCAATGGCATATTCCCCCGCTCTCTTTTTGGCATAGTTCTCCACTTCCTTCTTGACGGCGCGCAGTTCAGGATGCTGGTTTACCGCATCAAAGGTTTTAAGAACCGGACGTGATTTATCGGCTGAAGCCTTTAAGGCCGTACGTATGATGAGATCTCCGTATTTTCTGGCTATCTGACCGTTGACACCGGTTTTAATCAGACTGCCGACATTGAACACTCCGGCATCGGCAAGCTTTACCAGCACGGTATTTTTTATGAAAAAGGACAGCGGGATATCATCATACTCGCATACCTGCTGACGGAGTGTGCAGAGGGCATGTACGATTCTGAGCTTCTTGCTGTTGAGTTTTCCGGTTCCCTTAAGCTTTAAGTAAGTAGTATCGGCATTTCTGATTTCGGTATAGTGCTGAGCCTCGTTTTTAAGCTCTCTCTCCAGGAATGAGGCCACCTCAGGTCTGTCGCGGAGCTTTTCACTGAAAATGTCATAAATCTTCTTGAGATAGATGACATCCTCCACGGCATAGCTTATCTGCTCCTCAGTTAACGGACGCTGACTCCAGTCCGAACGTGTTTCGGTTTTACCGAGCACTATTCCGAGATATTTCTCCACCAGGGTACACAGTCCCACATTGGAGGTTCCGTCAACAAAAGAACTGGCGGTCTGGAGATCATAATACTTTTCCGGATAAAGGCGGTTCAGACCGAATTTTCTGGCCAGACCGGTAATGATTTCCATATCCTCGGAACCTGCATGACAGATCACGGGACATTTTGCGTTTACGAGAGCGGAAATTATTTTATCGAGTGAAACCTTATTGAGGGTATCTACCAGAAACACCCTGCCGTCAATGCACAGCTGAAGCAGGCAGAGGATCGGATAGTATGTTCTTTCTCTGAGAAATTCCGTATCAAAGGATATGTATTCCGGATCTGCCGATAAAGCATCCATCAGAGGTGTTAACTGTGCATCACTTTCAATAAATATGTAATTCATAAATAATTCCTACCGCCTTTTCAGAGAATTATACACGAATTTACGGTTTTAAATTGAAATGATGATTCGGATGCAATCCCGTTTGACTAAATTTAAGGCATACGGGACCTTAAATACCAGCGCTTTGACGAAATTCCGAACACTCGGAATTTTCAGCAGATTCCGGTTATGAGGCCTGCTGGATCAGCAGTCCTTATCAACCAGAGCAACCTTGTAGTCAATCAGTGTCCGAACCGTAACGGTGTTTCCGGCATCATCCTGCTTTTCGATTTCCTGCATATACGGCTGCTGATAGATAATACCGCATCCTGAGGATGCGCTGAGATCTCCCCTGTCATTCACCGTTATTCCCTTCACCTCCGGAGAATGAGGCTGATAGAGAACAATCCTGCCTTCTGACGGAATGTCATATACCCAGACGAAATCGGATTTTTTTCCGTCATCCTCCCTGTCCTCATCAGAGCGTTTTACCGCCTTCAGGTACATGGCTCTGACAAGACCGTCCTCTGAGGCTCTCGGTCTTCCGTAAACCGCCATGATTCTGGCACTGTCGGTACACTGTTTGGAAAGAGAATTCAATTCATAACAGTCATAGGAACTCTCCAGCTTTTCAGTTCCGGCAATCACGGCCCTGTCATGAACCATTATTGAAGAAAAATCGACTGCTCCCTTAAGTCCGTGAAGAGCGCTTATACGGGAATCCTTCTGCAGATCAATAAAATGAGGAATGGCGACTATGGCTATAATCCCCACTACAACAACTACTATCACAAGTTCAATAAGAGTAAAACCGTTACGGTTACCCGCTTTATTAAACATCCTCATCCTCCGTAATATGCACATTATCAGGAATTAACCATTTCGACAACAGATGAATCACGAATTTCATGCATCCTCTGATTACCTGTTTCTTCACATTCTGTTTTAAAACCGCACCTTACATTATATTCTCAATTGAACGGCTGTTTTTTATTTAAGCTTCTTAACCTGAACTGAACAGATTTTTTTATAGAAACAGATGCCGTAGGCATAGATGTTTTTAACTGAAGGATCATCAATGAACACATCAGCATATCTTTTTTCAAGTATCTGTTCCAGAGCTCTGCCGGCGGAAACCACTCTGGCTCCGAACGGTCTGTCAGTCTGCTTCAATTCCAGAACCGCTACACTGTCACTGCTTTTTGAAGCGGCAATGATATCAGCATAACCGTCACCTGATTCCGTATTTGATTTATGCTCTTCCATATATGAGGTACCGCTTGCCAGCAGTCCGTTAATGAAGCCGTGATAATAGTTTTCCTTCGGTGCATTTGTGGCAAAGTCCCTGATGGAAACGTATTTCATCAGGAGTGCGTTAAGTTTCGTTTCTACCTCTTCGGCATTCCCCTCAAACAAACCTTTTACCAGGTCACCGGTACTGTTTCTCATTTCAGGATTTGTTTTAAAGAAATCCATGATCTTCGATTTGAAACAGTCCTTTATTTCCTCATTTGGAATATACAGTCTGTATTCGTTTTTGGTGGCAGATCGGTATTGCGAATCAAAGGTGAGATATCCGGTGTACAGCAGCAGTGTCCAGAAATCATTTACATTGTGATTTTTTAAATCACCGTAGCACAGAGATGTCCTTACTTCCGTGGTAATTGATTTACCGTCCAGAAGATCCTGCATTTTATCAACGTCTTCAGACCTGATAAACCCCATAAATTCTTCAATTACATCATTGCCACTGGTGTTTATCCAGTAGTTGTCTGCCTTTATGAGATTTCTATTCTCATTCAACTTCTCATAATTAGCTCTACAGAATGACATAACATCCCACGGGCAATACATATGATTTGTTCCAAAATAGTAACCATCATAATTGTTTCTAACTTCATCATAATAGTCATTCAGGCCGTAGTATGACAGAACCTCCTGTGTTTCTTCTTTGGTAAAGCCTATCCCTTTAGAAATGTCTTTTGTTCCGGTATCTAACACTGAACAGATCTGCAGATTGTTTAATCCGGTAAAGATACTTTCCTTTGCAACTCTTAAGCAACCGGTTAGCACCGCCCTGCCAAGATATGGATTGGTTTTTAGGGTATCATTATAAAAAGGACTGATAAGATTTATCATTTCCTCGTAATAGCCATGATAAGCAGCTTTGGCAATAGGCACATCATATTCGTCAATCAATAGCATAGGACTAACTTTATGATGTGCTTTGAGTAGACATGACAGCGTTTGAAGAGATCCTGTCAGGAAGGATTTATCGGTTCTATCCACGAGTTTTTCATAATTAACCAGATTGGCATACTGTTCCTTCTGCTTATCGGATAATTTTTTACTGGCCGCCAGATATTCAAACTGTAGTGCAAGTTTATATATCAGAGTAGCAAACTGATTATACGCATCATTAAAATTCTGATGAACTATGGTTTTGAACGATACAAAGATTACCGGAAACTTTCCCATGTATTTGGCGCAGAATTCCTTATCCTCGAAGATTTTTGTGTCCTTAAACCATTTTTCCTGACGGGATACGTCATCCGGATTTTCAAGATCGAGAGCCAGAAAATCATAGAAGGTGGACATGGTGAGTGTTTTACCGAAACGTCTGGGTCTGGTAATCAGCATGACTTTTGAAGTGTTTTCTTCAAAAATTGTTTTTATAAAAGGAGTCTTATCAACATAGTAACTGTTGCTTTCAATCAATTCATGAAATAATTCTGCTCCAATACCTATGGGCTTTAACATTTCTGATTATCCTATAAACCTGACACACCAAGTAATACCATATTACAAGTCTATCATATTTTTGCCGATATTCTCTGAGAGGCCGGTTGAAAGTTTGAATGACAAAAACATTACAGTTATGTTTAAGTCTCTGCACGACCGAGTATTATCTGTTCTTTACACCACTGAACTGTTATGAAATATCTTAGTGTACACTTTATTTCCTGCTGTATTTTCTGTATGTTAAAACACCTCATTCACCTGAAAACCCAGTAATTCAACTGTCTTACGAATACATACCTAAGATAATGTCATCACTTTCCAATATTTATCAGACTGCATTACCTGAATGTAAAACTTTTCCGAGATTGTCAGAAAGAAAATAAAGTTGTCTGAATACTTGAAGCTTCATTGCCGGAACATGAAACAAATATGAGACACAGGAAAGGTTCTGCAAAAGAAACAGAAAATATAGAAATAAAAATTCCCAACCTGAGAGTTGGGAATTTTAACTTACCCCGCAGTTACACAAAACCATTGAAACCTTGGAGATAAAATTATTCAAACACTAGCAACCGGAAGAAGCAGTTTCAATTTTCGGAGTTCCGTTCAGAGTAGTTGGAGCAGTGTATTTAATTGCACAGTTTTCCTTATCCGGAGCATTGACACTGAATATATAAAGAACGCTGTTCTTGGTGTCATAACCCCAGTCATAATCGGTACCCTCAGCACACGTAAAATCAGCACAAGCAGCCGCACCATCCTGAAGGGTTGCTATTATGCCTGCAGCATCGGCAGTAGGATAACCATAAGCGATGGTAATCTCATCTGTACATGTACTAGTTGCAGTAGATTCCGGACCATTTGCACAAACTTTCTTACCCTCATCAGCCGTAGCCTTTTCCTTACCTGCAAGAATAGCCTTACTGTAAATCATGGAGCTTGCACTCTTAACTGATGCCTTAAGACCGTTCAGGGCGCTGATACGGGCATCAGACTGTAAATTCATAAACTTAGGAGCAGCAGTAGCAGCTAAGATACCGAGGATAACAATAACTACAACGAGTTCGATTAAAGTAAAACCAGACTGTCTTTTCATAATTCCGAGCCTCTCTTTATAACTTGAACCAAATTAAGAATATTTATTTTTTTAAAATTCATATTCCATATCCTCATAATAACAATAACCGATTATCAATTTAGGAATGTTTATAAATATTTTTCATTACATCACATTTTCATACCCTTTTATCTCCAAAAATATGCACTATATCTTAATTTTTTATAAACCACCCCAAGCCTTTAAATATAAATGTATTAAAGCAGTCATAGATCATAATAAACAACATTTTTACAACTTTGATCTGTTTAGATAACAAAAGCCTTATAAATCAATGGTCCCAGGTCATAAAAATCCCCATTGGAATATAATTATCATCATTTCTGAAAATGATTTTCCCGTTTTTAATGATTTTTATCGGATTTCCGAGTTTCACGCTGTAAATTTTTCCATTCAGCATAAGGAAACTGTTTTATGTGATGTCTGATCCTGTCTGCCGCAGGCCAAATGGATTTACGGTTATAACACCTGAAAACACGAATGAAGCACAACATATCAACCGATCTTACCGGATCACGCCTTAAATAAATAAAAGTACCCCCGAAGTCTGTTCAACTTTCGGGGGCACTCCAAAGTCCGCAGCTGTTTATCGGAATCAGGCTCTGTTATCAGCAGCCTTCATCATTGGTTGTAAGTGACGGAGGCGTGCTCGCGGTAGCAGCCTTGTATGACAGATTGCAGTTTTCACTGTCTGGAGCTTTCGGTGAATAGATTAAAACTTCAGTACCGTCAACTTTATATGTCCAGTCTTTGTCACAGTCAGTTTCAGTTGAAGCACACATTTCATCCTGAATAATCTTTACAATGCCGTTTTCCGAAGCATCAGGTCTCCCGTAGGCTATGGTCACCTTGTCACAGTCAGTGCTTGAAACACCGGCGGCCTTATCCATGCACAGTTCACCTGTTGCCTTTGTTTCCAGACCGGCAAGAATGGCCTTGCTGTATACCATGCTCACCCCGCTCTTGAGAGAAGCCTTGAGACCGTTCAGGGCACTTACACGGGCATCAGCCTGCAGATTCATAAACTTAGGAGCGGCGGTTGCGGCCAGAATACCTAAAATAACAATAACCACCACAAGTTCAATTAACGTAAAACCAGATTGTCTTTTCATATCAGCCTCTCTTTATGCATCCTGCATATTTCAGTATGGAACAAACAACTTTATTTACTCGTCACCCCCATAATTCTATGTTAACAATATTTTTCGGAATGCAGTCCGCAAATTTCACGGAAACCGCAGACTATCACACTTTTTATGCGGTTTTCAGACAAAAACCCCGTTATCAGTCACAACGACCGATAACGGGGACATCTGTTTCGTCAACCGCTTAAAATCACGGAGGTGTCGACAGTTTGTCCGTCAGCATCCCTCATAATTTGAGGTAATTGAAGGAGGAGTACTGGCGGTAGCCTCTTTGTATGACACTCTGCATCCTTCCATATCCGGAGCTATTGATGAATAAATCCTGATTTCAGATGATTCCAGACTGTAGGTCCAGTCTTTGTCGCATACGGTATCCGTTGAGGCGCATACCTCATTCTGTACAATCTTAACCACACCGTCAGCGGTAGCGGCAGGTCTGCCGTAAACCAGAGAAACCATGTCACAGTCGGTACCGACGGCACCGGCAACCTTGTCCATGCACAATTCCGCTCCGTATGCCCTGTTTTCCAGTCCGGAGAGAATCGCCTTGCTGTACACCATACTCACGCCGCTCTTTAATGAAGATTTAATGTCGTTGAGCGCACTTGCGCGGGCCTCGGCCTGCGGATTCATAAACACAGGAACCGTATTGGCGGCCAGAATACCTAAAACAGCAATAACCACAATGAGTTCAATTAAAGTAAAACCAGTATGTCTTTTCATATCCGCCTCTCTTATGCTTCATGCAGGTGTCAGTATGGAACAAACAACTTTCTTACTAATTACCTCCTCTTAACTTTATGGTAACAATTTGTTTTCAAATCCCCGCATAAAATTAACAGGACAATACAAAGCATCACACTTTTTGACGAATAATGAGTATTTTTTCAGACACAGATCATTTTTTAACCACCTGATTTTCAATGAAAAACAGGCAGTTTTTCAGTTGAGTTGCAATGTTTCTGATGCTGATTGTAAAAATTCAAATCAGTTAAAAACCTTAAAACTGAACTGACACAAAAAAAGGCGGAAACCAGGTTTCATCCTGAAGTTTCCGCCTCTTCGGCATATAATACTGAATCCGGGAATATTTATTCGGCCTTCTCCTTCTGCACCTTCTTTTCCTCCTGATTCTGGTCACTTACACTGATACCTAGCTTGCGATACTCGGCCTCACGCAGTTCCTTTCTCATTATCTTACCTACGTTGGTCTTCGGCAGTGAATCCCTGAATTCGATATGCTTAGGAACCTTATAGGCAGTAAGATGCTTACGGCACATGGTTTTAATCATATCCTCGGTGAGTGATTTATTCTTTCTGACGATGAACACCTTGACAGATTCACCGCTGTGCCTGCTCGGAACCCCGATGGCTGCAACTTCAAGCACATTAGGATGAAGCATAATCACGTCCTCGATTTCAGAAGGATATACGTTGAATCCTGAAACCAGAATCATGTCCTTCTTGCGGTCAACCAGACGGATGTATCCGCTGGTATTGGCCCAGCATGCCACGTCGCCCGTTTTGAGATACTCCCCGAAAAACACCTTCTGAGTAGCAACTTCACGTCCGTAGTACCCTTTCATTACCTGCGGACCTCTGACCAACAGTTCACCGGGAACGTCAACATCGGTAATCCGGTGATTATCCTTATCCAGTATGATTACATCTGTTGAAGGAACCGGAACGCCTATGGTTCCCGTATATTCCTCCACGTTGTACGGACATACGGCCACGAGAGGAGAACATTCGGTCAGACCGTAGCCTTCCAGAATGTGCAGCCCGGTATGAGTGAACCATTTTATTTCCACGCCCTTCTGTACAGAGGTACCTCCGCCGATGGTCAGCTTCAGCTTGGACAGATGCATGTTGCAGAAATCCTCATTGTTTATCAGAGCATTGAACAGCGTATTCACGCCGGTAATGATTGTTGGCTCGTAACTGGCGAGTTCCTTAACGAAACCTTTGATATTTCTGGCATCTGGAATCAGCAGAGAACCTGCCCCTATGCGGGTGCAGAACATGCAGTTGATGCAGAGGGCAAACACATGATAAAGAGGAATGGCGGTTACAATCAGCTCCTCTCCCTCGTTGAGTCTGCTGTGATACATGCCCCAGGCCTGTTCCACATTCGCCAGAATGTTGCCGTGGGTCAGCATGGCTCCCTTGGCAGTTCCCGTGGTTCCTCCCGTATACTGCAGAAACGCCAGCTCATCACTTTTTATGATAGGTCTGGTATACGGATATTCCTCACCGGCCATCATTACATGCTTATAGGTAATGGCATCGGGAATGTGATATCTGGGCACGATTCTTTTCAGATATTTGGCAAAGAAATTTATAAAGTATCCCTTGATGGCTCCGCATTCATCACCGAGAGACGTGATAATCACATGTTCCACTCCCGGAGTTTCAGGAAGAGACTTCTGCAGGGTACTTGCGAAATTGGAAATAACAATGATAATCTTGGCTTTGGAATCATTGAGCTGATGCACAAGCTCACGCGGTGTATACATCGGGTTGACGTTTACGATAACCGCACCGGCAAGCAGAGAACCGAACAGAGCCACAGGATACTGAATGATGTTCGGAAGCATCAGGGCTATGTGATCCCCGGGTTTTACGTGAAGTTCACACTGCAGATAGGCGGCGAAGCATCTGGCCTTGTGATCCAGCTGTGCGTAGGTCAGAGAGGTTCCCAGACTGTACAATGCGGGCCTGTCTCTGAATTTCTCGATTGAAAATTCAAACATGTCCACCAATGAGTTAAAAAGCCCCGTATCCACTGTGGGAGAAACTCCTTCAGGATACGCCTTTATCCACGGCTTATTATTCTGATTATCCATAAAACCCCCAAATGTCGCACTTCACATTATATTACAAAACGCTTTCACATATATTTTCTGTAGGATTTCATAATCAAAAATTAGTACAAAAAACACATTTTAAGCGAAATGTAATCACTTCAGACGATTTTGAGAGGGTTTCAGTTTCAGAAATAATTGCCGGAATGCATCAATAAACCGGCAAAGAGATGAACATTCGCACCGACCGCCGTGTGTGCAGATCCACTGCTGTTCTAAACCAAAATTGAATAGTGCTCAGTGCTTACACTTATCAGTAAACTAACTTTATCAAAATTTCCGGGAATATCTTTTATTTACGGAAAAATTCTCACAAACTCCGGTTAATCAAACTCAGGATTCTTCTAAAATGTATTTACAGATCAATTTGTCTGTTGCCACATTTATCACGAATATGGTTTTTTGATCCGGAGATATGAAAATTTTTATTTCAGAAGGTTTTTCAATATAATCCTTAAGCAGATAATATCTGTCTTTACAAATAATATCATCCATCTCCTTGTCCATCAGTACGAACAGTTCCTCAAAACCATCCAGATTATATTCCTCTGCCGGAGTGGAAACATATTTGAAACACCTCAATATTTTGCCACAGGAAACTGCCTGTACTTCATAAATTCGTCTGCATTCAGTACAGTACCAGTATTCAACCGGTTCAGAACGGTTTTGAAAAGAATTATCGCATTCAGCCAACTCATCCCATCCTGTATATAAATCCCATAGGCAAATATTTGGATTATACGATAAAGCTTTATCAGTTTCTGACCTTAAAAACACGTTTAAGAGATGTGGTGACGGACCTTCCGTGTCAGTCATGTCAGAGCCACAATAACAAGCCAACCCAGCCATGACATCACTCCTGATTCAGAATAATTTTTGTTTTTTCATCAAACACAAAACACACAAAGAAGAATCCGTACAGAATGCAGAGCTTTACCGACCGAAACAGTCTTTTTCCTCTCAGCAGAAACCTGCCGGATTTCAAAACCGCACGGAACTACTGACCGCACATCTCGGCAACATTGGTATTGAGTCTGACCCAGGCATCACGGATACGGTTAACGTACTTGTCATGGATATCACTGTTGACCGAACGCTTGTAGTGATAATTTCCGACACCGAGCCACAGGTCTCCGTCAGCCTTTTCGATTTCACGTCTTATCAGATACCCCATCACCCAGATATTACGGCACGGACTGTTCTTCATGTCGGATTTATCCAGATCAAACTTTTTGATCTCACCGAGACGGACATCGTTAATCTGAGCCGGACCGCAGTCTTCGGTTCCGTTGCTGTTAGTCATGCAGTTGCCTGAAACATCACCTCTTTCCACATACAGAATGGAATAAAGAAGTTCTTCCGGAAGCTCGAACTGTCCCGCGGTCCACTTCACGCAGTGACTGTACGGCTTGTACCTTTTCATGATTTTGGTGTCGTACGCAAAGTCTCTCCAGTGGCCCTCGCACTTTCCTCCGGAAACCCCGGCGGAAGCGTCAGCAGGCATGCCTGACATCATCAGGGAAAGAACTGCAGAAACCAGTGCGGTTTTAAACACTGTCTTTTTAGTCTCAGTCAAAACTGTTTTTCCGAAATTCATGATTATTCAACCGCCTCGTAAAGCCTGTCGGCCACCGTATTGAGTTCTTCTTCAGAAACGGTTACCGCATAAAGATTCTTCTGATTTATAGGATATGCGGCCACACCGGCATCAGGATTTACGGCAGTCTCCCCCTCAGGCAGTTCCATATTTCCCGTGGCGGAAGCGGAATTTACGGTGTCAGCCCCTGCCACTGAATCAGAACTGTCCTCAGATACCGTATCGGCAAAATTACGCGTCGCATCAACATCTCTTCTGGTTGTTCTTGCCCTGGCGGACCTGGTGATGTTGGTTACCCCGTGAAAGTCATCAGAGGTATTGAGCGGTGACTTGTAGGACACCAGTACGTCCCACTCATACATTTCGGTTTTTCTGCCTGATCCGAGACTTACCACAAATGAAAGCGGAGAACTTTCCCTTCCCTGAAGATAAACCCTGACGTTGGCCATTCCAATCTTCGCTGAAGTAGGAACAATCCTGATACTGTCGTGTTTCTTGTTAAGCTGAATCTTAAAGCCGTTATTGGAACATTCAGCCTTGGCTATCGGCCATGACACCTCGGCACCGTCCCTGATACGGAACACCAGTTCGGAACCGTCATAAATTCTGAACATCTTTCCTGAATCATAAACGAAACGATCCTTTACGACTCTCGAACAGCAGCCGTTCTGCTGAGGAGCAGAAGCGTGCTCTCTGACAGGCTGCGCACTGACGGGACCGGAGGACACTACCGTGCCTGAATTCATCATAGCATTGTTATCGACATATTCCTCCGTGGTTCCGTCCTTGCGGTAGATTTTCATTTTCGGAGGATTTCTGGCTTCTTCCGCTCTGATGGCCTGTTCAAGAATCTGCTGTCTGGTTCTGTAACCGGTCAGATTCTCCCCGAGTTCAGGAGGAGGTTCCGGAGCTTCAAAGCCTGCGGAAACGGCAGGACCGGTCATAAAAAAAGACAGACCTGAAAACAGCAGACCTGCACCGATGTAAATACTTCTGCGTTTTATACTGTTTAATGAAGAACTCATATGTCCATCCATGTCTAAAACAAACTGCAAAACTCTTTAAAACAGACTGTTAAGCCTAAATTCTGACGTTCTCGATATTTCTGATATTGTGTTTCGAACGCATGTAGCTCAGTTCAAAAATCAGAGGATATTTTCCACGGTTTTCCAGAACTATTCTGATTTTGGCATTCGTATTGTGCCCGGTAGGAGTAATAATCACCGAGGATTTTTCGCTTGTTGCGGTAAAGCCTCTGTTGGATACTTCCACTCCGGAAACCTTTACCGGTTCTCCGGTTACCCTGTCAACAAAACTGATTATCGTTTCACCTCCGGTATAGACAGGCACATTCTTGTTCGGTACAAATGCGTAGTCGGTAACCACTTCACTCATCGGCTTCTGTGATTTTCCGGCAGAATTTACTTCCGATTTTCCTGCTGAAGCTGTTTTTCCGCGGGTTCCGGCCACAGGCACCGAACCTTTTTTCTGATTGTCCGTGCGGTAGCTGGCAAGCTGCTCCCCAAGTTCCGGAGGCGGTACCGGACTCTCATAGCCGGAGGATTCAGCCGTCATTCCCGGAACTGAAAACGCAAGCATGAAACCTGCCGTAAGCACCATTAAAATCTTATTCATTCACGAACACCTGATTGCCCAAGTTTCGGTTCAATACCGAAAATCTCAACGATATTATGATTAGGAAGATTAAATATATACGCTTTTATGTCTCTTAACATAAAACTCAGCAGAAAAGTTAGATCTGTATATACTTTTTTGTCTGTATCCGCAGATGTACCGGCAGGTTCAGCAAACCTGCAGGTCTTATTCAGAAGGCATGCACAAATGCTTAACTTCCTGACAGAAGATTCACGGTCTGTTCTTCAAAGTCCTCTGCAGACAGATCGTGAAAATTAAAGCTCATGTTCTTAAAGGTCAGACAGCCTTCATGAATATTCCCATCCGGAATACCGAGATGCTTCTGCATGATTTTAAACTGCTTCATGGCCATTTCATCGTTGAGGTTTATATGATAGATGAATGTGGAAGGCACGGAAACCGGAGATGATAGGAAGAGTTTGGGATTGCTCTTTCTGTCCCTGTCCGCAGGTATATTGAACTTTGTCAGAAACTCAGCGGCTCTTGCTCTGTTAGGGAAACAGTCCATGACTGAAAGAACCGGATTAAAGGCCACCACTCCGGCTCCCTTTATCTGTTCTGCAAGGTATGATGCGGCGAAACCTCCGAACTGAGCGGAAACAAAGGTGACGTCTGCGGCCCGGATGTTTCTGTCAAGCATAACCCTGCGGACGATAATTTCAAGTTCGTCAAGCATGCCGTAGTAGCAGCAGGGAATAAATTTCATCTTCCTGCCGAGTGAATCCTCAAAATACATCTGCAGACCTTCGCATGATGAATATTCCGCAAGACGATCAAAATTCGCCACGTCTCTTGAATAGGATACGGCATCATTCAGAAAAACGGTAAGACGGCTGTCGCTGTTATTCCTGTAGAACAGTGAAACAATATCATAATCAAAAGTTCTGAAAGAATGCTTTCCTTCGGTAAAGGTAAATTCATCGTATATGTTGTGCTGAACCGGAGGTTCTGACATTAACTGCGCTATTTGAAAATTCATTTTTGTATAAAGCAAAATAGTATCTGAACGAAAATTTTTAAAAGTATATACCTTTTTATGCCGGCAAACTAACTGATTGTACGTGATTACGGTTTTATGCCGAAAATTGTTTGAACGGATTCACAGTTTACCGGTGCATCCAGTAAACAGCAAAACGCGTGTTTTTCCTGCGTTTCACGCCGGCGGATAACAAATATTCCACGTCTCCGGATTCGGTAATCATAAAAATTGTCATCTCCTCGGAAAACGCTTCAATAAATAAGATATTTTTTATACTAACGTATTAAAAAACGCCCGTTTTTTGTACAAACAATCTTTTTAAAGAAAGGTATTACTTGTTTTTATGCAAATATTACGTATTTATTGTTAATCCCATGTGAAAATTTAACATAATACGTTTATAATTCGCTACCGGACACAGCATAATCCCCATCATGAAACATTTAGGATTTACTATACTGTACATCTGTGACAATATTGTCAGGATGTAACATACAGAATCTTTTTTTCTGCATGATTACGGGAATAAAACTGTCACCCGGCAGACCGTTCCGGAAAATTCCGGAAAGATATGCCGTGATATGGCTTACCAGGGAAAAACATTACAGGAATATACAGGAATCAGAGGTTTTTAAAGGTGCTTATTGACATCTACTGTTTAAAAGGAAATCCGCAGAAGATTGAACAGGCTGAAATTGTGGGTTCTTTAATCAGAAAACAGGTTTTGAAATTCGATGACATTCTTGATCTCATCGCCGGGATCTATCAGGATGCGAACTCCCCTTTCCCGTATATCGGCAATGTTCACGCCAGCACCAACGGACTGGTCGTTCCGTCCGTAGGCAATTACTTTTTCTGGGTAATTCTCTCCAAGACCTCTGACGTTATCGTTCTTGACGACTTCGGTGCGGCTCTTACCAATAACCGCATTTCCGTGCTCAACAACATCTGCACCAGGGCTGCAGGAGAAAAAAACAGCATCTGGGATTTTGCGTCAAAATGGTCTCTTACCCACCACAAGACTTCCACCGAAAGGCTGGTTTCATACTACGTCTACTTCGTAAAAAACCACTTTGAAGCCGATGATTACGCATCATGGCTGAAGGCTGACGGTTACTTTGTTCAGGCGCCGTTTGACGAATACATGAGCAAGTACCACTACACCGGCATTGACATGAGTTCCCTTGACAGTTCAGACCGTCTTTCAGGAATGCTTGAAACGGCAATTTTCAGAAGCATTCCGAATAACCGCATCAGTCAGGCTCTGCAGAAGGAAATACACAGATTTGTCAGTGAATACATGAAATACAGGAAACTGCCTGCCGACACCACCGTATCCGAAAAATCCGGACGTAAGGGTGAAAATGTCATTTCCACGGGGCGAATGGAAAGTCTTAAGAACGACGCCATTCTGAATTATTCACGCAGATAACAATACGCCCCGGTCATCATTACCGGGGCGTTCATACTCATTGTCAATTAATACTGTCTTCTGTCTTTCCAAATGTAAGAAACATTTTTGAAAAGGAAGTCCTCAAAACTTAACAGTCTGAAATTATCTGAAGCAAAGCGTTCTGCCATATACACAATATAGGAAAATATAACCTGATCCCCCTGAGCTGAATGACCTCCGTTAAGATCATAAACCCATACCAGCATGTTTTCATTAACCTGATTCATGCCGTAAGCAAGCTTGTCAACATTCAGCTTTTTCATAAGAGGGAACAACTGTTTTTTGCAGTGTTCTTCATCATTCATATTCTGAATTATAAAAAAGCGGTTTGTTTTTATTTTCTCGCAGATAATATCCACTGTTTCATTTCTTCTCAAAGGATCCTTATCCTCAAGCGACAGATTCAATGTTCTGCAGAATCCCAAAATATGCTTGTAATCCTTTATTGAAATCTGTGGATTTAAAGCTATGTGCGTGGCATTGTTTAAATAATAAGACAAATGCAGAGCCACATAGCCACCGCCTGATGAACCGAATAAAAACAAATCCTTCTCTTCAATACCAAGCAGTGACTGAATCTTTTTGATTATGACTGAAATGTACTCTATATAGGACTCATTCTTAGTACCGTAGTACCAGCCAAGCTTTAGATTTCTGTGGATTGAAAGAAGAGGATCCGCGATATTTAAAACATAACCATCGCAGAACGGATAATATGACCATCTCTTGAAAACAGGTACAGGATCTCCGTCATTTCTTGATCCTGAAAATATTACAAAAAGAGTTTTTTTCTGCTTTTCTGATGATGGGAGATTCATCTGACAGTCAAAAACAATATTTTTGTATTTTATAGCGAATCTGTCATGAAGATCTTCATTCTGAATATTATCAAATTCATAGGTCTGATATTCTTTAGAAATTGAATAATGTGTCTGTTTCAGTGCATCCATCTGTCTATGTATTTCGTTATTAAACTGAGCATAATTATCAATGGACACACGTTTAAATACTTGATCATACCTATTCTTATAATTCATAACTCTAATACCAAAAATTTTAATTTATTATCTGTATATTATATTAAAAATCTTCAACGGTAAAAAACGTAAAATGCTTTTATAGCATCTTTCACTATCTATTTTATCTTTTTAACTGAGATCTCACAGCCCGGCATGCCTTGTCGGTCACAACTATTTCCTTTATAACCTTTTCTGATCCTGATTCATGGTAGACATAGCGCAGTTCATGAATTCTCGGCAGAATCCATTTGCCGTAGGTATCAATACTGCATGTACGGTCTATGCGCCCTGCCACGAAATCAGCCTGCTTGACCTTTGCGGCATCCTTCGGATTTACCGAAAGAAGAACGACCAGTGAAGAGTCATCGGTAGCTGTCATGATAGGATTGTTTTCAATTCTGTCAAACTTTTCACCTATTCTTTTGAGAGCAAAAGGAGCAAAACGCTTTTTTAGATAATCCGCACTGAGAGGCCCCTCAGGTTCAGACTCATAGGCATAGATGAACTCGTCGTCAAGTCTCACGCTTTCATGTGAAAGCACGGATTTTTCCACCAGAAGCGGTTCCTTGCCGGTACATTTGAGGTAATCAAGCGATACTTCGGAATAATCCCGGTCATCATGGTAGAACACCAGCACAATCTTGTCCAGCCGGTGCAGAATGCCCTCATTAAGGGCAATGCGGCAGAAAAGATTAAGGGTCTTGTTATCCTCCGGAGTTCCGTCAAAATCCATAGGCCCCAGGGCATCGGCCGTACCGATGTCGTACACCAGTACCGCACCCTTCTTGTCAAGTCTTACGGTTCTGAGTGTTATATACGGACTCAAATCCTGAGGCAGCTCATAGGTGTTGTAGAAATACGGCAGATACATTTCAGAGAGATAATCCCTGCTGTAGAGATTAGGATTCACGAAACTTGACTGCTGTCTTTTCTTGAGAATATCGTAAATAGGATGACTTTCGGCAGAGTTTTCGGAACCTGCAGCGTCATTCTGTGTCTGAGGAGACTGAACTTCCGCAGTACCGTTATTTTCGGTCTGAGGCTGAGAAGCTTTCTTTCCGCCGCTGTCTCCTGTCTTCTCCGGTGCCTGAGATACAGCTCCGGTTTCAGCTTTCTTATCGTTAGATTCTGCCCCGCTGACGGAAGACGGTTCATTCTTTGCTTCAGCTGAGTCCCTGCCGGTCTTTACGGCTGAAACCGCTGCAGCTTCCGCAGCTGAATCCCGGGAATTTTCTTTTTCAGCCGGAACCTGCGGTGTCTCGGACTTCACGGAATTTTCCGCACCGTTTTCAGGCTGAATCACGCCTTCGGCAGAAGCTTTCTTATCTGAATTCTTTTCCGGAGAAGATACTTCGGCAGTATTCTTACCTGCTTCAGGCTTTTCATCAGTCTTTTCGACAGAAACACTGACATCATTCTTTTGAGGAGCCTTTTCCGCAATATCGGCGGCAGATTTTTCCGCCTCTGAAACAGATGCTGATACAGCCTCGGTATTCTTTCTTATTTCTTCAGATACGGTGTCAGTATCTGCCTGTGTTTTTTCAGCATTTTCGAAAGAAGCACCTCCGTCTGCCGAAGCGTCACTCTGTGAAGCCCTGACTTCCTGACTGCGGGGAGAATTTGAAAGTAATGAACCTTCGGTATCCTTGTATTCGGCGGCATCAACTTCAATTCTGTCAGTCACCTCGGCATCGAGAGACGGAGCTTCTGCCAACTGTTCCTCTACCGCGCAGGCAAGCCCGCAGCTAAAGGAAATTCCAAGTAAAAAACTGTTTTTCACTACTTTTTTCAGCATTAATTAGTACCCTGTGACTGACACATCTGAGGATTTACAGACACTTTTCTGTAAAAATCGCCGGAAGCCGTATATGCCTCCACGCTTATGCTTCTTATACGATGAAGGTTGTGCTTTTTCGCCCTTACCTGACGGCAGTATCTGGAAACCGCCATGCCGTAATACTCATTCTCCATTCTTTTCTTCACGGAGGAAGGCATGAACTGATATACGTCATTCATTACCGCATGAGCCGTTACGTCCCCTTCAACGTTTACGCTGACATCGTCAACAGTTCCGAACTTAAAATCATACGGCAGGTTCTTTTCCAGCTTTTTACCGTACATTCTGTTAAGTTCACTGCCGGTAAGATATCCTGAATTTCCGGTTCCTGCGTTAACGGACACGGAATCAGGTCTGATAACCGTTATCCCCGTCTGCGGATCCCTGAAGGAAACGCCTTCTCCGGCACATACAGTCCCTGAAAGAAACACTGCGGGAATCAGCAGCAGAAGTTCAGCCTTTCTGCCCAACATTGAAGATGTTTTTTCAAGTAAAAACATAAACCCACCATGAACTCCGCGGTTCAGACAACCTTTTTGTGAAAAATTTTAAACAAAACTTTTTTCTTTAGCAATAAACATCACCAAAAATTGCAGGCATGGATACGGCATTGAAGTTTTTCCGCGGAAAAAACACCGGTTTTCAGATGTCTGCCTAGTCATACGTTATGCCGGAACAGCTGTCATCCTCGATTTCAAGCTCGGCAAAATCCTTTCCGTTCACGCTGTACAGCAGACGGTATGAATCCACCTTTGTCAGAATCTGTTCCCTGATGAACCTGCTGGAGCACATGTACATATACACCTCGTCAGGCTCCTGAAACTCCGCAAAGGCGGGACTCAGTTCGTAATGCATGTTGAGAGTGCTCCCGGGACCTGCGGTTACATCCTTCAGAATCACGTCATCACTGATTCTGTAAGGCAGTGTTATTCCCCGTTCCTTAAGAAGCAGAGGAATGACATTAAGGCGCAGATGAAATTCGGTATAGTGACCGTTGCTCTGATAAAGTGCGGGTTCTGAGAATCTGGTAAACCAGGCATCCTCAATATACGGGAAAATGCATTTATAAAAGAACCATGACACGACAATAATGATAAGTACCAGGGAAAGCCTGAAAAACTTCTTCTCGACAGGATCTTCAGGCTGAGGCTTCTTTCCGGTGACTCTTCTTTTCTTTGCGGCTTTTCCGGCAGTGGCGGCTGAATCTCCTTTATCTTTATCTTTATCCTTATCACCGTCTCCGGCCCCCGTGGCTGCAGTCACTTCCTCACCGCTCATGCGCTTTCCGGAAGATTTACGTCCTCTGTTTCCCCTTTCCGATGTTTTTACTTCAGAATCACCGGAAACACCTTTCTTTTCCGAAACCGGATTGTCAGCTTTCACGTTTCCGGCGTCAGCAGCTTCCGGGGCTTCTGATTTTCCTGATGAACGGGAAGACTTTAGGGAAGAGCCCGCACTGTTTTCTTCTTTTGCGGATTCTTCAGAGGATGACACTGATGATTCGGTATTTTTACCTGAAGATGAGTCCTGTCCGGAGACGCCGGCAGAAGCCTTTCCTCCGGCGGCATTTCCTATTCCCATTTCGGCCGCGGTGACTCTCACCACTCCGGAAATGGATTCCAGATCCACGGGATGAACAGATTCCTTTTCCGCGGAATCATCGGATGAAGAAACTTTTCCGGAAACGGACGGATCTTCCGGCGGTTCCTGCAGACCGCCGCCGTTCGGCAGATTCCCGTTCATGACTTCGGTCACCTGTTCAGACTGACCTTTATCCGCACTGCGGTTATTCTTCTTCCGGAACATTGAAATACTCTGTAATCCTCATCCGTAAAAACACGGAAACATCTCCGGTACACACTGACCTACGGAGTGAATGAATCCTGATCGTCGTCGCTGCCCCAGCCGGTATTCCCGGAACGGAAGCTGTCAGGGGATACCGGAGAATTCCCCGGAGCGTTCTGATCTTCACCATGTTCGCCGCGACTCAGTTCATTCACTTTTATATGATTGATTGTTCCCTCCTGCCCGCTGTTTTTCATGGTCACGTTAACGGACTCGATGAGATTGTTTCTGAAATCGCTCAGAGCCATGTACACGTAGATAAGCGGAGTCAGGATAACCAGAGGATTGGTCAGGGCATGATGAATCTGAGGATTGTCAATAAAGAAGGCGCTTATCACAAAGAGAGCAAGCGGCAGTGTATTGGCATATACGTTGAGTCTGAACAGCGCGTCTCTCGGCAGACTGATTTTAACCAGCATCTGCAGAAAGAGACTGAGAAGAGAAGTCATAATCGCAAAAAGACACTGTTTAACCAGAATCATGAAATACAGCACCACTACCGTCACCCCGAGATATGCCATGGTCATTCTGGATACGAACGACTGAACCAGTTCATCGGCTCTGACGGCAGTGCTGTCATCGGAGGTCAGCACCTTGTAGCTTACGCAGACAAAGTTTTCCATTCTGGAGATGCCGAAACAGAAATTATTGGCGTAAAGATTTACCACCGGTCTGATATCAGTGAGCTCCTCAACTTCAAACAGCTGCGGATCATCGCTCTGAAAATGCATCTGATCAGGATATATACCAAGCATTCCGCTTCCGTTTTCATAGGTGTATGCGACATAGCGGTTTCCTTCATCATCCTTCTTCCAGAAGCCTTCAGGCGTATCGGAACGCACAGTAATCCCCGCATTCTGATAATCGAATTCAGGTATTCCTCGGGCTACGGGATACATTTCGTTATGGAAGAAATTATAGAAGTGCATGATTATGGCAATCATCACCAGCACTGTGGCCAGACCGCAGCTTCTCAGCAGATGTCCCTGACCGTATCCCCGGAAATAGCAGATTACCGGAATGTAAAATTTTCGGGAAAAAATGGCAAGTAACGGGAACAGTAACAGTTTCTTCAAAAATTTCTGCATTTTATTATAATCCGGAGATAAACGATAATCATCAGACCGCCATTACGGGTTTGAATCATTTTATTTTAAGTGAAACGGCAAACCGTATACGGGGAACTCTCTCCGTATTCTATCATAAGTTTGCTTTGATAATGACACCTGATTAATGACTGACCTCAGGTTTTGTCGGATAGTCCGTATCTTTTTTATGTTTTTCCTGAATTGAGGCGGTCTCCGCAGATCCATCCGACACTGCCGCAGGCTGTTCTTCAGACGGATTCAGACTCTTCACCGCCACCTTACGACCTTTTCCGCTCTTACCGCCCTTTCCGGCCTTCTTCACGTCTGCGTAATTCTGACCTTTGGATGTCAGAACTTCGGGAGCCGGTATTTTTTTCTCGTGAGTCTCAGGACCTGCGGTCTGAGTTTTTTCCGCATCGGCTCCGGACAGGTGTTTCTGTACCCCGTCACCATCCTCTCCCGCAGCCTGTTCCCTGCTGTTCAGGTCATCAAAGGCGAAACAGGATTCAACGCTTCCGAAATCACATCCGGAACGGTAAAACTCCTTGGCTCTTTCTATATCCTGCTCCACACCGTTACCGCGTTCATACATCACTCCGAGATTGTTGCAGGCATCTCTGTCCCTGAGACTGCAGCCCATGGAAATATATTTTATGGCCTGTCCGTAATCCGTATCCACGCCCCTGCCGTTAAGATATATGAGTCCCAGGCCTGTACAGCCCTGAGCCTCTCCGAGTTCACAGGCCAGAGCAACATAGGCTCTGGCCCCGTCGAAATTCTGCGGAACGCCGCGGCCGATGTAGTAGGCCACTCCGAGGTAGAAGCAGGCGGTTCCGTCACGCATGTTGCAGGCCACGTCGTAGTACTTATCGGCAAGAACCACGTCAAGTCCCCTGCCTATTCCCTTGTCAAAAATGTCACCCACGGCACGGCATCCCGGAGCATAGTCGAGAGAACAGGATTTCTGAGCCAGACGGTAGGCATCTTCCGCCTTTCGGTCCACATAGTTTTCCCCCATGTAGACTCTGGCCAGATTATGACATCCGGTACCGTTGTCCATGTCGCATGCCATGCCGTAGTATCTTACGGCATTGGGTTCATCCGCATTGACTCCGATACCGTCTCTGTAGATATCGCCGATGCGTACGCAGCCGTAGCTGCTTCCGCTGGTACAGGATCTCCAGAAAAAGCGTCTCGCCTCCTCCGGATTCTTTCTGATAACGGCCCCCTCATAGTGTATTCCGCCGAGATCACTGCAGGCGTCTGCATCTCCTAGATCACAGGCCTGCTCCAGATAGGTTCTGGCTATCTCCGGATTATGCAGAAACTTTTCTCCCGCTCCGGAAAAATCCTCTCCCCTGAGGGATATGTCCCCCAGCATGTGACACGAATGACCGTGTTTCAGGCGGCATGCCCGGGTATAGTTCACCAGAGCTTCGGCAAAATCACGGTACTCCGTACTGCCGTAGTATATTTCCGCAAGATTGAAGCAACCTTCACCCACGCCGAGTTCGCAGCTTTTTCTGAAGAAATCCATGGCCCCCGGTGTACCGTTTTCCTTCTGAATTTCGGCTGAGCCCATTCTGTTGCAGCCCTCACCGTAATTGAGGGTACAGCTTTTATCGTAAAAAGAGAATGCCAGTTCAGACATATCCCTTTCCTCATGCATCCCCGCCAGCAGGAAACACGAGGCTCCGTTACCGTTTCTGCATCCCAGATCGTAAACATTCATGGCTGTGGCGTCATCGGGAGCCGTGACAAAGCCGTTCCTGAAAAAACCGCCCAGATCATTGCATCCGTCATAATCACGAAGACGGCACGCCCTGTCGAAAGCACCTGCGGCCTTGAGATGGTCACCGAACCTGTCTCTCATGATTTCGCCGTAGATTCTGCAGGAACCGCCGTGACCGGTTTTACAGCCTTTTTGCAGAAGATCGGCGGCAAGACTGTAATCAGCGTGAACGTTTCCGCCGTCACTCCAGTAGATACCGGCAAGGTAGCAGGCTTCGGCATTACCGGAACCGCATCCTGATTCATAGTATTTCGCCGCCCGGCCCGGATTCCCCATCCGGTCGTATTCACCGCCGGCACTGAGGCAGGAGTCACCTCCGCCCAGAGAACACACTATCCCGTCACATCCGGACAGCATAAAGGACACGGTGACTACTGTCATACGAAAAATATTCTGTATTACGGTATTCAGCTCAGCCATGACTATGCCTCTTCAGATCCTCATGGATATGACACGACGGTGCATATCGGAAAAGCGGTTCCCGATAAAATCCGGAACCGCACGTAAAATGTCCCCGTGTGTCACAATGGACAACACGGATGTCAGACTCTTTACGGAGTCTGTATAAAAACGTTTTCAGATTATGGAAAGCATACTTCCATGGTAACACATAAAAATCCATTCCCTGAAACTATTCGGTATGGATATTTCCGAAAAATTGACAGACTGACACAATTTTCAGTTTTAGGAGCTCCTTATGAAACAGGCTGCGCCTTCTGTACTTTTCCGTTCCCCCGCCGAAAAAGAGAAACACCGCAATCAGACCTGATTACGGTGTTCTACCTCTTTCCGCATTATCAGCGGAATCAGCTGCTCCCTTCAGGGATACAGCCGGTTATTTTTCAGTTTTCAGAGCCTTATGACCGGTCTTTGAGAAAGACAGAGCATCTTCGAGATTCTTTTCAAAATCCACTTCAGGATGCTTCTTGGCAAACTTTGATTTTACCATGGCCTTCATAGGCTGGAACTGTACGGAGGTGATAACCAGCCTGATACCTCTGTTCTTCATGTCATTGCAGAACTGATCAAGGCAGTGTGAACCGCCGGCATCGAGCATGTTAACTCCGCTGAAATCGAGAATCAGCCCCTTTTCACTGACGAGTTCATGTCTCAGGTTGCGGAACACTCTTTCTGCTGAAGCAAAGAAAAGAGGACCGGCAATGCCGTAAGCCGCATAATCATCATTAACCTTTTCAGCAATATGCTTGTGAACGCAGAGATCATGAATCCTGGTCATTCTTGCCATATCTCTCATGAAGATGATGGATGCCATGACGATACCGAAGCTGATGGCCACAACCATGTCGAATACCACGGTACAGAAGATACAGCAGACCATGATGAGAACATCTGTTCTGGGAGCTGTACAGGCAAGATTCAGCACCTTGCGCCACTCACTCATGTTGTAGGCAACGAGAAGAAGCAGAGCACTCATGGCAGCCAGCGGAAGCTGTGAAAGCACCGGAGCGAGCCACATGATGGCGATAAGAACCAGAACGGCGTGAGCCACGGCTGCTACAGGAGAGGTACCGCCCGCCTTAACGTTGGCGGCACTTCTTGCGATTGCCGCGGTTGAAGTGATACCGCCAAGGAACGGAGCCACGATGTTACCGATACCCTGACCGAAGAGTTCTCCGTTTGAATGGTGTCTGGTATTGGTCATACCGTCAAGAACAACCGCACACAGAAGTGATTCGATGGCACCGAGTACTGCCATGGAGAATGCAGCAACTACCAGAGCCTGGATGGTTGCAAAATCCCAGGTAAGCTGACCGCCGTTAGGTCCCGGAAGCTCCCATGGAAGCAGGAAATGAGGAAGCCCCTGTGGAATACCGTTACCTACGGAGCCGTCTGCAGCAACGTAGTGGAATCTGGTACCGATGGTGGCAACGGACTGACCGCAGTACTTTTCCAGAAGCCAGGCAACCAGACAGCCGACAATAACTGCAGGCAGATGGCCGGGAAGAAGCTTAATCTTTAACTTAGGCCACAAAACCAGAACAGCAAGGGTTGAAGCCCCTACCGTGGCATCGGCCCACTTCAGTGAAGACATGTTGGTTGCAAGAACATTCAGCTTTTCCACGAAACTTTCAGGCATTACGACGTCAAGACCGAAGAAGTCCTTGATCTGGAGAACGGCTATAACGATACCGATACCCATGGTAAAACCGAGAGTAACTTCTATAGGAATGAACTGAATTAGCCTGCCGAGACGCCCCGCCGCCATTATGAGCAGGAAGATACCGCACATGACGCTGGCGACACACAGACCGGCAGGACCGTATGTCTGGGCAACAGGATACAGAATTACCACGAAAGCGGCGGTAGGACCTGAGATGCTGAATCTGGAACCGCCGGTAAGGGAAATAATAAAACCGGCAACCAGAGCGGTGTACAGACCATATTCAGGGCTCACGCCACTTGCTATCGCAAGAGCCATTGACAGAGGAATAGCAATAATACCAACCACTAACCCTGCAAGCAGGTCTTTACCCAGCCTGTTCATGGAATACGGTTCTTTAATCATAGAATCACGAACGGCGCTTCCGAAATGGAAAATGGAATGACGCACGGACACGATCTTTCTTTTGGTTCTAATCTTGACCATGATATTTCACTGAACTAATTAATTGTTGAAGAACGATTTAAATTACATAGCTCAAGGCTTATGAGACAATCTGATAGCATAAAAAGCTTATGTTAGGAGACCGGACAGAATCCTGAGGTACGCAATTATACAATAATTTGCAATAAGTTTGTAAAATTATGACCTGGATAACAAAATTTTTCACTATTATTATTTACACATGGCAATCTTCTTAACTATTGCAGATACTCTCATGCAGTAAATTATCCCTTAATCAATGAAAAATTTGTATGCAGATACAATTTCATACAGCTCGTTTATAATTTATTGTGCACATAAATTTCAGATTTTAAAATCTCTGTTATTTTTAATACAAATTTTTACACATGTTTTATGTTTTTAAGTCGTTCTCAAAATCTAGATCTAATGCAACATTAAGTATTCTTTAAATGTACGAATTAAATTTACATAACATTTTTCCTACAAATTTAAGTGGAAAAGCAGGGTTCACGGCCAATACTCACTATCATGTCATTCATTATGAATGATTGCCGCTGGATGTTGACTGATTAAACATGGATTATAAAAATGAAAACTAGCAACAGATTAAATCTTTTAGTAACCGGAGCCGCAGGTTTTATCGGTTCTAATTTTGTACATTACTGGCTGGATAAATACAAAGACTCCAGGGTGGTTGTTTTAGATGCTTTGACCTACGCGGGCAACCTGGATAACATCAGTGATCTGCAGTCAAACAGCAATTTTAAATTTGTTCACGGAAATATCTG
>LXOW01194228.1_pt1 | contig 40073 bp, 51 predicted proteins | sample 1368591 | NCBI WGS metagenome assembly LXOW01 (sample SAMN04884650, study PRJNA319009) | bovine gut metagenome | isolation source: Cow rumen | host: Bos taurus | place: Italy: Legnaro (PD) | collected 2014-07-09
ACAGGGCTTTATATCGAGGGGGCCGCTAAGAAACTCATAAGAGTTTCTTAACGGCCCCTTTTCAAGTTGACGCTATGCCCCCCATCGTGGTATTCTATTTCATATACTGGGAAGAAAGCGAGGCAGCGTTCTTTGGGTATCAAATGTCCAAATTGCGGCGGCGGCATGGTCTTTGCCATAGATAAGCAGAAGCTGGTCTGCCCCTACTGCGATACGGACTGCACGGTGCAGGCGTATCGCCAGAACAACGCCGCTGAATATGTGAACGACAATTACAGTGTGAGCAGCTATCGCTGTAAAAACTGCGGAGCGGAGCTGACGGCCCCCGAGGAGCAGACCGTGGCCTATTGCGCCTACTGCGGGGGCGAAGCCATGCTTGAGCAGAAGCAGACCGAGACCATCCGCCCCAAGCGCATCATACCCTTCCGGAGGACCAAACGGCAGGCTATCGCGGTCTATGGAGCGGCGGTGAAGAAGGTCCTGTACGTGCCCAAGGAGATGAAGGATCCCGCCTTTTTGGAGGGCTTTCGAGGGGTGTACCTGCCCTATTGGGGCATCGACGTGGAGATCCCGGAGCGGGAGCTGAAGCTGGACGGACATCGCAGCTATACCCAGGGGAGATACGACTATTCCGAGACCTACGACGTGAGGGCCCATGTGGGCGGGCAGGTGGAGGGAGCCGTCTACGACGCCTCCGCCGCCTTCGACGACACCCTGGCAGCTCAGATCGCGCCTTTCGATCAGAAGGGGGCCAAGGATTTTGACGAGGCTTATCTGGCCGGGTTTTATGCGGATAAGGTGACCGCCTCCCCGGAGGTCTATCGGGATCTGGCCAGGGTCCAGGCGGCAGACAAGGTCTTTGAGGAGATCAATCGTAAAGCGGGCAAGGTCACCGTTTCCGTTCCTTCGAATCAGGAGAAGCGCATCAAGACCATCGGCGCCAAGGTCACGGGGGAAGAGGTATCCCTGTTCCCCGTGTGGTTCCTCACCTGGCGGAACAAGGACCGGGTGGCCTACTCGGTCATGAACGGTCAGTCCGGCAAGATCACTATGGACCTGCCCGTGGACCTGAAAGCGTTCTTCCTCTATTCGGGCATAGCGGCGCTGGCCCTGTTCGTGATCTTGAGCCTGCTGCCCGCCTTCATCCAGCCCATGACCATGGCGGGCCTTTGCGCGGCGCTGTTGATGATATCCGGGCAGATCCTCAACGGGGAGCTAAGGGAGATCCGCCTCCAGGAGCGGCACGTCTATGATTACGGAAAGGATACCGGGGAAAAGAAGGCCAAACCCAGGGGGAAGGCCGCATCCTGTCTGGGGTCAACGGCGGCGTGGCTGTTCTTCGGTGTGATCCTCCTTTCGGCGTTTACGACCACCACCGGCAGCGACGGGTCCGTGGGGCCCACCTTCCTGCTGGCCCTTCTCGGGCAGATCGTTCTGAGCGTCTGTATCATCCGCAACGCCGGGGGCATGCAGAACAAGTCCGGCCTGGTCCCGGCGCTGGTATCGCCCGTCATCCTGATCTTCGGCGTTTACGTGGGCATGTTCCCTGAGACGTTCCCCAACGACGGCTGGTACTACGGCCTCGCCTGCGGGTGTCTCGCCGGCATCCTGCTCAACGTCCTCTTCACCATCGGCCGATACAACGACCTCGCTACCAGGCCGGTGCCCAATTTCTTCAGAAGGGAGGGCGCCAACAATGCAAGGTCGTAACCGTTTTTTCGCGGCGCTGCTGTGCCTGCTGATGGTGCTCACGGTCCTGCCCGCTTCCGCTCTGGCAGCGGAGACGGGGGAGAGCGGCTACCGGGTGGTCATCGACGACGAGGCGGATCTGCTCACCGACGCACAGGAGGCGGATCTGCGGGCGGTCATGGAGAAGGTGCTGCCCTACGGCAACGCGGCCTTCGTATCCGTAGATCAGAACCCAACCACCCCCGAGCGGCTGGCTGAGAGCAAGTTTATGGAGTTCTTCGGGGACGTGTCCGGGGCTCTGCTCATCATCGACATGGACAACCGCTATATCCAGCTCATTGCGGACGGGGAAATAAATAAGACGGTCAACAAGACCCGGTGCGATGAGATCACCGACAACGTCTATACCTACGCCACGCGGGGCGACTATTACTCCTGCGCCGCCAAGGCCTTTGAGCAGGTGGTCAGGCTTATGGGCGGATATCGGGTCCCTGCGCCCCTTCGGTACGTGACCAACGCCTTTCTGGCCATCTGCCTGGCTCTTCTGGGCAACTTCGCCCTCATGAGCCTCCAGCGGCGCAAGAAGGTGGCTCCCGAGAACGCCCTCAAGGTGCAGGTGGCGGTGAACACCGCCGCTTCCGACGCCCAGGCGGCCATCGTGGGCGGCGTGGTGCTGAAGATGCTGAGTCAGAAGAAGACCAAACACGTGGATAGCAGTTCCTCCGGCGGTGGATTCTCCGGCGGCGGCCATTCAGGCGGTGGCGGCGGCCATTCAGGCGGTGGCGGCGGATTCTCCGGCAGCGGCGGCGGGCATCGGTTCTAAGCAAGACCATCAAAGGAGCAGTTCCATGATACACGGAAGAAAAGTCATCGGCATCATCGGGGGCATGGGCCCCATGGCCACGGCGGATCTGTTCACCAAGATCATTGAGAACACCGCGGCCAGCACCGATCAGGAGCACCTGCACGTGCTCATCGACAACAACACGGACATTCCGGACCGTACCGCCTGCATCCTTTCGGGCAGCGACGCGCCCCTGGGACCCATGGTGGAATCGGCACGGCGGCTGGTGGATCAGGGGGCTGACCTGCTCATCATCCCCTGCAACACGGCCCACTACTTCCACAGCGGCGTTCAGGCGGCGGTGGAGGTGCCTGTGCTGAACATGCCGGAGATATCCGCCCGGTACTGCGCCGATCACGGTTTCACCGCCGTGGCGCTGCTCTCTACGGCGGGCACCGTCCGGGCCGGGGTTTACGAGCCCTACTTCGAGAAGACGGGCGTCCGGCTGCTCCATCCCACCCGGGTGGGCATCGACAATCTGATGTACCTGATCTATGACGAGATCAAGGCGGGCCGCACCCCTCACCCGGAGCGGCTGTACCCGGAGCTGGTGGGCCTGGAGGAGCAGGGAGCCCAGGCGTTCCTCCTTGCCTGCACGGAGCTGCCCCTGGTCTTTCACGACGGTGGCCGGGTGCCATTCATCGACCCCACGCTGCTGCTGGCGAGAGCGGCGGTAGCGGCGGCTGGCGGAGTATTAAAGGAATGATTTGAAAGCTTGCCGTTTTTCGTAAACGAGAAGCGGCAAACCAAAGGAGGCCCCTATGACCATTTTATCTCAACTCAACGCCCCGGCCATCTATCTGATCTGCGGCGGCATCGTGGCCTTCGTGGCCATTCTGTGCGTGATCTTCCTCCTGCGCGCCTGGCGGGCGGGGGTCGCTCTCGGCATGGACAAAACAAAGATGAAGCGGGCCATCACAGCCAGCGCCACCTTCTCCCTGCTGCCCAGCGTGGGCATCCTTCTGGGCGTCATCGCCCTGTCGGGCAGCCTGGGCATCCCCTGGCCCTGGCTGCGCCTTTCCGTCATCGGCGCCCTCCACTATGAGACCACGGTGGCGGACGCGGCGGCCAAGCAGGTGGGCATGGGCACCCTGTCTGCGGACAAGATGACCGCCGGGAACTTCGCCACCATCGCCCTGCTCATGAGCCTCTGCATCATGTGGGGCATGGTCCTGTCCATCTTCCTCAACAAGAAGTACACGCAAAAGCTCACCGTCACCAAGGAGAAGGCCGGGGGCGGCTTCGGCGACGTGGCCATGACCGCCATGTTCATCGGCCTGGTGTCCGCCTATATGGGCAGCTATGTGGGCGGCTTCGTGTCGGGGGACGGCCTCTTCACCTTCTCCGGCGACTGGATGCCCATCGCCGTGGCGGCGGTCTCCGCCCTTGTGATGGCGTTCTTCGTATACCTGGCGGAGAAAAAACAGAAGGCCTGGGTGGAGAGCTTCTCCGTAGCGGGCAGCATGATCGTGGGCATGGCCGCCGCGGTGGTCATCGGCCTGTTGGTGAAGTAAGGAGGCAGCCATGGAAAACGAGCGATTCAACGAAATTTGGGCCGGCTACACCCGCGGCACGCACCGCATCGGCCGGGTCTGCACCTTTATCACCCTCTGCATGCTGGTGGGCGCTCCCTTCCTCATGGGCGCGTATCTGGGCGCTCTGCCGGATCTCTCGGCGGTGGCGAAAGCCTTTTTGTCCGTGGGCCTGGTCTGGACCGTCAGCAGCGTGGTGGAGTTCCTCATCTACACCCCCATGCTTGGCGCGGGCGGCGGGTACCTGGCCTTTATCACCGGAAACCTGATCAACATGAAGATCCCCTGCGCCGTCAACGCCCGGGACATCGTGGGCGCCAAGACCGGCACCCCGGAGAACGAGATCATCTCCACCCTCTCCATCGCCACCTCCTCGCTGGTGACCATCCTGGTGCTGGCCCTGGGCGTGCTCCTGCTGACGCCCCTGCAGCCCATCCTTCAGAGCGAGGCCCTGCAGCCCGCCTTTAGTAACGTGGTCCCCGCCCTGTTCGGAGCCATGGCCTACAAATACTACCGCAACCACATGAACGTGGCCGTGGCGCCCCTGGTGATCATGTCCGCCCTGTTCATCCTGGCGCCCGGTCTCATCTCTCAGATCACCACCATGATCATCCCCTCGGGCGCTTTGGCTATCGGCATCGCCTGGCTGATCTATCGCAAACAGAAGAGAGGAAACTGATATGCTGTACGTCGGAATCATCCTGGGCCTCATCGTCCTGCTGCTCCTCATCGCCGTGGTCCGCACCCTGCTCATGCCCGATCAAACGAGCACCTACGTGGCCGACGAGCCGGAGGAGGTCTCCCTGCCTCTTGCGGATAAGCTCTCGAAAATGGTCCGGTGCGACACCACCTCCTTCGAGGGCCAGAACGAGCCCGAGAAGTGGGAGGCCTTCCATAAGGTCCTGCGGGAGCTGTTCCCTCTGGTCCACGAGAAGCTGGAGGTCACGGATATCGACGGGAATCTGCTCTACTACTGGCAGGGCAAATCCCGGGAAAAGCCCATCCTGCTTATGAGCCATCAGGACGTGGTCCCCGCCGGCGGCGAGTGGAAGTACCCGCCCTTCTCCGGCGAGATCGCGGACGGCAAAGTCTGGGGCCGGGGCACCGGCGACACCAAGTGCTCCCTCATGGCCTTCCTCCAGGCTGTGGAGGAGCTTTTAGCCGAAGGCTTTGTCCCCGACTGCGATGTGTATCTGTCCTCCTCCTGTACCGAGGAGGTGGGCGGGGACGGATGCCCCAAGCTGGTGGAGGAGATCCGCCGCCGGGGCGTGGAGCTGTTCCTGGTCCTGGATGAGGGCGGCGCCATCGTCCGGGAGCCCATCGGCGGCATCCCCGGCAACTTCGCCATGCTGGGCGTCTTTGAGAAGGGCTGTGCCGACGTGGATTTCACCGCCCGCGGCAAGGGCGGCCACGCCAGCGCCCCGGGGAAGAACACCCCCATCGACCGGCTCTCCGCCTTCGTGAAGGACGTGAACAAGTACCCTTTCAAAAAGAAGCTCCTGCCCGAGGTGGCCGCCATGTTCAGCCGCCTGGCCCCGTACTGCTCCTTCCCCCTGAAGCTGGTGCTGGGGAACCTGTGGCTCTTCGGACCCGTCCTGAAGCTGGCCCTGCCCGCCATCAGCGGCACCGCCGCCGCCATGCTCAAGACCACCGTGGCCTTCACCATGTCCTCCGGCTCCCAGGCCTATAACGTGCTGCCCCGGACCGCCACCGTCAGCGCCAACCTCCGCTACATCCCCCATCAGGGCGAAAAGGAGACTCTGGCCATCCTGGAAAAGCTGGCGAAGAAGCACGATCTGGAGATGACCGTGGTCAACTCCAACGATTTTTCTCCCTCTGCCGACATCCATGGCGAAGCTTTCCGATCCGTGGAGGCGGCCATCAAAGAGACCTTCCCGGGCCTGCCCGCCATCCCCTACGTCATGACCGGCGCCACAGACGCCCGCTTCTATCAGCGCTACTTCCGTGACTGCGTCCGCTTCTCGCCCGTGGTCTACGGCCCCGAGCAGATGGCCTCCATGCACGCCCCCAACGAGAACCTGGAATACAACTGCCTCCCCGGCGCCGTGCGCCTCTACAAGAACCTGATCAAGGGACAAAAGCGGTAAAACTCATACAGCTAAAACGACAGCTGACTCCGTGATTGGAGTAGCTGTCGATTGTTTATCGTTTTGTTGTCATCTTGACCGAGGAAGTGAAAACGAAAGAAACATGCTTGAGTTGTTTCTTGAGCGACCGAGTGGAAGGATCTCTGAACGGAACGGGATTGAACAAGCGGCTTTTCTAACCGCAAGCTTTTTCGTTCAGAGATCCCTCGACAAGCTCGGGATGACAAACGGTTATCCGGAGAACAAAGCTTTTGTGATAAAGGGATCGTGCCGATTTTTGATTAGTGGAACCGCGAGAAATCGTTGCTAATATATCTTTCAAATTGCTTTTTGCAGTACTCCTTCTTTTTGCCAGTCTTCTCGTCCAGACGATTCCCATTAAACCATATACTGCGTTTTCCTGCATTCTTGCCCGTCTTATTGGTTACACATTCATGAATGAACTCTTCGGATGACAGAATCCACATCGTATCCAATCGTTCGGAGAAGAATACAAAGTAGAAATTGGGAGTAAGCTCATGTGTGATTGCTGCAAATAGCGCAGCATCACCATCCGTTACCTCCTTGGAACGTGCTTTTATCTGTATTTCGATAAAAGTGCCGTTTGCCTTTTTAATAACACAGTCAACCCCGTGATCGTCTACTAAAGGCAAGTAAACATCAAGCCCTTCCATGAGCATTTTTCCTACAAGTGCGTATTCCATTCGCTTACCAAAACCAGCAGAGTGCCTGAATGAGATTCCCATTAGTTTTCTCCTGCAAAAGAATATGATCAATTATATCATAAATGCACTGAAAAGAAAGAAGATATTGTCGAAACGCGGATTGTCATACACGATCACACTATGTTATAATATAAAAAACTTTGGAGGAACGCTATGGAACGGGTCAGCAAGCGGCAATACTACTTGGACATCGCGGCGGAGGTGGCCCGGCGGTCCACGTGCCTTCGGCGGCAGTACGGGGCCGTCATCGTGAAGAACGACGAGATCGTAGCCACGGGCTACAACGGCGCCCCCCGGGGCGACGAGAACTGCTGCGACGTGGGCCAGTGCTGGCGGGAGGCCCACGGCATCCCCCACGGGGAGCAGTACGAAAAGTGTGTGGCGGTCCATGCCGAGTGCAACGCCATCATCTCCGCCAGCCGCAACGAGATGCTGGGTTCCACCCTCTATCTCTTCGGCTTCGAGAAAGGCGTTCCCATGAAAGCTCCGGAGCCCTGCGTCATGTGCGCCCGTATGATCAAGAACGCCGGCATCGCCACCGTCATCAATCAGACCGAGGATTGTCCCGTCTGATCTTCCTGCCCCAAATTCCTGCCCCAATTTCACGTTTTTCCTCTTGACATTTGGAGCTTGGATGGCTACAATAAATAAGCGTTCCGGGTCACCCCGGAATGTCCCATGCGCCCGTAGCTCAGCGGATAGAGTGCCCGGCTACGAACCGGTAGGTCGAGAGTTCGAATCTCCCCGGGCGCGCCAAACAGAAAAGCCACCTTACGGTGGCTTTTCTGTTTGGCATATTCAAGGAAAGATTCGAACTGGGTCCGGTAGTGAATCAGGCCCCGGTGGGGCCTGAGAGCCGGACCCTGAGCGAGCCCGCAGGCGAGTGTTCGAATCTCCCCGGACATTTGGCGGTCTTTTTGTTTGGCCTCGGAACCCGCGAGATTCGAACTGGGTCCGGGAGTGAATCAGGCCCCGGTGGGGCCTGAGAGCCGGACCCTGAGCGAGGCCGCAGCCAAGTGTTCGAATCTTCCCGGACATTTGGCGGTCTTTTTGTTTGGCCTCGGAACCCGCGAGATTCGAACTGGGTCCGGGAGTGAATCAGGCCCCGGTGGGGCCTGAGAGCCGGACCCTGAGCGAGGTCACAGCCAAGTGTTCGAATCTCCCCGGGCATCAATGCATATTGTGCGGGATTATGCAGCGTGTTGGCTACCGTCAGACTTTTCCGCCGTCCTGCCGATATACTTCTTGTACAGCTCCGGCCGGTCATAGTGGACGTGGTAGCGCAGGGGGTGGATCAGCCGGAAGAAGGAGCGGGGGAGTTCCGTGCCCACCTTGACCCGGCGGATCATGGTAAAGCCCCGAAAGGGCGGCATGTAGGAGATGAGATCGTTGATGTCGGCGAAGTTGGCGCAGTCCGTATATAGGGTCGAAAGATACCGCTGCATCCGCTTCCTGTTCAGGGGCGTACACTTGAAGGGGCGGACGCTGCCGAAGGTGTACAGGTATGGCTTCACGCCGAAATTGAAATTCAGGTCCTGACAGCAGAGGCAGGCGATGCCGGAGCCCAGGGACCAGCCCAGTATCTCCGTGGCCGCCTTCGGGTGCGCTTCGTGAAGCGATTTCCATTTTGCGCGCACCTCGTCCTTGACGGCCAGGTACATATTCCCCCAGCCGTGGTGGACCCGCAGCTGCAGGGGCTCGCCCTCAAATTCGATGGCCCGGTAGTACCGGCTGCCGAACTCGAACACGTTGGCCGCCCAGTCGATGGCGCCGAAGGTCCGCTGGAAGTGGATCTGGATCACGTCCCGGTCCGGCTCGTAGTGGATCTCATAGTTGACCTCGTGGGCGACGCCAAGCCGTTTTCCGATCCTGGTGGTATTGTATTTCACAGCCAGGTACTTCACCGGATAGGTGACCCGCCCGGTGTGGGTATAGTCCTCGCTGGTGTTGATGAAATACTCCTCATAGGGGAGCCGCTGATACGTCATGTTCGCCTCTCCTTCGTTTTGGATCGCCCGACGCCTACGCCCGGGGGTCGATGACCACGTGGATGGTGTCGCCGTCCCCTTTGTTCAGCTTGACGCGGATGGCCTTCAGCACGCCGATGATATAGCACACCGACCCGTCCGGATTCTTCACGCCCATGTTGACGATGCTGCCTTCGTAGGGCACGCCGTCGAAGCTGGCGCGGACCTTCACCCGGCCCTTCCCGAACACTTCCCGGATATCCCAGGGGAAGACCACGTACGCCCCGCCGCCGTCGATCTCCCGCAGCACCGCGTCATATTCAAATCGCGTCCCGTCAAACGCTTCCTGCCCCGGCATGGCTCGCCTCCTTGTTTTTGTCAGTATACCACACCATTCCACAATAGAAAAGGCCCCGAAAGCGGGGCCGGAGGGGCAGGGGAGGAGGGGTCAGCCCGCCAGGATCTCGAAGCGGACCGCGCCGTCCAGAGCGGTGGCGGCGGCCAGCAGGGATTCCAGGGAGCAGTTCATGGCCGAGGTCTCGGCAGCGATGGTCACCGCCGCGCAGCCGTCCGTGGGGATGCTCTGGTTGATGGTCAGGATATTGGCCCCGGAGCGGGCGAAGACCGAGAGCACGTTGGAGAGCACGCCCGAGCGGTTTTGAAGCAGGGCGTAGAAGGTGATGATGTGGCCCGTGGTCATGTCCGTGAAGGGCTGGATGGCGTCCCGGTACTTATAGTAGGCGCTGCGGCTGATGCCCACGGCCTTGGCCGCGTCCCCCGCCGTGGCGACCTCGCCCGCCTTAAGGAGCCGGTTGGCCTCCGCCACCTTTACAAAGATCTCCGGCAGCACCTCGGCCGCCACCAAATAATATCGAGAACTGGAATTCATGGTCTTTCCTCCTTGATCATATTAGAGCATTCCGTAGGGTAAATAGGCCAGCAGCGCTTTTGGGTCCGCCTCCAACACGGCGGCGTAGGCCTCAAAGGCGTCGGCGGCGCTTTCCTCACGGACCGTATAGCGGCCGAAGCTGCGGAACATCCAGGTCTTGGGCGCCCCGTCGTTGCAGATGGGCAGGGGCGTCACGGCCCTGTCGCTGTAGAAGGCGGAGGCGCCGCCCGCGATCAGCAGGCAGTCCGCCAGCACGTTGGACGCCGTGGGCCAGCCACCTGCGCCGGCGCCGGAAAAGCTTTGCTTGCCGATGCGCTCCGCATAGAGGGAAACCAGATTGGCGCTGCCGTTGGTCTGGCTCTCGGGGGTGGAGTCGGGGAACAGGGTGGGGCACACGAAAGCGCTGACCGCGCCGTCCTTTTTTTCGGCCCGGGCGATGAGCTTCCACACCAGGCCCCGCTCACGGGCCCAGGCGATGTCCCCCACGGTCATCCGGGAGATGCCGATGCAGGGGATGTCCTGCTCCTTCACCAGGGCGGAGAAGGCCAAATTGGCGCTCAGCACCAGCTTGCGTCGGGCGTCGTAGCCCTCCACGTCGTCGGTGGGGTCCGCCTCAGCGTAGCCCAGCTGCTGGGCCTCCGCCAAAAGCTCCTTGTATGCTGCGTTGCGGGCTGTCATCTCCGAGAGGATATAGTTGGTGGTGCCGTTTAGAATGCCCTCCACCGCGGTGATCTTGTCCATCCGCGCCGCCCGGCCCAGGGAGCTGAGCCAGGGGATGCCGCCGCCGGCCGCCGCCGTGCAGCGAAGGCACACGCCGTTCTCCTTCGCCAGGCGCACAAACTCCGTATAGTAGGCGCACACCACCGCCTTGTTGGCGGTCACCACGTGCTTCTTTGCTTTCAGGGCAGCGGAAATGTATTCATAGGCCGGGTGGATGCCGCCGATGAGCTCCACCACCAGGTCGATCTCAGGATCGTTCACGATGTCGGCAAAGTCCGCCGTTTCCCGGCAAACAAGGCCCCGGGGACGGCGGGTCAGCAGCGTTTTCACCGTAAGCTCCGGCTGCTCCTCGCACAGCGCGTAGAACGCCTTGCCCACGGTCCCAAAACCCAGCAATCCGATCTGCATGCCTTGCCTCCTTTCCGGTTTTCAAATCGCGATTGTCCGCGACAGAAAAACACTTGACTTTCGAATGGGGACAATATATCATATACCTAATCAAAAAGCAAGGCTTTTTTTCTGCAGAGGCAGAAAAAGCGCAAGGAGCCATATGATCTATCAAAGTACACGAAACGACGAACTCACGGTCTCCAGCGCCCAGGCGATCCTGGACGGCATGGCCGGGGACGGGGGATTGTACAGCCCCGCCTCCTTTTCTGGCGTGACCTTCGATTGGAAAGGGGTTCTGCTCCTGCCCACCCGGGGCATGGCGGTGAAGATCCTCTCCGCCCTGCTGCCCTCCTTTACGGAGGCGGAGATGGAGGGCCTGGTCGAGCGTGCCTATGCGGACAAGTTTGAGACCGACGAACTGACCCCCACGGTGCAGGTGGGGGAGGACACCATATTGGAGCTGTTTCGAGGCCCTACCAGCGCCTTCAAGGACGTGGCCTTGTCCATGCTCCCTGTGCTCATGACCGCCGCCCGAAAGAAGTGCGGCGTCACCGACGAGATATTGATCCTGACCGCCACCAGCGGCGACACGGGCAAGGCCGCCATGGAGGGCTTTGCTAACGTGCCCGGCACCAGGATCATGGTGTTTTATCCCCATGGCGGGGTCAGCCCCGTCCAGCAGGCCCAGATGGCCACCCAGGAGGGGGATAACGTGTGCGTCGCCGCCGTCCGGGGGAATTTTGACGACGCCCAGACCGGCGTGAAGCGGATCTTCGCCGCCGTGGAGAAGGACGGTCTGCTGGCGGGCAAGGGCGTGCGCCTTTCCTCCGCCAACTCCATCAACATCGGCCGCCTGGCGCCCCAGGTGGTGTACTACTTCAAGGCCTACGCTGACCTGGTCCGGCGGGGCAGCCTGGCCGTGGGCGACCCGGTGGACTTCGTGGTGCCCACAGGCAACTTCGGGGACATCCTGGCCGGATACTTCGCCAAGATGCTGGGCCTCCCCGTGGGGAAGCTTATCTGCGCTTCCAATAAAAACAACATTTTGACCGATTTCCTCCAAACCGGCGTCTACGACCGGAATCGGCCCTTCTATAAGACCGTGTCCCCCTCCATGGACATTCTGGTGTCCAGCAACCTGGAGCGGCTGCTGTTTCTGCTCTCCGGGGACGCGAAGCTGGTAGGGTCGCTCATGGCCTCCCTGAACGAGACCGGGGCCTATGCCGCGCCTGCCGCCCTCAAGGCCCAGCTGGACGAGCTGTTCTTCGCCGGCTGCTGCGACGACGAGGGCACCAAGGCGGCCATTGGCCGGGTCTGGCGGGAATTTGGCTACCTCATGGACACCCATACCGCGGTGGCCTACGACGTGGCCCAGCAGTATAAGGCCGCTTGCCCGGACCATGCTCCCGTGGTGATCCTTTCCACCGCCTCCCCCTACAAGTTCCCGGCAGCGGTGCTGGAGGCCCTGGGCGAGGAAGCGGGGGAGGACGAATTTGGGGCCATGGCCCGGGTGGAGGAATTGACCGGCGTACCCATGCCCAAGAACCTCAGGACCCTGAAGGAGCGGCCCGTGCGGCATCGGGACGTGATCGAGCGGGCGGATATGCTGCAATACGTATTGGACAAAGCCGTGCAAAAGGAGTGGTGATATGGATCTGGTATGTTTGGATATGGAGGGCGTGTTGACGCCTGAGATATGGATCGAGTTTTCCCGGGTCAGCGGCATCCCGGAGCTCAAGCGCACCACCCGGGACGAGCCGGACTACCATAAGCTCATGCACTGGCGCATGGGGATCCTCCGGGAGCACGGATTGGGCCTGAAAGAGATACAGGCCGTCATCGACAGGATCGACCCGCTGCCCGGGGCAAAGGCGTTTTTGGACGCTCTCAGGGACCGGGCCCAGGCGGTCATATTGAGCGACACCTTCGAGGAGTTCGCCAAACCCCTGCTGGAAAAGCTGGGCCGCCCCACCATCTTCTGCAACTCCCTGGTGGTCACCCCCGCCGGTGAACTCACGGACATCCGTATGCGGTGCAAGGATTCCAAACTCTCCACGGTACGGGCCCTGCAGAGCGTGGGTTTTGAGACCATCGCCGTGGGAGACAGCTACAACGATCTCGATATGATCCTTGCCAGCAAGGCGGGCTTTCTCTTCCGCACCACGGAGAAGATCAAAGCCGACTACCCTCAGCTCCCCGCCTTCACAGAGTACGACGAGCTCCTCGCCGCCATCACCGGGGTCCTGGGCTGAATCTGATAAAATCCCCTTTATCCCGTAAACAAGCCCCTTTCCCGGGACTGTTTACGGGATGTTTTATTGTGCGGCAGGGCCGGGATGTGGTATGCTGTATATCAAAGAAAGGAGGCGCGGATATGGAAGATCGCTGGTATGCGGCCATCGACCTTAAGTCCTTCTACGCCTCCGTGGAGTGCGTGGAGCGGGGGCTGGACCCTCTTGACACCCTTCTGGTGGTGGCGGATCGGAGCCGCACGGAGAAAACCATTTGCCTGGCCGTGTCTCCGGCCCTGAAGGCTCACGGCATCCCCGGCCGTCCCCGGCTCTTCGAGGTGGAGGAGGGCATGAGCCGGATCAACACCCTGCGTCGGGCGGCGGCGCCCGGGCGGAAGCTTTCCGGCAGTTCCACCTTCGCTCACGAGCTGAAAGCTGATCCCGCCCTTCAGGCGGACTATATCACCGCCCCGCCGCAGATGAGGAAGTACATGGCCTACAGCGCCAGGATATACGGCGTATACCTTCGCTACGTGGCGCCCGAGGACATCCAGGTCTATTCCATCGACGAGGTGTTCATCGACCTTACCCCGTACCTTGCCACATACGGCCTCACGCCCCGGGCCCTGACGGAGCGGATGATGGAGGACGTGCTCAAAGAGACCGGCGTCACCGCCACGGCGGGGGTGGGCACCAACCTGTATTTGGCTAAGATAGCCATGGACATCGTGGCCAAGCACGCCGCCCCCAACGAGCATGGGGCCCGGATCGCGGAGCTGAATGAGCGGACCTATCGGACCGAGCTGTGGGACCATCGGCCCATCACCGACTTTTGGCGGGTGGGCCGGGGCACGGCCAAGCGCCTGGAAAGCCGGGGCATCTACACCATGGGGGATCTGGCCCGCATGTCCCTCACCGGCGAGGATTCCCTCTACAAGATCTTCGGCGTCAACGCGGAGCTGCTCATAGACCACGCCTGGGGCTGCGAGCCCTGCACCCTGGAGGCGGTGAAGACCTATGTGCCGGAGTCCAAAAGCGTGGGCAGCGGCCAGGTCCTGATGCGGCCCTACGCCTTCTCGGAAGCTCGGCTGATCGCCCGGGAGATGGGGGAAAATCTGTCTCTCGATTTGGTCTATCGGGGCCTGGAAGCGGGGGAGGTGGGCCTCTACGTGGGCTACGACGTGGAGAACCTGGCGGGGAACCGGGCCTATTCGGGGGAAGTGATCGTCGATTGGTACGGCCGCCCCATGCCAAAGCCAACCCACGGCAGCCATCGCTTCCGGGAGCCCACGGCCTCTACGAAAGCCATCGGGGACGCCATAGTGGCCATCTTTGACCGGGTGGTGGATAGAAACCTCACCGTGCGCCGCATTCAGGTGACCGCCGTGCGGCTCAAAGAGGCGGGGATGGACCCGGTGGGCAGCCGCAGCCGGCAGCTGGATCTGTTTTCAGACCCGGAGGCGGAGGAGCAGGCCCGGCAGGAGCGGGAGGCCAAACGGCAGCGGGAACAGCGAGCCCAAAAGGCGGTGCTGGACATCCGCAAGAAGTTCGGCGGCAACGCCATCTTAAAAGGCATGGACCTGAAGGACGAGGCCACCACCCGGGATAGAAACGAGCAGGTCGGCGGCCACAAAGCTTGATGCATATATGCAGAATAAAAGTATAAACATACAGGAGGAACCAATGAAAGTACTGATGCTCAACGGCAGCGCCCGGCCCACGGGCAACACCTATATCGCCCTTAAGGAGATCGGCGAACAGCTCCTGAAGGAGGGGATCGACTACGAGATCGTCAACGTGACCGGCGCCCCCCTGCGGGACTGCCTGGGCTGCGGCGGCTGCACAGAGGCGGGCTGCGCCTTCGGGGCCGAGGATGGGGTCAACGACTTCATCGCCAAGGCCAGGGAGGCGGACGGCTTCGTCTTCGGCACCCCGGTCTACTATGCCCATCCCTCCGGCCGCATCCTCAGCTTCCTGGATCGGGTCTTCTACAGCGGCAGCGCCGCCTTCGCTTTCAAGCCCGGGGCTTCCGTGGCTGTAGCCCGGCGGGGCGGCACCTCGGCTTCCTTCGACGTGCTTAACAAGTATTTCGGCATCTCCCGCATGCCCGTGGTAGGGTCCACCTACTGGAATCTGATGCACGGCGCCAAAGCCGGCGAGGCGGCGGAGGACGCGGAGGGCCTGCAGACCATGCGGAATTTGGCTCGGAACATGGCGTATCTGCTGAAGTGCCAGGCGGCGGGCAAAGCAGCCGGCGTCCCCCTGCCCGAGACGGAGCGGGGCAATCGCACCAACTTCATCCGCTGATATGACCGGCGCCTACGACGACATCATCCATCTGCCCCGGCCCGTGTCGAAGAAGCATCCGCCCATGCCCATGGCCAAGCGGGCGGCTCAGTTTCTGCCCTTCGCGGCGCTGACGGGCTTTGAGGCGGAGATCGAGGAGGCGGCCCGGCTCACGGAAATGCCCCCAGAGCTGGGGGAGGATACCCTTATCGCCCTGGACGAACAGCTCTCCTTCCTGCGGCAGCGTCTTCCCGATCAGCCGGAAATATCCGTCACCCGTTTCGTCCCGGACGAGAAGAAGGCCGGCGGCCGCTATGAGACCCTCATCGGCCCCGTCCGCCGCCTCGACGAGGCCAACCGCACCCTGATCCTGGCCGACGGCACGAAGATCGACCTCGATTCCATTGTGGAGCTGCTGATCTAGGCGGCTCTCTTTTGTTTACTCTTTGTCCGCAATTTGGACGAATCTCCATGCTATGTTGTAGGCAAGGAGGTGAAGCCGATGAAGCCCATACGCGTATTCTGCGTCCTGCTCTGCATGTGCCTGCTCTTTGGCTGCGGGTCCCCAAATGCACACCCTGCGGCGGAGGATAAGCCTCCGGTCCATGTGACCTACACCCCCGACCCCACCGCGGCCCCGTCGGAGCTGATCGCGGCCATGGCCGCGCCAACGGCATCCCCCGACCCCAAAGCGGCGGCCCTGCTCTATGCGGGGGAGCGGATCAGCGTCTATCGGGCTTATCGCCAGGGGGACCCGGGCTTTTGCGTAGAGGAGACGCACTTCGGGGTGGTAACGAGCTGGTTCCAGGAGCTGCCCAACACAGAGGGTTTGCAGGAGCTGACCGTCACCGGCGTACAGGTCGAACCGAAGGGGGAGCAGGCGGAGGGCTGTGTGGACGTTTGTTATCTGGACGACATGGGTGCGGAATGGATCTTCCGGGTCGATCTCTCCCATCCCGATCTTTTGAGATTCTATCTTTTGCCGGCGGGTCCGGGCCTGGAGCTGATGGATCGGCAGCGGCAATACTGCGGAGACCTCATGCTCATGGGCTATCTGTACGAGTATTTCCGGCAGGACGACGACTGGCTGTCCGATCCCGCAGCCGAGGAGAGCTTGGCTCAGCGGTACATTCTGGACGCCCTCTATTACAACTACAAGGACGAACTGCCGCCCTATCTCACCGGGGAGGGGAATTATAAGGATAAGGAAACCTACGAGACCGCCGTCGTCTCCCAGACCGAGCTGGAGGCCTTCTTCCAAAGCGCTTTGGGACGGCCGAATCTGGTGCCGGACCGGACCTATCGGGATGAGGATGAGGATTGGTGGTCGGAGCTGCTGCCCGGCCAGGTGCCCCTGCCGCCTACGGACTGGCACGCTTCCGCCGCGGTGGAGCATGCGGTCCAGGGATCGGACGGGACCGTCTGCCTCTACGGCCGCGCGGGCACGGGAGAGTCCTTCGATCCCGTCGTCTGCCGCGTCCGCCCCGTGGAGGGGTTCCTGGGCGGCCAGGTGATCGACACGGAGATATACCGCACGGAGAACGTGGCCAACGACCCCGCTATAACCTTCGCCCCATAGGAAAACTTGTCGCCGGGTGTTGACAGAAGGGCGGGGGAGAATTTACAATATGTAAGATGAGTACCCGCTAATCGGGGAAACACCAAGATTTCATTCAGGAGGATCAATTCATGGCAAAGTTCGTATGCAGCGTCTGCGGTTACGTGTATGAGGGTGAAAAGGCTCCCGAGCAGTGCCCCGTTTGCAAGGCTCCCGCTTCCAAGTTCATCGTGCAGGCCGGGGAGATGACCTGGGCAGCCGAGCACGTGGTGGGCGTGGCCCAGGGTGCTCCCGAGGATATCATCGAGGATCTCAGAAAGAACTTCACCGGCGAGTGCACCGAGGTGGGCATGTACCTGGCCATGGCACGGGTCGCCTATCGCGAGGGCTATCCCGAGATCGGCGAATACTGGGTGAAGGCGGGCCTGGAGGAAGCCGAGCACGCCGCCAAGTTCGCGGAGCTGCTGGGCGAGGTCATCACCGACTCCACCGAGAAGAACCTGAAGATGCGGGTGGAGGCCGAGAACGGCGCCACCGCCGGCAAGACCGACCTTGCCAAGCGCGCCAAGGCCCTGAACCTGGACGCCATCCACGACACCGTCCACGAGATGGCGCGCGACGAGGCCAGGCACGGCAAGGCCTTCGCTGGTCTCCTCAAGCGCTACTTCGGAAAATAAGAAAAGCCCAAGTTTAGGGGGTTTTTTGAGGAAGCAGGGAGACCTGTTTCCTCTTTTTTGTCGCCTCCTTTCTTACAAAAAGTGTAAATAAAGTGTCATTTTCCACTTTCCACACCTTCCAAACTCACCAAAAGTGTAAATTGAAAAGTGTCAATTTATTGTAGCCTATCATCCAATAGTTAGCAACAGTTTGTTTCTTACATCTCGCCACATTATCGGACATCTTCCCAGCATCTTAAAACATAACGATACATCTTGGAACATCTACCTTCAACTTGGAACAAATGGCTCCTTGTGGATGGGGATGTTTCAACAAATCCGCTGTGAAAAAAACTTTCAAAAAAAGAAAAAGAAGTTTTACCGATAACCCACCAACTGGGAGAGCGCTTTTGCTATACTTAAGCCATCAGAAATGAGGAAAACAAAAACAACAAACCTCACTTCTAAAACAAAAAAATGGGTCGCGACCTACTGCGAGAAAGCGAGAAAAACTATGACTAAATCCCACATCACCATCAACTTCACCGACAACACCCTGTCCCTCACCAAGTCCTTCTACAAGAAAGCCTGTAAGGTTGGAAGCCCTGAATACAAGGAGCTTCGCGCCGCTATGGGCGAGAACCCCAATTACGAAATCGTGGTTGTTGGCAATGCCGACAAGAAGACCTATGGCAACCTCACTATCCAGCGTATGCGTGAATACATCGCGACGCAGGCTGACGCCGAGAAGAACCTGAGAATCTTGGACCGCGTCATCAAGATTGCGAAATCCAAGGGGGCTATGTATCCTCTGACGAAGAAGTGGTTCCTGAAAACCTTCCCCGAATACAAGATGGAAATCACCGATGGGGAAATCTCCAACAAGGACACCGATATTACTCTGCTTGAAAAAGCAGCGTAATAGAGAATAAAACCACGAAGGGAGATATACCACTATGAAAAACAATCCTTGCGTCTTTGACCCCATCACCAACACCCTCACCATCACCAAGGCTTTTGCCAACAAGCTCTCTGACCCCGACAGTGCTGAGTATCAGCTCTATCGCCAAATCAAGGCGGACAATCCCACTGTCGCTGTGCGTAAGCGGACCCACAAGACCAGTAGTGGATATGTAAATCAGTATAAGAAGCTGACTTACGAGAATATGGAAGCCTTTATTGAGCTTCTGCCCCAAGCCGATGAGCTGATGAGGGTGTATAACTTCCTTCGGGCAAGCACCAACCTGTGCGCCTCGCCTTACAAGGCGGTAAGAAGTTGGTTTGTGGAACAGTTTCCGCTGTATAACCGCAACCCCCTGTTCTACTTGACCGCTGATGTAGTGGTCCTCTCTCCTGATGAGTATATCAAGGAGGTGAAGGACGCAGGATGAGGGGAAGGGAGCTTTCTTCCTTTCTTTCCTCCCTCCCCTAAGGGCTCTCCAATAGCAAAGAGTTTTTAGGGGAAGGAGGACGAAACAATCAAATATAATCCGCCACAAGTCCGCGCCGCGAAGAGCGCGGATTTGATTTTTTATAAAATATTTGATATAATATTTATAGAGAAAAGGGAAAGATGAGAAAAACTCTCGCCCTGATTATCAAGAAAATTATGTGATAAAGGAGATTACAAATAATATGGTCCATCTGAATTATTAGTACATTCTTTACAAGAAATAGAGCGTCATTTTTCTTGGTGCGCATTTCCGCGCCTCGGAAAACAGCTTTGACTGTCTTAGGAAGTGAGGGATACCGCTATGCCATTGCCCTACACTTCACCAAATCAAAAAACAGTCTTCATCCATCGTTCGGCCCTCGGAAAGAACTTTCTCGGCATCAATAATGATAGTTGGAGAACCGCTGCTCGCGTATTATCGCCCCCAGCATTTCTTCTCTATATCTACTTTGCGTCAAACAGAGACAAATACACTCTGTCGCTGTCCCCCAAGGCAGTCCAACAAGAAATAGGGATGGCTCGCTCCACCTTCTACGACCAAATGACTGTGCTGGAAAGCCTTGGCTACTTGGTAAAGAACAAGGATAGAGCGAATGGATGGGACTTCTATGAACGCCCTCTTGGTGTTCCTGATGCCATCTATAAGCGCCGAGAAGAAGGATGCGATTACTTGAACGATTTGCCTGAGCCTCGTTCAAATGATGTGTCAGCTTGCGGACAAAACTATCCGCAGGAGGATATACAAATATATAATAAATGTCCTCCCTTGGAGGATAAATATATATTACCAGTAGCAGAAGAAGAGAGTAATCTCAACACAGAGAAAAGACCTCAAAGAACTTTCAAAGGATTTGATTTCTAAAAGCGGCCCCGCACGCCTCGCGGATTTTTCCGCAGAAACGATGAGCGACACGCGGAACACGCTACCACAAAAAAACAGTATAAGGAGAAATAAGATGACTTTTATTAGAAAGAGCGATGGTTTGGAATATTTTTATTAGGGTTTCAGTGGGCTCATCCCTTATGAATACGCCAACTCTCGCTTGATAGACGCTTATCTTGAAAGCGAAGTATTTGAAGAAGAGTGTATTGATTACTACGATGAAAAGGGCCTCAGACAGCTATGTGATTATCATTTTCTACTGGAAGAGGACAGGTATCCGATAGAAAAGGCGATTAGCTTACTGGAACAACTGGAACAGTTTGGCGAGTATGTAGATTCTCGCGGGATAGGCCTAAGAAACCTACAAAAACCGATTGACGAGCTACTTAATTACCTTGATGCTGTTCTTGTGCCGATAAGGGTGAAGACTTGGCTGAGAGAGAAGATGGATTTGCTTGACGAAGTAAAATATTTTGTCAAACTTGATTAAATGACCTGCCACATTTCTCAAACATAGATGAGAGGAGGGACCAGAAATGGTCCCTCTTTTTTTGTGGAGCTTGTGCGCTTCGCGCTTTGTTGCGTGGGGAGTGCTCGCACTCCCCACGCCTCGCGCACATAAATGTGCGCTCGTAAAATCTTAGAAAAAGGAGGTATCCCGATGGATACTATACCCAACCTCCCACAAGAATAGTGGAGACCGATACAAGGCTACAAGGGAAAATACCTTGTCAGCAACTTGGGGCGTATCAAGAGCCTGAAACACCTGAAAGCAAGGATACTCCATACCTTCATCAATAACAAAGGGTATGAGCGTGTGTGCCTCTCAAAGGACGGCGAAGCACATCACTTCCTTGTCAGTCGCTTGGTGGCGGAGGCGTTTTGCCCCAACCCAGACCCAGACAACGCTACGACAGTGGACCACATAGACCACGACACCAGAAATAACCGCGCCGATAATTTGCGCTGGCTGTCCCTACACGACAATACAACAGATAATAAAAAAAGGAGAATAAAAGATAATGATAAATCAAACTGTATTTGAAAAAATGAGGAATAAGCATATCCCCGACTACTACCCAACAATGTATCAAGATGGCTACAAGCCCTATGAGATACTGGAAGCAGCCCACAACTCCATCATCAAGCAGTATATGGAGAGGCAGGAGGCCGACACGCCGACAGAAGATGAACCTATGAATGTGCGTTTTCAAGTGGAGGTGAAGCATAAGTGAGTAGCCAAGAGGATAGAAAGAAGAAGGAAAAGAAGGATAAGAGCTGGCTGGAAGCGTAGATAATGGCGATACTACAAAAGAGCTTGCGGGCAGCGCTGGATGAGGCTATGAATGACCTACTGAAAGACTGGAAATGAACCGAGGGACGAAGCTGGATGCTTCGCCCCTCTTTTTTGTTTATCCGCCGTCAAGCGCCGCCACCCGAAACGCAAAATTGACTTCGGGATTTTCAAGGCCACGCCAAATCAGGATAGGGGTAGCCGCTTTTGCGTCGCCCATAACCACTGCCCCCCTATGTCGCAAGAGGGTTTCCTCTGACACCTGCCGTAGGGTCTATTGTCTGCCTCTTGGAACAGCGGGGAAGGGGAGAGAAATGGAACCCCCTACAATTTGTATGCCCTTGGGGATACAGAGTGTATGCCCTTTTCTCAAACAGGCCGCTATTCTTGGGAAGGGCGGTATTCCATCAACTCACCAGGTTGGCAGTCTAACGCCTCACAAATCTTATCCAGAGCATCCACAGGCAGATGCTTTATCGTTCCCAAGCAGATAGCCGAAATCGTTGGTGGTCTAATCCCTGTCTTTTCAGCCAGCTCCTTCTGGGTCATCTCGCGCATTGCCAACATCACCTTGACCTTGAACTTAATCATTAGGCACCTCCTTTTCCACCGCTATCATTATACTACTAATGGCGTAGTATGTCAATACGCAACGCGAAAATATTTTTACGCAAATAGTAAAATATTTACGCAAAATGTATTGACATAATACGCGCGGCGTAGTATAATGTAGACAATCCAAGAGGGCAACACCTCAAATAAATCAACAAAGGAGATACGAAAATGAGTAAGAACGAAATGGTAGCCAAGATTGAGGCCCTGAACGAGTGGGAAGCCATCATCGCCGACGCACAGGCTGAGGCCGAGGCCATCCGCGACAGCATCAAGCAGGAGATGCTGGACCGCGACACCGAGGAGCTGGTAGCTGGGGCCTACATCGTCCGCTGGACCTCTGTCCTCTCCAACAGGTTTGACACCACAGGCTTCAAGAAGGTGTATGGCGACCTCTACAAAGCCTTCACCAAGCAGGTCAGCAGCAAGCGCTTCTCCATCAGCGCATAAGAAAAGCCCCTTGCCTGACAGCCGACCAAAGCCACAGGCAAGAGACTTCCACCCCAACCCAACAGGAGAGGGCAAGACACAGTATAGCTTGCCCTCTCTCAGAAATCAAGAGAGGAACCAATAGACAATGAAGGAACTGACAAGCTACAACCGCGTGGCGGGATACCTCAACAAAATCTTTGACCTGCTGAACGCCACCTTTTTTGAAAACGCACTTTCAAGGCCAACCATCACCATCCAATCCACGCCCCGCGCCTACGGACATTTCTCCTTGCGGGAGGATACTTGGGTGAGCAAGCTGGGCGGGACCCACGAAATCAACATCGGCGCTGGAACACTTGCGCGACCCATTGAGGATGTGGTAGCCACGCTCCTTCACGAAATGGTCCATTACTACAACTATGAGCGTGGCGTTCAGGATTGTAGCAGAGGCGGGACCTACCACAACAAACGCTTCAAGGCTGAGGCAGAGGCAAGGGGCCTTGTGGTAGAGCACAGTGAGCGCAATGGCTGGAACCGCACTTCTCCAAATGAAGCGCTCTTGGATTTCGTCATCAACAATGGCTTGACCGATATTCTCATCAATCGCAATGAGGAAAGTGGCTTCCAAATCACAGGGACAGGGACCCACAATGGCTTCCCCATCAGTCTCCCCAAGAAGTCCAGCACCCGCAAATACATCTGCCCCTGCTGTGGTATGAGCGTCAGGGCGACCAGAGAGGTCAATATCGCTTGTATGGACTGTGATGAAGCAATGGTGCTTGCGAGCTGAGGAGGTTAGCTGTCGGGGTTCGTAAAACTGAGATTATACGAACCCCGAAACTCAGACTTTGCGGGCTTTTCATCCGCACCGCCCACAGAAACGAACTAATGAAGCTTCTTTTACGAACTCTTGGAGGAAAAACGCAATGAATAAGAAGACCACAGCCCTCACCACAGAGCAATACACCGCCATCATAGAAACGATGAAACAGGGCTTCACAGGTTGCCGACCTAATGAGCGCATAGCCACAGCCCTTGTGGTAGAGGGGAACCTGGGTTTGCGTATCAGCGACATTCTGAGGCTCAGGCTTGCCGACGTTGTGCGGGACGGCGACAGATACAGGCTTGCCATCGTGGAGCAGAAAACAGGGAAGGAGCGTGTTTTCACTGTCCCCTTGGTTATCCAACAGTATTTGGAGAACTACTGCCTCAGAAATGGCATCGGGCGCACCGAAGCCCTGTTCCCTATCACCGAAAGGGCGGTTCAGAAACAGCTTGCCCTTGTCTGCGATTATCTGGGCTATGAGGGCATCAGCACCCACAGTTTCCGCAAGTGGTATGCGACAGAGATATACAAAAACAATGGCTATGATGTGGCCTTGGTCCAGCGGCTCTTACAACACAGTAGCGCCGCCACGACACAACGCTACATTGGCATAGAGCCACAGCGCATAGAACAAGCCATAGAGGGCCACGCGAAACTGCTATAATAGGAGGGAAGTATGGAAGCGAGTAATGTTCCAAATACCTTTTGGAAGTATTATGATTTATACAGACGCAAGATTATTACAGTCAATCAATTTGCTATTCTATCAGACCTTCGCTTGGAGGAAGTGTTGCTTTACCTTCGCGAATTGGGTTTATTAAAAAAAGAGAAAAAAGGAAGGTGAAAAAGGAGAAGGAAAGTGCTATAATACTCAAAAAGGGGGAGGCTGGAATGAGAATAGAGGATTACATTTCTAATGATTTGCTTGAAAAGTTTGAGTTTTTCAGCTACAATCACGCTCTTGAAATCATAACACAAGCTTTTCCCGAAGAATGGGCTGAAATTGAGGAATGTTTAAGAAAGCTTGATATTACTGTCAGTGACTTAAAGGAAGCTGGTGGAAATGAAACAAATATCCCCAAAAAATTTGATGATGTTTTATATCCTTATGGATGGCGCGAAATAAAAATCTCTGGGGATTTACACATCAAGTTTTATCCAAGACAAGCAGAGCAAAGGGGGCGTTTTTCATCTGCCCCATTTGAGGAGAAGGTGTTAGTAGGTTACATTGACGGTCACAATATAGATTTCCTCAAAAATCGGGTTGCGTTTGACCTTGAATGGAATAGTAAAGACCAAACATTTGACCGCGACTTATTGGCTATGAGGACATACTATGATTGTGACATCATAAGCGCGGGAATAATCATTACACGAGCGCAAGAATTAAACGATATATTCAAAACAGTTTTTGATAATGATGGAAAGCCGATTATGAGGAAATACGGCGCAAGCACAACTTGGATGGGAAAACTGATTAGTCGCCTGAACTCCCGAAGAAATGGTGGTTGCCCTATTCTTGCGGTTGGGATTAAGAAAAAAAGTATTTCGGATTGGAGCGAGGATTATATAGATGAGTATAAACCAAGAAACTAATGATAGTCTTCTCCGCTTTTGTGGAGATAAAAAGTTTTATACAGTCTATGCTGACCCACCTTGGCGATTTCAAAACAGGACTGGTAAAATTGCCCCAGAGCATAAGAGATTAACCAGATATGAAACGATGGAGCTTGATGAAATAAAAGCTCTTCCTGTTTCTGAAATAGTAGGTCCCAAGGGACACCTATACCTTTGGGTTCCCAATGCGTTGCTTCCAGATGGAATTGAGGTGTTAAAAGCTTGGGGGTTTGAGTATAAGGGGAATATCATCTGGGAGAAGGTCAGGAAAGATGGAGGCCCAGATGGGCGTGGCGTTGGTTTTTATTTTCGCAATGTTACAGAAATGCTCCTGTTTGGGGTAAAGGGCAACAACAATAGAACTCTTTCCCCAGCAAGGTCACAGGTTAATCTGATAAGAACACAAAAGCGGGAACATTCAAGAAAACCTGATGAGATTATCCCGATAATTGAAAGATGTTCGCCTGGTCCATATATTGAGTTATTTGCGCGAGGCGATAGAGAGGGATGGGCTATGTGGGGAGACCAAGCAACTCCTGATTATGAGCCTACGTGGAACACATACAAAAATCATACACAGAAAGGGCAGGCGTGACCTTGCCCTTTATTACTATTTGGGAGGCAAAATGGATAAGCTAACGATGGAGGACATTGGCTATTTCCTCTATATGGAGGAAATGGAGCGCCAACAGAAAGAGGAACAGGAAGCCAAAAGCGATACCGATACGAGCAAGGAGGATTGAGAGCAAGGCGATGGAAGAACACCTAAACAGAAAAGGTATAGGGAACCAGACCCAGCGTATCGCGGAGAGGGTGCTCCTTCTTCGCGAATACATATATGCCAATGCGAGCAGGACCCACGCTGTGCGTATTGAGGATATGAAGCAATACCTGAATGATAAAGGGGATTTTTGCGGCATCAAGCCCATTTACAGGGCGTTGGCTATCCTGACAAGCGATTTTGATATGAAGCTTGAATACAGCGAGAAAGCAAAGCCGAAAGGATGGCTGCTGAAAAATCCGCCCTTAGAGCTTCAAGAAATAAGGCTTGTTGTGGATAGCATCCAAGCTTCCAAGTTTATCACCCAAGAGAAAGCAAAACAGCTTACAAGCAAGATTTGTAAGTTGGCAGGGGCAGAGGGGAAGGAGAGCTTGAACCGCCCAGCCTATGTGTATGAGCGTATCAAAAGTATGAATGACGCTGTGGTGAAGGATGTGGATAGGATATATCAGGCCATCCTGACAGACCAGCAAATCAGCTTCAAGTATTTCCATAGGATGCCCGACAGCAGAAAGCCCAAGGAATACACGAACAGCGGAAAGCCCATTGTTGTCAGCCCTTATGCTCTCTGTTGGAGCAACGGCAATTTGTATCTGTATGCGTTCAATGGTAAGGGGTTTGCCTATTATCGGATAGACAGGATGGATGCCATCTCAAAGCCCTTGCCTTTTCCAAGAGAAGGGGGAGAGCAGTATAGCGAGAAGGACATCACCGCAAGGAAAACCAAGATTTTTAATATGTTTCCTGGCACTGAGGAAGAAGTGAAAATACGCTTTCAAAACAGGGCCGCCGATGTTGTGGTGGATGAGTTTGGGGAACAAGTCAATATGATGTATGTGGATGCCTCCCATTTTGCCATAAGAGTGCGGGTCGCGCTCAGTCCCACCTTCTATGCTTGGGTCGCCACTCTTGGCAGGCGGGCAAAGATTATGGAGCCGCCAACAGCAGTAGAAGGAATGAAGAAGTTTCTTCAAGATGCTTCCTGTATGTATGAAGATGATGGGAAGATGTAGGAAGACGCTCCATCTGTGTGCGGATATGTTCCAAGATGTATGAAGATGCCCCCAAGCCTTACAAAAGGCTTAGGGGCATCAGTATTACAGCCGATTTAGATTATCTCTAAGAATATCAAAGCCCTCCTTGGTTATCGCAAGGTAGTATCTTTGTGTAACGTGGATATTACCATGCCCCATCTGATTACACAACAAATGCTCTGGGGTATTCATTTCTGCCATCCGCGTCCCATAGGTGTGGCGTAAGTAGTGATACTTAAACTCTATCCCCAGACGGCTCTTGATTTCCCTTGTTGGGTATTTCATAGAATTGACTGTTTGGATAGTCCCATCGGGCAAACAATTCACAAGCTCAATAGAGGGTATTCTCTTACCATCCAAATCATCAATGAAGCGTTGTTTCTGTTCGCGCACCGCTTTATACTTAACAGCGTCCTCAGCCCGCCGCGCCGCCAACTTTTGAAAATACACTTTCAACTTGTCGTTCAGATAAACAGTGCGGTTGCCGTTGCGGGTTTTCACAGGCACAAGTTTGATGAGACTGTTTTGATACTGCTGTTGGCGGTCTATGGATATTGTCCCCGCCGCCAAATCAACATGGTCCCATTTCAGCCCAAATGCCTCATTGATGCGGAGGCCGCAATACATCCCAAGCAAATAGGCTGTTTCGGCGTTGGTGTCCTTGAAATACTCATCAAGGATGGCTGTTTCCTCCCTGCTGAAATACTTAATCTCAGTGTCATCATCCACCTTCAATTTAGGCATATGTATTTTTGTGTCCTTGTTCTTACATAGTTTGTTGTAGCTGTCCCCATCCATATAGTTGCGGGAGTAGGCTTGCCCGAAGATGAGGTAGAACATTTTCAGGAAGCTCTCAACATACCGAAAAGAGAGGCCATCCTCATAGTATAATTCTGCCAAGTAGTCATTGACCTCCGCCACGCTGATTTCATCAATGTAGCGTTTGCCGAAGCGTTCCTTTAAGTGAATGGTCCAGAGGCTTTCCTGCTTGCGGATTGTTTGGTATGCTCTATCGGAGCGCCCCTTCTCACAGTATTCTTCATAGATTTGTTCAACTGTTCGTCTTAGCGTTGGCTTCTTTTGCTTGCTTTCTATACGAGCCTTTGCGATAGCACGCTCCCTTGCTTTAATCGCTTGTGCTTGCGTTTTGAGCTTGTTTCCTTTCTCATCTTTTGTTTTCCGCATGGTGTGCTCTTTGCCATCTATGAGGATTTTATAGCGGAAACACCACAATCCATTCTCCAACTGAAATGTGCCTGCTTCCTTCACAACACTCATATTCATCCCTCCGAAAAGTGTAAATAAAGTGTCACTTTTCGCTTACAAGTGATGAGTGAGGAAGTGGAAAGTGTAAATAATAGCGTCGTAAAAGTGTAAATATCTTACAAGATGTTTTCTTTGCTTTTAAGTTTGTTTCCTCTTGTTCTTGGACTTATCTCTTGCGCTCCCCCGATTGTATTTGTTATACTGATTGCGAGCAAAGCGAGCAATCAGATGCGGGTCGAGGCCGAGAACGGCGCCACCGCCGGCAAGACCGACCTCGCAAAGCGCGCCAAGGCCCTGAATCTGGACGCCATCCACGATACCGTCCACGAGATGGCCCGCGATGAGGCCCGGCACGGCAAGGCCTTCGCTGGTCTCCTGAAGCGCTACTTCGGGAAATAAGAGGAGAAAGCAATGGCCCCGTTTTTCACGAAAAAGCCCCCCAGGGCCTGCCCCAAGTGCGGGAAGGCGGATGGCTGGCGGGTGTTGCCGGCGGAGATGCCCCAGGACTATGTGGACAGCGCTGCGGCGGTGAACCCCTTCGCGTCCGCGCCCATCCGCGGCACCTTTGGGCAGAATATGATGGGCACCGTGGGCAAAAAGAGTCAGAAGCTGTGCTATCACTGCGACAGCTGCGGTTACGAAAAAGCGTATTGACCCGCCGTTGCCAGGCCTTCGCTGGCCTTCTCAAGCGCTGTTTCGGGAAATGATCCTACGTTCAGGTGTTTGGAGAGAAGCGACATATGACCACAAAAACCACGTTCTTTCTGGTGGCGTCGGCCGTATTGGCAGCGGCGGGCCTGTTCATGCTGGTGAAGGGCGCCGTGGGCGGCGGCATCGGCTGCCTGGCGGCCGGAGCGCTGGGGGTGCTGGTGCACTTCCACAGCAAGAAGAACGCAGAATGAACCGAATGCAAGCTCATCAGGAGGGCCGTTCTTGGTCCTCCTTTTAGCAATTGGGATAAGATCAGGGGAGAGTTTTGCATGAAAAAACAAAGCAAAGCGCTGGACGCAAAGGGAATGATCCGGTGGGTGCCGCTGTTGGCGGTGGCTTCCTTCGTCGTGCATGTCGTTCTGAATGTGCTGCTGATCAGCAATCCTACGGTGGTCATTGATGAAGGACTGTATACGAACATCGCCAGGTCCCTGGCATGGGAAGGGGAATTGGCCTTTCGGGCACAACCGATCAACTATCCGTTTCTGCTGTATCCCCTGCTGCTGGTGCCGGTATATTGGCTCAATTTCTGGCTGGGAGGCGACATCTATCGGTACGTTCAGGTGTTCAGCACCCTGCTCGTCACCTCCTCAGTGATCCCGGCGTTCCTGTTTGCACGGGATTTCTCCAAAGATGAGAAGAAGGCCTTTCTGGCTGCCGCTCTCGTGGCTTTGATGCCGGACATGGTCATGGGCGGGTATGAGATGACGGAGTGTGTGCTGTGGCCGTTGGCGCTGTGGCTGCTCTTCTTTGGGTATCGCTTTTTTGTCGGGAATCGGTATACAGACGGGCTGATGACGGCATTGATGGCGGCGCTCATGTTCTTTGCCAAACCCGGAGCCATCGTCATGGGAGCGGTCTTGCTGCTGGGCTGCTTGCTGCTCTCGATCCGGAACAGGGAGCGTTCGATCAAGCCGGTCCTGGCTTCTCTCCTGGTGCTGCTCGCGCTGATCGGGGCCATATACGGACTATACCTTGCCCTGCTGCATCAGCCGTCCTCTTTGATCGGCCTGTACGCCAAGCAGACGTCGGAATGGCAGCCCAGAGATATCCTGGTGGCGATGGAGGCGACGCTGCTGCTGGCCTTTCTCTTTGTCTTTGCCTGCGGCGGCGTGTTCGGCATTCTGCCTCTGGCCTTCCTAAAGCACTATTCCGGCGAACAAAGGAGCTTTATCAAGGCGGCAGCCGCAGGCGTTGTCGCCGTTATCATCGGCGTCGCCGTGTTCGTGGTGCCGTACAAATGGGACGGGAGCCTGGGGAAGCTGCCGCTGCACATGCGTTACTGCTCCATGTTCATCCCGGCCTTCTATGTTTTTTCCATGGCGATCGATGTGCCCTATTCCGGGATGGATCGCGGTCGTCTCAAGGGGGCCATGATCGGTTTCGTCGCGCTGTCCCTGTTCCCCGGCGTTCGTACCGGCTTTGTGTACGGAAAATCCGGTTCGGTCGATTCCTTTGCTCTGTCCGCCTTCACAACGACGAGACGGCTGAACGGGGCCGTCATGGGCTGGCTTGTCACGATTGCCCTCATCATCTTCGTCTTGTACGTTCTTCTCAACCTCCGCGTGGGCTGGAGCGCCAAGATGCAGCGAAGGAGCACCGTCTGTTTTGCTCTCTTTCTGCTCCTCAACGCGGTGTGTGCACAGATCAACGCAAACGTGTACATCGATCCGACGATCTCGATCGACGCCCAGGAGGTGAACGAACGAATAGGCCATCAGGAGAGCCTGGGGGTGACTCAGCGGTATTACGACGACATCTATTCCTATTGGCTGGACGGGCATCTGAACGGACCCATGCAGCAGGTGACCATCGACCAGATGTTCATTGAAATGGAAGCCACGAACGGCGTCTATGCCCCCTTTGTGCCGGTAGAACAGGCGCCCAACGTGAACAATCACGCCACGCCGGATACGAACCTTTTGGTGCTGGGCATGACTATTGCGGAGCATCTGGAGCTGAGCGACGCCGTGCAGAGCACGAAGACCTCAAACGGACACTTCACCGTCGTCGAGCTATCCACCGGCGATAGATGGGTGGATTCCATGCTGTATGGGTTGGACGATAACACCCTGTACGCGGAGAAAGAGGGTTATCTGCACATATTCGATACGAACCGAAACCAGAACGGAACGCTCTTCCTCCAGATCACTGCCTACGGGGCGGGAACGCTGCGGGTCCAGGATCAGCAGATCGAGCTGTCCAAGGAGCAGAAAACGTACTGGATCCAGGTCCCCTTTGCCTCGGTGATAACGGTTGGAGCAGAGGGAGGGAATGTGATGATCCTTTCCTATTCCACGGGGAAGGGCAGCTGATGGGGATCTGTTCCTATACCACATAAAAAACTGGCCATACCTGCAAAAAGGGGTATGGCCAGTTTGCTGCTGTGCGTGATCCTTTACTCCACCGGCTCGAAGGATTCCGCCGTAGGCGTGGTCTTGGGCGTCTTGGTGGGTTTGGGCGTCTTGGTAGGCGAGGGAGTCGGGGTGGGCTTGGAGCCGTATGTCCACTGCTCCTCGATCTTGTCGTAGGTGGCGGTATAGGTGTAGATGGTCTTGGGATTCGCCTTGTCGGTGTACATGTCCACGTAGGTGGCCACCACGTAGCCATCGTGGGATTCGCGGGTCTTCTCCTGGTAGCCCTCGAACTGCTTCTTGTCATACTTGATCTCAGGATTTTCGGCCTTGTCCTCGGAAATGAGTTCAGACCGGAGCTTGTAGGTGATGCCTGGCTCCTCCATGCCATACACGTCTACATGGATCTCCTTTTTTCGGGAACTGTCCTTGTTCTTGGTGATGTACACGAACAGGTAGATGGTGTTCTTTTTGTTGTTTTTGAACTTAAAGTCGATATGATTGGAGTCCACCGTGGCGTCCCAGCCCAGATCCACGTAGTCAGAGGGGATCGTGTGGGGCCGATGATAGGTGATCTCCACACCGGCCAGCAGCAGGGCGTTGTACATGGTGGTGCTCACCTGGCAGATGCCGCCGCCGGCTTCCGGTCGGTGACCTTTGCCGTAGATAGCGGGAGCCATGGCCCAGCCCTTCTTTTCGGTCCGGTCCCCGGTCTTGTTGTTGAAGCTGAAGCTTTCACCGGGTTTCAGCTCGATCACGTTCATAAGCCCCACGCCCTTGCTGATGTTGGCGTCCCGCCCTTGACGGGTCTCCAATATATCCGGGGCCGTGGAGCTGGTGCCGGTGAAGTAATAGAGCGTTTGGAAGGAGGACAGCTTCGTCGTGGCTTTCTTCAGGCTCTCCACGGTCACCGCCGGTTCGGACACGGTCACGTTGGGGGCGAATGACAGCTGATAGGTGCCGCTTTGCAAAGCGCTTTCGATCTGACCGATCACCGCCGCCGTATCGAGCTGCATGCCGTTGGCGCCCTCAGTGTAGACGAACTTAGGCTTTTGGTAGGTGGTCTTGCCCACGATGTAGCTGTCGTATTCAATGGACAGGGTGGCGTTGGTGGCGTGACCGGGCACCTTCTCGTTGAGGGCGGCCAGGGCGCTCATCACCGCGTCGGTATCATACAGCATGACCGCCTTCACCTGGGCGCCTTCGCCGGAGGCGGCGGCGGTGGCCAAAGCCGCATCCACGTCGAAATAAGCGCCGATGTCGCTGCGGTTCAGCGTGGCGTTGAAATAATCGTTTTTCAGGGTGATGGCTACGCTGTTCAAGTCCTGCTCAAAGCGCTGCTCCAGGGCGGCTCGGGCAGCCTCCGCGGACATACCGCCCACCTGGACCCCATTTACGGTGATGCCCTGGGGGATGGTGCCGGAGATCACGGGCAGGCTGCCGCTGGGATCGGTCGAATAACCGCCGGTCTGATCGGGAGTCGCGTGGACGGTGGCCTTGGGATCGGCATTGACGGTCACGCTGGACCGGTTGCGCTGTATCAGCAGCACCACAGCCCACGTCAGCACGGCAAGGGCGGATAAAAACAGACCTGCGGCCAGCAGGAAGATGCGCTTTTGCCTTTTCCGCTCCATAGCCCTGCGCTGGGCGGCGGCACGCTTGCGGGCGGCGGCTCTGCGGGCCAGCTCCTCCTCGGTCAGCTCCGGATGCTGGGAAGCTTTGGAAGATTGAGCGGCGCTGCGCTTCGATGATGCTATTTTGGATGTCTCCGTCTCAGGGACATTTTTTCGCGTATACATGTTTACATTATACCGTCAATTCACAGATTGTTCAACCGCTGTCACAAAAAATATGCTAAAATTTTACGCAGATCAAACCAGCTGGAAAGGATGCTTCGCCAATGTTTCATATCGTCATGGTGGAACCGGAGATACCGCAGAACACGGGGAACGTGGCCCGGACCTGCTCGGTGACCGGCTCCTGTTTGCACCTGATCCGACCCCTGGGTTTCTCCGTGGATGACAAACACCTGAAACGGGCGGGGCTGGACTACTGGCATACCCTGGACATCAGTTACTTCGACAGCCTGGAGGAACTGCAGGCTCTCTACCCGGACGCTCGCTTCTTCTACGCCTCCACCCACGCCCAAAACCGCTATACGGACACGGCTTTTCGGGATGGAGACTTCCTGGTCTTCGGCAAGGAGACGGCGGGCCTGCCCAAGGAACTGCTCCGCAAAAACGCCGATCGCGCCATCCGCATCCCCATGGGCAAGAGCCAGCGGTCGCTGAATCTGTCCAACTCCGTGGCCATCGTCCTCTACGAAGCTCTGCGGCAAAACAATTTTTTCGATTTACTCTAAAAAAAGCTTGCATTTGCGGGATGCCTATGGTAATATAGCTCCGTTCGATTTTTGCAAAGGAGGTGGACTTGAATGGGTAAGTTCTGTGAAGTCTGCAATAAGGGCAAGATGTCCGGAAATAATGTCAGCCATTCCAATCGCAAGACCAAGCGCAGCTGGGCTCCCAATGTGCAGCGCGTTCATGTGATCGTTGATGGAAAGACTCAGATCATGAACGTTTGCACGCGTTGCCTCCGTTCCGGCAAGATCGTCCGCAGCGTCTGAGCGACTGACAAACACGCCACCTAACGGTGGCTTTTTTCTTACCTCCCAGAAAGCCTTCCCCCCTGGGGGAAGGGGGACCGTTTACGGTGGATGGGGACTGAGCGCCAGGAAAAGGCTCCGGTGGAGCCTTTTCAGCGAAGTCGGGCGAAGCCCATGGGCAAGATTATCAACGATTCAAGGCAAAGCCACACGAGAAAGGACAAGATGATGGACCGCATCACCAGCCGCACCAATCCCCGCGTCCAGCGGGCAAGATCCCTCCGTGAGGGCAAATACAGGAAGGAGACCGGCTGCCACTTTGTCGAGGGGGACAAGCTGGTCAGGGAAGCTCTGATCTCCGGGATAACCCTGGAGACCGTCTTCGTGCGGGAAGGGTATGCAGGGGAGGCGGACTTTCCCTGTGAGACGGTGCTGGTGACGGACAGCGTCATGGACGCCCTCTCCACGGCGGGCACCCCCCAAAGCCTCTGCGCCGTGGCCAGGACCCCGGCTGCGCCTATGCCGGAAGCCTTCGAGGGCACGGTGCTGCTTCTGGAGGACGTGCAGGACCCGGGCAACGTGGGTACCCTCATCCGCACGGCGGATGCCTTGGGTGCGGCCTGCGTGATCCTGTCCCCCCGGTGCGCCGATCCCTTTTCTCCCAAGACCCTTCGCTCCTCCATGGGCTCCGTTTATCATCTGCCCGTGTGCGTGGCGGATATCCCCGCCGCCCTGTGCGCCCTCAACGCCCAGGGCTACACCTGCCTCTGCGGCCATCTGAAGGGCAGCGAGACCCTGCCCCCCAAAACAGCCAAAATGGCCCTGCTGGTGGGGAACGAGGGCAACGGGGTCACGGACGTTTCGGCGGCGCTGTGTTATCCTTATCGTCTCCCCATGCCGGGCCGGGCCGAGTCCCTCAACGCCGCCGTCTTCGGGGCCATCATGCTGTATGAGCTGACGCGGTGAGTGGGCTTCTGAGTCTATTACAGCATCTCTCCAAATCCAAAACTTGTCATCCCGAGCTTGTCGAGGGACCTCTGAACGGTCCCGGCGGGCGCGGGCTATTTTTGTGCGGTATAAGGTGCTGCGTTCAGAGGTTCTTCGACTTCGCTTCGCTCCGCTCAGGATGACACGCGGGGGAAAAACTCTCAGCGCGAAAAAAGCAGGCGCGATGTCTGTTGTTTTACCATTACGCTTCGTCTGTTCGCCCCAATATGTAATCGGTGGAGGTCTTGTACAGATCCGCCAGGGCGATGAGCACGTCCGTGGGGATGTCCCGATACCCCTGTTCATAGCGGAAATACTGGGGCTGGGGCATGTTGAGATAAGCGGCCACCTGCCGTTGGGTCATGTCGTGGTCCTCCCGCAACTCTCTGATCCGCTTGTAGTACGCCATATATCCTCCAGTATCGCCATTTGGATATATTGACAGTACCGCATCCCAGCTTTACAATGGCTGTGTGATATCTATATGGATATCAATATTTCGCGAAGCGTGGGGGAAAAGGGAGAGTGTCATCCTGCTTTTTCATCGGCCACCGGGACGCGCCGGGCAGCTTGCTGCCGGTCGTGCGGAAAGCGGTAGAAAACATGATCCGCAATGAGGGCGTACATGACTTCTACGTGGGCAGCCGAGGGAATTTCGACCGACTGGCCGCCGCGGCGGTGCGGGAGCTCATGGAGACCTATCCCCAGGTCTGCCTGTACCGTGTGCTGGCCTATCTGCCCGGGGAGGAGGACGATCTGCTTTCGGAGGGCTTCTCGGGGATGGTCTACCCGGAGGGCCTCGAAACGGTCCCCCGGCGCTTCGCCATTTCGCGGGCCAATCGGGCCATGGTGGACAGCTGCCAATTCCTCATCGCCTATGCGCCCCATGAAGTGGGCAACGCCCGGAAGGTGGCGGAGTACGCCAGGGGGAAGGGGAGAAGGGTGATAGAGGTGTCGTGACGCAGCAGAAGGCAAAAAAAGAGCTCCCCACAGGGAGCTCAATTCGATTTTTTACGCCTTCTTGGCGGCCAGGGCGGTGTCCACCAGGGCCTTGAAAGCGTTCATGTCGGTGACGGCCAGGTCAGCCAGGACCTTCCGATTGACCTCGACGCCGGCCAGCTTGAGGCCGTTGATGAGGTTGGAGTAGTTGGTGCCGCAGAGGCGGGCGCCGGCGTTGATACGGGCGATCCAGAGGCGGCGATACTCACGCTTCTTGTTCTTGCGGCCCACGTAGGCGTAGGCCATGGACTTCATCACCTGCTGGGAGGCTGCCCTATACTGCTTGGACTTGGCGCCGAAGTAGCCCTTGGCCAGGCGCAGCACCTTCCGGCGCTTCTTGATGGAATTGACGCTTCTCTTAATTCTTGCCATGGTTCACATCTCCTTACTTATAGGGAATCAGCTCGCGGATCTTCTTCTGCTCTTCCTCGGCGATATAGCCGGTCTGGCGCAGGCCGCGCAGCCTCTTGGTGGTCTTCTTGGTGAGGATGTGGCTCTTGTAAGCCTTGCCGCGCTTGATTTTGCCGGACTTGGTCACGTCAAAACGCTTAGCAGCGCCGCGATGGGTCTTGATCTTTGGCATGTTCTTTCCTCCTGTGAGATTTTAATTCTTCGGTGCCAGCACCATGTACATGTTTCTGCCTTCCTGCTTGGGCGCCCGTTCCTGGGTGGCCTTGTCGGAGACCATGTTGTAGAAGGTGGTCATCACGTCTTCACCGATGTCGCCCCGGGTGATCTGGCGGCCCCTGAAGCGGATGCTCACCTTCACCTTGTTGCCGTCCTGCAAAAACCGGGAGCAGGCCTTGGCCTTGACTTCCATGTCATGCTGGTCGATGGTGGCGGAGAGGCGGATCTCCTTGATCTCGATGATCTTCTGGTTCTTCCGCTGCTCCTTTTCCCGCTTCATCATGTCATAGCGGTGCTTGCTGTAATCCATGAGTTTGCAGGTGGGGGGATTGGCGTTGGAGAGCTTGACCAGATCCAGCTCCCGCTCGTCAGCCAGGCGCTGAGCGGCCCGGACATCCATGATGCCCAGCTGGACGCCGTTTTCGTCGATCAGACGGACTTCCGGGTCCCGGATCTCCTCATTGATTGGCAGTTCTTGGGTAGCGATGGTTCGACACCTCCTAAAAAAATAGCGGACGCAAACGCGCCCACCACGAAAAAGTCCCATCATACCGTGCCTGATCTCTTGGGATCGGCAGGTGAGAGGCGGGCGCCTCTGCTTAAGCGTACTTATTATAGCCATCGGCCCCGCACCTGTCAAGGCCTTTTTTACAGGTTTTTTCGCCTTTTTTAACGGGCCGGCATGACGAATGACATGCGCCGCATACCCGTGTAGGGGAGGGGCTTGCCCCTCCCGCAAAAAAGCTCTATGGCACGAACCCGCTCCTGAAAATGCATACGGCTGCCGCAATATGCAAAACCAAGAACAAAGGCACCAGTATTCGAAACTTCGCCTGCTTCGTCTTGTGGCGAAAGAGCTCCATGCCCAAAAGGGCTCCCACCGAACCGCCCAGCAGCGCCGTCAGCAGGAGCGTGGATTCCGGTATGCGCCAGGCGCTCCGCCGGGCTTTGGCCTTGTCGATGCCGTACAGGACGAAGGAAAGCAGGTTCACGGCGAACAGCGCGATCAAGAGCAGGCGGGGCAGGGTCACTTGCTCGTCTCCTCCTGATAGGCGGCCCGCCAGGCGGCGGCGTAGTCCCGCCGGCGCACGTAGAGCCGGTACACGAAGTCGATGTTCTGCCGATCCCGGCTGAAGGCCAGATTGGCCCGGGCGTAGGAGGCGGCGTCCATGGCGTTGCCGATGGTGCCCCGGCTGCGCAGGGTCTTCACCTCAAACTCGATGTCCCGGGCTTTCAGGGCCTCCTTCACTCGGGCCAGCTCCTCCGCCGAGCTGTCCGTCATCAGTTCCTTGCGATTCAAAAGGGTGATCATGGTCTTCCTCCTTTTTCGACAGGGTCAGGGGATAGTGCCTGCGGCCCAGCTTCTCCGCCCAGTTCTCCGGGTAGCGGGATTCGTAGGGGATGTGCCGAATCTTCCGCTTTCGCACGTTTCGGGGCAGGTTGGCCCATAGGAAGGAGGGCACGCCCACCGCCGGCAGATACAGAGGCCCCAGCAGGGCGGACTGGAAGGTGTGGCCGTATTCGTGGCTCAGGAGCCGGGCTTCCCTCTCCGGCGAGAGCCCCCCGGGCACGAAGATGAACATGCCCAGCGACACGCCGCCCCAGTTCCCGTCGTGGAGGGTGGCCACGGCCCCGCCCACCCGCTTTTTGGGACAGCGTCGGTATCTGATGGCCAAGGCAAGGCCGACAAGGCTCTGGGGCAGGCCCCAGGTCCATTGCCACAGCCGATATGCCGCTATTTTCCAGCCTTTCATGACCTCATTATAGTATGGCAGCCCAATGCCGTCAAGAAAGCATAAACGCCGGGAAAACCGCATAGAATAGGATCATGGAACGCAAACGTGATATTTGGCCCTATGTGATCTTCATCTTCCTCTCCCTGCTGACGGGGGGCCTGGCCGCTCTGGTGTCCATGGACGGCATGAAGGCTTTCCAGAGCATGCCCCAGTCGCCCCTGACCCCGCCGCCGCTGGTGTTCTCCCTGGTCTGGTCCGTCCTCTACGTCCTCATGGGCGTGTCGGCGGCCCTCGTCTACACGGCCCCGCCCCGGGGGTTGAAGGACCAGCACCTGTATTATGCGGGGACGCTGCTTTTGAACTTCCTGTGGCCGACGCTGTTCTTCGCGCTGGAGCTGCGCCTGGCCGCCCTGGTGACCCTTCTGGTCATGCTGGCTCTGGCCATCGGCACGGTGATCCGCTATCGGCCCATCCGCCCCCTGGCTGCCTTGCTGCAGGTGCCCTACACCCTGTGGCTCTGCTTCGCCTTCTATCTGAATTTGACAGCCTATCAGCTGAACGGATAGCCACAGCCTTGAGGACACCCTTTGCAAGTCCTTCTGAACTATGATATACTCATACCATACGAACCCCAAGGAGGATGCGTATGGCCTACGATTTTACCACCCTGCCCGATCGCTGGAACGCAGGAGCCTTCAAGTATGAGGATATGAAGCGGAAGAAGCCCGACGTCTCCCGGGACGCCGTGCCTCTCAGCGTGGCGGACATGGAATTTCTGAACCCGCCGGAGGTGGTGGAAGGGCTCAAAGCCTATCTCGATCACAACGTGCTGGGCTATACCGGCCCCACGGAAGGGTACTTTGCCGCCGTCCAGGGCTGGATGGAGCGCCGCCACGGGTTTAGGCCCGAAAAGGACTGGTTCATCACCAGCCCCGGCGTGGTCCCCGCTCTCTATGAGCTGGTCAAAGCCCTGACGAAGCCCGGGGACGGGGTGCTCATGCTTAGCCCCGTCTATCATCCCTTTCGCTTCTCGGCCCAGGAGCAGGGGCGGGAGGCAGTGTTCTGCCCTCTCGTCGAGCGGGAGCGGACCTACGATATCGACTTCGACCTGTTTGAACAGCTTTGCGCGAGGCCCAACGTAAAGCTCTTCTTGCTCTGCAGCCCCCACAACCCTGTGGGCCGCATCTGGACGAGGGAGGAGCTGCTGCGCCTGTCCGAGATCTGCCTTAGCCACGGCGTCGTCCTGGTGGCGGACGAGATCCACGGAGATCTCATTTTGCCCGGCTACACCTTCACCTCCGTGGGCACCCTGCCCGAAAAGTACGTGAAAAACAGCGTCATCTGCACCGCTCCCAGCAAGACCTTCAACCTGGCGGGTATGCAGTGCTCCAACCTGTTCGCGGCGGACGAGGAACTGCGAAACAGGCTGAAGAAGGAGGGCCACTATCCCGCGCTGACGGCCCTCGGTTACGAGAGCTGCCGACTGGCCTACGCCTATGGGGAAAGCTGGCTGGAAGCCCTGCGGGCGGTCCTGGGCGAAAACAGGAAGCTGGTGGAGGCGTATCTGGCGGAGCACGTCCCCGAGATACGTCCCTTCGAGCTCATGGGCACCTATCTTATGTGGCTGGATTGCCGCAGGCTGGGCCTTGACGCAGAGCAGTTGGAGAAGGCCATGATCGAAGGGGAGCTGTTCTTCGACGAGGGCTGCATCTTCGGTCCCGAAGGCGCGCTCTTTGAGCGGCTGAATCTGGCCTGCCCCGCCTGGGTGCTTAAAAAAGCTATGGAAAAACTGGAAGCGGTCGTCAGGAGGATATGCAGATGAAACGCTTGCTGATCACCGGTTTCGCTCCCTTCGGCGGGGATAGCGTGAACTCCTCCTGGCAGGCGGTGGAGGCGCTGCCCGATACCGTGGGCCGGTGGGAATTGTACAAGAAGGAGCTGCCCGTCACCTTCCGGGGCGCGTCGGCGGCACTGATCGAGGCCATGGACGAGGCGGAGCCGGACGCGGTGCTCATGATCGGCGTGGCCGCCAGCCGGGGCATGGTGACCCCCGAGCGGCAGGGCTATAACGAGATGTCGGCCCGTATCCCCGACAACGAGGGGTACCAGCCCCAAAATGAGCCCATCGTTCCGGGCGGACCGGAGGTGCTCTATTCCACCTTGCCCGTGGAGGATATGACCGAGGCCATCCAAAACGCCGGCGTGTCCGCCCGGCTATCCGAGAGCGCGGGCAGGTTCGTGTGCAACGCCCTGCTGTATTC